>WNGL01000086.1_pt1 | contig 102745 bp, 99 predicted proteins | sample 5400591 | NCBI WGS metagenome assembly WNGL01 (sample SAMN13153377, study PRJNA577476) | soil metagenome | isolation source: 80 cm soil or saprolite under Garry oak tree replicate 1 | place: USA:California | collected 2016-06-15 | reverse complement strand
TCCGGGTTAGGAAAAGCCTCCGAAAGATAGGAGTGCGCAAAGTCGAGTAAGTCTTTGTCCTTTTTCTCGAAGGCTCTGCGGTCTTTCATTCTCATTCCGGTTTTCCAGAACCACTTACTTCATCTGTCGTAAAGTTCATAAACGACTCTTCGGGTCAAGTCTCTCCCTGATTTTCCGGAGCGCCTGGCTGAAGCGGGATTCTGCAGCATGCCCCGATATTCCGTAAGACAACCCAATTTCGTCCCACGAAAATTTTTGCGTACGCCGATAGAACATATCGCGGGCCACCGGATCACCCCTCGTCACCAATTCATCAACGAGAATCTTCCGCTCGAGTTGCGCCAATGGATCAGTTGAGTTGTGGGAAGTCACCCAGAGCGCGCGAATGGCATCCGCTACCAGCAACTGTCGCTTCGCGGCCTTGTTTACTAATCGGAGGAAAGCGCGGAAGAGATATGCCCGCAGGTCTCGAACAGGTTGCTCATTACTGTCCCTTTTCCTGTCTATAGCGCGTGAAACTCTGGCCGCTGCCTCTTCCAATAAATTTGCCGCGACCGCAGGATCAATATGCAGTTTTTCGCCATGCAGGATCGCACGGTGCGCGATCTCCTCGGCAGCATCGTGGACGGCAGAACTCATCCTCCGCCCAAGTCGATCCACAGCGTTGACTCGGAAGCTACGTTTGGGCGGCCACGCGCCTCCATCCATGATGATTTGTCCTCAGCCCAAAACCGCCGGCCAGTGCCAGCACCAACCGGGTCGATCAACTTTCGCCGTGAACCACAACCTGTCGAAGTGCTCTCTTAAGTCCGACACTGGTGCCTATCAATGCAGAGTGCCTGGTTCCGTCAAAACCTCAATTCAAGAGAAGAAGCCGATGTTCCGGATTTCCCTTCTTGGCCAAGCCCCTCACCGCGCCATTGCGTAAATGACAAGAACAACCGGTAACGAATTCCGTACCCCGCTCCCACACGCCAAAAACTAAACGACGCGGGCAACGTTGGCCTAACCAAGCTAAAGGACATGTGCGTTTTCCGGGACTTGTCCGCATAAGTGCTCGGTAGACCGAGCGGATTACAGGACTCTCAGAAGTGCTAGCAAGGCCTCGCTATTCTGGCTTCACGGGCCCAACCCAACCTCAGAAAAGGAGAATTCATGAAAACTCGTAAGCTCATTTGGTTGGTATCACTTGCGGTGCTAGCAGGTTTGGTTTCCCTGACCGCGCAACATCTCTCCACAGCTGTTGCACCACCGGAAATGAGGGCTGACGGCGGCGATCCTGTGCCACCACCACCTCCATTTCCATGGAAACTAATGACTGCAGGCATCCCTGCTTAGTTCCAATACGCCCAGGGGAAAACTCTAGCGAGTTTTCCCCTCTTTTTCTGTTAGTATTCGGCTAAAGATTTACGGGACCGCCCAGCATGCTCACGCAAATTCTGTGGTGGACAGCCAACTTTGCCGAAGTTCTTCTCTTGGCGCGTTCGATCCAAGGAAAGTTCGTCAAAAGATATCCGACTTTTTATTTCTATCTCGGCAGCGTTCTCATCGTCTCGCTACTCCGCTTTGCCGTCTTTACTTTTCGCCCTGGCTCATATCCGGCTTTCTACTGGTACACGCAATACTTAGCTGCGACAGTCGGCTATGCAGTCATACTGGAAATCTATTCACAGATTTTCAAGAAGTGTCGAGGCGCGGTGCGAATCGCGAACGGCCTGCTTCTTTGCATTCTGGCCGCTGTGATACTAAACATTGTCGCGGGTGCGGTAAGCGGCTCTGCTTGGCCACCGGGGGAGACTATGGCCGCCCTGGAGCGCGATATGCGCGCTCTCCAGTCAGTGCTACTGTTCGTGATCATCGCTTTGCTTGCCTACTACAGAGTCCCCATCGGCAGAAATCTGATAGGAATTGTCGTCGGGTATAGCTTCTATGTGGCCACTAGCGTAATGTCCCTCGGCTTTGGATCGCTGCCTGGATTTGGCTCGCGGCCCGAGTGGCGGTCTGTGTCGCCCGTAGCCTATCTGGCCACGCTATCGATCTGGTGCTTCACGCTATGGTCGTATCACGCCAATCCCGAACCAGGCCCCGAATCAAAGATCGAGCGCGACTACAAATTCCTCTCCGAACAGACCAAGAGAATCCTCTCCAGAGCACGTTCCTATTTGAAGATGGGCGGCGAACTATGATCCAGTCGCTGCCTTATCTTTTCCTCGGGCTGCTCCTTTTGGCAGTTTTGGGGTGGTGGGTTTGGGATGCTATCATCCATAAAAGTACAGCAGAACTTTTGACACCGCGGCATCTCGTAGGCTTGAGAAGCGCCGGTGCGCGACGTGACGTTGGCGATAGGATTTTTGGTTCGCAGGATTGGGATTTCGTTTTGCGCGAAACGCCTTCGGAAATTCATCGAATGTTTCAGCGCGAACGCACAGTTCTTGCCCTTGCCTGGCTTCGACGCACGCGTCTACGAACGTCGCAGGTCATGCACGCACATGTGGCGGTCGCGCGGAAGAGCGAAGATCTGCAAATCGGGATGGAACTCAAGCTGGCCCTGAGCTACCTTTTGTTTCTAATTCTGTGTAATTCTTTAGTCGGCTGGGTCTGGCTTCGCGGTCCCGTCCGGACTCGCAAGATCGTCGGACAAACTCTTCAATGGGCGGCGCAGCTGCGTCGCGCATTTGAGCAACTCATGGCAAGGGTTGACCCCGCAAGCTGCCGAGTGGTCGGAACAAATTTCAACCACGGAACGGTTCGGAACTAAATAAGGCGGAGCTATGGGCTTAGAGCGGAGCAACATCGACATTGAGCCGGCGGTGACTGACCTCCGAAATCGCACTCTCTCAAGACTCCCGGGCGACTTCAGTCGCCTCGTTTATTTAGCCTCTTCGCGCGATTGCAACACTGGAAAGTACTATCACGACGGCCTAGCATTTCACTTCAGCCAAAGTGTTACATCCAACGCAATGGCACTGTGCCACAGAGAAATTTTCGATCGACTTGTGTACGCCTCTTTGGAAGAATTGATCGAGGAGCTGTGCAACTACATCTCCTCGACTGATGAACGACCGGAAGAGTTTTTGAAGAGCTGGAAACACCTTGGATCGTATCGGGTCACGATTCCCTCGGAGTGCGATGAACTGGAGGCTGAGGTTTTCTTGTCCAATGTCAAGATGGCTTTGGCGATCTTACAGACACGTCAGATGCCCGCTTCTCAGGACGAACAATCCGCATAGCGATACCAGTCACTCTGCCGATGATTTCTGCTTCCCGGGTATACGCAAAGTGCCGAAGGCGGCTGCGTGACAGCGGATGGGGCACCAGAGTCAACTGATTCCTCTTCAGTTCACACCAAGAACAAGCATACCCACCTGGAATTTTTACAAAATAGATTGGCCGATCCAATTCTGTCCGCCACGAAGAGGGGCGCACGACTTCGCGCACTTGGTTGTCTATCTGCACGAAAGAGCCCGGTGGGACAAGGGGATCCATCGTATGGTCTCGAAGGCCAACATAGCCGTACTCGGAATTCCTGATATCTAGGTGCCGAATGACGGAAATCGGTACCTCGCCCCAAATTTTAACCATGCGTGAGAGTACAGTAGTCTTCTCTACCTTAAACCCTTCATGGAAGCGCACGGGAAAAGTGGCAGTCCCGTCTTCATTGTAGACTTCCAGCTTTGCAGGGTGTGTTTTCGGCAAGCGAATTTCGAGCTGGTGGAGCCCGATTCTCTCCAGGTCGATCCCGAAGAGATACAACAACTCGACAAAGTTGAGCCGGTAGATGACGCTTAAGCTGAAGAGCTTCTGAACACCGGGTACTGGCCCCAGGGCTTCTATCTGGCTGAGCCAAGCATTGGAAATATAGAACTTCGCACTACCTTCGGCCTTTGCAATCTGTCGACTGTATTTTTCGACTGCGCGCGTGGAAATCCCAAGATGTTTCCGAATCGCCTTAAGTCTTTCTCCAGGGTGCAATTGATCGTCGCCTATTTACTTCTTTGGCATAGTCCCAAGGAGAACAGAGGTAGTTGGCGAGAGCAATAGAACTTCGGTTTAGATCAGTACCGATTTGGGAACGTCGTTGCAAGATTTTGATCAGTTGAGCCCAGTTGGGGACGGCGATTATTTACTTCACCAAATCTCCATGGTCTTCATCGGACGTATCGACAGCGTTTTCGAACGCTCGATACCATTGACAGGATTCAATATATGCCTTGCCGTATTCCTCTTCCGTATAAACCATTTCTTGTCCATTCATTGGATTGATTACAATCACGCTCATGGTCGGGCCTCCAACTGTTCTCGCGTTTCTTCTCACGCCCGGGACCGGCCGGTACGGCCCCGTTGATCTACTGAATTCTCTTAGTGTCGGCGCCAGACAAAGATGACCGGGCCGGTTTCCGCCGGAGCGGCATGGCCACAGCAACCACCCTGCCCAAAACGTCTATATCGTCCGGATACACGAATTGGCGCGATTGCACCGGCGAAAGGGGATGTGGAAGGATGCTGAGGACTTTACCGTCCAATCGGCACCAGCCATAAGCATAGCCGTCTCTGAGCTGAAAAAAATAAATCGGGCGCTCGAATTCGTTATCACCCGGTTCCGGGTCAATCCTGGTGTCCTCATCGTCTATCTGAACAAAAGCGCCGGGGCGAATCATCGGATGCAGAGTAAAGTCATCCATCCCAATGAATCCGTAGAGATATTTCCGAAGTCCAAGATTCTGAACGAACGCGATAGGTATTTCACCCCAAGTCTGCACCATCCGAGAGAGCAGATTGGTCTCTTCAATCCTCGCTCCCGGATCGAACCTCACTGGAAAACTCACACGGCGTTCCGTGTCATAGATCTCAGAAGGGACGAGATGAGTCTTGGGCAGTTTGACGGCGAGGCGAGCTGTGTTGAGCTGATCTAGGTCGATTCCGAAGAACAGAAGAAGGTCCACGAAATTGATTCGATAGAGTGCACTCAGTGTGAAGAGCTTGTGGACACTCGGGACCCTCGTGGAGTTCTCGATCTCCACCAGAGAACTGTGGGAGATGCAATATCTTTTGTTCCCTTGCGAACGCGCGATTAGGCGGCTATGGGTTTGCACATCTCGACCACTGATGCCCAAAGCCTCGCGCAGTGCCTTGAGGCGCTGCCCGGGAGGGCCCGGTGGATTCCGAGACGAGAGTGCCCGACCCCGCGCCATAAAGATAAAGGTACGCTACTCTACAGATGAAAGTGTTGCAATAGTACCTAGCGTTTCAAATAAGAATAAAGAATTTCACCCCTTCCTAACCCGGCCTCTCGCGCAACCGCGTAGCGTCGTGCCAAGCGTCGTCAACAGAACAGCGCAACATTTCTTGAATGGTGAGCGCGCACGGGCTTCTGAAGCTGTTGGCAGCAGGGCTTGCGCCACTGTCCAATATCAAAGGACGCCGAGGCGTAGGAACATCAGGTCGGATTCTCGGCCACCATTCTCTCTTTGGACGGAAATTGCGGTTCGGACTACGACCGATACGCGTCGCCTAAGCCATGCCCAGCCCAGGGCAATAATTGCTCGTAAGTCTTTGAAATCAACCGGACAACACCCTCGACGGCCCACTTCATTCACAGACTTTTCATTCGCAGTTCATCTTTATAGGCCCGGATTCGGAGCAGAAACAATTTTTTTCACACGCCAACTCAAATTCATGCCAAACCTTCAGGCGCGTCACCACGCAAGCGGTAGCGCAAGACAGAGGAGGGTTCGTCCGAAATGGTCCGGACCTCAGACTACTCCTTGGTCTGACAAACGGCCTCAGCCAGCCTCGAAGCCGTTTGCTTCGAACTCAGACACTTCTGCCGGAGGAAAAGCGTGAAAACGGATGCCAACGCTAGGTGGTTGGTTTCTCCAGACGTCCGTTCCACATATTCCGAAGATGGTGCTGTGCTTCTCGATATTCGAAAGGGGCTCTGCTACAGCCTCAATCCAGTTGCTGCACGAGTCTGGAGCACAGTCGAAGCGAGCCCTTCAGGAGTCGATCTTCGCGGACTCGTGGATGCGATGGAAACTCATTACTCGATCTCCCGTGAGCAGCTCGAACGCGACATCGATGAATGTCTAAGGAAACTCGAAAATATGGGCCTTGTTCAACTGAACGGCCTGTTTCACGAGTCCAAGGCCGCCGGAGCGCGGGGTTGACATGCTTCGGAATACATGGTGTGCCTCCGTGAATACCGAACTGTCGAATGCGCCGGCGGCCTGGACCTGTGATTCGAGGGAAACGCTGATTGAAACTAGAACTAACATGCTGGACTTTTCCGCGAATCATAGCTGCATTCCACCGTGTGGCTTCGGGTCTCGGCGCGAGGGACTGCCACAACATGCTCCGGGTGCAATTTTTTTCTGCCGCTGTCCGCGAACGGCCGCGTCGATACAGAACAAATCAGTAGAAAGAAGTTTGGCAGGAGAGGGGATCGACCTCATGAGTAATTTACCTGAACTTTAGCGATACCTACACGGCAGCTGTTTGGCAAAGCTCCCCGCTAGAGAGGTATCCATCGCCAGGTACACAACCGACCGGCAGATCTGAAGTCAACGCCAAATCCCATGCCGTCTGGCGCTAAAACGCAGCCTAGTCCAGAAAGGATACCAGTCATGGATACACGCTCAATCGCATATAAGCGACCTGTTGTTCTGCTTTTGGACAATTCGGATGCCTTCGTGAGACGCGTTATTCGCGAAGAATGCAACCCCTCCACAAACGCAGACTGGCGCGCGGAGAAGCTAAAAGATTTCATCGACAGTCATTCAGCTGGAGATCGCTTGAGCATCGAGGAGGTTTGCAAGGAGATTGGATTGCCTACATCCGTGCGTCAAACACGACGCTTGTTCAAGACCTCGACCGGGGTAAGCGTCAGAAAATACGCAAAGAATAAACGCCTCGCTTTCGCAGCAAGACAATTGCAAGCCACGGGGGCACCCATCAAGGTGATCGCCCTGGAAATTGGGTATCGCAGAACTGCCGAATTCACAAGGAGCTTTAAGGAACTATTTCGGCTGAGCCCGTTGGAATTCAGGAGGATCTGGAGTCGAAGGGAATCTGCAGCTTAACGGGTTAGGGCCTATCTCGGTGCAGCCTCAAGGAGGTTCACACACGCTTATGCTGCTCGGAAGAATTCGAGTCATTGCGCCATGTCGAACTGTGTGTTTCCGCGGACTCCAGAGGAAAGGATAAGGCCTTGTTGGTTTACCACTGGAAAGAACACGACATGACCGTGACATTTACTGACCGGAACCACATGGAGCCGGTGGTTCAGCTCGCTATGGGCCGAGAGGTCAGGACCTTGGAGCTTGGGCAATTTACGGACTTTTTGCTGACCATAATCGAAGAAGGCCGAAAATCCACAACCGCGTATCTCAGGTCCCTAGGAGGGTTCCCACCAGAGAAGAATAAGAGAAAGGAGAAGTCGACTTCGCCCATATGCACTTAGAAAAAATGGATCTCACGTCGACCTGTCCTGGCGACGCTACAGCCTTTCAAATTGACCACGCCAACCGGTCGATACAGTTTGGACGTCAGCCGGTCGAAAGAGCCGAGGAGCACTCTTGAGTCTGAGACTCAATCCTCAGTTTCGGTGGTTTGTCCGGCAGGTGAAGCCCTTCCTGCGGGCACATCTGCTCAGCGTTTCCATGATCGTCTTGAGCAGCCTGATGTTTCTTCTGGACCCTCTCCTTATTAAGTGGCTCATTGACAAGGTCCTGCCGAAAAGAGACGTGCGTCTGCTCTTGCTTGCGGCGGGAGGGTTTTTGGGAATCTATATCTGTCGGCTAGGCTTTTCCGCGCTTGCGGGTATGGTGAGTTTCCGGACCGTCCAGAATCTCGTTTTCCGCATTCGGCTCGACATTTTAGAGCACATGAATCGCCTCTCTGCGGATTATCACGAATCGACACCAATTGGTGAAAAGCTGTACCGAATGGAGCAGGATGTGGATCAGGTGGCGGAACTGGGATCAAGCCTTGTGCCCTATGTTCTCCAAACGACGTTCAACGCTGTTTTCGTTATCGGAACAATGTTCTTCCTCGATTTTCGATTGACCATTCTCCTTCTACCGCTTATGCCTCTTTTCTTCGTTTTCCGGAGGCACTTCGAAAGCCGATTGCGGCAGGCATCCGACAGCGCGCAGCAACAATCCAGTAGAGAGAGCAGCTTCCTGCAGGAACACCTGGCGTCCGTCATCCAAATCCAGCTCTTGCACCGGGAGAGAAGTCAAGTCCAGGCGTTCCTTGAGCGGGCCGCATCAAGAATGAAGGCATTGAATCAGCGAACCCTGACCGAGACATTGTTCAGGACCTGCTACATGGCAGTGATTGCACTCGGGAGCATAGCGACTCTTGGTTATGGCGGTTACGAGGTATTCGTCGGAGCTTTGACTGTCGGTGGGCTGGTTGCCTTTTACAGTTATCTGGCACGATTGTTTGATCCCTTGAATGCTGCCGTGGACATCTATTCCCGGTTTAACCGCCTGAGCGCGAGCATTCGGAGAATTGTAGAGGTTATTGACAAAACGCCGACTGTGTCGGAATCGCCGGGCGCAGTGCACCTCCCCTCCCCTTCTCGAGGTTACGTCGAATTGCAGGGAGTATCTTTCTCCTACGGAGAAGGGACCCCAGTGGTGGATGGACTCGGACTCAAGCTAGAGGCAGGCGAGAAGGTTGCCTTGGTCGGAGTCAGCGGCAGCGGCAAAAGTACGATCGCAAAACTGATCGCGAGATTGTACGACGTGAACGACGGGGCCGTATATATCGATGGAATTGACGTTCGAAATGTACGTCTCGCAAGTCTTCGAATGAAGCTCTGCTATCTCATGCAAGACGCAGTTCTCTTTGATCGACCGCTAAAAGAGAATCTTCTTCTCGGGAAGCCTTCGGCGACAAACGAAGAGCTCAATCAGGCTCTAGAAATTGCTGATCTCAGCGGTCTTGTTCAGCGCTTGCCGAATGGATGGAATTCGTCAATCGGCCCAAGAGGCAACGCACTTTCAGGCGGCGAGCGGCAGCGTCTCGCTTTGGCTCGTGCCGTCCTTCAAAATCCTTCCCTATTTCTGCTCGATGAATCAACATCTGCTCTTGACGTTCCGTCGGAACAAAGAGTGTTGGGGAATTTGATCCAACATTTTCCAAATCACACTATCATGTTCATTTCACATCGAATCTCAACACTTAAATGGGCTGACCGAATTGTCGTACTGAATCAAGGCGTCATCCAAGAACAGGGCACACACGATCATCTGATCCACACGGGCGGCCTATATGCTTATCTCCATAACGCTCCGACGGACTTGGCCAGTGGCCAGAATTTGTCGCGCATCTCCAGCAATGCGTGATGAAAGGACTAGTTCGATAAACTGACGCTTCAAGCTGCGACAAAGACTATTTCAGCAGAGTAAAAACTATATGCGCGTGCTGAAAACTACGATTCGGCCAGCCCTGCCGGAGCGTGGAATGCAGAATGACGAACACAACCTTGATGCCATTGTTGGACGGCGCCTAAAAGCGGCTCGACGAGTCGTGATCAAAGTTGGGACGAGCACAGTGACTGGTGCAAAAGGCGAATTGTGTGCAGTGCGCATGGAGCCGATGGTGCTATCCGTCGCCCGATTGATGATGGCTGGTCGTCAAGTGGTGCTTGTTTCTTCGGGTGCCATCGGACTTGGCAGAGGTTGGCTGGGCCTCCATCACTCGCGGCTGCATGATTTGGTCACCAAACAGGCGTGCGCTGCTGTTGGGCAAAGCTTGTTGATGGACGCTTACAAGAAGCTATTTTCCGTCTGGGACGTCAAGGTTGCGCAGGTCCTACTGACGGAGGAAGACTTCAGCGATTGGCGGCGTTACTCAAATCTCCGACGCACGATGGACAAATTACTCGGATTCGGTGTCCTGCCTATAGTCAATCAAAACGATACTGTTTCGACTACTGAGATCGAAACGATTCCCGCCCGTACCCGCACAACTGCTTTCAGCGACAATGATCGCCTCGCTGCACTTGTAATGAGCGGGCTCGAGGCGGAAGTGCTTGTGCTTCTTACCAACGTGGACGGATTACTCCAAAGCGTAAGGTCAGAAACGGTTCCGCATCTTCGCCGTGAGAGTCGATCCGAGGTGATCGGGCTCGTTGATGAAATTACGGCAGAGCTGAAGGCATTGGCTGCCGGCCCGTCGGCGAACGGTCGCGGTGGCATGGTCACGAAGCTTGAGGCAGCTGAGATCGCAATGGATTGCGGCGGAATTGCTTTGATCGCAAACGGACAGGAAAGGGACATTCTGGACCGTATCTTTGCTGGCGAACGAATCGGCACCGCCTTTCTGCCATCAAAGCGAATCCGAGGGAAAAGGCGCTGGATTGCCCATGCAGCAGACGTTCGAGGGCGCGTGATCGTCGATCGGGGGGCTCAACAGGCCATCACGCAGGGGAAGGCGAGCCTGCTCGTATCGGGAGTTATGCGTATCGAAAGCCACTTCGCGCCGATGGACGTGGTGAGTATCGTGGATCGCGACGGCCGCGAGTTTGCACGAGGCATCGCGAATTGCGCGAGCCATGAAACGGAGCAGGTCCTTCCAAGGAGGACCCCTGATTCCGGCAAAGGACGGCAACGTCTTTCATCACCCATCCTCATGAGACGGGATGACATTGTGTTGTTGCAGAAATCATGATCTTCGCCTCCAAAGAACGATCGGAACGGACAGTCCGGGAGTTAGCGAGCCAGGCAAGGAAGGCCTCTCGGGCACTTGTCAAGATTTCGAACGAGAGCCGGAATGAAATTCTAATCTCAGTCGCGAAGGCGATCGAGAGCGGCAGTCAGAAGATCCTCGAAGCGAATGAACGCGATTGTCAGTTCTCGCAACCAGCTGTGGAGGCCGGAATGATGGCCTCCGCGATGTTTGGCCGCCTCAAAGTCAGCGAGCGCGGCATCCGGGAAATGGCTGGGCGTATCCGGGACGTTGCCAGGTTGGCTGACCCTCTGGGCCGTCGACTCTCCGTCACCGAACTCGATGAAGGACTCATGCTCTTCAAGGAATCTTGTCCTCTTGGGGTCATCGGCATTGTTTTTGAATCTCGGCCCGATGTGGTGCCCCAAGTGGGCGCCTTGGCCCTGAAATCAGGAAACGCCGTGCTCCTCAAGGGCGGAGCGGAGGCGTTCCACACGAACGAGGCTATCGTGGAAATCTGGCGTGACTGCCTCGCTGGGTTCCCCGCAGTCTCCCGGGATTCGCTCTGCCTTCTTCATACGCGATCGGATGTGATGGAACTGCTGACGTTGGAGCGTGACGTGGACCTGATCATTCCGCGTGGCTCACGCGACTTGGTAGAGTTTGTTGCCAAGAACAGTCGCATCCCGGTACTGGGGCACGGCGAGGGAATCTGCCATGTATATGTTGACGGCGCTGCGGATGTCGAAAAAGCGCTGAGAATCACTTTCGACTCCAAAGTGCAGTACCCTGCGGCGTGCAATGCTGCCGAGACGCTGCTGGTCCATCAAGACATCGCTAAAGAATTCTTGCCCCGCATCGCTGCAAAACTAATAGCTGCCGGAGTAGAAATGCGCGGTTGTTCGCAGACTGTCAAACTACTGGGAAAAGCGTCGATTTCGCATGCTAGCGAGTGCGATTGGGCAATGGAGTATTCCGACCTGATTCTGTCGGTCAAGATTGTGAACGACCTCCTTGAGGCCATTACTCACATTCAGCGCTACGGCTCCGGTCACACGGAGACTATAGTCACGGAAGACCGTGACGTCGCGCGCCGTTTCATGAATGAGGTCGATGCGGCGGGCGTCTACCATAATGCCTCCACGCGCTTCGCAGACGGTTTTCGTTATGGGCTTGGAGCCGAACTGGGTATCAGCACAAGCAAACTTCATGCGCGAGGCCCCGTGGGGCTCGAAGGCCTCACGACTTACAAGTACAAGCTCTTTGGGGATGGCCACATCGTGGCTGAGTATTGTAGCGGTGCACGGCATTTCACTCATCGCACCTTGGAATAAGATATAGCCTGCCAACCCTTGGTAAATCTCATCGTCCCATTCCTCACGATATTGGTGGACCATCCCTGACCAACTAATCGCACAAACCTCAAAGTCCTCTACTCCGAGGCCGAAATCAGTGTCCACGTTTGTCGTATTTCCTTTCCGAGCTTTTTCTTTCCCGATGTTCGTTTGTATTTCGCTGCTTGATTAGCGGAGACTCTCGGCGATTGCCAGCCTGACGGGACGGCAGAGTTTGAAATGGGTTCGATGCCCACCATTCGCAAAGATCACCACGCTGATCGCCACAGGTGTGGAAAGCCAGGCTTCTTTAGGATGACCGAATATGCGTACATTTGGCCGAATGCGCGTACCCTTTTTAGTTGACCCAAGTACCTAACACTCCGCACCATCACGAACGAGATGAAAGATATGTCAAACCGCCCAGCCCAATAACAAGGTGACCTGACCGTACAGAAAGTTCGAGGATACTTAAAAAAGTCGAGACTCTGGAGGTTCAGTTTCATGACGGTGACCAATGCCGCCGCTATTGTTGCCAGGAATCCTGAAACTGGCGCTAAGTCATCTACTTTAGATCTTGGTCTGGACTCGATCGTTCTCCTAAGAAGACAAGGGAAATTCTCCGTCAAGAACATGGCTTCCGCTTCGCGCTTCCGGGGATGGCTTGAAAACTCACCAAGCGAGGGCGAACGATGGCTTCGAAACCGCGCTCAGGACGGCGACTTGTACGCAATGGAGGGGCTCGGACAGCGATTGCTGACTGGTGAAGGTCTCCCCAAATCAGTCGAGGAAGGACTAGCGTGGCTCAAGAAGTCAGCTGAGTTGGGCAATCCTTTCGCCATGGAAAAGCTTGCAGAGTATGAGCTCGACGAAAATGATACGCGTGACTCTTCAGCGCAGGGCGAGCGATGGCTTCGCAGTGCAGTGGCATCAGGACATCGCCTTGCGATGCTTACCCTAGGCACCAGATTAATAACGGGCGAGGGCTTGGCACATGATCCGAACCAGGGCGAACAGCTACTGCGCGAAGCCGCAGCTCAGGGTAGTCAGATCGCAATGATAAAGCTGGGGACTTATTTGCTCTCTGGCTCGGGGCTGAACCTCGACCGGGAAGAGGGACTTCGTTGGTTACGACGCGCCGGAGCCACGACGCCCAGTCAAGTACTGGAGCTTGGCTTGCGTTTGTATCAAAAGTATCTCACGGCAACGACAAAAGGGGGACGCAGACTTGCAGGTGAGGCTGGCGCTCTGTTCCAAGAGGCGTTTCGCCAAGGTAGCCGTGTCGCCGCGCTCAACCTAGCCTATCTCGTGAGGCGCGGTGAAATCGCTGATGCTAGGTACATGCCCCTCGACGAGCTACTTTCGGAGCACCTAAAACAGAACGATCCCTTCGCACTTGTAAACCAGGCCCTCTGGCTCGCCAAGGGGACCCAACACCCTATTGATTGGAAAACAGCAGATATGCTCTTCAAAAGCCTGACAGATAGCAGCCAAGTTCTTCAATGGTGGTTCGCTCGAAGTCAAGAGGGGGATCCGGAAGGTCATCTCGTCACCGGCTGGCTTGGCCGTCATGACTTGGCGGTCGATCCCGACGGACTCGAGGTCGCACAACGCATGGATTTCGCCCGAAAAGGTGGATGGCTAGTACCCGAGTGGATGAACCATCGCGTAACGGCGAGGCAGAGACGCTGACGCCGGTGGAGGCGTACTCATGGAATTCTTTCAAAGGCTCGGTTCGGTCGTGGGTCGCTTATGGAAAGAACGAAACTATAACGAAGAGGACTTTCCCGAGGTAGCAAGCCGTGGCCTCTCAGAGTTGCCTCCTCATCAGCACGTTTCTCTATGGGACGTCGCCAAATGGGGTCTGACCACTGAACAGTTGCCGCCACAGGCAGATCTCGGCGCTAAGTTCGGGCAGCCCCCGCTAACAGTGTATAGCGCTCGTGATTTTCGCATCGAAGTACTTTTTTGGGTTCAGGGCATTCCGGCAATACACCAACACTCCTTTTCTGGAGCTTTTCACGTGATGCATGGTTCAAGTCTCCAGTGCCTCTGGGATTTCAAGCCTGTTGAGCAACTGGCGATGCGCCTGGCGGTTGGTCAGGTCTCCCTTACGAAGGCTGAGCTTCTGCGAAAAGGGGATTCCCGCCCCATTCTTGCAGGGAAGCAGATGATTCATTCCACATTTCACTTGGACCGGCCGAGCCTAACTGTTGTCGTTCGAACTCTAGGTGAAATAGACAAGCTACCACAATACGCTTATCTTCCTCCCACGATCGCCTATGCCGAACAGAATGATGTCCCCTCTGTGAAACGTCGCACTCAGCTTCTGAGAATGCTTTTGATAAGCGGAAAGCATGCCGAATTTAGCGAAATCGTACGTCACATACTCGCAACTGAAGATGCGTACTCCATATTTCACTTTCTGCTGTCGACCTTTGAGCTACTCGAGGATGAGGATGAGCGACACAGTTTGCTCTTGGCCGCCAGACTGAGACACCCAGGACTCATTGAAGCGCTCATACCGGCTCTCGCGCAAGTTGAGAGAACAAACAAAACTGTAAGGATCCGAGAGCAAATTTCCAATTGTGACTTGCAATTTTTCCTAGCACTATTGCTCAACGTTCCTCAGCGTTCTGCGATTCTGAAGCTGACAGAACAGCGATATCCGTCCAGAGATCCGGTAGATTCGATTCTGTCCTGGATCAACGGGCTCTCTGAAGTTGGAGTTCTAGGAGTTCGCCTCCCTAAACCTTGGCTATTGATGTTGGAGTGTTTGTTGAGGGACTGCTCGCCTCAAGAAATTGAGAAAACATTCCACGAGCGATATAAACTACACGGCCCTGGGGTTACCTCCGATCTCACCGAGCTTTCCTCCGGCTTGCAGAACTCGTGGTTTCTGCGACCCGTCCTCCAGAATTAGAGAGCATACAGGAAACACGAATGAAGACAACACTAAATCCTCCCCTTCAGGCTCCTGCTGAGCCAGTGACGGAGACCCTTCATGGTGTCGCAGTCACAGACCCTTATCGCTGGCTTGAGGACCAACGCTCTCCCCGTACGCGAAAGTGGCTCGAAGAACAGGCCGCATACACGCGAGCTTACTTCGAGGCCGTTCCTCACCGTGACTTAATTCAAAAGCGCGTCACTGAGATTCTGTCCATTTCTTCTGCCACCGAGGCGTGGAACGTTGGCGACCGCTATTTCCTGCTGAAGCGTCTCCAAGGGAAAGAACAGCCCGCCATAGTCATGAGAAACGCGCCGTTTGGGGAGGACAAGGTCATACTAGACCCGGCGCCGCGTGAAGGCGGAGCCTCAATTGCAGTTGCTATTGAAGCGATCTCTCAGGATGGTCGTTTCCTTGCCTATTCCGTCCGAAAAGGAGGCACTGACCACGCGGCTTTAGAGATCCTTGATATTGAGCGAAATACGATTCTGCTCGATCGCCTACCAGAGGGCTTCTGTACGAGCCTTTTCTTCGCTTCTGATGGCTCTGGGTTCTACTACTCCCACCGTGAACTGTATGACCGGCGTCCGAACTATCAAGCTGCCTTCTGGCATCGCTTCGGAACGGAGCGGTCGGATGATCACGAATTGTTCTTTGCTGGGGATAAGCCTAACCTATTCCTCAAAATCCTCCATTCGCCAGAGGCCAACCTTCTAGCCTACGCCGTGTTTTCCGCAGGCAAACACCGTAGCACCTCGACTTACTTACAAACCGAATCAGTTAGGGCCGTGCCAGAGCTGCTCCTTCGTGACGTTGAAGGCTGCTTTGTGCCGTTCTTTGTGTCCGGGAACCTATTAGCTTACACGGACTTTGCCGCCCCGAACTTCCGCGTCGTACGTATAGACATGGCTAGTCCGGATCCCGCAAACTGGCGGGACGTCGTTCCGGAATCCGATAGACGTATTCAACATTTTGCCAGCGCCGGGGATCAGATCATCGTCTCCCGCGTCGATCGCTTCTCCACCAGTATTGAGGCGTTCAGCCTCGACGGCAAACGAAAGAAATCTGTCGCTTTTTCTGGAACGGCTGATCTGCCGGACCGACCAAGTGCTACCGACAAACTGTTCTACCGATGTAGCAACATATCAGAGCCTTCTGCTCTCTACTGTCATTGCACACGTTCGGACGAGGTGTTCGTCTTGGACCAACCCGATCTCCCTTTCGACCCTTCCATAATCGCCAGCGAGGAGGATGTGTATTCTTCAAAAGACGGGATCTCAGTCCCCCTCTTACTTGCTGCCAGGAAGGACCTGATACATTCCGGTCCTTTGCCTACCTTCATTACCGGATATGGCGGCTTCGGCATTTGCGTAACACCGCGGTTCAGCGCATTCGCCACGTTCTTGATGGAGCAGGGATTCCTGTTCGCTGTTCCCGCTATACGCGGCGGTTCCGAACTCGGGGAATACTGGCACCTCGCTGGCAATCGCGAAAGGCGCCAGAAATCGTTCGACGACTTTGTTGCGGTCGCTGAATGGCTGCTTTCACAAGGCCACTCTGCGCCCGGCCGCATTGCCATTGGCGGCGGCTCTAATGCCGGCCTACTCGTGGGCGCCGTCATTACACAGAGGCCCGACCTTTTCCGTGCAGCTATCTGCTTGGGGCCTCTGCTCGACATGACGAGATACCATCTCTATGATTTCGCCGCCACCGCAGCTGATGAATATGGGTCACCTGAAGACGAACACGACTTCCGATCCTTGCTTGCCTACTCGCCGTATCACCGTGTACAAAATGGCGTGAACTATCCGGCAGTCCTACTCATTTCTGGTGATGCGGACACTCGTTGTAATCCAATGCATGCTCGCAAAATGACGGCGCGCCTGCAAAGTGCAACCCGCTCCGGGCATCCTATCCTGCTCGACTACAAACCGAGCTGGGGTCACATGCCCGTTCAACCTTTATCGAGCAAGATTCAAGCTTTAACTGACAGACTTGCGTTCCTCTTCCACGAACTCGGAGTCGATGTCCTCCCAAGGAGGCCTTCGTGATTTTATTCTTCCAAGCGCTGTTCGCACTAGTCATCTACGACTGTCTTCGTACATTCTGCTCTTTCAGAGCCATTCACTCAACCGTAAGGAGATGGAGGGTTGTCGAGGGTCCGATTGCCCATGACACAATCGAGCGCGTCTGCGCAGCGCTCAATCACGCCTGCGTTTGGTATCCGAAGCAGGCTCTGTGCCTGCAGCGTTCCTTCGTGACTACCTACTTGCTCCGGAAGCGGGGCGTTCCTGCACAGATGGTGCTTGGGGCACAGAAACTGCCCTTCAAAGCGCATGCTTGGGTGGAAGTAAGTGGAAGGCCTGTCAATGAACGATCTGACGTTCAGGCGATTTACGGAGTGTGGGAGCGCTGCTAGGGAGACTACGAATGAGCGCGCAAGCGGGAGTTTGGAATTTCGACGGCAAACCTGTGGACCAAATCTTTCTCGAAGGACTAACCGTGGCTATCGAGCAATCCGGGCCTGATGGAGGCGACTCCTACGTCGACGGTTCGATTGCAATCGTGTACCGCGCTTTTCACACCACCCATGAATCTTGGCTGGAGCACCAGCCATACGTCACATCTCACGGAAACCTCATTACCTGGGATGGGCGCCTCGACAATCGCGACCAGTTGATTCCGGCGCTCCAGGAAGAGCTGACGGAGAATCAAACTGACGTCGCCATAGTTGCCGCTGCCTTTGAACGGTGGGGCACAGATTGCTTCCGCCGAATCATGGGTGACTGGTCATTGTCTCTCTGGGCGCCGTACCAGCGGCAGCTGATCTTTGCGTCAGACTACATGTGCATTCGCCATATCTTTTACTACATGAAACCAGATCGGGTCTGGTGGTCCACAGATCTTAATCCGCTGGTACTCGTCTCGGGCGACAAATTCTCCATCGACGACGATTACATTTCCGGATACTTTGCTAATAATGCTGACGCTCATCTGACACCATATTGTGAGATCCGCCAAGTTCCTCCCGGGCAGTTCGTTTGTATCTGCAATGGCAAGCTCTCGGTGCAACGCTATTGGTGCTTCAGCCCGAAGTCTCGTGTTCGGTACAAGACAGACGCAGACTACGAAGAGCACTTCCGTCATCTCTTCCGCCAGTCCGTCCGACGTAGATTGCGCGCAAACGGACCTGTGCTTGCCGAGCTCAGCGGTGGACTAGATTCGTCGTCCATAGTTTGTATGGCGGACGACATCCTTGCAAAAGAGGGATTGGAAACGACTCGACTCGACACACTCTCCTATTACGATAAGACCGAGCCGGATGGAGACGATTGGCTCTACTTCCAGAAGGTCGAAGAAAAACGAGGAAGGGTGGGCGCACACATTGATATAAGCCAATTCGGCGACGCCACTTCTCTGGAATATTCTGACTTTGCCGCTTTGCCCGGTTTTCTCGGGGCAGGACGCAAGATCCAAACCGAACGCGCAGAGGTCGTGCGCAGCAGTGGCTATCGGGTGGTTCTCTCGGGCATAGGCGGTGACGAATTCCTCGGGGGCGTGTCAAATCCGAGCTCACATTTGGCTGATCTAATAGTACAGTTCAAGTTTCCGACGCTGGCAAAGCAGCTCATGGCTTGGAGCCTAGTCAAGCGGCGGCCATGGGTCCATCTTCTATGGCAGGCCTTCATAGACTTATTGCCACCTTCGCTGGGACAGTATTTCATCAAACAAGCGAAAATCGAACCGTGGATTGACAGGAACTTTGCCAAGCGTACGCGAATTGCTATCCGCCAATTGGATGTAAACGAGCATTTCGGGCTTTGCCTGCCCACGCGACGCTCCTACGTCGCCAGCGTTCTGCTTCTGGCGAATAGAATGTCAAAGCAAATCTCAACGGCCTCACCGCTTGAGGAGATTCGATATCCGTACCTCGATCAGAATCTCATCGAATTTATTCTGTCCATTCCGGCCAGCCAGTTGCTTCGTCCAGGCGAGAGGCGGTCGCTAATGCGACGGTCGCTCAATGGCATTGTTCCCCTAGAGATCCTCTCCCGACGCACCAAACAACTGGGCGCGCGCACACCGATCGTCGCGCTAGAAAAGAATTTGCCGCAGGTGGAGATGGTTTTTCGCCAGTCGCTTAGCTCCAAACTGGGATTTGTGAACGGAGATCGGTTCTTGGAAACGTTGAACGCCGCCAGAAACGGCAAAGAGATTAACATTACGAAAATGCTGAAAACAGTATCGCTTGAATTTTGGCTGCGCGACTTAGCCTCGCGGCACTTGGTGAACATAGGCCTCGCTCGGTTGTCTGAAGGCAAGGTGGAGTCCGTCTGCCCAGTCGCCTGATCGCGGCCTAAACAGATTTCGGCCATTCCTGCTAGCGGAGGGGTCGATTATCCTAAGATAGGAGGGACAACAATGAAACCAGAAATCACCGTCCTCGGCGACGCACTCGACGTCATCGAGATTAGCGGTCCGAAGGCTGGATCCCCATCAGATGCGGGTGGAACGCAACTGACGGGCCCGGCATACGACCTAGACGAGTAGTTACTCAAGACTGTGCATTGTCCACACGACAATTCTCAAAACCCCTTCCCGATTCGCGCGCAATCGGGAAGGGACCCACTGAATGCGCCACCACAGCGCCCGCCATATGGAGCCACGGACCGAGAGGATTCGCCTTTCCAGCGCTCTCGAAGCGCACGCCATCGGTCGTATTGCTGAGCCTTAGCCGGATCAGAATCTTCGTGGCCGTTCAGCCAGAAATCGAACCAATCGACATCACCCTGTTCAGACGCTAGCCGTTCCAGAGGTTTGGTGACTATGTGCACCGCATCGGGAAGTTGGATGAGGTCCACGGGCTTGTCCTGTATCCTCAACGCGGCGTAGACCTCCCAATTAAATAGCAAGCTATGGGAATTGTGCACCTCGATGCGGACTGGCGCTAGGATCTTGTCCAGCGCGAAAGCCGGAGCCTCCTGCAACCAAGTCTTCAGCCCACTGCCGAAAGGTACTGACCCGTAGATCGCGATTCCTTCCTTTTTTAATGAATTCTGGGCATTGATATCCACGCCTAGCAACTGCTGCATGTAGCCCAAAAAGTCTGAGTCCGCGATTGTTGCAGCCGCAAGTTTTTTGGGTGATTTCGTCAGCGCTTCGAGCGTGTAATAGCCGGTTCGGCTGAAGCCGATGAGCCCAACCCGTTCTGGGTCCACTAGTCCGTCCGCAGCAAGATGGTCCATCGCCGCCTCGTAACCCTCCCGATTGACCGAGGCTTCATGCGGAGTCATGAGATCAGTCGCCTCTTGAGTCTGTAAAACTACGATCCCAATCGCAGCCAGCGGCCGTGCGGCAAACGCTGTGGTAAAAGTTCCTACGGTCATGAATTGGTGTCTTTGAAATCCGTGCGTTTGGATAACAAGAGGATACCGGCGACCAGGCACGTAGTTCGGTGGTTTGACCAGACCACCTACCCACTCTCGTCCCGTCGCGTCTTGCCACTGATATACTGACACGTCGCCAAGGTTAATTGTTTCCAGCTGTGGGTTGGGATCCCACAGCTTGCGGCTTCGATCTCCGATCCAATCGGCGACAAAGAGGGCCGGCGGCTCATTCAGATCCTGCCGGACCCGAACCCAAAAAGGAGCAGTGACTACCGTCGCAGTACTTCCTACTTGTGTCCAGACGCCGTTCTGCTGAGTATAGACTTCCTGCTGACCTCTAGAATCTGGTTTGTCACCGAATGTTCTATAGCTCAGAATCACCTTTCCCTTAACCTCATCCCAGATAAGATCATTCAGGTAATCGAAAGTACCCTCTCGGGAATACTGGTCCAGTGCGCCCTGCTTGACGACAGCCACACAGTTCGCTTGACGTGAGATCGTATCGACTAATGAGACGTATGGGTTTTGAACTCGCCGACGCTTCTCACTCTCGTCAGTATTCGCTATAGGCAGGAAGGTGTTCGCCAGGAGTATGCGACTGCCATCTTGTGCCCAAATCGCTTTCTTTGGGCCCCAGTAAAGTAGGGAACCTCCAAGAGGCGCTTCAACTGGGTCAACCTTACCTGTGTTGAGATCAATCAGTGCGTATTGTTCTGGCTGGGTTAGTCGGTACAACAGGTCTACATTTCTGGTTCCCGGCCTGGATGCCTTCAGTCTATAAACCTCTGAAAACGCTGGCCTGTATACCACCCAAGCTTCAGGAACGAGATCTGCATGCTGCGTCACCGCAACGTAACGCCCCGATGGCGACAGCGAAAGCATATCTGTTAGCAGCTGAATTGGTTTACTGGTCGCTGCATCTATAACCGCCGATGCATGGTTGTCTCGAATCACCCACAACTCTGCGGGTGTCCCAAGATGGGAGAAATCGCGTGGTGACTCCCAGTTAAGGGCCGAAAGAATGGAGCGTCCCGTGAGCACGATTTCACTCGCCCGCGCCAGTTTGCGTTCGTCGACCGCTGCTGTGTAAGCAATCGTATCCTTGACGATGCTAAATTGGATCACGTCCTGTCCGTCCGGGCTGAGTTTCTTCAGCGCACCTGTATTTACTTCAACGGTGTACAAGCTTCGATCAGAACTGTTGTCTCGTCCCAGGAACGCCAATGTCCCGTTGGGCAACCAAACTAGGTCACTAATGCAGGGATCATCTGTCACAGCTTCCATCCGGGCGACACCCCTTGGCCCTCGGTATTTTGCCGTCTTCGAACCGCCAAGATATTCGCGCACCGCTTCGACTTCAAACACCCATATAGTGCATTCGAGCTTATTGCTACGCAGCACACCTCGCTGCGTCACGACGGCAAAAAATTGATTGTCGAGTGAAAACTTTACGTCTTCGGTCGGCAACGCTGTCGGGTTGAAAGGATAAGGATCGATGAACGTCTGCATCTCAATTGAGTCCGCAACTGTGAAGAGGCGAGATTGGGCGGATGAAGAGGCGGGGAACGCAGACGCACACAACATCGCCAATCCGGCCGCGGCAAGGATTGGCCTCCTTCTCTTACGCAGGCAAGTCTGGTGCGCGGTGGCTTGGGGCTGCATTTGGTTCCTCGGAGGTCGATCTGGGGTTGTTGTCTCCCTGCAGCATCGGCTCCATGCCTTCGCAAGATGGAAGGATTTCATCATCACCCTTAGACTGATACTCCCGAACTCGTGAAACTGATCAGATAAAGACCGATTACTCTCGTATTTCGCGCCCCCCGTTTCATAGCTGCTTTTCCAGTAAGCTCCGCAGATTGACTTTAGAATTGAACCTTCAGTGCGAATTGGATCGAGCGCGGCCCACCGATCTGATAAAGGGGACTAAAGGCCCCAGCGCCCAGATTTCCCCCGCTGAGACTTTGCCCCAGCGTCTGGCTTGAGACTCCGAATCCACTCGGCGGTCCACCAAAGGCGGGAGATATGAAGAAACCACTAGGCGGCCCAAAATTCGGATGGTTCAGCACATTAAACATCTCGGCGCGGAACTGCAACTTTAGAGACTCACGAATGGGGAAATCCCGATGGACCGCAAAATCCCACTGGGTCGCTCCAAACGCTCTCAGGGAATTCCTGGCCACGTTGCCCTGCCTGAGAGGAACGAAACTCATCGGATCGAACGGTGGATCCTTGAAGGCAGCCGGATTAAGCGCTTTCCCGCCAGGAAACTGGGATCCATGGACATACAGCGGTTGTCCCGGAACCAAGTCAGGTCTAACATCCGCGAGAGTGCCGCCACTAAGTTCCCCGAAAACTCCGTCAGTAATGTTAACGGGCGGGGCGGAACGAGCCAGAATGATGTTCTCAAGGGACCAGCCGCGCAGAATTGCCTTTGTGAAGCCATTGGTCTTCGGAGCTGGCGTGTCATACGTCAACCCTGCGGAAAAAGCGTTCCGTATATCGAAGTCGGAAGACCCTCGGTTCGCGTTTATGGCCGAAGGCACGAGCACATTGGCAAAATTCCCGAATGCCGACCCAGCGGAGCCTGTATCAATCGAGTGCGACCAGGTGTAGGAAGCAAGCGCCTGGAGACCGTGCGACAAGCGTCTTTGAAACTGGAGCTGAAGTGCACTGTAATCAGATCTGCTCGCATTAGTCACAAATTCAGTAAATAAAAACGCCCCATTCGTTGAAGGTATGGCTGCGGTCTGTAAAAGGCGTCTTCCCGCCGCGCCAATATATGATGCAGATATGGTCTGTTGTTTTCCTAAGGCCTGTTCAAGAGCCACATTCCACTCAAGTGTGTAGGGAAGTTGAAGATGGGGATTGAAACCGAACAAGTTTCCCGGCTTACTCACGGTAGGTTGTGTGATCGGAGGCGGTGCCGCCGCTGCTGGACTCAAAGGAAAAGTACCACCAGGCAAGAAAGCCTCAGCTCCAAACGGATAGGCACCGATGGGAGTCAAGTTGCCCGCCTCCGAACTCGCAAGATCATAGAAAACACCGAATCCCCCGCGCAGTACGGTCTGCCAATCCTGACTGCGAGAAAATTGGTAAGCTACGCCCAGGCGGGGGGCAAAGTTGCCGTACTTGGTCTCGTACGGCGAGGTTCCGGCAGGCGCGAGACCCAAGTTTGTGAAATTCATCAAATCAAAACTAGTGACAGCTGGAAAATTCGGACCGTCGAGCGATTGGGGAACAAAGTCAATGTCCCATCGGAGACCGTAGGTCAGAGTAAGTCTGGAGCTAATGTGCCAGGTGTCCTGCGCATAGATACCGAGATTACGGAACAGGAATGTCGCGTTGGCAGTGGAGAATAAAAGCGAGAAACTAAGGTTTCCTTTTTGGGCGGACGGCACATCTCCGAAAAATGCTTCTTGGAAATACGCAGCCGGGTCATGCAGCGGAGACAATCGCCGAAAGTCAACCCCGAACTTGAAGCCGTGCGAACCTTTCTGCAGAGACAGACTGTCTACAACATTGATCTGTCGCTGCAAGTTTCTTGAGAGTTGCCCAACCTGTAAGGCGCCACCCTGCAAACCTGGTGAAATCGTTAACCCAAAGAAGGCATTTTGAGGGCTGAAGGAACTTGGAAACGGTAGAGATGATAGGGGGATAGCACCTCCGAAGTTACCTGAATTGGCAAAACTATTGGAGTCAGTTCTACTGTAATTGAATCGCAAGTCGTTCGTAATTCCTGGAGAGATTATCGATGTAGCTCCCACAGTTGCTGTCTGTGTCGTGATACGAGTCGTCGAGACCGTGCTCAGAGGCACTCCATTACTGCCTCGCTGAAGGAGATCAGAAGGCGAGTAGTTATATCGTCCGAAGATATTGAGCTTGTTATTTACCTTGTGATCTGCGCGAAGGCTGTACGCGTCAAGCGTCGCAGGATTGGAATAACTGGCATTGGCCTGTGCGGCACCGGTTGGCTGTTGCCCGGATGCAGGGCATCCGTTTACATTCGGAGTGCACGTCGTAAAGACCTCTGGGCCATTTGGCAGTGGATACGCGTTCAGATACGGCTGCATCGCAGCCGCAGCCGCAGACCGCGCATTGCCGAAAACTTGACAGGTGCTATCGCAAGGCACGGTAGTAAGTGTTGTTTGTGGCAATCTAAGACGAAGCCCCTCATAGGAAAAGAAGAAGAATGTCTTATCCTTTAGAATGGGGCCGCTGAGCGTACCTCCGAAGTCATTCTGCCGTTCCTGAGGTTTCTTCAAGCCCTTACTGTCTGCAAACCAGTCGTTTGCGTCCAAAACGTCGTTTCTCAAGTAGTCGAAGGCGGTGCCGTGATATTGATTGGTTCCTGAGCGTGTCAGTATGGAGATCTGCGCACCAGGCGTGCGGCCGAACTCCGGTGCATACGTGGAAGTCTGGATGCGGAATTCTTGCATGGCATCAACCGAAACCAAGCTATTTGTTCCGCCCAGAACACCGAACGAGCCAACTGCCCCCCCTAGCCCATTACCGCCAGCACCGGTCACGAACGTGGCTATTCCTATGTTGGCGCCAACGCCGTCCACCATCCAGTAGTTGGAAGCGGCGCGCTGTCCATTTATGCTGAATTGCCCGCCGTCGTTAAAGTTGCTTGGAGTGACGACCGTTCCGGGCGTCAGCTCTATTAGCGTCTGAAAGCTCCTACCGTTCATCGGCAGGTTCTCCGCAAATTGCCGGTCTACGACCGTGCTCACCGCAGCGGATTCTGTGTTGATCAAAGGCGCGCCGCCCTCAACAGTGACCGTGTCAGAGATCGGGCCCACCGGGAGCGTGAACCCAATTGCTTTGGCATCCTGAACATTGAGAGTGATGTCGGGATGGACGATCGTCTTAAATCCTTGCTTTGACACTCGAATGTGGTACGTGCCAGGAGGAACATTCGGCACAGAGTAGATCCCCTCGTCATTTGTTTCGGTCGTATAGCGAACGTTCGTCGCATCGTTGATGACTTCCACGCTGGCGTTTGCGATGGCCGCGCCTGACGTGTCGCGTACTTGGCCATTCACTACGGCCGTGGGCGCCTGCGCTTGAGAGGTAAGTGACGAGCACAAAAGGATGAAAACGAGCACACCAATCCGCTGCTTCACGCGTACCTCTCAATTTAATTTTGTTTGGGTGCGGGGCTTCACCAAGTATACGGAGCTGCAGGAACAAAGGAACCAACCAGGCGCTCCAATTTAGTGTGAGGATGAAACTGCTTCGAGGGTTCTGAAAAGAAAGAATGTCAAATAACCGAGGCTAAGGGTGATTCGGCTCTTCGCCTAGATAGGCGAACAAAACTTGCTTTCCCCGCGGTGCCGGACTTGCACCACTCGGCTCAACAGTCACAAACACCGCGTTGATCTTCTTGAGGGCCTCGGGATCGTCGAATCGCAACACCCAACGTTTATTCGTGGCGTTGTCCACATACATCACGCCCAAATTAAGAGCAGTATTTCGATCTGGACCGCGCAGACCCCAAGCCTGAAAGGTGCTTGCGTTCTTTACACCAGGTTCTTGGTCAAGGTCGTAGGCATAAAAAATCAAGGACTTACCCTTCGTATAAAAAACCCTACCGTATGGTTTTTTTCTCTTTCCGTTCCCCCCAACGTCGGATACCTCTGCGATGTATAGATCTCGCGCACCCATTAGGTCGCGGATATCTCTGTCGGAAGCCAAGAAACGCTCCTGCTCGTCAATGGTTGCGTCTTTGTCTTTAAGCAACTGCGACATGAAGTGAATTTGGTTCTCGAGACTTGTGACGCGGAGAGCATCAGTTGTCTTTGCTTGTTCGAGCGCATCAAGCTTTTTCTGTGTTGCCCCAAGGATCGCTTGCTCATCTTCGACCTTGCGAGCGAGAGAGTTCCGCTCTGCGGATGCCTTTTCCGTCTGCTCTAGTACCTCTTGGCCTGCAGACTGCGATGTGGTCTGTAGTGCCTCGTTCTGTTTTCGTAGGTCTTTGAGTTGGGCTTTCAATCCAGAGATAGCGGTTTCTCGGTCTCTCAAGCTTGCTTCCACTTGATCTCTTTCATGAGCAAGCCTTTCACGCTGCGCTCGCCAAGATGCGTCATCACTTTTTGATTGGTTGACGATCTGAGATTGCTCTCGGCCTTGCTTCAAACCGACTCGGTAAATGAAGATTCCCACAGCGAGCGCGAGGATCAACGAAGCAGCGGCCACCAATTGGGTTGGTAGACTTGATGGAATGAAGAAGTTCGCCAAATGTGCTTTCGGATTCTTTGGTGGAAGGAGCGTCATCCAGCCCTTCGCATGCTCGAATGGGCCTGTAGTCCCAGCCTCTGTTTCGATAGCTGCGTAAAGCCTTTTCTCGCCTTCTTCAATAGACCACGGCACAGAATCAAGTATCAGGTCATCGACAGCCTCGTCCGGTATGAGCAACAGCCCACTTCTCAGAATTGTTCGGTACTGCTCTACGCTTTGTCGGCACTGGGGGCATTCGCCGAGGTGGTCCTCGAAGGATTTCGTCTCGTCAACCCGCAATTCGCCGGTCAAATAGTCCAGGCAAACGTCATCGCTGAGGTGTTGTGAACTCATTGGAACGTGCTCTTCACTTGAAGTTTAGTTCCTCGCTGGGAAGCTTGGCTCGGCCCCGGCTTGTCCACGTCGAATACGATCCGTCTCAGACGTTGGATGCCTCGATAGGCGTGGTGCTTCGCGTTTCCAGGTGAGCAACCCAACTTCTCGCCAATTTCGCTGAAGCTGTAACCTGCAACGCGCATCTGGAATGTCAGCTGTTGCTCTCTCGGAAGCCTCGCCAATAAAGCCCTGATGTCGCCAGCGGGAATTTTGTACTCCATAGGGCCTTGCTCTTCCATTATGTCAGATCGGGTCCCAGGGCCTTTCCTTTCCCCATTTCCCTGGTGAAATCCATGCCGGGCCCTCAAATAGTCGCGCCAATCAAAGCACTTGTTGTACGTCAAGTGCACGAGCCAAGAACGGGCAGTGCCCTTCGTCGGGTCGAAGGACCCGGACCTTTTATATAAGGACAGGAACACCTCATGAACCAGGTCTTCAGCTTCGATGGGGTCTCTTAATATACGGGAACAGACGGAATAAACTACCCTGGCATATCGCCGGTACAGAAGCCCAAGGGCGGATATGTCTTTTTCTTCTAACCGAAGTAGCAGAGCTTCATCGCTGATCTCGGCTTCTGCAACTCCGGCATCTTCGTTGCACGATTCCGACCTGTCAAAGGGGCCGTCTGAAATCTGTTTGTGCGCGCCGTTGCCGTTACGTCTCGCAAAGACTCCTGGAAAGTAGCGAGCAGCAGAGGAACTCACGCTGCCCCCAGTGCCTGTGTATTCACAGTCACGATCTCGCGACAACAGACTGGTACGAAGCCTAGCGTTGCAGTCGCAGACTGAGGTTGGGAGCAAGGAATTCGGTGGAAAGCTACCCCGAACAGAAATGGATGCCCTGGACAGTGCGGCATTATTGGTTTGGAGCTTGGGGGAGTGGACTCAAGAGTCCAACGTGGCCAAGGATGAGCAGCCCCATTCTGAATCGAGCGTCTCTTCGCTTCACGTGAAGTCACAATGCAAGATGAAGAGTGGTCGGACAACCGACCACTTCGGACGTGGCAATAATCTCTCGACCGACCTTCCCTGAAAGGAGTCAAGACCGGGCTTCTTTCCCCTGATTGTCAAGAGTCCCGGGGACCGAACCGCTTTCCTTGGCAGCCGAGTCACCACACCGCGACCCGCCTGCCTGAACGCCTACATATCGCGTTGGGACCGCTTTTGTCAATGGCATATGTCTGGCGACACTTGGCAACTCGTATACACTAAAGAGCTTAGTGTCTGGACGACCGGGCACGCGAAACGCGGTACCGTTTGATACTGTTAGGAGCGCTGATTTAGTCCAGACTGGATAATCATGTAGAGGAGCGAAACACCCACTCGGTGGTGGCAAGGGGAATAGAGAAGCTGCTCGATTGAACGGGGCTTGCTGAACGAACCATTCTGTAGCAAATGAATTCGCAGCGGGGGCGTTCCTATTTGAAATTCTGGTCGGTTTTCCGTCCATCCTGAGCCATCGAAGTACTCGTGAAGAACGGTGCGTGCTTCTGGGCTCCGCGTGGGTACTCACATGGCCCTCCGAGTTCGGAGGCTCTTGCTGACGGCCTTGTCCAGCGCCTCGCGCAGTCTTCTCGCCTCAGAGTCAGTGCAGCGGCGAACCCATTCTGCGGCATCCATGGATTGCGGATCGTAGGTCTTCGCCAGTCGAGCAATTGCCGCCAAGATGCTATTGATGGCTTTGTCGCGGACTTCAGCGTCTCTTCCAAACCAGCGAAATGCTGACGCCTTCAAATCATTGAGGTGCGCGTCGTAAACGGCAACCAAAGCACAAGCATCTTGCGGATTTGTCGCCAGACGCAGGAGGGCATCGTGACCTGGCTGCAACTGAGATGTTGGTCCGTGGTGCTCTCTCCCTTTGTTCTTCGATCTCATGAGAAACTCGACGGAACTTTCAGCGTGGTTTCGGATGACGACCTCCTAGGTGAACACTGCATTTGAGTAGACGCTCTGTGGACCCAGCCAGCTGTAATTGTTGAAAGCTCCACTCGAGCAGCACCTCTCCAAGATTGCCAAGTGACCGCTTGTCGCGGGCGGCGACCTCCTCCAAGCCGGCTCGTAAGTCACGCCGGACCCGCAAACTCAACGGTGCTTTCCACTCACCCATTACTTGTCTTAATACGTCACGAAACGAAAGCAGACAACGTAAACACTGTGGGCCTACAATGAGTGCTTACATTGCATGCTTGTGGTCGAAAGCACGTGACTCGGTTGGAAGAGCAAGTGTCCAGCGTTGCGGAGCTTGGTGGGTGTCGTCAGAACTCATCGACGAGGAAAAACGGGTTTACGCCAGCCGTTTGAAATGCGTCAAGTCCCCCGATCAGCGGGTTCCAGTTTTGCGACCGCGCCGTGAGCGCTGTTTTCCAGCACCTCAAGCAGTTCTCTGCTCTCGCGGCCTCTACATATAGGGAAATTTATAGAGACCGCCAACGCTCCCGGAAGCGCTCGATTCTCTTCTGCGCGTCCTCCAAGTGTCCCTTGGACAGGTGCACATAACGTTGCGTTGTGTCCAGGTCCGCGTGCCCCATCAGCTTCGCCACACTGAATACATCGATGCCGGCTTCGATGGCCCGCGTTCCATACGTATGCCGAAGATCGTAGAGTCGAAATGGCGGCTCGATTCCGCTTTTCCGCAACGCCCTCTGGTGCGCTGGTTCGAGTTCCGTCATCGGCCTCGACAAATCGTACCCATTGCCGATCCTCCGCGGAAAGAGATATTCGCCCTTAGCCCGCGAAAGCCGGCGATTGAGAACAGGCAGGGCTCGCGACGTGATCGGGACATCGCGAACAGCCCTATCCGACTTCCCTTCTCTCACATGTACATAAGATGCGGGCGGCTCGACCCGCACATGCTCGCGTCGGAGTTGAAAGATCTCCCCGGGCCGCAGCCCCATCTCGACCATGATAATTGCCACATCCCTGAGGATGGGAGCCGCCGCTCTCAAATACTTGCGTTCCTCATCGAAGGAAAGCGTTCGTTCCCGTCCTTTCTCATGCAAGAACTCTACTCGTCCTCCGAAGAACGGACTCTTCTGAATCAGTTCCTCCTTCACTGCAATACCAAGAATCTGCCGTAAACAGGACAGGTCGCGGTTGATCGTGGCAGGGCTCCGGTGCTGTCCGATGCGAACCTCCTTGAAGGTGCGGATCATCTCGGGCGTTATCTCATCCAGGTACTTGCTGCCAAAGGCCGGCTCCAAATTCCGCACACAGCTAGCGTAGTTGCGATGTGTATTGCTTCGACGCTCGACTTGGATGGTATGCAGAAAACGTTCTGCAAAATCCCGGAATAGAGGAATCTGTTTCTTGGGGAGGATTCCGGCGCGTCTTTGGGCCAGCTCTGCCTTTTTGATGCACTCAACCCGGTGCGCGACGGCCTTGTTTCTGAGATGCGTGGAGGCCTGATATCGCCGCTTTTCGAAATAGAAGTCGTAGTAGTAATACGGAGAGCCCGGTTGCTTGTAGATGGTCATGGGGTGCTCCAGACGGTTGAGTTTTGAATCAGCTTGCGAAATCGGTCTGGCGTATCAGAGAGAATTCCGGCAGTGGGTCTTCGGTGGTGGATTCTCGAGGGCTACACTGGCCGCGTTGTCACACAAAAACCGAGGCTGCCGCACCGCGGGAATCCAGCAAATTTGGTGGATCACGTAACAAAATCTAAAGGAACTTCTTGTGGTATCTTGCCAAAAAGAAGTCGCGGCAGTTCTGAGGTCATGACATGAATCTGGATCAACAGACTTCGGCCATATACCTCGTGGGCCATGGCCCGTTGCACAAACCCCGACTCATCGAGCTTCAATATTGGCGCGTAATGAGATATCGCGCCGCTCGCGGTGAAACCGGCCCTCTCTCCAAGGTTTTTCTTGATCCAAATCTTCCACGAAGCCCGCATGACCCCCAACAGCCGGAAGACTTTCCCGCTTTCATGGAGCTCTGGCAAAGCGTACGCGCAAAGAACTATGGGTTAGTGTTTATGGATCTTGAGGATGGCAGTCGTTTCAATCCCGGCATCCTTAAGTTCGTTCGGGTTCTGCTCGAAGAAGCCGGAGCGAAAGTGCTGAATGCTTTTTACGATGACGAGCAAGTCTTCGAGCGAATGCTGAAAAGCAGGTTCGGCAAGGGTGCGCAGGTTGATGACGTGACCGATGGTTCTGATATGACCGCTTTCTTTCCTGGGTTGACTAGTGAAATCCTCATTGCATCGCTCCGCCTTGAACTCCAAAAGGAGGATTTGCCGAACATCCTGAAGCGCATCGATACGCTTCGGATGATCAAGCCCTATGCGGGCGGCAGAACTCCTTTTATCGAAGACCGGCTCTCTTGGGAATGGAATCGTGGTCACGAGACGAGCTCTGGATCCTGAACCGAAAGAGGCGGTGGGGATCGAAAACAACAACGTGAGGAATTTCAAGGGCTTACGTCGAATTGGACCGCAAAAGATTGCTTGAAAAAATGCAAAAGTTCGAGACCGCAGTTTTCAACGCGGCTTCAAGAATTGGCAGTTTCGAGCGACCATCACGGCGAGCGGCAAGCGATTGCCGACGCAGCTTCTACCATCGCCGCGCTGAAGAGAAACAAGTTGTCGCATTCCGATGGGAATTGAGCGCAGTCAGTGAGGGCGCACGAGTCAATCCTAAAAACCGGCGATGTCTATCAAACGCCTACCATCGCTTCAGGAGTTTTTTTTAAGATCACATCGACGCCTTCACGGATGAGTTTTGAGACTGGCTCGTCCACTCTGGCAGCAAGGGACTTGAGGGGCGACAAGTTGTTCCTTGTAGAGGTAGAGGACTGTTTTGACCTTTTTACGTCGCATGGGCATGAACGGCAGACTATGGAACTACGGGCAGCGAGTCAAGGCGTGTTCCTTCGGCAGGGACATGATGTCCGGCCGGCCAGCAACGAGCAAGCAGTTTGCTTTATTTCTCCGATGCGCATGGACCGAGTAACCGGAACAGCGTGAACCACAGCGCGAGTACGACAAACATCATCACGCTGGCCTCCGGGCCGACTGAACCGCCTGTCACCCATTGTGACCCATGGAGCGTAGAAGTGAGCAAGTGTCCGTAGGACGGAAACCCGCTGTTCGGGACTGAGTAGATGAAAGTTTCGCCGTAGACAAAACTGGCGTGCAGACCCAACGCGAACCACAAGTTGCCAGTCCGCCGTAACGTAAAACAGAGGAATAGGCCAAACAGCCCCGCCGTCACACCGCCCATCCAATTTTCTCTGCGACTGCCGAGATGGACGAAGCCAAAGCCAATGGAAAGCAGGATTGCCGAGGGCCAGAACCCTATGGCTGTCGCCAAGGTGAACTGGAGATAGCCACGGAACAGAAACTCCTCGAAGAATCCCACCATCAGGAAGACGCTCGCCCACCCGACTGCGTACCCCACCAAACTCCGACCGTGCAAGGCCAAGCCGCCGAAGGAAAAACCGCCTGCCGCAAAGATCAGCATCATTACGCAGGTAACGGCCAGCAGTCCCCATGCAACGCCCTACCAAAAATACCGACCAAAGGCATCGCGCGCAGGGAGACCGTAGTCTACGAGTGAGCGCCTTTCGATCCTGCTCATCACGCTCGTAGCGATAAGCAATGACAGCACGAACTGTAACTCTGCGACCAATGCCGCCGAGACGACTAATCGGCCCTCCCGAAGAGGCTGAACCACACGATTGACGGTCGGAATATGTACAACCACTTCTCTAAATCCCAACAGGCAGGAAATCAGCACGGCGAGGAATATCAGCACCCGCCATCCGGCGCGGAGTCCGTTTGTGCCGAAAACAATTGTGAATCCCCTTGCGGCTGTCATGGCATGTAATCATCGTCCCGATTTACCAATTTGGGAAACCTCTTCGTTTTCGCGGCCTTATGTTACGTTCAATCCGTCCTCGCAACCCTCACTTGGAGCAATTGTATGAAAGTCATAGACGATCCCCGGAATCCAGTTTTCGTGTCATCTGCATCGATTGGAAAGAAAATCCTGCTGTACATCGGTGAGAGAAAGCGCGGAAAGGCACGTATTGCCATTTTCACGACAGGCGAAGCCCGAATGCTTTCGCATGCACTGATGTTGTTCGCCGAACAGAAAGATGAGCAGTATCGGCAGGCAGGTCTAGGCAGATGAGTGTTGCGCGGCGAACCTCTCTTCAGTTATCGAATGCCGCCCGGCGAATCTGAGAGCTAGATACTCGCAAGTTGCGACGCCAGTCGGTCAACTAAACTGGCTAATGCCCAAGCCGAACCGTCCTCGACTAGTAGGCCGATTTCGTCGTTTGTAACCATCCCTCCCCACGAAAGATTCGCGGAGCCAACGACTGCTCGCTTTCTGTCCGCAACCAAAACCTTTGCATGTAATGGGCCGCTCTCTTCATCAGAGTATACGAACACCCGCGCATGAAGATGCTTCTCGCCGAGTGCCTGCAAACGACTCAGTAACGGCCTTGAGTTTCCCTCATAGGCGTTCAGCACGGCGGTAACTCTGACGCCCTTTTCGAGGGCCCCCTCCAGCAAATCGATAAGTGGACTGGCGGACTCGGTCAACAGGTAGGACATCAAGTGCAGTTCGCCTTGTGCAGACAGGACCAGCTCCTGAAGGACAGGTCCGATTGCTCTCAGTCCGAGTCCCGAAAAGTATTTGCCAGTTACCAAAACCTGAGCGTCGCTCAACTGAGGAGAACCTCCCTGTCCAGCCACAGGTTCCGATGTTCGCACGATGTTTCCGAAATGAGCAGGCAACTGTAGCATGCAGGACCGCAGTATCGACCAATGGCGAAGTGATTGTCGGAGCACAGCGGATCATTCGAACACACTCGAAGCATCTCCATAGCGCGGCTAAAAATGCGCTCGAAGTGAGGAACCAAAGCTATCAGTCCGCCGAGCGATCCATCATTGCCCGGCTGAGTCGCATATAAAATGACTCCGCCCCTGGCGCGGTGCGGCTCTCCTTCAAAATAGACTCGCTCACGAATAGCCGCCGAGGAATAGCCCGAGTCGATTGAAATGCTGCGTATCAGGAGATGGGCAAAGGTGTGCCACCAAACAAAAACGGGGTGAAGCTCATCAGGAACGCCGGTTCGAAAAAGCTGATTTGGATAGCCCGCAGCCTGCTGTCCCGCAGATACCCACGCTTCAGCAGCAGGGGACTGCAAGGGGAAATGCCATCCATTGTCTCGTTCGAAAGACAGAAATAGTCCCTCGCCTAGAAATCGTACTCCCGGATACCACCTTCTGTTCTGCGTGTCCTGAAACGAAACTGACGTGAGTCCAGCTTGTGCTCCGGCACCGGCACCCGCAATTTCTCTTCGGTAGCCGACCTGTACAGTCACCGTTTGCAAGCGGGAAATTGGCGTAACACGAATGCTCCTGCCTCCCTCAAAGGGAACCACGCGAACCGATGCCGGATTTACTTCAAAGATGGCTGGCGAGGATGGTGCGGGACGAACAGGTGGGTATCCGTTCCTTGATGCGTGCAAAAGCTGGCGAAATTCCTCGCGTAGTAGATCGTGGAAAGTCGTGCTCACTGGACTGAGAACGTCGCCGATTGCTTCGCGTATCTCTTGCCATTGATATTGAAGAATTTCGCCTACCACTGACGGCAAAATGAGTCTTTGTGCGGCAAGCCGGTCAAGTATGTTCCTGAGAAAGTCGATTCCTGTAATTGCAGGAAGCCCAAAGGCCGTGAGCGCGGAAATAATTGGGCTTGATTGAAGTAAATTGTGGAGGCGTGTAGCCCGAGGCGGAATTGTAAAGAGCGTACGGAGTTCAGGAATCCTCAGGTTTGAAGCCTGCCGTTGAATGATTTTTGCACGCTGGCTACAGTTGGGACGAAGGGGCGGGGTTCCAAGGAATTCTCTTTCGGGGTAACGTCCACTACAAGCCCAAGTTTGTCCGTAAGCCTGGCCAAGGTTTGCTCGTTGACCGCATTGCGGACATTCAATGTTGACCTGGCTTAATGCGCCTCCTCCGCCGTGCCAACGAAACCACTCCGTATGATTGCAGCCTTGATTGCGATGAACGACGTGTGTCCAAAAAACATCATCCAGATGACCGGCCGGGCAGGCGCGAACAAAACGTATCGACTCTCGCCTACGTCGTCCTTGCGTTCCGCACACGGGACATTGATTTCCGATGTAGAGGATACCTACATCGCCGCCGTGACCACCCCCCAAGCAGAGGCTCCAGGAGGGAAATGGTTTGGTCCGATACAGGGGCGCGTTATTACCGACGCGGACCTCTGCGTTGGAAGGCAAGCGGAATATACGCGCATTTTGCAGCAATCCTTGGCTCATCCGCTGATCTGAAATCTCAAAATCATCGGGAACTCGACCAGAGTTTGGATAGAAAAGTCCCACGTCAGCATTGGGAATAATTCGCGGACCGCCTTGCCCCTCAAGTATCGCGCCCGGACCATACGTTATAACGAATTGCGAGTGCCTGATTTGCTGCGTCACGAAGGGGTCTCCTGCTAGGTCTCGAATCCGCAACTTTCCTCAATCTCTCTTAGCGATTGAGGGGCATTTTCATAAACGATCTCAAAGCCTGCGTACTGATGAGTTGGATCGCCCAACACCACCGGACGGGTGGGTGGGTCTACGATTGCGTATTCGACATAACGAATGGTCGCGCTGTTACGACTGGCGACCTGCTGCCACTGATCGAGCTCCGCGTTGCAGGTCTGACCAGCCGAGTTAGCAGGTGGCCGTCTGGAAATTGGCTGGTGTTGAGCACGGCTTTCGATCTCGTTCGGCAAGGACGTGACCTCGGGGTTTCTGCTGCGCGCATTCGCCATTGCAGCAGCGGTCAAATCGTCGTACCACGGAATTGCACCCGCGCGTCGATTGCGGAGCATGAAAACGCCGACAGGCCCACATGCCCGGTCGAGTGCCCCCGGAGAGAATGGCATTACTGTAATCGGCTCGACGAAACGATGAAGCTGTTGATGATACCCGCAGAAAAATTCGTAATGATTGAGGTCGCGTGGACGCGCTGCTCGCAAGAAGACGACAACAAGTGCTCCCTGCGTCCTACCGACCCGACCCGTTGCCTGAATGTAGGACGACGTTGACTTCGGCTGTCCATGAACAAGCATCAGCCCTAAGCGTGGTATGTCCACTCCCGTCCCAAACATTGATGTGGTGAAAAGCGCATCCTGTCCATGATCTTCGTTCAGCAAATCAAGAATGACGGGTAATTCTGTTGAAGCGGTCCGACCGGACAATTCCTGGCAAGCCTCATCCGGCAATGGCCTGAGATTGCCCATCGAAATTCTTCGTAATCTCTCCGGAATGTCTTGTCGGTATAAGGCCCTTGCTCCGGCCAGTTCTCGGATCGCGTTGAAGTACCCGACCAACGTCCAGAAGGGATCGCTTCGCGGATTCGCCCGGTGCTGCCAACAGGTATTCAGAAGTCTGGCCCATAGACGAATTGCCGGGGTGAGCGGACCACGTCCGGGAGCACAGACACCGAGATATAGCTGCCCCGGTCCGGTGTCTTCTAGCGGGTGCTGTTTTATGAATCGGAAAAAGAAGCGATCTTCCACCGAAAGTCCCGGTGGCGGGAACGAAAGAAGCCTTCGGCAGAAAACGGATTGCACCTGTTCTTCCGCTTGCCGCACTGTGGCCGTTGACGCTATGTATTTCACAGGGCGTCTGGTCGTCTCTTGACACAAAAAATCAACGGCGGTTTCGTATAGCCCAACCAAACTTCCGAGTGGTCCCTCAATCAGGTGTAACTCGTCTTGAAGAAGCAAGTCCGGTGCATCCAGTGGATTAACTTGGTTGTAGTTAAAAGCCTGTCCTCGACCAGCAGGGCCGGGGTGTCCACCTACATCCGAAGTAGAGGGGTGCTGCCCAAGTCGGTAGAAGCCAAAAAGGCAGTGGTGAAAATCAACGTTCCCGAAAATTCCCGCTGCGCGAGGTTCGAACGCTGGCCGAGCGAATTTATCTACAGTCGCGATCACCATTGAAGGACAGCGGTGGTAGATCTGGTCGTCAACGGTCCAGGCGGGAATCGGGACACGCGTTGAACAGAAATTTGAACCTCTCCTGAACGGCTCCTCAACATGCGTAAATCGATTGCCGTCCGGGAAAGCCGGAACATTAGGGACGGCAGTGGGACTGTTTGGGTGAGGGGCACTTCCCGAAACCCATCCGATTGGTGCTCCTTCGCACCAAGCACGATGTAATGGACACTCGGGCGAGGGGCAGAAAATCTCAAAATCATAGTCTTTGAGCGAATTGCCCTGTTGCACGTACTGTCGAACGAAATATCCAGGGCGCGAGGCGCGCGCGCAAGTCAGGTCAAGATTCGGGTGGCGTCGCTTTAGTAGCGTCCACCAGCCATCAAATTCCTCGGCGAACACCGGGCGTGCCGTGACAAGCCGAATGCTCAACGTGCTGAAACTATTTCGACCGATTGGGTTGAATGTGATTTCAGTAGGCTGAATGGATTGGAATGTGACATCTTGAGGTTGAATGGGACCATTCGCGTTACCTCGAACGATCAAATGGATAAGGTAAGTACCCGCAGGAAGACCTCCGTCTTGTCGTGACGGTATTGCGAGCGTGGCCTCGCAGGCAGGGCATTTCAGAATTTGGGCGGGTTCACCTTCTCCGGCTTGTCCCCGCAAAACGCTCAACGCACCATATATGGTCTGATTGCCTCCCCACGTGTCCAGCAATCGGTTTGGCGTGACGCTTCCGCCAACCCAAAGCCCCACACTGAATCGAGAAGAACCCCACAGGAAGTTGTCGCGCTTCGTGCAATTGGCGGGTCTCCATCCAACGCGGGAGTGCGCATCCAGACCATCAACTCTCAAATACTCGCACGCCGTCATCATTTTCACGGCTCTTCTAAACTGCTGGATCGTAAGCAGGCGAAGCGTATATCTGGATATGACTGACACTCCGGCTCCGGTCCGATCACCACTCGGTCTTGCCAGCGCACGCCGACGCCGAAACGCGATAGTGAATGCCGCAAGCGCCAAGTACGCTTCCGTTTTGCCTCCGCCAGTTGGTACCCAAAGCAGGTCGCACACGTCCCTGTCTTCCGACCTTGGATTTACAATCGATTCCAACGTCATGAGAATGAAGGCAAGCTGAAACGAGCGCCAAATCAATTCTGATCTTCTACTTTGCGGAGGCCACGAAGATTGAACAGCGATTGCCTTCATTGAGAAGCAAAATGCCAAACGCACGGCCTCGTCTCGAACGAGAATTTCTATGCCCCGCTCAATCCGGTGGGCTGCGCGTTGGCACGTTTGCAGAAGCCTGTCGGCTATTGCTCCTTGGTCTGCGGAGAGGGTTGTCCTCAGAGGGTTAAAGCTGTCAACCCAACGACGGTAGCTTTCAGCCAAGGGCCTCAACGCCGCCTGCAGCGAGTTCGGGTCCCAAAGCTCGGCCAGTTGTGAAGCACTCAATTCAGGTCCTACACCGTGCTCTTCGCGCCATTCAAAGCGAGGGGCCTCGACGCGATAAATCGGAACAAACTCCGTTCGGACCGCTGGAGGACTGAATGTGCGCCTTAGTTCGTTTGCCAGCAATTCGCCATCGCCCCACACGAATGGCGGAAGCTGTGCTGCCTCAGGATGATCGAGATGAGCCGGGGCATCCGTCTGCACTTCCGGATCAATGTCTTTCCATACTGCCGAGCACAGATGGCCTCTCGCCAGCACAGGCCGCTCTCGATATAGGAACTGTAATCCCCGCTCTTCCTCATCCTGAGGATCACCGTCGACCCCTGGAACAATCCGCGTACCCGAAGTACAGTTCACGCGTATCTGTGGTTGAAAAATATGATGGGCAGGGCCGGGATAGCTTCCATCACTTGGAGGTGAAACACGGTTTACAAGGTAAACGCTCACAAGGAATGTTCTGTTGCCCCGAGGACGGATCAGTAGTTGAAATGAAATCTCCGCCGAAGCTGTGACTTGAGTCTCGCTCCCATTTGAATCCAGCCAATAGGTGCTCTGGCTTGCCGACGCACGATTGAGAATCGCGGATCGTGGCTGTCGGCACCAATCATTGCCCTCTTGCTCGTATCTCGACCACGTGAGGCAAACATCGAAGAGCGGTTGACCGTTTTCAGCGTCCACGATGAATGACAGTCCGAGCGAATGCGGACGATTTTGCGGATTCAATACAGGCGAGAAGATGGGGGGCGCAGTTACGTCAGGCTCGGGCGCGTCATCCTCATCACTCCGGCTGCCTTCTGCGGTCGGTAGTTCTGCAGTGTCGTCGATGTCTGGTGCTGGCGGGACCTGAGAAAGCGGGGCCAGAACTCCAGTAATGTATTCATCAAGCGGGCTATCCGAAAGGGTTTCACGGATGCCGCCACGCGGACCGAGGATTTCCGCAAACAAATCGGTAACGAACGCTTCCCTCAATTTGCCGTGCTCCTAAAGGGCTGGCTGACAGAGCGCAGGCGGAGAAAGCCTGTCCGAGTTTATCTAATAACCCACGCTTTATAGGTACTTCCTCAACACTGTACCAATCGTTTCAGCGAGCAAGGGTGGAACCGCGTTACCGACGTGTCGAAACTGATATGTGCGAGGTTCAAAAAAAATGAAGTCATCCGGGAACGATTGGAGTCGTGCTGCCTCGCGGACAGTGATTGACCGATGTTGCTTGGGACCGGGGTGAATGTACATATGACCGTCCTGACTCAGATGAGCCATGACTGTCGGAGCAGGGCCATCCGACCGAAGCCGTCGATATTTGTCGCTGAAGATGTCCGTTCTGTAGGCCATCAAGTGCCGTGCATCATATTTCTCGATTGCGTCAGACGCCTTTTCGCCGGGCTTTAGCAATTTGTACAGGAGTTGGTCCCGCACATTCAGCGGCCTCGACACATGATTGAAGATCAGCGGCGCACACCCAGCCATTTCCTGAACGTACTTACTTTGGCGTCCATTCGCGATCTCCCTTCGGATTACCTCTCTCCCGTCGTCTTGGCGCAAGGATGGAAGGTCGCCTATTGCCATTCGGACATCCGGGCCGTAAGTCTTACGATCCTTGAGGTCAGTGCTGACGGACGAGGCGATGGACTTCGCTTTTTTCCGGCCTCCGCAATCCCGAACATTCACGCCGACAAAGAGAACACGTTTTCGACGCTGTGGGATGCCGAACCTGTTTGCATCGACTTCCAGGGCCTCAACTGCGAACTTCTTGCTGAGGTCCTGAATGATCTGCTTCTTGTAGTAGCCGTGACGGAACGAATAGAGGGCAGGAACATTTTCCATGACCACGGCGCGAGGCTGAATCTGGTTCACATAATGTACAAACTCGCGATATAGCTTATTCCCCGGTTTGTCGATAAACCTCTGACCATTCCTGCCTCGAATCCTCTCGCCGATCATGCTGAAGCCCTGGCAGGGCGGACCTCCGATGACAACATCAATTTTCCGTCGATTTATGAGCTTCTTGAGCTTGCGGAATGTCGTGGGTTTCCTGATGTCTTCGGCCAAGGCGTGTTCCGTTGGCAACTCCGCGTGGTTAAGACGCAAGGTTCTGATCGCCCACTCGTCCTTGTCCAGCGCCGCCACTACACGATAGCCAGCGTTTCGTAAACCGACGCTGCTACCCCCAACTCCGGAGAAAAGGTCTATTGCAGTAGGTGATTTCTTATCTCTTTCCCAAGCCTCTCGCCGCTTATTTCGATACGACAGGCAAAACGGGCGAACAGGACAGGAGGCGCATCGTGGATTTCGCGCGGTGCAGATTGACTGGCCGTGTGCGACAAGATTGACGTGCAGGCGATAGGCATACTCTCCGGGAACTTTCTTGAGGAGTTGAATCTGTGCTGGACGGTGTTCCAGACCTTCCGGCAACACGCCAAGCCTGGTCAGAATACGGATGCAATGCGCGTCAGCGGGAAAAACTTTTCTGTTCAGTCCGTACATCATGACGCAGAGGGCACTCTTCTTACCCACTCCGGGCAGTCTCGTCAAGAAATCGAGACACCTTTGATTGCTCCATTTGCGGAGTCGGTTCAATGAAACCCTGCCGAACTCTGCTTTCAGCGTTTCGACCACGCCGTGTAAGTGCTTGGCCCTCGTCGCTTCGAGTCCACCGCCACGGATAGCGCCGTGAACGGCGTCAACATCCGCAGCGGCCATTTGGCCCCAAGTTGGAAAGTTTCTCTTCAGCTTGCGGAAAAGTTTGCCGGCTGTTGGAATGGGTGTCTTGCGACTCAGCATTACATATACAAGGCAGTCCAGCGGGTCCCTGGGATTGCCGTGGCGCGGACTGCCATGAAGCTCATGTAGCAGTTCCGATAAAAAACGCCAGTCGAGCGTGCCCTCTTCAAACGGACGCGGGACCCATCTTCGTGCTCGGGCATCTTTGACGCGCAAAGTGTCAGCAAGTGAAGATTCATCCGAAGAAGCAGATGACAGACGCCTCCGTAAGTACTTCTCGATCTGCACCAAATCAGTACGTTTGGCGGTCAACCCTCGAATCCTCACGGCTGGTGCTTTCCCCGACCTTGGCTTGGTGCGCTATCGGTACAAACTATAGCAAATAACGCAAAAGGAAGATCCACAAAAAGTAGGGAGGAGTTGGACGCGTTGTACTATATGACCTAGCTATCTTCACACGTGCGGAGAAGCCGTGACCACACCTGCCGAATCCGACATTGAACAGGATCGTTGCCCGGATTGCGGACTACTGTATGTCCACGGTTATGCCCCGGATGAGAGGTATCACCGCAAAATACACGACGAAACCCTAAATGGGCACCGAGCAAAGTTGCCTGATGGATTTCATCCGGTCACACACGAGTCCCCGATCTCGCTACAGAAACTCGCTCAGGCTGCTGCAAGCGCCGCTCAACATGAAACGCACTACGATTTTTCTTCATTTGTGGCCTTCAAGAAGAAGCATGATGAGGACAAAACTATAGCGATGATCTACATCAATGCTGGCCGCGTCTGCGGCCTCCTCGTTACCCGAGAACGAGAATGCAAATTCACTGCCAGCCTCAACTCTTTTCATCTAGGCGGCGACGATTCTCGGCCCACTGAGACCCGTGACGTTGAGCCGCACGTCCGTAGGGCAGTGGATATGATTTGGGTATTGAGAAAAATGCGCAATCAGGGAGTAGCTAAAGGACTGGCGCAGGCGCTTGCTTCGCACTGTGGAATGAAGATTGGTGATTTAGCGCACATGGTTCCGTTCACTGAAAGCGCCCTGAATTTATGGAAGGCGCTAAAAATGTCTACCATTTACGTAGTCTGAATCTCAGCAAGCCGGTTAGTGGCGTTTTCCGAGATCGGGAACTGGCAGTGCTAGAATTTAATGTCAGCGTCACGAAATTATTATGAACGAAGCCTTAGATCATCTCTTCAAGAGCGGCAGTATATTTTTTCTTCCTTGGATTGGCGACAAATACGAGCAGGGGTTTTGTGGGCGAAGGTTTCTCGTCTTGGGAGAGAGCCACTATGCACATTGGGACGATGCGGTCCACGAGTTGCAACCAACGTTTACGCGAGAATGTTTGCGTGAGGTCGTTAACCGCGAAGATGGCGCTCGGTTTTGGAAAAATCTCGAACAGGCGCTTCTGAACGAATATAGGCAAGGGGGATGGTGCCCTAGTGGTGGCCCTGCTCTGTGGAGCCAACTTGCCTTTTACAATTTTGTGCAGTCTCCAATCTTTGCTGGTCCTCGCGTCAGCCCATCGAATCAGCAGTTCAATAGTTCCCTAGCTGCTTTCATTGCTGTACTTGAGGCACTTCGCCCCGAGCGAGTGCTGGTCTGTGGCAAGCGTTTATGGGGACAGATGGATTCGACGAAGTTACAGTTGCACGATGACGTTGAAGCCTATCAGCTTTCCGATGGCTCGCCGGTATGGTGTTTAGCCATTAAGCATCCCTCTTCCGGTGGATTCAGTTGGACCAAGGCGCATCAGCTAATCAGGGCATTCCTTAACGAACCGCGAGATGCCGCCGCTTTGCTTGTTTGATAAGGGTGCGTCTCCAGTTGTCAGAAGCTAGACTTTCACTTATTGGAGGACGACGCGGATGTCCTTGTACGGTATCGAATCCGAAGCTGATTGCCGTGAGAAGATAGACGAGCTTTTGGAATTGCATGCTCGCGCCGAGCGGACCATGAACAAAGAGTCGATCCGCATAATCAAGGATCGCCTGGCGGGGTACCGAAAAGCTGGAAATACAAACGAAGGAAAGCGCCGGATGTCTTCAGTTGAGGAAAGGTGGTTCTGGCCAGCTATTAACGAGGCGTATGTAAAAGCGCCCAATCTCAATGCGCCAAAGACATGGAAGGAGGGCCTGTACGAAATCCACTTGAACCTAACCTGTGGCGAACGATAGGAACCGTCTCGTTGTAATACATGCGAACGAAGGTTACGTCGTCACCGAGATCGTCGAGCAGCTTTGTAAAACTGTAGGCGATGCAAATCCCTCGGTACTGATCCGCATAATGAGCCCACATGAGTTCGTGGTCGTACACCTCGCTGAAGGAGGCGAGCCCGATTTTGGTCTTGTTCTCGACGATTGCTCTCCTCGTATCGCGGTAGTTGTCGCTGCCTCGCAAGACCTTACTTGAGCGGAAAACACCCTCCATCGGATCGTTGAGAGTATCGTAGGCGGCACAATAGACATAGCCTTCCTCTAGCGCTTCTAGCTCGCGCTTAAATCTCTTAAGAGAGCCGAGAGAGCGGTAGCGATAAGGCTTTTGGGGCTGTACCTGGTCGATAGTTGCTATAGCGGCGTATCTTAATGATTTTCTTCAAGGCAAGACCAGTAAATTTAATCCCGAGGCCGTTCAACGCTTAAGATATTGGCAAGAGGCGGTCTAGCTGGTCAGATTGCATATCACCTCAGTACATAGTTTTCAGACCGTGCACCCTGCTGCTTTAGAGCGTCCACGAGACTCTGCCTAATTTTCGATGCTAGAGGCCCTGCAACATCGGCGGTCCGAGGATGCCACGCCAAAGCAATTTGGCGCTTTAAGGTATCCAAGGAATCGTCTTCCACCACAACGTAATCCTTTCCCGACGAGGACGGCCTAACTTGAACTGGAAGCACCGCTGCAAATACCCCAGTCTCTACTGCTGCGACACATTGGCCGATTGAGTCGCAAACCATTTCAGGGATAAATACCCCACCCAGCTTTCCCGCAAGTTCTCCGAGCTGTTTCATGAGTTGCCCGTCACCGCCTATTGCCGCATGTGGGCAATCCAGCAGCGCAGCACTTATTGTCAGCATTCCTCGCGTAGGAACAAGTCGCTGAGGAACAAAAATAGCGTAACTCTGCTCGGAGATTACGACGTGCTTCAGGGGTTTTTGTAGGGCGTTCGCTCGTAAGAGCCCGAAGTCAATTCGGCGCTCATTCAGATGTTCGACGATTACGTTCGTTTGCAGACTGCTCAGCTTGAAGCGGATGGGGTTGTTCGGCCGCCTTACACGTCCAATCGCGGGGACCAGCAGCCACTGCAAGAGGCTGTCTCCTGCCGCAATGTGTAATGTAGGGATCGCCCCGATCGCTTGGCTTCGGAATGATTGGAGCGCGAGGAAATGCTCGCGAGTGATTTGCACCAGCGACTGGCCTGCTACCGTCAGCTTGACCGATCTTCCCGCTTTCTCTGTCAATTCAATGCCGAAATACTCCGACAGTTCCCGCAGGTGATGGCTGAGACGGCTTTGCTTTCCAAGGTCGTCATTGGCGGCTTTGATCAAACTGCCCTTCTCACTCAACTTTAGCAGGGTATTCAGCCGGTCGTGAGAAAGGCCGCCGGTTTTAAAGAGGTCTTCAAACATGCGGTTTCCGCATGTATATTGCAATAATCATAGTAGTATGCGCAACCATGATTTGCCATAGTCTAATTACATCAACGCTATGGAGACTTTCTATGAATGCCAATGACGCAAAAGTTCTCGACGCAGCAACGCCTCTGGACGTTAATGGGCCCTTTTACTCAGGATTCCTTGAGAAAACGCGCGATGGCAACCCTGCCTACGGTGCTGACGAGCAGGCATGTATGGAGCACACGGTTGCGAAGCTCAAGACGACTGACCCCTCCAAACCAATTATCTTGCTGGGAAAGATACAGTCTGGAAAAACGAAAACATTCCTGGGAATCACTGCACTTGCTTTCGACAATGATTACGACATCGCTGTCATCCTCACAAAGCCCACCACCGCCTTGGCGAAGCAAACCTGCAAACGAGTCACCAAAGAATTTGCTGAGTTTCTAGAAAGCGATCAGGTCAAGATTTATGACATTCTTGAGCTTCCCGACCGTCTCACTCAGTTCGAGCTGAATCAGAAACTGATCTTCGTGGTAAAAAAACAAACTCACAACCTCGAACGTTTGTCGGAAGCTTTGCTTCATACCTACCCCCAATTAGCAAAGCGTCGCATACTGATAATCGACGACGAGGCTGATAATGCGTCTATTGGGTACGTTCAGGACAAAGACCTTGGCCTTCAGCTTCGCACTATCGCCGGCCAAGTTGACGATCTGCGTCGTACTTTACCAAGCACATCATTTCTTCAGGTCACCGCTACGCCCTATTCCCTTTACCTCCAGCCAGAAGGATCCCCTTTGCCCAATACGGCTCTGGCCCCAGTTCGTCCCCAGTTCACTGAACTCGTTCCGGTTCATTCCGACTACATCGGGGGTAAGTTCTATTTCGACGATAGCCGGATAGCAACTAATCCGGCGGCGTTCGTCTTCAAGCCGGTCAGTGAAAATGAACTGGAAGTCCTCCATTCAGATGACCGCCGCCGGTTCAGGGCTGAGGAGTGCCTCACCCACGTGAAGGTTGCCGGACTGCGCTCAGCTTTACTTTCGTTCATAACCGCCGGATGCCTCCGACGTATTCAGGACGAGCAAGCACAACGCCGGCCGAAGCGTTTCGCTTTTTTGTTCCATACCGCGGCCGGTAAGGCGTCTCATGCTTGGCAAGAAAATGTCATTCTGCAATTTGATGAGAAGCTTCATGCCGAAGCACTGGTCGCTTCCGATACCCTCCGCAATCTGATACAGGCTGCCTACGACGACCTTGTTAAGTCTCTTCTCGCAGCCAACCAGACCGTCCCTGCCTTTTCAGAAGTGCATAGCCGTGTTCTGAAAGCGCTCACGGGGGGGGAATTGATGATTACGAAAGTGAATTCTGAGGCCCAGGTAGCGGCCTTGCTTGATGACGAAGGGCAACTCAAATTGCGCACGCCTCTAAATATCTTCATCGGCGGCCAAATTCTCGACCGGGGCATTACGATCGCAAATCTGATTGGGTTCTACTATGGTCGGAACCCAAAGAAATTCCAACAGGATACCGTGATGCAGCACTCACGCATGTATGGCTTCCGGCCTCTGGAGGATCGCGCAGTCACGCGTTTCTACACAGCTCCATATATTCATAGCGCGATGCAACGTATGCACGATGCCGACTCGGCGTTGCGTGACCGCATCGAAGCGGGCGGAAGCGACCAGTCGGTCCACTTTATTGAACTCGACTCAAATGGTCGAATCGTCCCATGTGGAAATCAAAAAATTCTAGCCTCAAATATCACTACACTTCGCGCAAGCAGACGCATCCTTCCGGTTGGATTTCAGACCGATTACAAGACGCGTCTGTTGCCAATTACTGAGGGAATCGACGCTTTACTCAAAAACGCCGGACCCTTTCCTAAAGATGGCGAAGCGCCGCCTCCTTACGAAGTCCCGCTCGACGTTGCGTTTAACATCATCGATCGATTGGGCCCGAGCTTCGTGGAATTTGCTCCCGGCTACGAAGATCGTTGGGACCCAGCAGAATACAAGGCGATCCTTAAACATCTCAGCGATAACAGTTCTATTCCGACCGTAAGGGGGAAAATCCTTCTGCTGGTGCGCACGGGTCGCAATCTGAGCCGCATCATAAAAAGCACTTCTCATTCAGAATTCGCTGATGCTCCCGACACCAGCCACACCGAGGGCGCGTTAGCTCGTGCAGCAGCCATCAATATTCCGGTCTTGATGATGATTCGACAAAACGGGGCTGAGGCTCAGGAGTGGCGCGACTGTCCTTTCTGGTGGCCAATTATCATGACTCCCTCCACTACTCGCACGACGCTGTTTGCTCACGCACGGTAGAAATGTTGGAGTTTTCCTGGCAAAAAAGGACGAGTTGGGCTCCCTCTGCCGTTGCACAAACTGCCTTTTACGCAATTCGCTGAGGCTAGGTGACCCTGTAGGAGATTGACAATTCCTCCTGTTATGATTCTCTCCGATCATGCAATTCATAACGCAACCCTTCGGAGAGGTGCGCCTGGGAGAGTTTCTTCTCAACCACCTCACCGATCCGCAATGGACGACTTTTCGCGCGGCAATCGCGTTCGTAAAGCGCTCCGGCACACAGCATATTCGTCACGCACTTCGAGAATTCAGCGCGAAGGCAGATGTCAGGCTTTCGGCAGGCATCGATATGTATGGCACTTCGAAGGAAGGGCTGAACGACCTCCTAGAAGCCACGAAAGAGGGTCAGATTTTTGTTTTTAGGAACAACGGCCCTTTCACCTTTCATCCGAAAGTCTATCTCTTCAAATCGCCGGGCCACGCAGATGTGCTCGTCGGGTCAGGTAACCTGACTGGCGGGGGCCTGTTCACAAATTACGAGGCGTCGATGGGGGCTTCCCTCGATCTCGCTGTTAAGGAAGACTCGGACTTTCTCCAGCTGGTAGAAGCGACATTGAATGAGTGGTCTCAACCTAAGGAAGGCATCTGCTATTCCCTGACGCCGAAATTCCTCGATGAACTCGTCGAGCGTGGATTAGTTCGGTCCGAAGCGCAAATAGCCCAGATGCAGCGGGCGGTAATCGGTCAACAACAGCCTGCCGCGCCTTCCGATGCAGAGGGAACGGCATCTTCGGGACCGGCTCCCGCAGCAGCGTCAGCGCTGTTCAAGTCATTTGCGGTTCCCCCGCCCCCACCCCTGCCCGCGCAGCCTGCCGCGACCAAGGCACGACCGGCACCCTCCGCAGCTGAACCGGAGGATGCTCAGGAAATAATCGCTGCCGCGGTGACGGAAGCATCATCGATACCAACGGTTCTGATATCGGTCCTCACGGTGGATTTGCCAGTTGAGGGAAGCTCGAATGAAGTCACCATCACAAAGTACATTCGGAATCTTCAACCTGAATTCTGGGGCTGGAGCGCAAAGTTCGCCGGTCCTGACGGTGTGACAGGACAATACCGGCGCAACATCCATATTCGATACGGAGATCGCCTCGTGAACGCCTACCTGTTGGACTTTCCAGGGAAAAAGCCCGATGGAACGAAGGCTAGCGCAGACTTCCGCCTCGGGTCCATCGCTCCCATCGTCGCTGATTTGAAAGAGGAAGATGATTTGATTGTCCTCTCGCTCAGCACCGATCCGGCTGTTGATTACGTGGCTCGTGTCGTTCGAGTGGGACAGGCTGAGCACGAGCAATTAATGAACGGCATGCAGGTTTATGCCCGGTCCAGAAGTCAAAACGGCACCTACAGAAAGTTCCGATATATCAGCTAGAACCAAGGCTGCAATTGCGAGTCAATTCGGCGTTCGGAAACAGAGGATTTCTTCGGAAGCGACAGCATTCTTCTTGAAGATGTCACGGGACACGAGCATTTCCATAGGAATTCGCCGCTCGGACTTCAAACCGACCTGTGCCGCAAGATCCACGAGGAGGCCTGCGGTCTCGATTTCAACTCTTTCGCCGCCGGCAATCGTGTGATTGTTCCCGATAACGACATAAGCGGGACAGCCCGGTCGCAATACTGATTTCATCCCCTCAAACACCTGCTGCATGTCCATGAAGTATTTGGTGAGCAACGCAGGGAGGTTTCGGCGGCGGAAGCCGACCTCGATCTTGGAATTGAGTGTGTCAACCTTCTGAATCAGGGCTGAGACGGACTTCGGCAATTTCTTCTTCCCGGTCTCAAAGGTCTTCCAATAGGTCAGCCGCTGTTTTTCACTGATTTCCCGGTTGCCGATCATGTGCTGATCTTTCCGGCGGTGATCAGGACGGGGCAATAAACCGAGATAGCAGAGGCTTAAGCGGTCAGTGTCGAGATAGGGCAAAGCGGTGGCGTAGGGCGGCGAGGTGATGATGGCATCGATCTTTCCCGTCCACTTACTCCATGCCGTCGCCAAGTTCCTCGCATCGCCTTCGGCAATGTCAAACTTTCCGAACGTCATCTCCTGATTGTGGTACAGAAATGCGAGCACGACTCGCACCGAGCGCCCCAGCTCCTCCAGGAATTCGCGGATCGGGTCGATGTCAGCGTCAAGCCGAAGCTCTTTGCGGACCCGCAGATCGTCATCTTTTTGCCACGAGACGCTACGAATGATGTTGCTGAGGCAAAGCCGGAAGAAATTGCGGACCTGTTCGTCCGATTGCTGAATGGCTCTGGCAACCTCGTCCAAATCCTGGAGCACCTGTTCGGAAAACCATGCCGACAGGTATTCCCGATCGCGGGCGGGAAGCGAAGCAAAATAGGTAAGCTTGCCGTTGCGTTTGTTGGTCGGCCGCATCAGTTTGTCGCGGATCGCTTCATAGCTCGAATTAATCAACTCAGGTGCGACGGAAAGCAGAGCACATTTGTTACGTGCCATCAGAACGGAGAGCGGGTTCATATCGAGCCCCATCGCGTGATATTCACCCAGTACTGCTTCCACGCCCGTCGTGCCGCTGCCACACATCGGGTCCGCCACAGTGCCGTGTTTCGGAACGTCGGCAATGTTTATCAGCGACCGGACGAGCTGAGGAAAGAATTTGCCGCGATATTCGTGGATGCCATGCGTGCCGTAGCGCAGGCAACGACGGTTGGGCAGCACGATGTCGTCCTTCAGCAATTGCGGGATGTCCTTTGGGGGCACACCGTTGCGCACCACGTTGACGGTGCGCTCCCGCAATACCTGCGTGGTAAAGCACGGCGTGTCCGTTTCAACGACCTCCCAGTAGGCAAGGTGACGCGCGAGAGCCTCTGCCCTCTGATTGGTTGGTAGCGAAAAAAGGAACGGCTGCGGCGTCTTATCAACTGGAACCGGCTTTGTGCCGGCGAGGGCGCTGAGTTCGGCAATCGCGAGCGTGCGCTCGAATGGCTGAATATAAGGCTTCATTCGGCATACAAGTGGCTGCTTCATCAAAGCGTCCCCCTACCCTTCTGAAGGATGATGATCTTTTCGTCTTTGATTTTGCCGATCACTGGATTGAAGGCTTTCTTGGTCATCTGAAGACGCCGCGTCGGTCGCGCAATTTCCGTGAAGCCTTCGGCGAGCCCAGCGGCAGCGATGAGGTCGGCGTTGTTGATACGCTCGCCTCGAATCGTGGAATCGCCGACTACAAAGCAAGCAAAGCCGCCATTCTTCAGGTGAGCGTGAAGCCAGGAAAAGATAGTTTGCATTTCGGCCCGAAATGTCTCGGCCGTTGCTCCATTTAGTCCCTTGGCGCTGTACTTGCGATGGCTGCCGATCTCTTCCCGCTTGAATTTCGGCTGATCCATGCCGAGCCAGATCATGCGTGTCATGTGATAGAGGTGGTAGCTGAACGCGTTAGGATAGGGCGGAGAACATACCATCAGATCGAAATGCGGACCCGCGGGTTGTTCAAGGATATTGGCCTGGATGACCTCGCAGCGTAAATTCTGGCGGACTCGGACGGTGAATTCATCGATGGCAAGGGCCGAGGAATTGAGGGCACGAGCAAACTTCGCCATCGTCTCACCAGGCGAGATGTTTTTATCGCGGCGCACGTACCTTGTGTCGGAATCTTGCTTGGAAACGGTAACGATGATCGACGAGAAAGCCACGAGCGCCACGGTTTTGGCCGTTTCGGAAGACAGACCCTTGCACCATGAAAGAAGTTCCGCAAGTTCTTCGATGACGAACGGCTCGAACCAGAAAGCCAATACGTCGGCATCTGGGCGCCAGGCCGGCGATGTAAACGAGCCTAGGGAGTGAAAGAGTGTCTTTCCCGCGTTCGCTATCGCATCTGCCGTATCGGCTGCTCTCCCCGCAAGCGACAGAAGCGACTGCTTGTCGCCAGGAGCAAACCGGGTCGTCTTTGCCTTGGTGATGAGACAAGCCAGGGGGTTGGCGTCAAAGCCGATGGCGTTGCGATTGAGGATAAGTGCCTCGACCAGCGTTGTCCCGCTTCCGCAGAACACATCGCCTATTGTGTCACCTTCATTCGACAGTTCGCGAATCAGCGTGTCGGGAATCTGCGGAATGAATTTTGCGGGGTACGGATGGAGCCCATGAGTCAGATAGCCGGTCTTGCTACCTGTGAAATCGAAGTCCACATGATGCAAGCGTGCAGCATCGAACCGTTCTGCATTCTGGCATTCTTCGAGACGGGCTTTAGCCGCAGACTTCACTTAGTTTCCCTTCAAATTGGCAAACAGGGGCCACTGGTCGGCGACGTATTTCTCGACGGCTTCTCGCACGACCCAGCCAATCGAGACTTTTTTCTTTTTCGCAAGGTCTTCCAATGTCTTATATACTTCCGGCGGGAAGCTGACAGACGTGCGCGGCATTCTACTGTTGCGCGATTTACCTTTTGCCCCTTTCCTGCTCAGCATTTATACGTCCTTCATGTCTGCATCACGGTACACCACGGTGATGTACAAGGCAACGGCGAAAAGCGAACAATGGCGGTCCTCGGAGTCCGCATGGCTGCTTGGTCGGCTTACCATACCGTTGCTGGTTTTCTCCGATTGGCAACAACCTGAGCGTTGACGATGCAACGAAGTACCTATTCTGTTGCGTTTTTCGCCGGAAGTGACCCTTAAGCCCAGCGTTTCGGATGGCCGCAAAAGGTCACAGCTCGCCGTACCGTTGCATTTCGTGGCTCGGCACTTCACTGTGGCGCAGAACATTCGCGTGGCGATTCGGCGCGCGACGTGAGGGGTCAGGTAGGGACACCAAGCAAACTAAGGCCCGCCTGTCGAGAAGGGCAGCCGTGGGTCGATATTCTTGTGTTAAATATTTCGACAATCACCTTGGGGTATATAACTTGTATTCTTATAAATTCCGGCTGTACACAGCCTGTCGTCTCCAGACGCTGCGCTGCATCGTTAAAAGCAATGTCGGGATACACCAATGGGCGAACCCATAACCCCCGACCACGAGGCTCTATGAAACTGACGCAATCGAGGCCCCGATGGACGAACGCCCCTTACCGCCACTCGAAGAACTGATAACCGAATCCCTCGACCCGAGAGCCTTGCGAGAACGATTCGGCCTGCCGCATCCGCTGTCAAAGTTCTCCGTGAATGGCAAGGTCAAGGAAGGTCCATACGCGGAGGCGATTCTCCAATTCATAATCGATTGGACGTGCGAAGCACCGGAGAACGCAAGGCACAGGGCGGCGGAGTGGTTCTTGTTCGAGAGCGAGCGGGCGTTCTTCGTTGCGTGTTCTGAGGCGGGAATCGACGCGGAGAAGCTGAGGACTCATTTGTTGAAATGCAAGTTGGGCGAGCTTAATGACCAAGAATTAGATGACGGGGAGCAGCCTCGCTCGGCATAACGGGGGCTAGGGAATGCGATCTTGGCCATGCCTACCACATAGAATTTTACGTCCTCCAGTTTATACCGCTCTCGTTTATCCACAGATTATTCACAGATTTATGTCGCAGGTACTATTGACATGTAATTAAATATATTCAGACTGAAATAACTTCGATTATAAATTGCAAAGGCTTAATCGCTTGTTGTCGGAGATGGCGTTGGAGTGTGTTTGCGCCTTGGTTGATTTGATGGCAGGTGAATTTGAATGGAGAACTGTGTCCGAATTTTTGCAGGTTGCTGGAAGGGTTGCCATTTGCAATAGCCCAAATCAGCAATGTTGACTGCGGATGATTCATCGCTCGTGAGAGCGGGACCTGGTTGATCGGCTCCCACTGCAGAGCCTTGGAGGCTAGTTCTTATGCGAATGCATAGTTGGAAGCCAATCCTTATCCTCGCGATCTTGCTTCCGTCCTTCTTCGCGACCACTGCTCGGGCTGCGGCGCCGAGCATCACGAGTCTTTCTCCAACTTCTGGAGCCGTAGGGGTATCCGTGACGATTAGCGGATCAAATTTTGGCTCAACTCAGGGCACCAGCACAGTCAAGTTTAACGGGACGGCAGCGACTGCGACTAGCTGGAGCGCGACGAGAATCATCGCAACAGTTCCAACGGGCGCCACTACCGGAAATGTTGTCGTGACCGTTTCCAACAAGACCAGCAACGGAGTGAGCTTCACAGTGGTGCCAAACATCACTAGTCTCTCCCTGACTTCAGGGGCAGTTGGCGCTTCGGTGACAATCACGGGCACGACGTTTGGATCGAGCCAGGGCTCAAGCACTGTGAAGTTCAATGGAACCACAGCGACAGTGACGAGTTGGAGCGACACGAGCATTGGGGTTCCGGTCCCAGTTGGTGCTACGACGGGAAACGTCGTTGTGCATGTAGGCGGAGTGGACAGCAACGGTGTGACCTTCACGGTAGTTCCGGCGCCGAGCATTACGAGCCTGGCGCCAGCATCAGGAGCCGTTGGGGTATCTGTAACAATCGCAGGATCCAATTTCGGAAGCAGTCAGGGTAGCAGCACAGTTAATTTCAACGGGACAACAGCGACTGCAACGAGTTGGAGTTCCACGAGCATCGTCACAACGGTCCCGGCTGGAGCGACGACGGGAAATGTCGTGGTTCATGCCAGTGGAGTGGACAGCAATGGGGCCACCTTCACCGTTGCGCCAAGCCTCAGCAGCCTTTCCCCGCAATACGGCGCGTCGGGAGATTCGGTAACGATCAGTGGCTCGAACTTCGGAGCGGCTCAAGGAATGAGCGCGGTCAGTTTCAACGGCACTCTAGCTTCTCCGACAAGTTGGAGTAGCTCGACAATTCTTGCCCCGGTGCCGGCAGCGGCCAGCACGGGCCCGGTATCGGTCACTGTTCAGGGGATGGCCAGCAATGGCCTTGCGTTCACGGTCACGCCGACTATCAGCGGTGCTTCACCGAATTCAGGTGCGGTGGGAACTTTGGTGACGATTACCGGTTCAGGTTTCGGCCCAACTCAAGGAACAACCACTATCACTTTCAACGGGACAACTGGCGTCCCCAGGAGTTGGACCAATACCACGATTCAGGTCCCTGTCCCTTGGGGGGCAAGCAGCGGCTCCATCATCGTCACCGTTAGCGGTTTTTTCGCAAGCAACAATTTCGCGTTTACTGTTATCCCGTCACTTTCAGGACTATCCCCGGCATTTGGTCCCGTCGGTACGAGCGTCACAGTCAGTGGTCAGTTATTTGGGACATCGCAGGGAACAAGTACCGTCACGTTCAACGGCGTGGCCGGCGTGCCCACGACTTGGGGTGCCAACACGATAATCGCACCAGTGCCAGCCGGTGCTACGAGCGGCCCTGTCGTTGTGACCGTAGGGGGAGCAGCTACGAACTCCATCACATTCGCAGTAAGTAGCGGGATTACCAGTCTCACTCCGACTTCTGGAGCCAGTGGCGCTAGCGTGACAATTGCTGGGACCGGATTTGGATCCACTCAGGGAAGCAGCACGGTCACGTTCAATGGCGTGCTCGCGTCTGTTTCCACTTGGAGCGGCACGAGCATCGTCGCTACTGTTCCTTCTGGAGCGTCTACTGGTCCCGTCGTTGTGACCGTTGGCGGTGCATCAAGCAACGGGCCGCAATTCACTGTTCCGCCTACAATCACTAGCATCTCGCCCACATCGGGACCTGCGGGTACGCCGGTAACGATCTCTGGGACGAGCTTTGGCGGTACGGCGGGGTTGGTCACTTTCAATGGCGTCGCGGCAACCTCACCCAATTGGGGCCCCAGCAAAATTATAGCTTCTATGCCTTCCGGCGCGACAACCGGTCCTGTCGTTGTGACTCTTGGCGCGTTTTCGAGCAATGGGGTCACGTTCACCGTGGGCACAGGCTCGATAACGGGCACTGTTACACGGGCGAGCGACGGAACAGCAATCAGCGGTGCGCTCGTGGAAGCTCTTCAATCAAACGCGACCGTGGCTTCCGCAACCACGGCGGCGAACGGCACCTATGCGATCTCCAGTCTTATACCTGGGGTGTACGACGTTCGCGTTTCCGCCTCTGGGTTTGGAACGTCAGCATTAATGGGATACAACGTGGTCGCGAGTGTCCCGGTCACAGTAAACGCAGCCCTTTCCTCTCCCGGTTCCATCGCAGGGAAGATTACTCGCTCAGATGGGATTACCGCAATCATCGGGGCCAGCGTAACGGTTTTTCAAGCCTCAGACACCGTCGGGACCGCTTCGACCGACAGCGCCGGCAACTACACCATATCTAGCGTAAGTCCCGGATCGTTCACCGTGCAGGCTTCTGCGACAGGATTCACAGCCCAGAGCCAAACGGGCGTCTCCGTTACCGTGGGCAACGCAGCGACCGTCAATCTGAGCCTTCCCGGCCAGTCGGCTATTACCTACGACTACGATGAGCTTGGAAGACTCGTAGGCGTTATCGATTCGTTGAGCGACGCGGCAGCCTATCGGTACGACCCAGTTGGAAACCTAGTTTCAATTTCAAGAAATCCCGCAACACAGACCTCGATCATCGATTTCACTCCGAAAAGCGGTCCAGTCGGAACCGCAGTAACCATCAGCGGGACCGCATTCAGCAGCACTTCGGGTCAGAACACAGTCAGTTTCAATGGGACAAATGCCGCCGTAAGTTCAGCGACAACCAGTCAGATCGTGACGACTGTGCCCACGGGCACCACGACAGGCACCATTCAGGTCATATCGCCCAGCGGCACTGCCACGAGTTCGGGCAACTTCACGGTTACATCCGGAAACGGACTGCCAACGATTTCGAGTTTCACCCCGACAGTGGCCATCGCAGGCACGTCAATTACAATCTCGGGCACGAATTTCGATGCTAGCCCAATCAATGACAGATTGCACTTCAACACAACGCTGGCGAAAGTCAACACAGCTTCTTCAACTAGCCTGACAGCAAACCTAGTGGCGGCCATTGGCTCCGGAAAAATGAGCGTGGCGACTCCGGTAGGCTCGGTGACGAGCAGCCAGGATCTTTACGTTCCGTTCGGAACACACGTGCCAGCTGATGTGGGTTACACCGGACGCACATCCTTAGGTGCATCAGCCACAGTCTCAGGGACCGCTGGAAAAATTGGCCTGTTGCTCTTTGACGCCACAGCAGGTCAGAGCCTCAGCCTGAGCTTGAGCGAATCGACTTTCAGCACCTGTACGCTTTACATCTTCGGGCCCACTCAATCTCAGTTGCAGGCATCCGCCTGCACAAGCTTTATAGCATTCGTCGAAGATACGAACCTTCCATCGACAGGAACATACACTGTTGGAATAGATCCGGGGACATCGACGGGAAGTTTGACCGTCAAATTGAACAACGCTACAACGGTGACGGGAGCGATCACACCGAGCGGATCGCCGGTGACGGTGACGAACGTGAACGTGCCAGGGCAGGATGGACGGCTGACTTTCAGCGCGGCGGCAGGGGAGCGGGTAAGCCTAGCGGTGACGGAAGTGACGAATCCGTCGGCGTCGGTCTACCTGGTGAAGCCGGACGGTACAAATCAAACAGGCATTGCGATCTCTACGGGTTGCAACTGTTTCATGGACACGCAGACGCTGGCGACGGCGGGGACGTACACACTTTTGGTGCAGCACAGCCAGGCGTATGTGGGAGCCGAGACGTTGCAGCTCTACAACGTGCCGGCGGACGCGACGGGGACGATCACAATCGGGGGCTCGCTTGCGCCTGTTGCGACGAACGTAGCGGGGCAGAATGCCAGGCTAACGTTCAACGGGACGAGCGGGCAGAAGGTGAGCATCAGCCTGAGCAGCGGGAGCTACAGTGGTTGCAATCTTACGCTGAAGAACCCGGACGGTACGAATCTGATATCGGGCACTTGCAGTGGAGCGACGGGCTTCATCGACACAGCGACGCTGGCGACGACCGGGATCTACACGATTTTCATCGACCCGCAATTGACGGCCACGGGCGGCGTGATGGTGCAGTTGAACAACGCCTCGGACGCAGTGGGTACGATCACCCCGAGCGGATCGCCGGTGACGGTGACGAACGTGAACGTGCCAGGGCAGGATGGACGGCTGACTTTCAGCGCGGCGGCAGGGCAGCGGGTAAGCCTAATGGTGACGAGTGTGACCAATCCGTCGGCGACGGTGTATCTGGTGAAGCCGGACGGTACAAATCAGACGGGCATTGCGATCTCTACGGGTTGCAGCTGTTTCATGGACACGCAGACGCTGGCGACGGCGGGAACATACACACTTTGGGTGCAGCACTCCTACAACTATGTTGGGAGCGAGTCGCTGCAGCTGTATAACGTCGTGGACACCACAGGAACCGTGACGATAGGAGGAGCAGCAACGATTGTCCAGATAACGACGCCCGGTCAGAATGCACAACTGACTTTCAATGGCACATCGGGCCAGCAGGTTACGGTTCATATCACAAACAACAACATTGGCTACATCACTGTGAAACTCCTGGATCCGAGCAGCAACACCCTGACTTCTAGTACTGGCAACGTAAGTTTCAATCTTGCGACTCAAACTCTTTCTACGACGGGAACGTACACCATCACTCTTGATCCGTCGGGCCCGAATATGGGCAGCGTCTACGTGAACGTAACAAATCCGTGAGGGCATTGGAGAAGCGAAAATGCAAAGTCTGACGCGCGTCAAATCAGTCGCTGTTCTGGCTCTGATTTTGCTTTACGGGCCAGATATCACCGCATCTCCGGCCGGTGCGGGCAAGAAGGGGCACCGTCTCCAGGGTTCCCCCACACAGGGTTCCAGTGCCCTTCCTGGCCAGAGTCAGACTCTTTTGCCGGATGGCAGGGTCCTAATGGCTGGGGGCGAAGGCCCTGAAGGCCCATTGGCGAATGCGTTCGTAAGAGATCCGCAGTCCGGAAAGACGGCGGCGGTCTCAGGAAAGCTTCTTCATCCGCGTGCATGGCACACCGCTACGCTACTTCCCAACGGCTCGGTACTTATTTTTGGCGGGATCGGAATCGGCAACGAGGTTGTGAAAGAAGGAGAGCTATTCGACCTCGTCACACAGACATTCAAAGAAGTGGGACCGATGGAGCTTACGTCGTGCGCCTATCATACAGCAACCGTCCTTACCGATGGTCGTGTGCTGTTTGCTGGAGGTATCGGCAGTCGAGCAGAATCGCTGCGGAGCCTTGAAGTTTGGAACTACCGCACAAGCCAGGGAGAGAGCTTGTCCGTCGATCTCCTAACCCCTAGAAGCAAACATGCGGCGTCGCTTCTCGCTGATGGGACAGTCCTGTTTTGGGGCGGTCTGGACGCAAACCGATCATCTCTAGACTACGGCGAGATTTTCGACCCAAAGACAAATAGCGTTCGGATTCAGACCTCTCAGGCTTCTCCTGCGAATGTTCTGCAGCTTGAGGAATCAAGCCCTGGGGACGACGCGACCGATGTTCCTGGGGACGCAGTCATCGCTCTACGTTTCTCAAGGCTCCTGCAGGTCCAGAGCGTAAACACAAGCACAGTCTTACTGAGTAGCGTGCAGGGCGATGCGACCGCCAAGGTTGTCCCGACCGAATCGGGGATGCTCGCATTCGTCACGCCGGTGACACCGCTCGATCCCGGCACTGTCTACACACTTACAGTCAAGGGGGCGACCGATACAAAAGGGCTCAGCCTTCCGGAAACAGCGGTCGTGTTCACAACTGCGGGTCAGGCCAACGGAAGCGGGGGAGGCGCCGGAGTAGTCGGCTCGGGTTCAGGTGGTGATTCAAGTGGAGGCGTCGATTCTACCTCAAGGCAGCTCCCGCCTCTTCAGGCTCCGCCGGGAGTAACCGCAATCGCCGGCCAAGTATTGCAGTTGAACGGCAGGCCCCTTAAAGACGTCACGCTTCGCCTTGGTTCTCAACAGACAAAATCGGACGGCGCAGGCCGCTTCTTGCTCAAGTCGATTCCCGCAGGCCATCAGGTGTTGGTGATTGACGGCGGAACCGCCAACGACACGGGGAGGTTCTACGGGCTATATGAAGACGGAGTGGAAGTTACTGCGGGGACGACGAATGTGTTGAGTTACATCATCTGGATGACGGAACTCGACATGGCTCACGCGGTCACGATTTCGTCGCCGACAACGAGCGAGGTGGTAATCAAAACGCCCACTCTCCCTGGGCTTGAACTGCACATCCCGGCTAACGCGGTGATTACCGGCGCCGATGGGAAACCGGTCACGCAGATCAGCATCACGCCGATACCCATAAATCAGCCCCCATTCCCACTGCCGAGAAGCGCTGTCGTTCCCCTCTACTTTACGATTCAGCCTGGCGCGGCCTACATCAAAGTACAGAATCCGGACGGGCCGCAAGGCGCTAAGCTTTATTACCCGAATAGCTTCAACTATCCGCCCCGTACTATTTTCGATTTCTGGAATTACAATGCCGACGATAAAGGCTGGTACGTTTACGGGCACGGCGCGGTAAATGCCGACCGTACTCAAGTAATTCCCAATCCGGGCGTAGTCATTTATGAGTTTACAGGAGCTATGGTCTCTCTACCGAGGAACGCCCCCGCAGTCGGTCCTCCACATGACCCTGTTGATCCTCCGTCGGGGGACCCAGTTGACCCGGCCACGGGACTGTTTGTCTATAACAAGACCGATCTCGTGCTTCCAGATGTCATTCCTATCGTTTTGACGCGCACATATCGGCCGAATGACCCGACATCGCGGGCTTTCGGAGTCGGGACAAATCACACGTTCGACATGTTCACGATCGGTGATGGCAGTAGCTTCCCCGAGGGTTACACCTATCAGGACCTCATTCTGGCGGATGGTAGCCGAGTCCACTTCAGTCGTACCTCGCCCTGCACGTTGGCAAACGGGGTCTGCGACTTTGGGACGGCGGTGTTCACAGCAACTTCCGAGCCTACGAGTTTCTACGGGGCCGCAATCAAATGTGCCTGCTCCATTCCATCTGCGTTTTGGACGCTCACGAAAAAAGACGGAACCGTTTACGGATTCCCGGATTCTGATTCTTCCGCGATTCCACAAGCCGCAGCCGTCACGGCAATGTTTGACCGCAACGGCAACGCGCTTTCGTTTACGCGCGACAGCAATCACAATCTGACGAAAATCACCTCTCCCAATGGCCGCTGGATTCAGTTCACTTACGACACGAGTAATCGCATTACCCAGGCTCTGGACAGCGCCGGGAGAACCGTCATTTACACCTATTATCCAACCGGGCTTTTGCACACCGTAACGGACGCGAATGGCGGGTTGTGGACTTACGGCTACGACGGGAACAACAACATGACGACCATCACCGATCCTCGGAATATTCTCTATCTGCAAAACTTCTATGACGGGAATGGCCGCGTCTATAAGCAAATTCAGGCGGACAATAGCATCTACCAGTTTTCGTACACTCTGGACCAGAATGGCAACGTAACTCAAACCAACGTGACGGACCCGCGGGGTTTCGTCCGCCAGTTGGTCTTTAATTCAGACTCTTACGCGACAAGTGACACGCAGGCGCTCGGGAGACCGGAACAGCAAACCGTGACGTACGTTCGCCAGCCTACGAGTGGTTTGGTCACCAGTGTTACAGACGCTCTGGGACGCCAGACCACCTACAGTTACGACGCGATGGGGAATGTCACCAGTGTCACCCGCCTTGCGGGAACACCAAACGCGGTGACCACGACGCTCACCTACGAACCGCAGTTCAACCATCTGGCGACCATTTCCGATCCCCTTTCCCATACAGTTTCTTTCTTCTATGACAATAAAGGAAATCTCGTCACTGTCTCCGATCCGCTGCGGAACACCACCACCATGAGTTACAACTCAGCCGGCCAGCCGCTGTCCGTCACCGATCCCGCCGGCAACACAACGCAACTTGTCTATGACAATGGGGACTTGATCGTGATCACGGACCCGCTCGGCCGGACGACGAACCGTTTTGTGGATGCGCTCGGCAGGCTTGGTTCGATCACGGATCCTTTGCAAAGAATCACAAAGTTTGCGTACAATCCTTTGAACCAAATCACAAGTGTCACCGATCCGCAGAGCAATCAGACCAGCTTTGGCTACGACCCGAACGGGAATTTGCTGTCCGTCACGGACGCGAACAACCACCAGACGCAGTACACGTATGACAATATGGACAGAATTCAAACACGCAAGGACGCGCTGCTGAACCAGGAGTGCTACGGAACGTTCTCGGGGGGAGTGTGCCAGGCGAACGGCTACGACGGAAACGGCAACCTGGTCCAATTCACCGACCGCCGCGGAAAGGTTGCGGTGTTCAGTTATGACAGCTTGAACCGGATCACATTCGCTGGCTACGGAATGACGGCAGGACCCACGTATGAAAGCACGGTGAATTACACGACCTATGATGCCGGGAATCGCTTGAAGCAGGTTGTGGACTCGGTCTCAGGAACAATCACGCGAGGTTTTGACGGCCTAGACCGGCTCACTTCGGATGCCACGCCGCAGGGCACGGTGAGCTACACGTATGACAATGCTGGCCGAAGGGCCAGCTTGACGGTGCCGGGTCAGGCTGTAGTAAATTATACTTTCGATAACGCCAATCGCCTGACGCAGATCACCCAGGGGACCACGACCGTGTCCTTCGGTTACGACAATGCGAATCGGCGGACGACGCTGACGCTTCCCAACGGAGTTGTGACGAGCTATAGCTACGACAGCGCTTCGCAATTGGCGGGGTTGACTTACTCGCTGGGCCAGACGACCCTGGGCAATTTGACGTATGCCTATGACAACGCAGGGCGGCGAAACAGTATGGGCGGGAGCTACGCCCGGACGGGCTTGCCGAATGCCGTGAGCCAGACGGCGTACAACGCCAACAACCAGCTCACGACCTGGGGCACAGCAAACCTCTTCTACGATTTGAACGGCAATATGACGAGCAGCGGAACGGACGGCTACACCTGGGACGCCCGGAATCGCATGGTTTCGACCTTGTCCGGGGCGAGTTTCCAGTACGATGCGTTCGGTCGCCGTAAGTCCAAGACTGTCGGAGGCACTACGACGAGCTTCCTCTTCGACGGCGCGAATGCGGTACAGGAAGTCATCGGCGGCACGAACACTGCCAATTCGCTCAGCGGAGGCGTCGATGAAGTGTTCCAGCGGACGGATTCCGCGGGAGCGCGCAGTTTCCTCAGCGATGCCTTGGGCAACACGCTGGCCCTTACGGATTCGTCGGGCACGGTGCAAACGAGCTACTCATTCGAGCCGTTCGGAAACACTACCCAAAGCGGTTCATCCACCACGAACTCTTTCGCCTACACCGGCCGTGAACTCGATGCGGGCAATCTCTATTTCTACCGCGCCAGATACTACAACCCACAGTTGCAAAGGTTCATCAGCGAAGACCCGGCTGGCTTGGCAGGTGGAATCAACAGCTACTCCTATGCAGGCAATAGCCCGGCAAACTTCAGGGATCCGACCGGTCTCGATTACAACGTAAACTTCGATCCCAATACGAACACATTGGTAGTAAGCGCCTCCGTCGGAATATACGGACCAGATGCCAGCAGCGCACTGGCTAGCTCTTGGCAGCGCGATACTAACAACTACTGGAATGCTAAGAAGTGGACGTATGGACACTGCAATGTTCGATTTGACTTCACGTTCACAGCCGGTCCAAATCCCAACCTTCCATGGAACGGTTTGAGTCCGGACAATTCTGTATTCGTCGAGCATGGGCCTCTGCCTGGGAATGTACTCGGACTTAGCTACACCAGTTTCGGCTATTGGTGGCAGGGCATCAATGACCAGGATGTCGCGCACGAAATGGGCCACTTTCTCGGGCTTGGCGATGACTATCCCAAGTTGATGCCGAACTCGCTCTTCAATTTGCTCTATGGCAACCATGATGGTCACATGATGTCAGACAGTCTCATCAGAGACGTCGTACAACACGAAGTCGATGATGTCCTAGCAGGCCGGGCGTGCGGATGCAAGAAATAGAGCTTCTATGCCGTCAAGAGTCGCGGGGTCAACTTCGTTGAAGTTAAGCCATAAATTAGTGACTATATTCTTGATCGTCAGCGTCGTGCTCGCGGTCGGTGTTTTCGCGGCTCCCTTCCTTGGCTGCTTCTATCGAAGCCACCAATTCGAGGCGTGTGTACGATTCCAGATCGAAGCCGCGGATTGCCGGAAGACCATTTCTGGTCGAAGCACTGAAGACGGTCAGTGCTTCCTGGCGCTCGAAGGCATTCGAAGCAAAGATGGGATTCAATTCGTCGGTAGCGGGCTAAGCTATTTGTACGACAGTGCTCATCGCATATTCAAGGTTGAAGGAGAAGGAGAAATCAAGAGTGGAAGGAATTCCATCGAAATTCATTCGGGGCATATTTTCATAAACGGTCAGCAACTTCCCGTCCGCAGCACGCCTTTGAGGGTTTTAGTGAAAGAAGATGGGCGCCTCGTGAATGAGTTCTGCGACGTAGGTTGATAAATGCGAAACACGATAATTGCGCCAGATACTACAACTCACAACTCCAAAGGTTCATCAGCGAAGACCCGATTGGATTTGAAGGCGGAGACATAAACCTCTACGCGTACACAGGGAACTCGCCGACGAATTTCGGGGATCCATTTGACGAAACCGCATTGCAATTGCCAACAGCCCACTCGCGCGGGACACCAGTAAATGACAGCCATGGAATCAAATCGAAACTTTTACACTAACGCAGATCTGCTCCGCACTTTTATGTGCTGTACGCTCGTTCTTGTTAGCGGCTGCCACGGAACGAAAAAGCCCCAACAGCAAGTGAGCATTGATCTCAGTGTGCTCGCACAGCCTCATCAGATTGTAACCTTCAATGAAGTAAGAAAAGTCGACGCTATTCCAGAAACAGTGTTGGTCCAGTTCCAAGGAGGACTTGCTGATCCTGGGCAGGATTTTCAATCAACGGATGTAATTCGTGGACGGCCTCTGCCGTTGCGTCGTCTAATAATCGCCGGGGCTTCACAGAGATACTATATCCTCCACTATGAACGCGGCGGGATTGGACGAAGCTGGTTGCTTGCGCTCTTTGAGCTCTCGGATGGTAAGGCAAATGTTCGGTGGGTATCGAACACCGGACCTATGACTGATCTCCGGGAAGTGAAGACTGCTTTGGAGTCGAGCAAGAATACTAACGAGCTTGGCCGTACTGGCTGGTAATCCAAACCCCTCAGTAACCAGCAGGTTTGCCCACACCGGCAGCGAGCTCGACGCGGGCAATCTTTATTTCTATCGCGCCAGATACTACCATCCGCAACTTCAGAGGTTCGTCTCTGAAGACCCGATCTGGTCTGCCCCCTCAGTCCGCAAGGAAATGCGTATGATTCGATCGATAATTCAGGTAGATACGTCCACGCGGGATAACCACTACGCGCCCTGCGACGGAGCTCAGGGTTGATGCGGGGCCGTCAATAATTGAAGATTGTATATAGGGCTTCCTTAAATTTCAGTAAGGGTGGCGTCGGAACTGTCTTTGCGATTCCACCGACGACCAATCTTGTGATTGTCAAAAGTCCCGTAGCAGATGGGAGGAACGATGCGCCGCTGGATCTTATTGGCACTTCTTGTTCTTGCGGGAGCGTGGGGAGGCTGGATTATGTTTCAGCGCCACAGGGAAGCATTGTGGTCCGAGACATTCGCGCGAGCGTCAGGAGCGTTTGCTCGTCATGATTATGCAGGAACAGAAAAGATTCTGGTCAGCATGCTTCCGGACACTGAGAAACGCTATCCCCACGAGCCCCGCTTAGCCAATGTGCTCGACATGCTCGGCACCTCCTACCGCGCTGATCGCAATTACGAACAAGCGGAACCTGTCTTGAAGAGGGCACTCCAGCTTTACGAGAGTGTTTCACAGACCCAGAGCGTCGAGCTGGGCAGGGTGGAGTTGAACCTTGCACAGGTCTATCGCGACAAGAACAGATTGCCAGAGGCGGAGCAGTACTTTTCACGGGCGGTTGCAATCTTTGACAAAAGATCCTCGCGCCACCGGCTATGATCGCGGAGGCGCTCTCCTTAATTTGGGCTTTGTTTGCTCCGAGCAAGGACGATACACAGAGGCGGAGCCGTTGCTCGTGCGCGCCGTGGCAGCCTATGAGAGTTACCCTCAGGCGTCCATGCACCCAGATCTTGCTAGTGCTTTCTACCAGTTGGCAGAACTGTACAGACTCGAAGGAAGGTTCTCGGAGGCCGAGGCGCACTACCTGAAGGCATTGGCAATCCAAGAGAAAGTCTTGGGACCCCAGGACCAATCGGTGATGGATTCGCTGGAGGGATTAGCCATGGCATACCAAGGCCAGGGCAAGACTTCCGAAGCGAAGCAATTGCTGGCTCGCGTGGGACAGATTAACCAGGATATCTCAGCCCCAGGTGGTAGCCCGAATGGTGGGACGTTGACCGATCTCGGATCGGTTGCAGAGAGTCAAGGGAAATACACCCAGGCAGAAGCACTTTACAAACAGGCCATTTCTGCCTATGAGAAATCTCCCGGGCCCTACCCCGCCGCCGTTGCGGTCGCGCTCGGGAGTTTGGGACGCTTGTACCGCGACCAGGAGCAATTCAACCTCACTTTGGCCGAGCCTCTGTTTGAGCGAGCCCTTGCCGTTCGCGAAAAAGAGTTGGGGCCAGACCATCCTGACACGGCCGCGACATTGAGCGATCAGTCGCTCCTGTACTTCTACGAACACAAGTTTGCAGATGCTGAGCAGCTTGGCAAACGAGCACTCGCCATCGACGAAAAGGCATACGGGCCGGAGGGTTTGAAACTTGGTACAGATCTAAACCGTGTCGGCATTGCGCAGCGCGACGAAGGAAAGGTCAAAGAAGCGGAGGATTCCTTGAAGCGCGCCCTGGCGATCCGCGAGAAGCAATTGCCCCCTCAACACTCGTGGATTGCTGTGAGCCTTGAGAATTTGGCTTCGGTATATCTGCTTCAGGGCAAACAAGACAAAGCAGCGCCGCTGCTTGCGCGAGCCCAGGCCATTCGGTCACACCCTTCCGCGAGCTAGGTGATCAGGGGACCGAAGTCTGCGCGACTTTCGGATGACTCATTCCTGCTCAACTTGGTCGGCAACACCAAGACGCACCCCTCCTCTTCACATTTTTCCGCCGTTCGAACTCCAGCCAGTCCTGCTTGAGCTGTTCCGCGAACTCGCGCTTGTCCTCGCCCGATTCGCGCTACGGCGATCTTGAAATGATAGCGTGGTATACGAACAACAGCGGGGCTCGACCGCCCGCGGAAAAGCGTCGGACCGCCCTACAACGGTTAGGAGACGACCTGGAGCGTGGGGCTCAAGCGCACGAGGTGGCGCAAAAGCGTGCCAACGGCTCCGGCCTCTACAACACGCTGAGGAACGTGTGGGAGCGGGTAAATGACTGGTACGATGAAAACTATTATCAGCAGAGCCCGTCTCAAGATCCTTTGGGGCGGTAAGCGCCGCGTTCTGCGTGGCGGGTCCTGGGAGGACGATCCCAAGTTCGTCCGGGTTTCGAACCGCTTCGTGGTCGCCCCCAACTACGAGGGGCGGCTAACGTCGGGGTTCGGTGCGCCCGGGACGTGGACTTCTGACGAGTAGTCATCATATGTTAGGGGATGGTTCCGCCTAGGAGCAGGGTCATCGGAAAGTAGAGATGTTGTAGGCGAGGCGATTTTACTACTGACCGGGCATCGCGCCCGCAGAACTGCTTTTGATGAACGTGAGTCTCGCGAAGCTCGACTCGCGTGGCAGTGGACGTATCAAGTTCGACCTTCCGAATTTTGCAAAAAAGAAAGACCCCGCCCACGTCAAGCATGGACGGAAGAGTGGGAAGGAGAATCGCCGCGGGCCGATGCCCCGGAGAGGTTAACTAAGTTCAGAGACAATGCGGGGCACTGGTTTTCTTCTCTTGGTTTGACCGCTCCTTGAAGCACCCTTGAGGTATTCGATGCTTCTGAGATAGAAGGACTGATAGGTTCAAGTGGGGACGCTGTATCAATTTCGGTGCAAGCCCTGCGGCTATGAGGCGGAGGTGTCGGGCGGCCAAGATTGTGGCATGACTTCCGCCACCGTGACGGTCCTCTGCGAGACTTGCCGCGAGTTGTTCGATGTCGTCACAAGCACCGATGCGATCTTCGCGAAACCAGAGCGTGAAATACCGATCCGCTGTCCTAACGATTCCGCTCACTCCTGCCAGCTCTGGACGTCTCCAGGCCCTTGCCCAAAGTGCGGCAAGACAATGGTGCGCGGAGAGGAAACGGTGCTGTGGGATTAGGTATCTGTGGCTCGCGGGGTCCGGGGCCGGGCGAGAATCAGCAGCGGATCGGCGCACCGCTGAACGCCCGAACCTAACCCTCTCCTGGAACTCCCTGCCGGATTCTGCCGCGGCCTCCTCGATGATTGTCCGGCCTCGGCGCGGCACCTAGTAAGGTCACCAAACTTGAGGGACAGATTTTTTGCGAGTTCGTTTTTTTCTGAGCTGCTCCCGATTTTTTCGTTTCAAGAGTTGCGCTCCGCCTGCTGGTCGTCTTCGTTTCTTCGGGGGAAGCTCTGCTACAGTTCTTGTCGGCGCATTGAGGACCGCGCAAGTGGGGACCACTGGTTGCTCACGCTGCAAACGGCGGGAATGTGAATGAGAATCTGGACACTCAAGAAATATCAACAGCGAGTCAAGGGAGGCTTATTCTCTGATCTGCCGCAGCATGTGAGGGACCGCGCCAGCCGTCTGCTGGCCGGGTTCCGCGAAAGATGGCGTGGGAATCTCCCTCAGTGGCGACTGGCAATCCTGGTAGGCCAAGCAAAGCGGCTGGCACTTCACCCGCCCACCTCAGAATGGGGACGCTCGATGCTGTCCAAACGAGGTGGCCATGCGGTCCAGAGGAAATACAGGCTGGAAGGTCGCCAACCGACTGAAAAGGCCACACGCATCCGCTTGCTCCGACAGAAGGCAAGAAAGGCCCAAGAGGCACAGGTTAAGGCTCAGGAAGCACAGGCTCTCGCACGCGGCACGACATCCCCGTGGATAAGCCCTCCAGAGAATGTCGCAAAAGCTCACCGATGGGTGGTAAACCGTCCAAACCTGCCGCCGCCTCCATCACTAGAGGCTAGGATGCTTCACAAGCAGTTGGATCCCCCGGGTTGCCGCTGCTACTACTGCGCCTGGCCTAACCACGACGAGCCCTAACGGAACATGCAGCCAAGCAAGAGGAACGGAAGAAAGACCTTCAGTCCCAAATCATCGTTTCTTCGCTAACACAGGGAAGGACGCACACAGGAGCGCGCGAAGTCCGAAAAGCGAGGCGAGACGTACAGCTATCCGAGGCCGCGAATCAACGTGAAGGTGAACGCAGTGGCGCGCCGGTCCAGACGAGGTCAGTCGCATTCTCTTTGCATTCCTTACGCAATTGCGCCCTGACAGCCGTCGCAGCCCCCGAACCGACAACCCTCTGGTACTCACAGACAGGCAGAGCCGAAAGTCCTTTCCCTGCAATACTGGTGGCCCTGCCGAAGCCCATACTTTTACTCTCTTAATACAAGCCCCTCCCCTCAGTCCCTGGCACAATCCACTCACGTTCGCATCCCTTTCGCTCAGCAAACAGTAGGGAGTTGAGTCGCGCGCGCACGGAGAGAGACATAAGGAGCGGGAGCCGAGAGAAACAAAACTCTGCTCGAAACACGCGGCCACACAGAATCATGCTTCAGACGCGGCGGAACAGTTCGGAGAGTGAAATTTTCAACGTCTTGGCAATCTTCTCGATATTCACGAGCGAGACGTTTCGCTCGCCGCGTTCGATGCCGCCGATGTAAGTTCGGTCGAGGCCACACATGTCCGCAAACGCCTCCTGAGACACGCTGAGCTTCTCGCGTTTCCTGCGGATCGCCCTGCCAAACCGGAGTCGCACGTCTTCTGTTGTCACCGTGCGACATATTTGTCAGGCTTGCTGTTGATGTGTCCACGGACGATGAGTATCATTCCTCCAAGCCCTTTTCTCTCCCAAAGAGGTGGTCCTCACTGCCACGATGAAACGCCGTTACGTCGAGACCGATCCTGAGGTTAAGGTGGTTCTCTCCGCCGGAATGAAGCTGCGCTATATCGAAATTTCCCCCGAGATTATTGCCGAACTGCCGGAGTGGAGCCCCGCCCAGATCGAGCTTGAGAGTGAACTGACTTTGAAAGACTTGGGGATTCGCCGACAACCTGACGAGTCTTACCTAAACGCCTGGGCGCGAGCGATGCATCGGTTGCCCAAACCGTTGCTCGCCCGTAAATTCCAGTAACGATGAGACTTCAAATGGCAATTGCACACATTTTGCACACTCCGGCAGCCGCGCCTCAGCAGTAGCGCAATGAAGCAGCGAAGTGGCAGAATCAGAATATGCCGACGATTTCTCGACGAGAGGACACTTTCATCGGCCTCTTCCTATCGGCCTATGAGAACCGTTCATGGGCAGATGCCCGACATGAGCAGCCAGATAAGATCGAGCGGACTAGGCCAGCAGTTGATTGGCTTGCTAAAAGACAATCCGATGGCAAGACCCTCGCTATTGAGCATACGATCATCGAACCCTTTTTCGGTGAAAAACGTGACTTCGCATCGTTCGAGGCCGCATTTCTTGAGATCGAACGTGACACATCATTGGCGGTCCCGCGACGGTGGATTCGAGTTTTTGTGCCCGTTGGAGTGTTGCAGAATCAGACCAAGGCCGCGCAAGACGGAATCGTGCAGTCTGTCCGCGGGTGGATCAAAGCGAACCGCCTCGCTCTCCGGTGTGGAAGGTCAGAACACAGTTGCGGGATTACGAGCGCCCCGGGTAAGCCTTCCTTCGAAATCACACTCAACCTAGAGGTGGTCGGGTTACAACATGGTCCCGCGGCCGAAACCGGGCTCTTGCACGTTCGCAGGCAGCAGATTGGGGACAACCTCAACGTAGTAATTGAGGGAGCTTTGAGCAAGAAGGTTTCAAAGCTCGTAAACACAGCGGCTGACAAGCGCATTCTTCTGCTGGAACGCCAGCACATGAATCTCTATCCGGAGAGGATAATCAAGGAAATCGAGAATCAGAGACCCACGTTTCCCGATCTGGCACGTGTTGATGAGGTTTGGATAATCGAAACAATCGGTTACGGAACCGCGTTTTTCGGAACCCATCTTCGTTTCGAGCTCTACGAAGACGGCACGGTGGTCAGGAGCTACGATTTCAACGACGGGCAGTTAATGGCCTAGTCCCGCGCTAGCCACACCGATACAGCTCTGGTAGAACTGCATCACAGAGGTGTCCAATGCACAGAACCCTTCCCCGCAAAGTCCTACGCTTTATCGCGAGCATCCCCGTTATCGTCCTTCTCACCGCACAATCCTCTGCGCCAGCGCAGCAAAAACCCGCCCCGCCTTCGCCCGCTTCACAAACGCAACTCGATGAGCACTTCAAGGAGCTAGAAAAACGCCTGAACGAAGCAGAACAAAAAGCGGCAAGCGCCGCCATGGAAAAGGACTACATCACGCGCGTCCAGAAGCAGTACGAAACCTACTACAAGGAAGTTCTCAGCACGCAGAACTGGACACTAGGAATCTTTGGTTTCATCCTCACGGCTGTATTTTTCTTAGCGGGCAGATTCGGACTCAGCATTTTCGACCGCCAAATCGACCTAGCCTTACGAGAGACATCCGCCCAGCTCCGAACTGAGTTCACTCAACTGTTGGAGAAGCAAACGCAGGCACTACGAGATGCGAACGATGCTCGTCTCAAAGCTCTGGAAGACGGCCTCACCAAGAAGATCACTGAGCAGGAACAGGACCTGAAGGCGCAGGCGGACTACCAATTCCAATTCGCACAAGGTCTAGGCTTCCTTGTGAACGAAAGATGGGGCCCAGCCATCAAGCACTTCCGAATGGCGCTATTCATCTATAAGGCGGGCCAATCGCGAAACATCTTCAAAAAATTTCAAGGGAACCGAACCACTGCGAACATCTTCAGGGCAATCCGAAAGCACGATGAAGAAAAATTCGAGGAAGCTGCGAAGAAAGAACTCAAGCTGGACGTATACAACGGGCTAGAGGATGAACTGGACTTTGCGGCCACCGAAGTCCCCGACCTCGCCCCACTCGTGATCGAAAGACAGTCGGCCCCAAGCGCGCAGGTCGCCGCAGAACTGGGAACTTCAGGCGCAGCACCAGCCAAGTCCTCGCCAGCCGCCACTCCGAACGACGACAAATGATTTCCGCGCGGCCCTACTTGCTGCAAGTATTACGTCTCCTTCCGGACGAAGTAAATGACTCTCGGTCGCCCACGCTGAAGGGCAACTTCGATGAATGTGCCCGATGAACACCGGTTCTCCGAACCGTTGCTCACCTCCATCGTATTGAACCCGCGGAAGATAAAATCCCTATTGCAAAGTCTTTGCACAGTTTTAGCTTTGCGGCTGAAACAAGTCCGAAGGTCAGGAAGATTCGTTTCGATGCGTTGAGAGATGCGTGGCAATCTTTTGGAGGCTCTCCCGCGTCCAAGTTCCCGTCTCCATCCGCAGAGCGCCGTCCAACTGCGTCCAGATTCGAGTGTGGATGCCTAGAACAATTGCAAGGGCTTTGGAACATCCTTGGAACAAAACCCTTAGTTTATGGGGCGATTTTCAACAACTTCCAGGCGTAGAGGCAATCGAATCATCAGGAGTTATGGAGCGGGCGATGGGAATCGAACCCATGTCCGAAGCTTGGGACCGAGCGCGGCACATACAATAACTATTGTCACGGTCGTGTTATCAGCGAACTTGATCGCCGTGAGAGCTATTGCGGATAGTCTCCTCTTCTGCGCCTTGGTATAGGTACCACACGATTCAGCAATCGCTCTGTGCAACCGGCAATTTTCAGCTTCTCGACACTCCACTCAATTAAGACCTCGCCAAGATTCCCTACCGTTCTTTGCTCGCGTGCCGCCAATGTTTCCATCTCCCGCCGTAGAGCCGGCCGGATACGTAGACTCAGAGGTGCTTTCCATTCGCCCATTTTGGCTACGCAACCCGTTTCCATTTGCTAGGAATCACCCACGCCGCGAGGGCGCCAACCAGGGCAGCAAAAAACATCAGAGGCCAGCAGTGCTCCGGCTTAGGCTCAGGAAATCCGGGCGGCACTGGAGCCTGTAGATACGGGAGGAAAAGACCGCCGACGGAGGCGACAACTTGTGAGGAGAATGCGATTTGAGTAGGCTGATCGAAGCCCATGTCGCCTCCTTTCAGGCGGTTGGGTCAGGGCATCATCGAAGTTTGCGCTTCGGTGGTGCCCGCTAGTTTTGTTCAGTGTAGGGCCATGACCCTATATTAGTCAAGACTTCTTTTTCTTCAGCCGATGGCGCTTTCGGTAGTCTTCCAGCACCATCACGATTCCTCTCCGAATCAGGCGAGCCATGGGAACCTCCGTTTCGGCCGCGACCTTTTTCAACTTCTCAAGTAGGTCACGGTCTATATAGACATTTGTTTTGACTTTAATACGTGGCATGCGCAACAGCGTACATGTACTGCTACCCACGGTCAAAGAAATGATTTCCTTGGTATCGCAGTTCAAACCTAGTTTCGCGCTGAGCAAAAGAATAAGGACGCGATGTCGGTAGGGCATCACGGCAACGCGGAACTACTAGGAAAGTGACTTGGCTAGAATTGATCATCGCGGGGGGCGATAAATTGCTAATCCGTTCGGCGCTCTACGCCCGCTGGCCAGGATGTCACGGTTCCGGCGCTTTCGTCACTGGCGCGCAATCGGCGAGGTGTTTCTCGAGTCGGCCAGCTGCCTCGTGCAGATCACGCTCGGCAACAATATTGTATCTATCGAATACCGAGCGCGTTTTGTGGCCGGAGATCGCCATGGCCACGCGCTCGGGAACGCCGGCCCGTATGAAGTTCCGCACAGCACTGCGTCGGAGATCATGAAATAGCCTTCCTGAGACACCAGCCCGTTTGCAGGCTGACTTCCACGCTCGCTGGAAATTGCCGATCCGCTGCCCTTTCCTATGGAAGACGTAATCGCATTCCGGGAAACGCGAGTCGCAGGCGGCTTTTTGTATTCTGAGCGTTTCAAGCAGCTCGCCTGTGAGGGGAATCGTTCGAGGCTGGTCATTCTTTGTGCTTCCAGGTTCGAAGTGTGCAGTGTATCGTTCCAAGTCGACCTGCTCCCACTTTAGGTTCAGGATTTCGCTTTCGCGCGCCCCCGTGAAATAGCCAAAGGCCAGCACCGGCTTCAGGTATTCAGGTAGCTCGCGTTGAAGGGCCAAATATTCATCGTGTTCGAAGAATCCCTTCCGAACATTGAATTCCCTAAGCATAGGAATGTGGGGAACGCAGGCGACTTTGGGTGGCGTCATTTGAGAGGCCAAGCTGAACATTCGCTTGAGAGCCGCGAGTTCACGATTGATGCTCCCATTGCTTGCGCCTTCCTGCTGTCGGTGAATTATGTAAGCACGCACACGCTCGGTTGTAACGTCGACTGTTCGGCAACCACCGAAGAATGGCATCAGATGGAGATTGATTCTTCTCTTAAGCCAAACAAGCGATTTCCTGTTATTGGTCTGGTACTCATTTAAGAGATCTTGGGCCAGTTCTTCGAAGCGCACCCGTTCGGTTTCCAGGCCCAAAAACACGCCTGTAGTAATTTCTCCTTCGCGCTTTCGCAGCAACTGTTTCCCATCGGAACGACTTTTCGACTTGCTGCTTTCCCGGAAGCATTTCCCATTCCGGTAGTATTTAACCCACCAGATGCAGCCTCTTCTGTAGAGCATTCCCATAGTTCACCTTCCACGACGCCGATGAATACCGCTGAATGACTCGCGGCCAATAACTTGAGTGAGTAATTGAGGAAAATTCAGGAATGGACCGATTTTTGTAGTCGGCAATAATTGCCGATTTGGCTTTAACGACGATTATTGACAAGCAATATAGTAATGAGTAAAGTGAACGGCTATTAGCTCTCCCTTCCAGTCATTCCAGTAAGCTTTCAGGAGGTCATCATGAGAATGATATTGACCTTGGTCGGTTTTCTCTTTTGGCTTGTCCCAACGACAGTTCACGCACAATCCGGTCCGTGTAAAGAAAACGAGACGTTTCCGATTGGGACGGCGAACCAAGGCGGCTATCGTTTCGATTATGACTCTGGCCGTGGCGACCAATGCAGGACTTATCATCTTCGGAATACTCCCGGGAAACTTCTAACGCCGGCGGAATGGAAAGACTCAGCTGAAGTATTCTTGAGTGTTGACCTTCCGGAATGCACTGCCGGATCAGATTGTCCTTGGACAGACGCAGTGAAAATAACAGAAGCGGTGAAGGGACCTACAGCCCTTACTTATGGCGTAAACAAAGACGAGTTCAAAGAATCCCCGAATGCCTTTCGGATGAAGGAACGGAAAAAGAGTGAATTCACACCGTATGACACGCTAATTCGCGGAGTAGTCGCCGACACGCTGGGAAAGTCACGTCGAATTGGGATCGAGGTATCTTCCTATGCCTATCCTGATGCAGACGGATACAGGCTGCTGTACAAAATCGAACTGGTTGGAGACTCAGAGCCATTTCGCCTATTGCAATCGCAACCCCGAGAGGGCGGTCTAGTCCTCTCCTGGGAGTCTGTTGGGAGCGGATCTTTCTCAGAATACCTTTCAAGAAACAAGTTTAATGAACTTACGCCAAAGGCGAGGCTAATTACGGTAGAGATGCGGGCCAGAACGGTCCGAATTGAATCTAAGCTCCTCACAATCTTCGATGGGAACAAACGAATCGCCGCTACAACAGCACCGGCTCATGTGCCTGAAGACTAACCGGCCCTTGCAATGAAATCTTGGTTCAAGCCTGCTCTCGACCTGATCCACACGGTGGGAGTGGCTAGGTCTGTCGGTGGTTTGATTGCGTTGGCGTTGGAGGCGGGCGTCACAGAAATCGTCACCAATTCGATCAGGTTGCGGGTGTGTCTGGGACTCGGAGCCGCTTTTGGAGGTGTTTGGGGTTTTCGTCGGACGATATTCAAGTACAAAGGAAAAGGCAGACCAAAATGTGTCCGGACGGGAGGCGTCTACCTGGCTCTATGGGTCTTCTCCATACTCTTCCTCGTGGTTGGACCCGTCGTGCTCCTGAACCCCGCGTTTGCCGAGATGCATCAATTCACAATTAGGGCTAGGGAGTATCTTCTGAGAGCGATGCCATGGTCGAACGTATTCGAATTCGTTGCGGCTTTTGCGGCCGCATACTTCCTGGTAGGTTCGATTATTCTAACTTCCCCAAAACTGGCGAATCCGCGAGACTGAAAGACATGGTGATCTGCGACTGTTTGCGAACGTTGCGCCAGGAAAAGAGGCTGTCACAGGGCGACATTGAGCAGCGCACCAGTCTGCTGCGCTGCTACATTTCGTACGTGGAGAACGGCCACACAGTTCTCACACGCAAGAGATAGGGAAGATGTCCCATGCGCGGGAGGTGCCCTGATGAGCTTTTTTGTGCGGCGGTCAGGCTTTGCCTAAAGATATTACGCTTGGGGTATACTTTGCTGAAATACTTCAACAATTCCAACATACCATCGCTAAGCCTAACGACCATGAACTGGAGGATGATAGATGAGTGGAACGGGGGCAGCACTAGCGAAAGCGCCTGAACAAATACCCTGTAGCGTGCTCAGATGCCGCAGGGGTGTGCCTGTCAGCTATGAGCAGCGGCAAAAGAGAAGCAAGGAAATGCTGTATCGCGCCCTGAATCTGCGTACAGTCGTGGGATTTATCGGCTCCGGCTGTTCTGTCAACGCGGGCATGCCGGATTGGCAGGATCTTGCCCGAGAAGCAGTTATCCTAGGTTGGGTGACACTGCAGGGGGTCATTAAGCAGGACGACGCTCGCAAGAAGGACTACGAGGAACAACTGACACGATTTGCCCACACTTTACAATTAGGTCAGCGCGACCTGCTAAGGTTCGCTTTCGAATGGGGGAAACAGAACTCCAAGCTCAAAGAACGCGATCCAAATACCGCCGGTGTACCGGGCCATAAGAAGCGCTTTGAAGATTTGAAAGGACTTGCCAAAAAATTAAAGATCGAATTGAGCGATATTGACGGCGAGAAGCTGGAGAACGCATTGAAGGGGGGACGCGCGTATCTCCTCCAAGAAAGGCATACGCCAGTCGACATTTCTGGAGACCGCTTGCGTTTTATCCTTGGGGTGTGCAAGCGAATTTGTGTATGGAGCGAGTTTCGCCGCGATGCCATGCACCCCGAGACGCATGGCATGACGCCAACTGTCTTCTCCAATTGGCTGGCGGAGCGGTTCAGAGGAAATCCAGCAAACGCGACGAAAGTGCACGAGAATCTGTTCGAACTTCCCATCCACAGATTCATCACTAGCAACTACGATACCGTGTTGGAAAGCATTCTCACATGGAAGCACGCGCAGACGGAAGAGACATTCAAGAAGTTCACTCAGAAAAAGGGATTTAAGGACTTGCGTGCGGAATTCCTAAGGGCAAAAGCCTTCACGCAGAAGGATCATGATAGCGACAAGCTGGCGCGTTTTGCTGCAGGCGTAAGCCAGGATTCCCGGAACATGGTTTTTCATTGCCATGGTTGGCACGAAGATGCGAAGACGATGATTGTTACCGAGGAGGATTACAAAGAGCAGTATCTAGGCGAGCGCCACGGCGGCGCTTTCCGCCAAACCCTGGAGTTACTCGTGGGTTCGCACCCGATTCTGTTCTTGGGATTTGGCATGAATGATCCAGACCTGTTGATGGCCCTGCGGTCGCTCTCCGCGCAGGAGCCTCACCTGAGAGCACAGCGGTCGCTGTTCGCGGTCCTGCCAGAGGCCGAGGCTAAAGGCAAGGACGCAATGGATCGGCTTTACGATCAGTTCGGCGTGCACGTGATCGGCTTCTCGGTGACGGATGCAAGGACCGGCGGTTTGGGAGGATTTCTTGGCGACCTCAAGAAAGAGTGGACCGGCTCTCGCGATAGTTGGCTATTGAAGCCCAAAATTCACGAGGCGAAGGTCGAAGCGACAAAAAACGAGTATTGGCACTATGAATTGAAACTACCCTTGGGGGACAGACAGGACGATATCCCGCTCGGAAGTTTGTTTGTATCGAACGCTCCCACCAGTGAAAAGGACGCCAGCCTTTTGTTCGCAATAAAGCCTAAGCGGGTTCAGGAGAAGACAACCTTAACCTCCCTCGTAAAGGAGATTCAGGGGGAAGAAGGAAAAGCGCGTCTCATTGTGCTCTTCGGCGACGGTGGCTCGGGCAAGTCGCGGTTTGCGAGCTACCTGCTTAGGAAACTCTTGGAGCGGCAGAACCAAGAACCAAACAAAAAACAGATGAAGAGTTTCTTTTGGAGCTCGTACTATACCGACGACGCGCTTACGGGGATCATCCGCGCCAACAAGTTCTTTCTGGGCGAAAGCGATGCTTCCCTGTCCAGGATTGACCGCTTTGAAAAATGCCTGAACACGGGTTCTGTTCGGCCCGTTCTGGTTTTCGATGGCATTGAAAGGTTTTTGCACCTAGAGAAGAACCAACCCGGCATCGGCGCGGCAATCAACAGTGATGTGCGCGATTTCCTGGCTTGCCTGGCCAAGCTGTGTCCCAAACAGGGGCAAGAGGTCTCTGTTTCAAATGCTGTCGTGGTACTAACTACGCGCCTCGTGCCCAAAGAACTGGCTCTGACTGGCGCAGAGTTCTACAGGGTAGCTGGAATGACGACAGAAGACGCGAAGAAGCTGGTGAGAAAGCCCAGTGATCCAAATCAGACGTTCGAGAACGAATGGGCCGCTTTGGTGTCTCTGCTGGGAGGACATCGCTATGCGATGGCGCTGGCCGCCTTTTGGGTCACGGATGAACATGGACAGGCTGATCAAAAAAAAATGCAAAGGCTCATTCACTTGCTGGCCGATGCTGGGCCTCTACGCCGCGTCGAACATATGATCGCATTGACGTTGCGTCGGCTTGATGGAGACGAAAACGGAGACAAGGACCCCGGCATGGGGCCTCACCAGTTGATGATGAAACGCCTGGCGGTATTCATGGGTGCGATTCGAAGAGATACGAGTTTTGAGTATTGTTATGAGCTTTCGAAGAGGGAGTGGGCCTCATCCAAAGAGCGAGGTGATGTACCGAACGTTTGTTGTAATAAAGACAAGATGTGGGAAAACTTCATGTGTAGTGAGCTTCTCTTTGAGCTTGTGCCGCAAGCGAAAAAGGGTCAGAGCGAGCCGGAAGCAAATCGGTGTGTCATGCATGCGCTTGTGCGGGAGTACGTTTTTCACCACATGCACGAAGCCGATGCGCGCAAACTTGCGAGCCTCACCCAGGCCGGCTTTACATCGGGAGCATCCATGGTCGACCCCGGAAAGAAGGGCGCCAAGATAGTAGACGAACTGTTTCTCGAATTGCGAAGCAAATGCCGAGATTACTACAACAAAGAAAGGGGAGCACAACAACGAAGCGGGAAGGAGTTGGATGTATGCTTTAACTTGGCTCGGGAACTCTGCCAGGATGCGTTCGGGGTGCTGCGTTCACGCATGCTGGCCAACACTGTGGCTCGGTGGGGATCTTACGAGGCCTACGTTCATTACCTCGTGCGGATGGTTGACCTTACAAGGGCTTACTGCGGAGAGCGACAAAAACACGACCAGCAATCCGGCAAGCCTTTTACTCTGTTTTGGAGCCGCTGCGACCCCGGACTCCTGAGCGCTCTAAGCAGTCCAGTCATCCATCTTAATGGCCCGCTCTTGGGGGATGAGCTTGCCTGGCTGTATCACGAGTTGGGGCTGGCCTTGTACCACGAAGGTGCAATGATTGACTGCGTATCTGTTTGGGAACAGGGGCTGGGTGTCAATAAATTCCTGGATGGAAGTCAGGAAGGACAATACACGTTCCAAGCTTATTGCAATCTTGGCGCTGCCTGCATCCAATGGGGCCGGTTGCCAAGCGCTCAGGAGTATCTGCGGCTTGCGAAGGAGATTAGCCTCCGCACCGATGAGAAAGATCACATGCCGCGGTTGAACGCCTATCTGGCCTTGATCCGGCATTTGAGTGGGGATTTGTTGCTGGCCAATCAGGAGTACAAAGAGGCGATTGCAGGTCTTAAAAGTGCCGGCAATGCGCGCGCCGAATGCATCTTCCAGCGTCATTGGGCAGATTTGAAATTGAAGATGAAAGACGGAGATCGCGCCGAACAATTGATCCGCTCGTGCCGCGCCAAGGCTGAAGAGGGCCACTTTCCTGATGTGGTCGCGCAGGCCCGTTTGGGCGAAGCTCATCTGCGTCGTGTCCGCAAAGAATATCAGGATGCTAACCGCGAATATGAGATCGCGCTGCGTGCAGCGAAGGAGCACGGCATGCGCGGACTGGAATCTGACGTACATTGCGAAATGGCGCGCCTGGCGCTGGACTTAGGCGACATGGAAATAGCTCGCACGCGAGCTATCAAGTCCCTGCAAATCGCCAATGAACTGCACTTAGGCCTGCGCCAAACGCATGGATTGGTTGTACTGGGAATGGCGACCGTCGAGGCGGGGCAACACGAGCTGGGAGTGGAATACCTTAAACTGGCAAAGGATTTGGCCGCGCAGCAGCACTATGAACTGCGACAGCGGGAGGCGGAAGAGGAGTTGCATCGTCTGGGTGCAATGGATACAGCCTAAACGCTCAGGGCGTCTTTCTTAATGGCGTGGGGCGGATGATTCATCCGCGCCGATAGAGTTGAGAATCAGAATTGCAGCCCCCTGGATGTATTCGAGGCTTTCGTTGAGGAGCTTCGCGTCTCCGTCATACAGACCGATGTTGTTGGGTTAGCTTTCGAGTGAAAAGCAGACGCCCCAAGTCATTGGAAACAAACGAAAACGGAAGCAAGCAATGGAGGGTTTGGAGATTTCTCGGTGTGCTTGCAAGGCAGATGCTTTCCCCGGCTGAGCTACACGCACCGCACGCTGCACAGGGGACTGAAAGTCCGCCTGTCGCCGTTGCCAAAGGGTTGTTCATTCAAATGGTCCTAGCCATGGGCAGGCGAGTTTTGTGCCTAAAATGTGCCCCTTTCCAAACAATCGAGCGCAACGCCGGAGCTAATCAAGTTCCCCGGAGGATTTCTTGTGTGTCTGAGTTGTGCCCATTTCACTCGATAGTACGCGAAGCCAGTTCAAAATGACCTGGATCTACAACCCGTACAAACCCAGCGCACGCTCGACCCGCGTCAGATTAAAATTGTGGGTCCGAAGAATTTCAAGATAGCCTAGCCTGTCCCCCATGCACAGCTTATGGTCAGCTTGCAGTTTGTATCCGTGGCAGGTCGCGCAGATACACTGTAGGTTCTCTCGGCGGTCTGGATTGCCAGCCTTCAATCGCCGGATGAGCCGTGCCGGCACAATGTGGTCCACATGGCGCTTGATTCCTGCCTGCTTGAAATCCACTCCGCACGTCTCTACTTCGCACTTTCCCCGCAGGGCTGGTGTCCGCAGACTCCCCCATCCTTTCCGCAATGGGCGACGCCCCGGCCACTTCCGATCCACGCGGCTCCAACGGACCGGCCTCTCCTGGGTACTGAAGCGAGACCCGCAGTACAGGCATCGCCGGTGGCGATAGGAGCTGTGGCCCCGGTAGACCGTCTTGAGCACTTCTGTTCGTCTGTCTCCGCAGTATGGACAACGCATTTGAGCATGCCTCCTTCCCAAGCTTCCGAATTGTCAAGAAGCATTAAGGCGAGCTTGCGTTTGTTAATGAGCCCGGAGGAACTACGCGCGACCAGTTGCGGGACCTCTAGAGTAGTTCCTTGCCCAGAGAGTTTGCAGCGGGAATCGAAATCCTATTCAAAACAGCGAGAGGGATCCTTCGGCCGTCGTATGAGTAGCGACAGCAGGTTGAGTGCGGCCTTCGACGTAACGCACGACGTGTTTGAGAGCCAACATGTCGTCTTCGTTGTATTCCAGAAGGAGTTTCTTCCGCTGCTTGCTCGGTTTGCCAGAACCGTAGCAGACCGCAGCGTCGAATCCTTCCATGTTGGGATGACGCGCTAAGAATCCGCAACACTTTGCAATCGTCTTCAATCTCGTATCTTGGACAGGGAACGCCATGCAGGAATGAATCGCGTAGTAGAGATCCATGATATTCTCCGCGACCGTGGTTGCCAGGTTGTATGCCGATAGTCGCTGTGCAAGAAGTCGCTGCTCTGCGCGGCAGTTGGAATACGCCAGGAGGTTGAGCTCGGGTTTTTGCGCGAGCACGTCCAGAAACTCCCGCAGAATGGTCATTTCATCCCGTGGGGTGTCGGCGAAAAAAGCATACGATCTGCCTTCGTCTTCGATGTGCAGACCGACAAGCCAAATGAATTTGCCACCAAGGTCTGCTTCAATGTCGACGTAAGCTCGATTGCTCGCGAGCTTAAGGCGCTTCAGAACCAGCACTTCTTGCTTAAGCTGGGACGACGCTCTCGCCCTAATAATCGTAGCCTCAGCGGCGCTGCATTTTAGTATGTTTCTGACGCACTCTTCGGATGCGCCAGCCAGTTGTGTGGCGTTCCTAACGCCTGCTGCTTTCAGTCGAATCCCGCGCTGCTCCCCAATTCCGGCAATCGAAGTCAGTTCTCCTCGGAGCTCATGCCACTGTAGGCCGCTGACTTTTCGCCCACAAATATCGATGACGGCGATCCTTCCGAGCGCTCCAGAATCGTCATGTGAAGCAGCGTTCACAATCATCGACCGCCCGAGCTTCTTCGATTGCCCGCCGCAATAGTGGACATGGCCACATACCACCAAGGGAACATCCCCTCGCTTACGAAGGAAGGCTCGCAGTGCAACCGAACCAATGCGTCTTTTTCCAAATCGAATCGCGAAATCCAATGAGCCTCGAGGTGGAGCGTGGGAAACGAGTATCAATCGCTTGCCCTTAGCGCTCTTTGCTGCAAGGCGTAGGTGTCTGGCAATACTCGCTTCGGAATAAATGACAACTCCCATGCGTCCGAGCCGCTCGTCGATCGGTGCGCCTTCGCTGCCGATCACGGCATAGTCACCAATGATGAGCGGAGTTTCATGTACGTTGTACACTCCTGCGCCTCTAATGAAGCGACGCAGCGCCCTTGTGTCCGGTACCACGTAAACGTCTTTGTTGCTCGATTCCTCGTCTTCTTGGGGTGGATCATTTCCAAGCACTGCACACAAGCCGTGAGTTGAGGTCGCAGCAAGGTGTTCAAATAAATTTTCACTTTGTGTATGGAACCGCTCCACATCATCACCGGCGTAAAGAATTAAATTGGGCCGAGGGTGCAACTCTTTGGCGAAATCCAACAGCAGAGAAACGTCTTGTACACGGTAGTCAGAAAACGCCACGATGCGAAGGGCTTCTGAGTCGAGGGGCTTCTCAACTGGCTTGCCCACCGATTCGAGGCGCTTCAACTCCCGACGAGAAGGCACCTTCCGAATTATGCGCCGCAACTTGAGCATTTTTGGAATTCCGTTTGGATGATAACTCAGCAAGTCATCCCTGTCTCTCCGACCGACCGATTCCGAACTCTGCACCAGCTCGAAAAAGCGACAGAGTAAGCGGTTGCTCTCTTCTCACCTATGACTGCCCGTGCCGCGGCCACCTTGCGATAGGGATAGGGCTTCTTCTCGTGGCTACGGATGAAACTCCATAGTCACTCGAATGGGCGGCCTTTGGCGGGAATTTCTCCTAAACATTATGGGTTATTCCTTGACTCGACAGGGACAATCGTTGCCACACCGACCCCATTGCGCGTGGTTCTTTGCCCAGTACTCTCGGAGTTCTGGAGACCACAAGCCAAGCTCGCGTTCGGGATTCGCAGCGAAGTTGTCGAAGTCAAGAATCTCTACCGCGATTCCAGCAGGCACGGTCTCATCGCAAACCTCCGCCACTCCCCCTTGTACTGAAACGAATATCTTGTGTTGTATTGGCATGCGACGTTGCAATTTTGACCGCCACCGCGAAAGAATTAACCAGCTCTCGCGAACATTCCATAAGACAATGCAGGCAGGGACGGAGTTGCAGAAGCTCCTACGTACCGAGTATGAATTCGCGTTTCTTGTTCATTGTAGTTCTAAGCGGCCTCTGCTCAAGCGCCAACGCACAATCGCCCGCGGACGATTCGGCGTCCATGGAACGGGTTCGACGGATTATCCTCGACAGTCAGCATTTGGGCGCGCACGGTTTGGGATACAACGACCAATCCCTGAACACGCTTTCTCGAAAACTCACTTCGGCTGACATTCCAGTTTTGATTGGCCTACTACCAGAAAAAGAGCTCCGTGTCGGAGTACAGTTTGCGCTGGCCTCGCAATGCGATGCTTCACTCTTTCCAGTTCGTGATGCTGCCGCGTCGCACAAGATGCAGTTTTTCGACGCTGAAGACACCATGCGTATGGTCGAGAGCTTTGGCGGCTGCACGCCAGAGACCCATCAAGGGGCCGCTGCCATGCGTTCTGAAATTCACTCGCTGGCCGAAGCTGAGCACAAGAGGCTAATGCAGGAAGCGGAACACAAGGCGGCCGACGATGCGCGCATCCAGAGAAATGCTCTCAAGTTGATGGACCCCAAGCAAGCCAAAGAATTGACCAGGCAGGAGCGGGAAGAAGTCTTCCGGCGTTCGCTCAAGGCGATGGGCCTCAAAGAAGATGGTCCCATGACGCCGGCGCAGAAAGACCTGGTCCAGCGCATGTACCGGACCATGGTTTTAGGCGAATCCGGAAACAGGCCACCCAATCAGTAACTCGGAGCTTCAATCAACTGTGAAGATCGGATGAGACGACTCCTTCTGACAATCGTTGCAGCGGCCAGCCTGCGCGTGGCTGTGTGCGCTCAAACGGCAGCATCCTCCAATGACGCCCTTGCCCAGCAGGTTGTTGGCGAGATCGCCCAAGCGAAGGGAGCCACGACGCCGGCCGAGTGGCTGGGAGTGCATCCGAACGAAAAGTTAGAGATGTTCAACGGGCCGCAGTTCGCGAACGACACCCAGCACTGGTGCGCGCGGACGGTCGTCGCGCACGCAACCACCACAGACCGCGCCTGGACGCGCTCGCTGTATTTCTACGATCCGCAACCTCCGGCTGACGACGCGCTGCCGGCGCCGGGGGCGTCAGGGAGAGAGGTACTTGAAACGAGCTGCCAGCTGGGATTGATGTGGATCGACATTCCGGAGGGCAATCCGGCAGTCGGAACAAAACTCGCGGAGGACATTCAGGCGGCGTTAGCGTCACGGTACGGCGCCAGTTTGACGCCGCGGTTCGGCCCGGGCGGGTTCGGGTCGGCAGGATGGACCGCTACACAACAGTGGCGCGTGGATGGCGCCGTGCTTACCGTCGCGTACGATCAATTCAAGGGCAAGGCTCATCGCACACTCGTGCGCCTGGCGTATGCGAACTCTGACGCGATCCACGATCTTGTCAAAGAAACCGAGCAGACGCGTATCAACCTGATGGCCGAGCGCGACACGCTGCTTCGCACAGTGAAGGAGGCCGCGATGCCAGCAGCGGTGACCGCCGAGATGACCGCTTTACTCGAAAAGCCGGATTACTTCAGCGCGCGGGACCTGCCAAGCGATAGCCAAGTCGCCGCAACATTCCGCGACTGGCTCACGGCTGCAAAATCGCAGCCAGCAGGCCAGCATGCGGTGGCACTGCTCGCCGCCGATCGCGTACTCGATTTTCTTGACCATGACGGAGTACAAGTAGGAGAAGCCGCGCGCGTAGAGATGAAGAGTCTCGGCGTCGAGTATGTCCACGACGAACTAGCCGGCGGCGACGTCTATGCCCACGGACTGTTGAAGCAGGCAAAGGCTCTCGCGCCGCCAGGGCCCGCTGCCGATGAGGTTCTGTTGGCCCAGATGGAGCGCGGCTTCGACGAGACCGGCGCGTGCAGTGCGGGTACGGAAGAATTCTCGCAAGTGATCCAGCAGGGCGAATCACGGCTCTCGGGTGCGCGCTCGCTACCGGCGTCGACCCTGTCGTCGCTGCACTTCATGGTGGGCGATGCGTACGCGACGGTCGTGTGGCTGGCGAAGACGACTGACAGCGAATATCACGACCCGAAGAAGTACCAGCAGACGGCCGAATCGGCTCGGGCTAAGGCGCTTGAACACTACCGCGCCGCCTTCAACCTCGAGCACGGGACCGCCCGCGCGCAGAAGACGTGGAAGGATGCTTGGCGATTAGTGGCCGGCCTGCCCCCGACACGCGGAAGATATTTTTGCATCTACGACTGACGGAGACTTGGCTGCTGAAGATGTAGCGTTCTCAATTCTTGCTGACTCTACCCGGCGAATCGTAAGAAAAGTTTGGTCCCGCGGGCAACGCTCGAACCTACAATATTTCGCAGATTGAGCTTTCCAACTTCATAGCCCAGAAATATTCCAATGTTGAACAATCGGCATTGCCATCAGGAAATACTTAGGACCGTAACCTCCAGCGTAGCAGTCTCCCCAGTCGCGTGAATGCTCATTCTTGCGTTTGCCGGCACCACCCAGAACTCTCCACTAACGCGCTTCTGCTCTTTGCCCTCAATCACCGTGGTCACTTTTCCGCCCAGGAGCTGCACCAGAAGAAAGCCGTGCTCTTGGAATTCCGGAATGAGCTGGTCGCCAAGGATCGTCCATTGGCGGACTGACGCGCGCACCATTCTTGGTTTGCCGCCCTTGTCGAGAAGTGTAGCGGCGCCTTGGAATTTTTCGCTGTGTTGAATGGTCGCAGTATTGATGCCTTCTTGCTTCTGAGCAAGCGTTGTGGCTGCAAGCGGGAGGCAACCGAACACCAAGCCGGCGACCGCTGAGGTCAAGAATCTTCTTCGGGCCCTAGGCCGCGATACCTGGATCGCTTCGAGTTCCTTTCGCATGGCCTATCCTCCTTTATGGCTTAAGCATATAAACGTGCCCGCTGATCGTGGCCACATAGATTCGGCCGTTCGCGATTGCGGGCTCGCCGAATATTCCGTCGTTGTTGGGACTGCCCGGCAAGGCGACGTCATGAATCCACGGGTCGGGTACTAGTCTCCGCCCGTGTGCCACGCACTGCGCGCTCGGGATTCCCGGGTCCTCGCACCGATTTCCGAGTGCGGGCTTCAGCGTCGGATCGGCCACCGCAATGATGTGCCCTTGGTTTGTCGCGACGAACACCATCCCATCAACTGTCACCGTAGGCGGCCCCATCGGATACGTTCCTTCGCTCCCGTTGGCCCATCCCATATAACCAGGATCGCTCGGAATATCCTTCAGCCACCGCACACGCTGCGAATCCTGCGCGCAAACGTTCAAAGCGTGCAACTGTTGGTATCCGCCACTCAAATTCGGAAGGGTTTCCCACCCTCCCACCGAGCCGATATACACGTCGCCCCACGTCGCCCCCGGCCTCTTGTAGTCCCGATCCTCATGATGACCCGCGGTCCCATCGCCCGCTTTGAAGCCGCCGGTGCTCCACGGACCTGGAGGGAAAGCCCACATCACGCTTGGTGGCCCAGGCGTTCCGTTTCCGGCCTGCACCGCCCACGTCCATCCGTCTTTTTGGGTTGAGACAACTGCCGGACCACAATCGGCCGCGTACATAATCGCTGGGCCTGCGGACCAGTCCGGATCGTCATCATAAACGTAAGGCACTGGCTGATGCTGCCACACGACGCCGCCGGAATTCTGATTTAACCGCAGCAGACTCAAGCCGTAGTTCGGTGTCGGTTCGGGCTGGCACCCGCCGCCCCAGCAGCGAGTATTGCCGGTTGTCACGAAGACATCGGTATTCCAGGCCGCCGCCGAGCCCCAGATTCCTCCGCCGCGCGTCGGCGTGGCTAGGAAGCTGAAGGCCGGATCGACGCTGCCGTCGGCAAGTTTCACGGCCACGAGCTTGCCTTGTTGAATTGGGTTGTCCTCGTGGTCCGCTACTCCGACATAAACGTGATCGTTGAACACCAGGGGAGCCGAATATCCGATCTGCTGGTGGAATTCACTCGTGCTTCCTCCTGTCAAACCCGTTATCAAAGCAAGGGGCGGAGATTCCCAGATCAGCGCGCCTGTACTGGCGTTCAAGGCAAACAGGTGGCCATCTCCAAGATGGCTGCCGGAGGATTGATCCGGCGCTCCGAAGATCACCGCCGTGGTGTTCCCGATCATCGTAATGGTCGCGCTCGAGGCTATTCCGAACGCGGATGGGTTGCTGAATTTCGATTGGTCGAATTTCTGTGTTAAGGGCGGTTGTCCCGATGCCGGGTATTGCCAGAGCATATGCCCGTCTGATGCGGCGAGGGCGTAGAAGTAGCCGTTGCTGCCGCCTATATAAACCGTGCCGTCGTTGTCCACCACCGGGGACGCTCGAAAACCCTCCGGCCCTGGACTTGTGAACGTCCAGGCCACATGCAGCGTCGAGACCGCGTTCGGATCGTTCAGCGTCGTTTCGAAGAGCTGTGTCGCGCTGCGAAATTGGTCGCCGCGCCACGTCTTCCACGAAGAGGTGATTGGATTGCATCCATTGCACCCGGAAAGACCCAGCGTCCATAACAGCAACGCTGCGGCGCCAAGCGTTTTGAAGCACGGGCGATTTCTCATGATTCGGGACCTCTCTGTTCCGCGCTACTCGGCTCTCACTATGCGAGCGCGGATCGTCAGCGGTTGATCCGACGTCGTTTCGAGAGTAAATGCTTGGCCCTGCGGCATCGAGAGCGTCGAGCCGGGCCGAAGTTCCTGTCGCTTGCCGGCCAGCACCAGGACGGCAGATCCGGCCTGTACTTCAAGAAACGCGGCCCCCGGCAGCGCGATGTCTTCGCCTCTCTTCTTCGCGTCCACCCGCAAGTCACGCACTTCGACGCGGTAGCCTGCGGGCCCTGCGGCGGTAAAAATCGTCCGCGTCAGAGCGCTCGGTCCCAGTTCCTGATAGGGATTCGCGGGCTTGTAGCCCGAAAAATTCTTGTCGCTAGCGGCGACTTCTGGCAGCGGGTGTGTTTTCTCGATCGGAATCCGGCCGCGCGTCGGTCCTTGGTTGCGTGAGCATCCGCAGAAGCCGAACAGGATGCAAAACGCTCCGAGCCCAACTATATGACGACTGGTAGGTTTCACGGAGTTCTCCTTGCTGCCCTCCCTGGCGTAGTTGCCTCTTGTTCACACGATCCAGCAATTACGGATAGAACGGCGTGTGATCGAACAGGTTGTGCGGCTTGAGCATGAAGCCAGTCCACATCACCAGTGCGACGCCGTGCCAGGCGCCATTCCTCATCTCCCCGTCTTCGTCGCGGGGATGGTGATGGACCGAACCGCGATACCAGAGAACAACATCCGCATTCGTGACCGATGCGGGCGTTGACACGTAGGAAACAAGGTCTTTGGCGCTCATTTCCGAAGGGTCGTAGTGCGTAACCCAGAAATCGTTCTTCGTAAACGCTTCTTGGTGCTGGGCCAACCCCTGCGTGGGCAGCGGTACCAACTGGTAGTAGGTCTTGTCTTTCTTTCCGTTGACCAGGAACTTATCGGAAACATCGAGCGTGTTGAAGGCGCGCGGGCTCCACTGCATGCCTGCCTCAACCGGGATAGGCGGTTCGGTGTCGGTGGCTGAGAGTCCCGTTTCCGTGTGAGTTCCCAGGGCTACTGAGTCATTCGGCCACCCATTCAGGTCCACATCCAGCCGCCAGATGGGATTGTGAACGTGGGTTTCCCATTCATCGCCGGGCAGGTTATGAGACGTGGCGCCGACGCGGCCCATCACGATGCCGTCATCACGAAACGTCCATTCAATGATGTAGTTGTAATTGTCGGCCGCCAACGCTGACCATAGGACCACCTCTTCACCGCGATAGACCTGGGAGTCTGACTTCCAGGAAAGTCCGCGATCGTGGACTTGCTTGCAGACGTTGCCGACCAGCACAGTTCCGCCCAGGCTTGCCGGACAGTCCGCAGATCCTATAGGCGTGAGACCGAACATGAAACCGACGTCATAATAACGCGGCGATCCGGCGTGGTAAGGCACGAAGATCTCAGACACCCGCGCGTCCCAGAGCAGAAACAGCCAGGGAGCCGTAGGCGCGGTGCGGAAGTAGGCCCAATGAATCAGCAGGCCGTTGCCGGGCACGGTCTGCCAGCACAGCCGCCAATGAGTAACTTCCGGACCTGAGGTGGGAAACTTCTGGTCCACCAGGTTCGCGCCGGAACAGGGCATGGAAGGCGGCGGCACTTGTGCCACAGCCGCCTGGGCCAACAGGCAGAGCAAGAATCCAAGAGGAACAGCAAGACCAGCCCTTCGCGAGAGTTTCATTTTAGTGTTCCGCCTGTCTATTCGGGTTCCGCTTTTCGACATACACGTGCTTTGCCGTGAGATCTACCGTCACAATCGGTTCGCTCAGGTAATCCGTGGCTCTGCGGAAGGTTAGCCGCAAGCAGCGGTGTTTCGAACAAGGATCGTTGGGATCTGGCGAACGAACTGGCAGTCCGCCGACGGTGTTTTCCGGAGTTGGCGCCCCTGGCGGCCCGGTACGTGGCCGGAAGGTTTGCGCCGCCGGGCCAAGCGCCTTCAGCACTTCGGGGTCGCGCAGCGCCAGTTGAGACGCGTCTTCCAGGTCATCGTTGGTGAAAGGAACTTGATCGCTGGCTAAGCGGCTCACCGCAACCACGCCGTTCTGGCGGAGATTGACGACCACCCTCGCTCCGATCTCACCCTGGGGACGAAAGAGCACAACTTCAATTTGCCGTTGCGCAACGTCGAATTTCTCCTGGGATTCGGTCTTGATCAGCACCGGCAAGACCGAAACCACGCGAACTCCCCTTTCACCCAGCAGCTCTTTGACTCTGCCGTCGTTGCGGGCAATACGCTCCGCTAATGCTTGCTCGTCTCCCGTCAAGGGATCGAGCGCGCGCCGCTCCGGAGCCACTTGCGCCTGCGGCCGACTGCTTTCCTGGGCCGGCGAAACCATTGCGACGGGAACTATGAAACCTGCGAGAGCCAGAATCGAGAAGGCGATTCTGTTCGCTTTCTGCGTGAGAGAAGATCGACGAAATTGCAAGGAACACCTCCGTGTTGGACTGGCCCTTCTTAGGGTTAAATTTCGGGATGATTGCTCCAATACTCGACCAGCGTTACCGTGTTCCAATATGCGCGCGAGCGGCCAAATTGGTCAACGCGGCGGCCTCCGCTGTGCCAATTGTTCGCCGTTAGCGATATCGTCCGCTCTCCACATGCAAGATAGGGTACGCCAGTTTTTCAGATCGTGGGGCGCCTCAAGGCCCCGCCCTTCGACCCATGCCGGTCAAAAATCCAACCGCGCCAGAGAGGAACAGACCGCCAGCCGCAGCGCCGATTATGCCTGCCATGGGATCGCTCGATACCCGGGACTCATGAACCAGGAAACCGCCTGTCACGGCCCCTACTGCGCCGGCCATGAGGAAGGTTATATATTTCCCAAGAATATCGGGCGGGGGGTCGGGCAGCCAGAAGTGCATCATGAACCACGTTGAGAGCGCAAAACCGAGCAGGATCCAAAGTGCGATTATGTACGTATCCATTCGTCCTCCTTGACAGTCGGCTGAATTGGCCTGGAACAAGAGAAAGACTTGGTCTCACAATCCCGTGATAGCCGAAGGTGACGTCGGGCCTCTGGGATACTTGCGCATCCATACTTGGCTGTCTCCGAAGCTCGCGGCCTCGCACAGTGCGCATTGGCCAAATGGAATGCGAAGCCATTAGGCCCTCGCGATGGCGAGTATTCCCAGAACACAGCACGATCCTGAAGCCAGAATACGCAGTGCCTTCCGTGGAAGCCTGTTGCGGATCTGGAGGCCCAAGGTCAGTGCCGCGATGCCTTTGGTCATGAGCGCCAGCGTGGCACCTGTCCAGGTTGCAAGAAACAGGTTAGATTTCAACACAAGGGCGGCAGCTGCAATCTGGCCGGGGTCGCCCCACTCAGTGAAGAAGAATGAGCTGAAGGAGACAAGAATACCCCTCAACCAATTGCCCCGCTTCGCGTTTTCTTGGCCTGTCTCCGGCGGTTCCTCCACCCAGATCAGGACTGCTGAGACGAAGAATGCCACCGCGCTGACCACGTATGTCCAATGCCCATGAATTCGCATGATCGCGCTGCCCAGCACAGCGGCTGCCATCATCTTCGCTGCGCTGGCGACAGTAAACGCGGCGAGCACCGCGGCCCAGTGGAAGCGCAGTGCGAACGACGCCAAAGCATATATCGACTTATCACCCACCAACTCGGCGATGAAAACGGACCAAAAGGCCAAAAGCGCAGTGGTCCCGAATGTGCCCGCCGCGCTCATAGCCACTCTATTTTCAAGACTGGATGCAGCTCAATGACGTTTGGTGCAGCTCCGGTTGCCCCGTGAGAACGGTCGAAGAATCCGATGCCAGTGATTCGTGCAGCCGTCGGCTTCACCGCTGTCTGAAAGGTGGGCATGGGAGCTTCATCGCTTTTCTCCGGCGTGCGGAACGATTCCGGCACCTTGAACTTGTCTGTAGGAGCGATAGGAAAGTCCCCCGAAAGCGAATCTCTTGGAACCAGCTTCTTGCCTCCCGGAGGCAAGACAAAGTCATGCGGATTCAAGTTGTGGACCAGCTTGTCATCCACCGCCTGGCGGGCTTCCCGGATGTTCGCCAACCACGGAGAATCGCCGATGAAGGTTGTGGTCGGCGTTGGGACTTCTGCCACCAGCGTGGCCCCGCTGGCGCCCTGGAGCACTAAATGATTATCACCGTCCGCCTCCTGGTTGAGAACAGTGATCGTCCCTTCCACGCGCCAGATGGTGGTCTCTACCGGCTGCGCACGCTTCTTTTGAAACTCCGGAGGATCGGCCTTGATGTCCTCCAATCCTGCTGGACGGGACATGCTAATTAGCTCTTCCACTGTGGCCGGCACGATTCCAGCGCCCAAATCCTGCCCATTGACAATGTTCTTTCCTACGGCATTGCGATCCGGGTCTTGCGCCGTCTTTACCGGCCAGCGTTCGGTACCCGGCTTGGTGACGAATTCGGGCATGGCGGCCTGCGGCGCTGGCTCGGCTTGCGTTCCGCTGTGCACACCACAAGCAGCCTTGATCTGCGAGGCGACCGCGGAGCTTACAGTAGGCAGCTGGTTAACATCTGTGATCGGTCCAGCACCAAAGCCCCCGCCACCACCCGCAACCGTTCCTCCATTGCCTGCTGCACCTCCCCCATTACCGGTGCCACCATTCCCACCAACAGCTCCACCCCCACCACCAGCAGCACGCCCGAAGACGACATAGCGGGGTGTTGCATCGAGATTGTCGCCGTCCTGGTTGCCGATCAGCGAAAAACCGGCGGCTGCAAAGAGTTTGCCGTCGGGAAATACGGGCCGAGCCGTTAGGTAGTCACCCCAGTCAAAGTGGCCCTGCGCATCGGGTAATGGGCTCCGGTCGCCTTTGCCCGCCACTGCGCTCTTGCGATCGCCGCTGAGGAATCCCACGACAAGCGACGGGAACACCGCTCCTCCTATCATGTAGGAAACGCCCACCTCGTTGTCTGCATTGGTCGCCAGACCGGCATAGCATATAGCGGAGTCGGCGTCGAAAAGGTTCACGTTTTCAATCAAACTCATGTCCGTGCTGTTCATTCGCGCCATCTGAACAAACGGTTTCGGGCGATGATTGGAATCAGCGTCCACGCCCCACGCGAACCACAGTTCGTTGCCAGCCAAAGTGGCGCCGGTTATCCGCGGGTCGGCCCGGTCCAGCCATCGGCGTCCATCGGGCGTACGTGAGATGTAGCCGTTCGTTCCAATCCAGCGAGCTATAGCTACGTCTTGTGAGGTCGGACCAGCCTGCCCTTCGGGCCACGAAAACACGGCTAGCGTGCTCGTGTCTCTGTGCGCAGCGAAATATGCGTTCTGGCCGCAATTCTGGGCCACACGGAAGGCAAACAGGTCCATCGCAACATACTTTTCGATGGTAGGATTGCCGTCGGCAATGCTGCTGAAGGGAATCCTGACGACGGCCGAGCCGACCGTTTTGCCGTCAGGCCCGAAGCAATTCGTGGTCATATAAATGAAGTTGGCCCCGACCGCAAGATCAGGAAAATCCATGAAGAAGCCAGGAACTTCCAGCATCGCCGTGGTGATATCGAAGATCTGCCATCTCCCGGCTTTCACATCATCTGTCTTCGCAAATGCTAATCGTTGAATGTTGTCTCCTGTCGACGGGCCGTACTGCATGAGCCACATGAACGTATCAATCGAGGGCATATAGTTGACGACCTGATCGCAGCAAAACGTAACTCCCTGCGGATCACTCGGCTGGGCCATGCTGTTGGGGTCGATGAATTTGAAGTTCTTGCCGCCGTCAACTGACACAGCTGCGTACCAATTGCCCGTGTAGAAGACAACATCCTGATTGACCGACACACTTGGTTCACCCACGTTGCTGGCCGTGCGATTTTGTGCCGGCTGTGCTAATGGGGTGTTGAGCAGGATCTGGATGTCCTGGGAAGCATCCTTAGGACTGTGAATGATGGCGCGCGTATTAAGACTGTGAAACGGCCGCTCCTGCCCTTCAGCCACAAATGGCAGCAGGCGCCGCGGATGAATGCTCTTGGGCCGGGTGATTCTCGGCGGCGCCCCCAGATGTTCCACCCGCACGGGTCGCGTCACAGCACGCACGAGCTCACCCCGTGCCCTGTAGCTTCCGACCGATTTTTTTGTCTGCGGCTTGGTGTCTGGTTTTTTCTTCGAATTGTCCTTCATATGAGCTCCTGCTGATCGGAGTTGAAGGGAACCGTTCCGGGACGTAGAATGCTAGTGGGTACCTAAAATGGCCGATGAGCAAAATGACAAGAAAAACGTAGGCGGAAACGACGCTTCCGAGTCGGCAAGTGTACGGCGGGAATCTGTCCGCCATGTAGTTGTGACCCATCTCGACGAGCCGCCACCGTCCGGGAAACAGAAAATTCATCCCCGACGACCCGCTCCGATCGTTCCTACTCGCGAAGAGAGGACCGGAGAGCAGCCGGACGAAGCTGAGAAGACGGACAAACAAGATTCTGAGTAGCGGAATTTCAATTCCCAAGTCCGTCTCCTCTTATCGCGGAATAATCAGCAACTCCTCAGTGCACGGCTTTTAGCTGTTCGACTGCATGCGCAAAGCAAATTTCTCCGGTTTTGCGCAGAGCGTAGGCGGACAATTCCAGAGTTACGACAATTACCGGACCGGAGTCTCCTCCATCGCTGGCAAGCCGGACACTTCCCGGATCCGGGGGGATAGATCATAGGTCACCGTTGTGATCTCGGGGCACCGCTTGCACGCCGCTCCCCCCTCCTGCGCATACCAGCGGCATTCCTTGCGGATAATGCACGGCGGAAGCTCCTCAACGACGGCTGGCAAAATCCGCACCACTCTCGCCGCCAGTCGGCAATCTACTCCGTCGAAGTGTGGGCACTTGCGTTCTGCACAAGTCGCCGCAAGCCGGAAGATCTCGGTGGGTTTCAACGGAGCGGCCATGGCAAGGATCTCTGGGGTCGCTGGCAAGGGTTCTTTCAGGTACTGCACCATCGGGCGTGGCCCTTCCTGTTGGACCACGCCCAACACCCTGCACTGGTCCATGCCGGGCTGCGCGCTGGGACAAAGTTTCGGCATGCGGCGCGTCTCCGACTACTTTTCGACTTGAAACACCTGTGCCACTGGTGGAATCCCCACGATCACGTGACGTCCGACGGAAAGGATCGCCCCCTCCGCCGCCGGCCCACGCGCTGCCGCTCCCAATACCTCCGGATGTGCGCTGGCAATATGCGTTGCGACTTCCGTCGCGAAAGCCTGCGTCTCGCCCATGGACACGGTCGATAAAATGCCCTCTGGCACCGGGATGCCTCGGATCAAATATGCAACCGTGACGGCGTTCGGCACATCCACCTTGAATTTCGGATGCTTCGCCACGGCCGCCTTCACAGCGGCTTGTACCGACGCCGTGAACTTACTTAATGAAATGGATACCGCTTGCGCCATATCTCCTCCTTCCAGCCCGCAGCAGGTGCGGGCGTATCGGCTTTTCACTTCCTCAAACCTATTCCGGATTTCGCGTTAATTATTGTCGAGGGCGGCAAGATACTGTGGAATGCCCTACTTGCCCAGAACAATTCCTTGACCGAACCTGCTATCTCTTGACTTGACCTGTCAGCCTCACGCCACTCAACAGTGGCGTACTTCCTTTACACAATGACCCTCATGCGATATTGCGAAGGTGACCTATAGACGGAATTCCTGAATGCGCGAGAGAAACTCGAAGGTGATGAGTAACCCGCCAGATAAGCAATCTGCTTCAGAGACAAATGCCAGTCTAGAAGGAGGCTTTTTGCCCGCCTGATGCGCATGCTCCGTTTATGCTGTCTGAAAGTTCGCCCCGTCGCCTCTTTCAAAATATGTTCGAAGCGAGACGCGCTAAGCCCAACTTCTTCGGCTACGTTGGCAACCGTAAAGTCCGCTCTGTTCGTGCGGCGCATGATTCGTAACGCGAGCTTGATTCGGGGATCCATTGAGCCTAGAAACTCCTGAGGCAACTTTTCGATTCAGAAGAAAGTAATTGACGGCCGACCGTCCCGCTGGTCAGTTGACCGTTCCCTTGTGGCAGCGACTCTGCCCACCTCGATCACAGCCATGTTGTTTCCCAACAGCCAGCCCTTCGTGAAAAAAACAGCTGCTGGCCCGCCCGGACCGAGGCGGGTTCGCGGAGTTGAACGGTAATTTCTTTGCCCGGAAGATCCGAAGGCGCGCCGGGCGCGTCGATGAGTTCATCGATGCGGACGACGGCGGTGGATTCCGAGGCGCGAACAGCCGACATTGTCGTTGCATTCAGCTTTACGACGGTCCCTTTGAAGATGAATGTGGCCTGACGGGTGAGGCTCTCCTCCGTGACGTTAACCTGCGGAGGGCTTGCCATCACGCTCGGAAGTAGACCCTGATGAAACGCAAAGAGACTGATCCACAGGTAAAAGATGGCCATGGTCGATCCTCCTCACCCCGCGCCGGGCCGCGGCACGCTACTAAGAGAGTTGTGTGCTCTTCACTTTGATTTGGCCGGCTTACACTCCTGCACGTGAATTTCAAACGTGTATCCGTTGCCCACCGGAACGCGCTTGCCGGGGACCAGCGGCTTCAGCACTCCATTGACCTCGACAACCACCTTCGTCCCGGCTTTTGCGAATTCAGGCACGTGCAGGTGAACGGGTTGGACGATCGTCTCGCCAGGTTGAAGAACGCGGCCCTTCACGCCCAGCAACAACGCCTTCCGGTCTGGTCTGGGATTGAGTGGAAGCGGAGGGACGACGACTTCCCAGCCGCGTGGCAACCGCTCCCGGTCGATCGTTGCCTCGTACTCGGCTGCTACGCTGAGATGGTTTGTGATCGCGACCGCCAGCAGACGCTCGCCCGCCAGGGCGTCGACGGTCTCGAAGTTATGGCCGCCGATATTGCTACTGAGCTGTATTTCTGTAGTGAGCGGACGGTCATCGGGATGCATCACGATGGCACCGACACACCAGTGGTGCTCTCCCCAGATGTTCGTGCCGGTCGGAACCACCCAGGAAAAGCTGACTGTCGTGTCCCCATGGGACAGGTCTACTGTCTGATTGCCAATCAGGACAGCCGCGGGATTCGGAAATTCGAGGGATATTCGGGGATCCGTGTAGTAGGCGTTGACGATTGCGCCTTTTTTCATTGCCCCGTCGTTGTGAACGCGCACGTTCAACGTGACCGTGCTTCCTCCCACCAGAGTTATTGGAACGGTCCAGATATCAGGGCTCACCCAGAAGGCGTGCGACCAACCGCCGCCCATCCAGACGGCGGAGGGTTCCGTGCCCGTATCGCCCGGGTAATCCTTGATCCAAAGGGTGCGGCAACCTGCATCGTTTATCAATGCCAGGGCAGCGGGCAAATTCTCTTCGTTGTTCGGGATGATTTGCGACGCAGAGGGCGAGAACCCATCGAGTCCTCCAGTGGCCGGCCGCATTTCTGGCGTGAAAGCCGCCATTCGGTATTGATTCCAGAAATAATCCGTGGCTTCTCCGGATGAAAGATAGCCGATCGATTCGCCATAGCTTTCGCCATGTACTGCATCAATTCTCGCAATGCTGTCCTGGACAATGTATTCGAGCGTTGGTTTACCGGGAGGGTCGCTTGTCGTGTAGGACCAGGGCCGCAGAAACTGTTCGGTGAATGTGTGATACGTGAGCATCGCTTTGGGATTGTGTCGTGCCGCAACGAAATCGCGAAAGGCCGCGACCTCGGGTTCGCTGAACGGTGATGGCCCGCGGTATGTGTCGTCGTTTGTGTTCGGCGATGAGCCGCTGTTCAATCCCCACTCAAAGCCATAGTTGCGATTCAGATCAATGCCAAAAGTCCCATCCCCATTGTCCCGGCGATTCTTCCGCCAATACCGGTAGCCATTGGGGTCTGCCGTGTAGACGTAACCGTCGGGATTCAACACAGGAATAATCCAAATCTGCAAGTTGCTCATGCAGGCTTGCAATTTGGGATCGGTATTGGTCAGAAGGTATTCGGCGAGACGCAGGGGCATTTCGGCTGCCAGCCACTCGCGGGCGTGATGCAACCCCACAAAAATGACGTCGCCCTTTGCGGAATCGTCAACGCCCGGGTTGGTCGAGATCTTGATACCTTGAATCTGGCGGCCTTCAACCGATGTCCCGATTGTGAACAATTGTGACGTCGCTGGATGATTTGCCGAAAGGTTCGTCAAGTCATTGATCAGAGAAGTTGGCGTATGGTACTGGGTAAAGTCAATCTGCGCACAGATCGTTGGCGCGGCGCCCAGCCCAAGGATAATCGAGATCAAGACTAATCGTTTTTTCACCGTTTTACACCTGATGGGTCAGCAAGAATTTCCACTCGGAATCCGGCTGCCCGCAATTCGTCAATGCTGTCGTCGAACGCACCGCCCAGAATGACGTAACCTCTTTCTGATTTTGCAGCGCTATAAATGTCTACGCGGTGGGTCCCAACTTCAGCTACCTGGTCCCGACGGGACGCTACAATGCGTATCTGGCGGGGTCGGGGTTCTCTGCGACCCAGCTCCTCAACTTGGTACCCAAGCCGGCCGAGGAGCCGCAGTTGAGTCGATGTCGCGCGGACGATCCAATACTCGTGTTCTCGCAGGAGAATCGTGACTCCCGCCTTTGACAGATCCTCTTCGTCTCCCTTATGAATTACCCTCACAACGCGGGTCATCACATCCTCCGGATTCATCCGCATTGGCTCGTAACCATACTTGCGAAGCTGTTCGTTGGTCTCTTCGTTTCCGTAGTAATACAGCGAGCGATCGCGGATCAACACGGGCCTGATCTTCAGTTGTTGTTCAACCAGACCGGCTTCAATCGCATCCTCAACGTCAATTCGAAACAAACTTTGAACTTTTTCACTCGCGCTCTGGGACTTCTGTGTTGTGCTGGTGGGGGAAGGTGGTTCTTGCCCAAGGAAAGGTTGGGGCCACAACCCACAGGCCAAGAGAAGGCAAAGAGTGTGAAGAAGCGCCGAGGGCCGAACCGCGCGGTGACTCACGGTGGCAACCTCCAAATTCTAACTCGCGGAATGTAGAATCTACTTACTATCTCCGATGTGATATTGTCAAGCTCTTATCCTACCGTAATCAGAACTGCCTATTGGCGAGCATCTTCCTCTTCTCCTCGTCAAGTACGTCAGCCCGATTTAGCACAACAGAGCAGATCCTCATCCGCTGCAGGTATAGTGCAATTGAGTGCGATTTCGTTTCAGCCCTTTGTCGCTTTTTGATTCGTGTCTCACAGCGTTCCTACGCGAGTGGATGAGGGCGAAGCTGGAAATGCAATGCCTTGCTCTTCGACGAGTATATTCTTGGATGCTCAGGCTATCCCACGCAAACGGCCCTTACGTTTCTCGTGGTTCTCCTCGGCACACTCGCTGTGCCGGTCGCGGCAACCATTCGGCCCTCGTATGAAGTGGAATCGGTCCAGCTGCAGCAGTGTTTCCTGGTGGGATCGAAAGTTCCTCAATGTCAGCATCGCTATTCGCATGAGGTCCTCCTTCGGGATTCTCCTTAGAGTTACGCCGTACTTGACCGCAGTGAGTTGCAGTGAATGCTCCGCGTAATCGACGAGCGCCTGGCGGTAGAGGCTGGACTTCAGGCCCTGCAGGATCTGCGAAAGCTTGGAGGTCCGGAGGACGTCTTCGGGCGCGCTCCAGCGAAGAGGAGATGACTGCCCTACCGGCCGGACCGCTTCTATTCGATACTGGCGTTTACATCCGGTTCAGCCGGGGAGAGAACTACCTCTGGCTAGGCGAGGATGCTCGAGTCTTCCAGCGCACCATTCTGACCGCAGTTGTCGCCTCTGAACTTTACGCAGGTACCCACGACCATCGGGAAAAGCGAATTCTGGATGAACTTTGCAAGGCGCACCGAGCCCTCGGTCACTTCTCGTCTCCTTCCTCCGCGGCATGGATTGATGCCGGCATTCTGCTGCGCCGCGCGCGGAGTGCCTACGGGCAAATGGATTTCGTGCGCCACTTTCGCGATCTACTGATCGCGCTGGATGCTGCGCAGGCTGGGGCCACACTCGTGACCGAGAATGCCAGAGATTTCGCGCGCTGGAAATGTCTCCTTTCCTCTACCAGGAAGCCTCTGAAACTATTTAACGCATCTAAGACTGCGTAGCGCAGAATCTGCAGAGCGAGTTGACGCCTCAAACCTGACGAGTCGAGTCGCTCGCCCTTAAGACTCCCCGTTTGCCGGGGTTTGCTCCTTACTGGCGTTGTTTCTTACTCGGCCGATTCTGAGTTCGGTTTCAAAGTGAACGTCCGCGACGCCTGCCAGCTTCTGCGCAAGTTCAGCGCGCTTCCCTGCTTTGAGAGGGCAAGAGAGACCCGAGACCGTGAGCTTTTCCCATAGGCCTTGCTCATCGGGATGCGTTCTGAACCATTCATCAAGGATCGAAACGGCAACGCGATAGGGATAGAACTTCTTCTCCACAGGCACGAACTCAGCCAAGTGCTCATTCTGGTTCCCGTCACGGTAGTGGATCGGTCCCCGTTTCACCATGAGATCTTTTAGCACCTTGGTGTTCTGCTTTTCTGCTTCCTGGAGCCAGAGGGCAAAGCGGAGGCGCCTTTCAGCTGTCATCCGGGCGTAGGGATTTGTCTCTCCCACTGGGCAGCCATTCAAGAGAAGGGGGCACCACGTGCAGTGCCTCCCTGGCGATGTCTTCAGTTTGCGGCTTCGATTCAGTCCGTGGAGCTTTCTTTGGCGCGCCCGTTCCCTCTGCGCCAATTCTTTGAGCCAGGGCAAATCCTTCCGTGTGTATTCGGCACAGCGAGAGGCTCCATAGCGCACGAACTCTAAAACGAATTTCACGCTTTCCAGGGATGGATTGAGGCACATCAGGAGGAGCGGATAGAACTTCGATTGGAATGTGTCCGCGTCGATGACCTGGTAATAGCTCTTCCAATCGTCGATCTCAGCCTCGGTGCACGAATGGATCATCACCAAGTCAAGCGTCCCCTCGTATTCCGCGATTTCCCCGTTATCGTCCGGATGCTCGATGGGAAGGAAGTTTTCATCAAGCGCAATGTGAAGTTCCGTGGCAAGGATCCTCTCCGGATCAAAGGCGTGGTTGCCCCGAAACTTCTCCAGGACTTCTCGTGCCTCGTCACCAGCGCCCTTCATCAAGGCGTCGAATATTTCGAGGTCCGTGGCGCGCCTCGTCCTGACGAGATGGTCGATGTAGCTTGCCAGGACTTGGTGGATTTCAATCCCTCGTGCTGCAGGCTCTGATTCCCCCAAAACTGTCCCCTGGACATGCTTCTGAACGTAGAGAGTCTCGCACGCCATATCGCCGTACCGTGATTGGCTCAATGGCGGGATGGCCTCTCGTTCGCTTACGGCTTCATAAGACGGTTGGGTCTTCATCTTCATCACCTCACCTCCACACTGGCGATCGGAAAGTGCGGGCGACCGCGCATGAATTTGCATTTCACTTGGTGGCGTTGATCGAAGCGGACGGAAGGCTCTCAACGAGCGACGTTGGGCGTATGCTGAGGCGTGGTTTCAGAGATAGTTGCGACGTTCACTTCGGGCATCTTTGCCGGTGCCGCGGTTTACATCAACTTGGTTGAGCAACCTGCGAGACTTTCATGTGGCGCTCAGTTGGCGGTCACGGAGTGGAGGCCAAGCTACAAGCGAGGCACCCTGATGCAGGTTCCGCTCGCTCTGATCAGCTCACTTTCTGCTCTCGTATCGTGGTGGTTCGACGGGGGTCGGGCTTGGCTTGTCGGTGGATTGCTTCTCCTGCTCGTCATCCCCTTCACGCTCGTCGTTATCCTGCCGACGAACAAACGGTTGGAGAGCCAGGAACTCGACTTGCGATCGGAGGAAGCGGAGCGGCTCTTGCGAAGTTGGGGGCGACTCCATGCGGTTCGCACTCTACTAAGCGGAGCAGCGTTTCTTGTGTTCCTAATCGGCCTCATGGGTCGGCGCTGAAAAATTTCGGGTACAGTAAGCCGCCTGTCCAGGATACGGAAATCCAAATCGTAGCGAGGCGTGGACTGATAACTCATGCTCTTCATCACATCCCATTTACTGCGTGAATGGGTCAGGGCGAAGCTGAAAATGTAATACCTTGCTCGTCGTCCCTTTGCCACCTTCGGCGTGAAAAGGCGTTCGCGTGCCGTAGGTCGCCCACAGCCCCTTGCCCTTCCAGCCCGCTTTCGGATCATCGATCCGGCCGTCCATCCCTTTGGCATAAAATCCCATCGGATAAGGCACGCGCAGGACGACAAACTTGCCACTCTCGGGCAGAAGCGCAAGCAGCGCGTCATTTCCATTGCCTGTGGCAATCGGGACGTTCTTGCCCAGCCCAAATGTGTCGAACTGATCCACCCAGTCGTAATAGCTGGCCTCGGCGCTCCCTGGATCGATGACGCCCTTCAATTGCGGCCCCGGCAGTGGATATAGCGTCCAGCCTTCAGGGCAGTGCTGCCCCGTCGCTGTCGGCCCGTTGAGTGGTCCCTTACATTTGCGCCGGTCGAAGCTTGCGAGGTGTCCGCTGGCGATGACTGTCCACACGACGCCGTTGCGATCAATATCGAGACCTCGCGGCGAGAACCCATGAACCGGCGCGTTTGGATTGTTCCAGGGCAGTTCGTACATTTCTGCCAGGGCCGTCGCTGGCGGGTTCAATCCCGGGTTTAGCCGAACCACCGCGCCAGGAAAGCCCAGAACCGTCCCCCAAATGGACCCATCCACTGGACTCTCCGTTACGCCGTAGAAAGCAGCGTTGATCCGCTTGTCTTTGGTGGGATCGATGGGCTGATCGGGCTCTACATACTCATCGCGTTTTCCGTTTCCATTGGTGTCGAGGATGAGCGCAGTCCAGCCTTGTGACTTCTCTTCATCGTGGGTCTCATCGAACATCTTCGTGTTCAGCCAGCCGACCGCTCCCCCGCCGCCACCGCTGCTCGTCCATAGCGTGTTGTTGGCATCCTCGGCAAACACCAGATGATGCGTGCCGAAACAGGTGTTAATGAGGGTGACCTGCTTCGACTTTGGATCGTACACAGCCAGTTGCCGGCCACTGGTTTTGAGTGGGAATAAAACCGCCGACGGGTGGCTTGAGCCTTCTTTGCAGAACGCTGGATTGTCGCTCGGGCGAATTCTGGAAGTAATCCACACTCGGCCTTTTTCATCGAACATCGGATTATGGACATTGGCTTGGCTGTGCCAGATGGCTTCGTCCCCCCAATACGGCGAAGGCGCCACAACCTTGTCGTCGGCGCTTGATGGAGTCTTCG
>WNGL01000346.1_pt1 | contig 102753 bp, 93 predicted proteins | sample 5400591 | NCBI WGS metagenome assembly WNGL01 (sample SAMN13153377, study PRJNA577476) | soil metagenome | isolation source: 80 cm soil or saprolite under Garry oak tree replicate 1 | place: USA:California | collected 2016-06-15 | reverse complement strand
GCGCCGTTCCGGCTTTATTTCGCCTACAACCCGCTGCGCCTCTATGAACGGCCTTTCTGCAACAACGGGACCCTTGGTATAAATCAGAGTTGCTCGGCGCAGTTGATTTCCCGCGACCTGTTCCCGCCAGGCGGCGCGGGCGATTACACGTACGACCAGGCATTGCAGGCGTTCGGTGCGCGCAACCTGTTTCGCGAACCGCGCAAGACGTTCCGTCTGACGGTGTCCACGACGTTCTAGACAGTGTCAGGTCACAGGTTTCAGGTGTCAGGCTCAGCGAAGGCCGCTTGAATCGAGCGGCCTTTTCGCCGATTGCTGATTTACCTCCGCCGTTCATAGTCGACCAGCATCTGAAACCTGACACCTCGTTTGACGCTCCTAACCGCCCCTCCTATAATCCATACAGTTCCTGCTGCGTCTCCGTCCGCGTCTTCTTCTCTGCTCCGGCCGGGGTAGAGACCCCCCTAAGGAACCCGGGGTCCCCAACGACAGGTCTTCGTCGTTGGGGTGGAGGGCCAATCTTCGGGCTTCGCCACCAATCCACGCACGACCGGATTGCGATGCATGTAGCGCAACTTCTCCACGGTCTTCTTTTCGCTCCAGACGTTGAAGTCATAATACCGCGCCTGCCAGAAGGCTTCGGCGTGTCGCAAGGCCAGCGTGCGCGACACCGATTGCTTCAAAGCCTGCAGCGCAGTCGAGAGCGAGCGCCGCTCCGGTTCAGTTATCAGCAGGTGGACGTGCTCGGGCATCACCATACGGCATTCTATGCGAACTATGGAGGGCGTGAATTTATCGCCGGCAATGCGGGCGCTTTACAATTGCTCCTGAACTCCTCGCAAACTCGGAGCAAGCATGGAAAAGAAATGGCAGTTCCCGCATCGCCGGTGGAACCCGCTGCGCCAAGCCTGGGTCATGGTCTCGCCGCATCGCACGCAGCGCCCATGGCAAGGCGAAGTGGCGCAGAAGACCGTGCCGTCCGCTGTGACCTACGATCCCGCGTGCTATCTGTGCCCCGGCAACACACGTGCGGGCGGCGAGGCGAATCCTAACTACGATTCCATCTTCACTTTTGTAAACGATTACGCCGCGCTCCTCCCTGAGATTCCGGAGGCGACGGGGATATCGGCTTCTCCGTTGCTTGTTGCCGAACCGGCGCGCGGACTGTGCAAGGTGCTCTGCTTCCATCCCGACCACAGCCTCACCCTGGCCCGCATGACGCAGCCGGAGATTCGCCGCGTCGTCGATGCGTGGACGGACGAATACGAGCAGCTCGGCAGCATCGATTGGATCGAGTACGTTCAGATCTTCGAGAACCGCGGAGCGATGATGGGCGCGAGCAATCCCCACCCGCACGGCCAGATCTGGTCAACCGGCTTTGTCCCCGACGAGCCGGTCGCCGAGTCAAAAGCTCAGCGCGAGTACCTCGATCACAACGACCGATGCCTGTTGTGTGACTACGTTGAAGCAGAGCACGCGTCAGGCGAGCGCCTGATCTTCGAAAATGAACACTTCGCGGCGTTCGTACCATGGTGGGCGGTGTGGCCCTTTGAAGTCCTTCTTGTGAGCCGCCGGCATGCGGGGGCGCTGCCTGAGTTTTCCGCAGATGAACGAGATGCACTCGCCGATGCGCTCAAAAGACTCACCACGCGCTATGACAATTTGTTCGAAACGAGCTTTCCCTACACCATGGGATTTCACCAGGCCCCAACGTCCGATAAACCTCATCCGGAGTGGCACTTCCACGCGCACTTTTACCCGCCGCTGCTGCGTTCAGCCACGGTGCGCAAATTTATGGTGGGTTTTGAAATGCTGGGAATGCCGCAGCGCGACATCACGCCGGAAAACGCCGCTGAGCGGCTGAGAGGCTGCTCGGAAGTGCATTTCTGGCCCAGGGCCTGATTTCCCGGGCGAAATGTTCCACGTGGAACATTTTGCCGGTAATCTTAAGGTTTTAAAGGGATTTGCAGGGTTTGGCGGCCGGAAAGAGTGGTGAGCTCGCTGGGACTCGAACCCAGGACCCACGCCTTAAAAGGGCGTTGCTCTACCAACTGAGCTACGAGCTCTCTCAAAGCCGCTCTTTCAAAACTAACACAATGTGGATAGCGCGATAACGGCGGGCAAGCACCATTCCCGGCTTGATTTAATCTTCGTTGCTTTGGACTTTGCACCAAACAGTGGGCAATTATTCGATAATGTAAATAAAATCAATCTTTATACTTGCAAAACTAAATAAAATTTACTATTGTGTCTTTTGAAGTTGATAAACGAGGTTACGCGGGTGGCTGGAGATTCCAAAGACGTTTCGGACTGGCAAGATCTGCTGCGCATCGCTCAAGGGGCTTCACTGGTGGTGGAACGGGTCAGAATTCCCGAGAAGGGAATCGCGGTTGAAGGGTCGTTTGCATTGCCGGAACTGGCCCGAATCAGCCTTGAAGATCAGGTCTTCATTACCGCGTTTCTGCGCTCGCACGGGTCAATCAAGGAGATGGAACAAATTTTCGGGGTTAGCTATCCGACGATCAAATCCCGGCTCAACCGCATCGCGGGCCAACTCGAGTTTGTCGACAACAACCCTTCGCCGTCGCGGGCAGAGGTGCTGGAGAAGCTCAAGGCGGGCGAAATCACCGCAGCGGAAGCCATCAGCAGACTGGAGGCCCTCAAGTGACTCCCAACATTGCCATCGTCCGCGTCGAAGGTTCTTACTGGCCGAATTTCAAATTGTGGCTGCCGCTGTTCTTGCTTTGGGTGCCTTTGATCTTGCTGTCGCCGCTGATCCTGCTGGTAGTGGTCGTGGCTTGCGTCGCGGCTCGCATCAACCCATGGCGCGCGATCGCGGCCTTCTGGGAATTGTCCTGCAGCCTTCCTGGAACGGATGTCCGGGTTTCAGTGGAAGGGAAGAAGATTCTGGTTCGGATTTTGTAGAGGTTGAAATGAACACCGATCGCCGCGCAATTCTGTCTCTCATCGCAATGGGCCGCATTACGCCGGCCCAAGCGGAACGCCTGTTGGTTGTCTCGAACGAGCGAAGCGAAACTCTGCTGGCGCTCGCGGCTTGCTTGGCGGCCATGTTTCTGATGCAAAGCCATCGGCACGATCTCGTGCCGGAGATCTTTTACCTAATCAAGAGCCTGCTGCCGGGATTTGTGGCTGCGGTACACCAGGTGCAAAACGTCGTGACCCATCTATGGGGAGGAGTGCTATGAACGAGAATCGCCGTCAAATTTTGGAAATGCTTGCCGCTGGAAAAATCACCGCAGATGAAGCCGAACGGCTGCTGGCTGCCCTGGAACCGGATTCAACCGCGGTGCGCGGTGGTGAGTTTGCGAGCAGCGTTTCGGGCAACAACAGTTCAAAGTCTGCTGCTGTGGCATCGCGCGCCAAGTACCTGCGCGTGCTGGTTGAGGCCGACGAGGATATGACCGGAATGAAGGGCCCTACGACGGTGAATGTGCGCGTGCCGATGCAGCTGCTGCGTGCAGGAGTGCGGCTGGCCGCGCTGATTCCGCAGCAGGCCCATGACCAGCTCGACCAGGCGCTCAACAGGCACGGAGTTCCGCTGACGCTCTCGCAGATCAAGCCGGAAAACCTCGAAGAGCTGATCGATCACCTTGAAGATCTGATTGTCGATGTGGATGGCAGAGATGGGAACAAGACGAAGGTGCGGGTCTTCTGTGAGTAGTTGCGGAAGCTGCGGCCTAGAGCCTGTTATTAACTTTCCCACGGGCGGCGCTGGTAGCCAATTATTCTCATATCAAGGAGCGAGGAGCGACGCATACCGGGTGTCTGTTAGCAACGAGCGACAAAGAGATGAGGAAAATTGGCCCCAGCCCTCCGGCTTCCACCCCATCGCGCAAAGACCGCGCGCCGGGGACCCCGGGTTGCGGCGCAAATCGGTCCATACTTTGTTGTCGGCCTCGACGGTGGACCCGCCACAGCCTTCGGCCTCCGCCGCGTCTCCCACCCCACGAACGAGGACCTGTCCGTGGGGACCCCGGTCTGGCCCGATTTTCACTCGCAACGCCGCCCGCGCGAAAGTTAATAACAGGCTCTAGGGATTATGAATCCACGGGTTGAGGTTACGGAGCCTTCTTCGTCGGTGTCGGCGCATCCGGAAACCAGTTGGAAATCTCGTCTGGGCCGGGCAGCGATTCATTGACCAACAGCGGCTTGGCCCAAGCGGGAACTATGTAGTCTTTGCGGTCAATTGCCCAACTGGCCAGCTCTTTCCCGGTGTTCACATCAAAGAGTGAACAGTCGTAGGACTCTCGGCCATGCGGCGGGGCGACATGGAAAGCAACTTCGTTGCCGTGTTTCAGAAATGTCCAGTCCTGGATAGCGAAGGCGGATGCGGGGAATCTCCTTATCACGCGCCCATCTCGCCAAATATAGAGCTCCAACGCAACCGCATAGGAGTAGTTCGTGGCGCCTTCGAGAGGCGTAAGCATCTGATCGGCGAGCCAGCCGACGGTTCTTCCGTCCGGTGCAACATCAACATCTTTGAATCCGCCGCCAGCTTGCCACTTCTCAGGTTTGATCGTATGGTCGCGACCATCTGAGGTTATGATATGCACCCATCCTTTGCTGTCCGCGTATGCATTCGTGACGGCGGGACCAGTTGCAGCAAGTGTAAGAGAGCAAGCTGAGACAAGGCAGAAAACAGCGAGCAATTTCCGCATGGGAGGATGATACTGCGATTGGGAGACTTGGAGTCGGAGGATTCTCTTTTCTTGTTGTCGATCGCTCCTGCTAACGGATCGATCGCGACATACTCTGACGGGGTTCTATTCAGACCTGTGAGTGTACTGGGGACATGCTTTACAAAACAGACCGGAGACATGGTTTGCACCATGGCGGAGAACAGTTGGCTTCCCAGCTTTGGCTTGACGCATGAAGATGCGTTTATGCCTTGGAAAGAGACTCGAACCGTGGATCAACGCCTGCAGTTCTTATCGAGCTATCAGAGGGAAACGCCAGGAAGCATCTACGTGCCCAGCACTCGGCTACTCCCCAGCAGGGTAGCGAGCTTCCAATATCCCAGATCGTTCCAGACTCGGAGGGTGAACAACAGCGGGGACATCAGTTGGCATGAGGGCCGGGTCTTTGTGAGCGAAGTCTTCCGCAACGAAGAGATTGGGCTCGAGCAGATGGATGAGGACGTGCACCGGGTCTTCTTCTGGAACACCGAGCTAGGCGAGTTCAACAGCGCAGAGATGCGGTTTCGACCAGCGCTTCGACCATAAGAGTTGCTTGTTAGGCGATGCATCGGAGCGGACCACCTCAAGAAGTGAAGAGGTCATCGCAAAGCCATCGTTACTTGAGCGCCGTATTTTGCTCACGTTTGAGTTGTCTTCGGGTAATGGACCAGAGCGCGAACGCAAACATAGCTCCAGCGACTGCGAGCATGACTGCTGTCACTTCGATGGTGGAAAGAAAGGTGTCGCGTGTCATCGGGTGCAGCAGCAATTGGCGAATCAAAGCTCCAATCGCACCTACGAGGTTAAGAGCGAAGAAGATGCGGAACCCGTACTGTGTAGCTCGTCGATTTGGTGGCCGAAGCCAGAATTGCATGGCGCGCTTCCATTGAAGATTCCACCAAAGTGTGATGCACACCGCGGTGAACAGAAAGCCAGTATTCATGCGCTGCTCAATGGGATCGCGCTCCGACCGTGCCTGCCATTCTTTCTCATTCGATTTGAGCGTAGCGCTAGACTCAGCGGCCGTGGGCGCCAGGGCTCTTGGAATGTCGAGACGCAGTATTGTGCCACCCGTGTATGCGATGCGCACTTGCAACCCAGAGCGGATCGGACCGCCATGGGACGCAGTATTGCGAAAACCTGGAGCGATCGCAAAGTCGGAATAGCAGAAGCGTTGCGCCTGAACGGTGAAGCATTCATCCTGGTGCCCTTCGTAGGGCATCGGATGGAAGTCGGTGACTTGCCCCTCAACCACCAGGTAGTCGCCTTTCTGGTAAGCCGAAAGCGCTTGAGAATCCTGACGCAGTACACCCATTCCGGCGGTGCAAAGCCACAACACACCAAAACCGCAAAAGAAAATTGGAAGAAGCCAGTGCGGTTTCTTCCATTTGAATTTTCGTTTTCCCAGAATGATGATGAGCCCGGCTATCAGTGGAATGAATCCTACGAGGGCGAACGACCAGTCGGTCGACTCCTTGGAAATTTGATAGACCGTGACGTAATCGGGTGCCATTTGTATCGCAGTATTTCACGTTTGTCAGGAACTGGAGCGACTCGCCCGCCACAGAGGCGTCCTCTAACGCTCGTTTCACAAGAACCAAGCTCAATATGGCAAAACACAAGCCGTGGAAATGCCGGGGTATGGAAAGCATGGAAAGCCAAAAGGCCGGCTTTCCACCCTTCCCACACCCCTTGGAAATCCCTGCGGGGATTCCCACATTACCACGGCTACGGCGACGACTATCATGTATCAGAAGACCGGCAAAGCCCGCCGCAAACCCACAATCAGAGCCACTCTCACCGCAAGGGGCTTGTAAATTATGTCCCCAGTCTAAAACGTAAACGATATCCCGGTACTCTCATAGAAGTTTGACAGTTCCGGGAGTGGTCATCGTGTTTTTTGCCGCTAAAGCTTCCCGCAGGGGCTGAAGCCCGCGTTTTTTCTGCACGTTCTCGGCACGACTAAAAGTCGTGCCCTGATACAAAACCAAGGCCGAGAGGGCAGTTCATTCGCCGCCTGAGCTTGCCGTTACTGTTGAGAGTGGAATCGATCTAGAACTCAGTCAACTGCCGTGAACAGGCCAACACGCCCAGCGAGCTGCATGGGACATGTATTTTCAAAGTTCCGGTCGGATGGTGGGCTATGCCGAATGAACTAGTACTGCGACCGCGTAGATGTGCTCCCTCCGATTATTTAGGTTGGTGGTATTCCACGGGCACTTGTCCCAATTGGAAGGTCCCGAAAAGCAGGTCCTTCGGCTCCACTGAGAAACGCTTCGCTCAGGATGACAGTTCATCTTGATTTGTAATCTCGTTGGTGCAGTCCGCCGCCGCTTCGCTTTTCCACATCTCGTCCGCCACGGCGGACGAAACGTGGGGCACCCAAGTTTATGGGCACGATTACAAAATCTCCAGGTCACGGTACTAGATTTGAGCGCGGCTGAGGCCGCGATCTTTGGCTTCTTCTAGCTAAAAGGATGAATTAAATGTCAGGGCTGAAGCCCTGACCTACCAATCCAGGGTGACAATTCATTTGGTTGACATTGGGAGAAGCAGGTTCCGAGCGGGTTCTAGGTCTTGCCGCGGAGGGGTTTCTGCATGGGGACGACTTGGACGGTGACGTCGCGAACTTCGGCTAGGAAGCGGTTGAGCACCGAGCCACGGAACAGAATGTCGAAGCGGGAGCGAGCTGGCTGGCCAAAGACCACGTGAGAAATATTTTCCTGCTGGGCAAAGCGGATGAGCGCGTCTGACACGTTCTTGTCGGTGAGACTCACTACTTGCGCGCCGAGATCGCGCGCCATGCGGCGGTATTCCTCGATGCGCTGAAATGCTTCGGGGTCGCCGTGGCCCTTGTCGTCTTCGGGCCGCGTGACGTAGACGGCGTACCAGTCGGTTGCCAGGCGGCCGGCGACGCGCGCGCCAATGCGCAAGAGGCGTTCGGTGCCGGGGCGGGTGCTCAAGCAGACCATGACCTTCTCTGGAATTGGAGCCTGCTCGAGGCCCTGGGTGCGGCGATAGTCGGAGGCGCGCTTGCCGACCTGCTCGGCTGTGGTGCGCAACGACAGCTCGCGCAGCATGTTCAGATTGCCTTTGCGGAAGAAGTTGGCGAGCGACTGCTCGATCTTTTCGGGCGCATAGATTTTGCCCTGCCGGAGTCGCAGCCGTAATTCTTCGACGGTCAGGTCGACGTTGATTACCTCATCGGCACGCTTGAAAAAGCTGTCGGGAACGGTTTCGCGAATAATGGTGTTCGCGGAGCGGTTTACCGCGTCATTCAACGTCTCAAGGTGCTGGATGTTGACCGCGGTCATTACATTGATGCCCGCATCGAGCAGCTCGAGCACGTCCTCGTACCGTTTGCGGTTTTTGCTTCCGGGGACGTTGGTATGGGCCAGTTCATCGACGATGACGGAATGGGGATGGCGCGCGAGGATGGCGTCGACGTCCCGATGATGACGTCTTCACCCTGTTGGCGCTTGAGGAGGGCATCGTTGAGCATGTGGTAGGTTTTGCCCACGCCAGGCGCAGCTCCGATATAGACACGGAGGCGGGCGGGCTCCTGTTGGCGTTCTAACTGGATTTCCATTAGCTAGCCCACCTCAACCGGATGCGGTACGATCGCCGCGACTGCCACGGGGAGCGTGAAGCGAAAAGTAGTGCCGTTGCCAAGGCGGCTCTCGACGGCAATCTGGCCTCCGAGCGATTCAACGAGCCGCCGCACCAATGCCAAGCCCATGCCTGTGCCGCTCTCTGAGAATGGGTTGAATCGATCGAAGATGGTGCTCAACCGATCCGCTTCGATGCCGCGCCCACTGTCGCGAACCGCGAATTGCACGTAGTCCTTGATTTCTTCGGCAGACAACAGGATTTCGCCATCAGGGGGGGTGTAGCGCAACGCGTTGGAAAGGAGATTGTCGAGGATGGTGCGAACCGCCCGATGGTCGGCATTGACCACCGAGAGGTCGGCAAAGGCGGTGACATCAACGCGAATGCGTTTTTCCGCGGCTTCGTCGACGTAACGATTGCGCGCCTCATCGAGCAGGAGCAGCGGACGGAGGCGCTCGAGTTGAAGCTCGCGTTTGCCTGTATCGAGTTCAGCCACTTCAATCAAGTCGCTCATCAGGTCGTTGAGTTTTTCTGACTCGTTGCTGGCGGAACTTACCAGCTCGGATTGCAGCGGCAGCAACTCGCCGCCGAAGCCGTGTCCCAGCGCGTAAAGCCCGCGGCGCAGTTGCAGGAGCGGGTCGCGAAGTTTCTTGCTGGCGATGGAGATGAATTGAGTCTTGAAACGGTCGGTGTCCTGGAGCGTGGTCACATCTTCGAGGGTTGTGACGGTGCCGAGCAGGCGGCCCTCTGAGTCGCGCATGGGGGTGGTGCGGAGGCGATAGCTGCGCGATTGCTTGCCAATGCGCATGGGCAGCATTGCCGCTTCGCCTTCGGCGGCTACTGCCTTCTGCATGGAAATGGCGTCGCGGATGGCGCTTAGGATTTTGTCTCCGCCGGGAGTGTTGGTGAGCGCCATGCGATCATTGGCGGCTTCGCCCAGAACCTCGGCCGCGGCCTGATTCAGTTTCAGGATGTGGCCTTTGGCGTCGGTCACGATGATGGGTTCGAAGATCGATTGGAGAACTGCATCGGAGAGCTGGAACTCCATCTGGCGGCGGCCGGCCTCGGATTCACGGAGATCGCGGAGGCGGACGGCGATGCGATTGAGTTCGGCGGCGATGGCGCCAAAGTCATCGCGGCTGCTCCACTCGACGCGATGTTCCAGGTTGCCGGTGGCAATCTTTTTTGCGTCGTTTGCCAGCATCCGGATGGGCTGGAGGACGAGCATGATTGTGGCGATTTCGACGAGGACGATGGAGACGATGAAGGCCCAGGCCTCGGGCGACTGCCCGGCCGCCGCAAGGGCGCGATGGGTGAATACGACAAGCGCCACGCCTAGAGCGGCGATCACAACACAGCCGAGAATCAAACGCTGGGTAAGATTCAGCATGGCGCCGTCTCCACAACGGCAAAAAGTAGTCTACTTCATTGTGCGGGAAAGGCCTGGAATCGCCAAGCGCAGCGCGGAGTTCTTTGAGGGCTCGATTTGACCGAGAGAAGAGAAATTGAGTTATGGGAGCTGGCCGGGGGGGGTGCTCCCTTGTGGTTGAGCTAAAGCTGCGGGCCGGCGGAGCTCGGAAGGGCAGGCATGCGGCAGACGCTGTACGAGCGCTGTTGACAGGGGCAGTCCATCCCGGCAGGAGCGGGGCCGTGAATGGCGGTCCAGGTGACTTGTGGATATTTTCGTTTCAAATCACGAAATTGCGCCTCAGAGAAGTGATTGAGCCCGTAGGTGGCGCTGGACATCTGCTTCCACTCGACGGCAAGCGCGGGGAAGATCGCCACGACTCCACCATCTTTGTAATAGTCTGGCAGGGCGGAACGCTCGGACACCGCGCGGAACCCGTGCTCGTCGACACCGGGTTCAAGGAAATAGCGTGAATCGACCGCAAACACGGCGTCCTGGGGTGTGCTATTCCGCACCCAAAGCAAGGTGTTTACCCATGCATTGGTGCTGGTTGTAGACGGCCACTCGACGTGCGGGCTGAGGGGATAGGTTTCGAAAGCCACGAGAAACATGCCCGCAGCCAATGGCAGCGTGATCGCTGGTACGACCCACGGCCGGCGTTTCGCAACGAATTCGCCCAACACACCGCTGAGCAAAAGCACGAACACAATCGTGATCAAATGGAAGGTGCGAAGCGGCTGCAGACGCGCAAACATATCGAAGGAATGCGAACTGGAAAAGACAAGAGCGACCGCGATCGAAAACAGGCCGAAAGGGATCATGGCGAAACTGAGGCGCGCGAAGGCTGGTCGCGTGCCACGCAGGTTGGCTTTCCAGCACCAAGCAAGGAATGCAAGCGGGGCTAGCATGCCGAGCCAGTGATACCAGGCCCAAGTGGAGAGGAAGTAAAAGTCGCGTGAGTAAAGGGCCTCGCGGTAAGGCTCGCCGGCTGGTGCCAGATGAAAGCCCCCGGGCAATGCAAGCACCAATGAAGCCATGATCGGGGAAGACTGGTGCTTGCTCGTCGTTTTCCGCTCCATCAGCCACATGACACCGACGAGGAAGATCAGGTAGGCGACCATTTGTGGGTGGACGGTTGCGGTTAAAAGCACGGCAACGGCGGCCCGCAGATATTTGTGCTCAAGAATGGAGGCCAGAGCAAACAGAGTGAGAGGAGTTGAGAACGAACGTGCCGTCAGGTACGGATCCATCAGCAAGAGGCCGGTATTCGTAGCAGGCATGGCCAGGACAGCAGTCATGACGAGTATCGCAGTCCACCAGGCACGAGGAGATTCGAAGCAGGCTTTGGCTACCATCCAGCAAGAGATGAGCATGCCGAAAACAGTGGCGACATACCATGCCAGGACCGTCCAGTCCATGGAGAGATGGGTCAGCTTCGCGGTTGCAGCGAGCGCTGGGCTGAAAAGCGAGAGATGGGCATGCGAGAGAAAGAACTCGGTCGCAAATGGGTAGAGATTTGGATTCAGAAGCCTTTTGGCCGCCGGGATATAGATTTCCCCGTCGTCCACCCCGAGATGGTAACCGTGTATTGCGAGGGCTGCGACCGTAAGAGCCGCCAGACGCAGTATTGGCAAGCGGTTGCCTGACCGATCGTTCACATACTCTCCTGTAAATGTATCTATATCGTACATCCCGCGCATCGCGTCACCGGCGATTAGCTGGAGCTATCTTTGGGACGTTACGGATGCGACTTGGGGAAGAAGGCGCTGATCCAAGGAAGGTCTACGAAAAGCAAAACCACAAACGCAAATATGGTGCAACCGAGCAGGCCCATCAGTCGCGGCTCGCGGTAGAGTTTTTCAGGGTTTTGCACTGGGCTGTCATGGCGGAACGAAAGTCCAAAATACACGGCCATTAAGAATGCCACGAGTGGGAAGGCCAGGATCAATTCCATTCGATACCGCATGATGAACGCGCCGAAAAAGAGCATCGACGTCGCAGCATAAAAGATGACGGAGATGAGCAGGGATTCCTGGCTGTAATAGATGAAAGATCTGCGATAGCTTGCAGCTACGAGTGAGTCGTTGATCTGCCTATATTCGCTATACCGCTTGAGCGCCATGAAGTAAGCACCCAGCATCCAGTACGACATCAGCATCGATGCCGGTGGCAGGATGGTGGCGGTGACCATATACCACCCCAGGCAGAATCGAAGTGGATTGTTGATCGATTCGCTGAGCACGTCGATGTATGGGACGTCTTTGCTGCGAATTGGCGGGATGTTGTAGACGCATCCCATGAGCCATAGTCCGGCGGCACTAAGAAGAAATCCGGTGGAGATTGTTCTGGCCAGCATTAAGCCGGCGATCATCATAAGAATCCATTGAGCATAGCCCCATCCAAAATGCACAAGGCCCTCGGCTGCCGGACGGCTCCTCTTGGTGGGATGGAGACGGTCGAATGGCGCATCCAGCATTTCGTTCAAGACGTAATTGCTGCTGGAAATGAGGGTGGCGGAGAGGAGGCCGAAGCAAAGTGTGCCCGCCAGTTTCCAATCGATAAGGCGCCCGCTGATCGCCATCGCGAGAACGATTCCGGGCAAGATGAAAGCCTGCTTGATGCTGTGGTCGAGGCGCGCGATGCGAATGTGGGCAGCGAGGCGCGCGCGGAACGAAACCGAGCTTTTAGCAGTTGGTGAAACGACGGAGAGGTTTAGAGACATTCGGTCGTCACCTGGAAACGGCAATTGTCGTGTGTGGCTAGTTCCAATTGGTCTCTATTCATCCTATATCACGGCATTCGCAGGTTCCGTATGCGTTGATTGCTCTGTCTCTTAGACTGTAGAGTTTGGCGCGCGTCAACCGTGGATCAAGGAGGCAACGGTTCCGTCGGCTGGTTGGCAAGTTTCGCAGATTGCTGCCCTTGAATCTAACCGAGTAAGAACAATTCACGCTCGTTAAATTGCCGGTAGTACGACTCGGAGAAGGAGAAATCCGGCGACACCGAGAAAGAACACCAGGGCCATGCGAATTCCGGGTTCCCGGTTGACTTCGGGGACCAGGTCGCTTGCACCCACATAGAGCGCTACGCCGGCCGAGATGGGCAAGCCGTAGAGCTTCCAATTGGGGACCAGCGCGATGACGAGTACTCCGGCCAGCGTGGCAATGGCCAGCGCAACAGCCGAATAGAAGGCGGCGGTCCGGCTGCGGCCGCTGGCCAGCATGACGCTCGCCATGGTGAATCCTTCCGGAGCCTTGTGCAGAAGAATGGCGAGAAAGATCAACCAGCCCAATGCAATGTTGACAGCGAAGCCGGAGCCAATGGCGACGCCGTCAAAAAGGGCATGCACGCTGAGGCCGCCGAGCACGGAATATCCGGTGCGTTTGGAGACGAACTCGTCGCGGTGGGTCTCTTCGCCGTAGTGGAAGTGCGAGTTGATGGTGTGCTCGAGCAGGTGCACGACGCAATAGCCGGCCATGATGAGAATGGGGCCAAGGGCGGGGCTCATCCGCAGGCTCTCGGGCGTCATTTCAAGCAACGCGGTGGCCATGAGGAAGCCCGCGCCCAGCGCCACAAAATAGCGCAGATAGCGTTCCACGCCCCTGGCGCGGACAAGCACGAGGCCGCCCGCAACATCTGCCAGCGCGGCAATCACGCCGAGAATAAGGGAGAGCCTTAACATCTGCTCACCCGCTGTGCCTGATGTGCATTACGTCGCCATCGTGGACGACATATTCCTTGCCTTCGAGGCGCAGAGTGCCCAGGGCGCGCGCGGCTGCTTCGCTGCCTGCGGAGAGCAGATTGTCCCAGCGGATGGTTTCGGCGCGAATGAAGTGATGTTCGAGATCGGAATGAATAGCTCCGGCGGCCTGCGGCGCTTTGGAACCGGCGGGCACTGTCCAGGCGCGGCACTCATCTTCGCCCGCGGTGAAGAAGCTGATGAGCCCCAGCAGTTCGTAGCTTTTGCGAATGAGGCGGACGAGTCCGCTCTCGTGCAGACCGTAGCTGGACAGGAAATCCGCAGCCTCGGTCTCGTCCATCTCGGCGAGTTCTGCCTCGACTTTGCCGCAGATAGCGGTGGCACCCGCGTTGGGGCGGTGGGCTACTTCTCCTAGCTTGTAACGATCGACTGCAGAGTCGAGGTCGTCGCCGAGCGTCGAACTTTCGTTAACATTAACTACATATAATACAGGCTTTTGCGAAAGGAACATGAAGCCTTTAATGAGCTTCTTTTCCTCGTTCGTCATCTCCAACTCGCGGAGAGGAATTTCCTTTTCCAGGGACTCCTTTGAACGCAACAGCAATGCTTGTTCGCGCTCGAGTTCGCCGGTGCGACCTTTTTTCAAATCTTTCTCGACGCGTTCGAGCCGCTTCTCGACCTGGGTGAGATCGCTGATCATCAAATCGAATTCGACATTCTTGATGTCGCGCATCGGATCATTGGGACCGACGTGGGGAATCGAGTCATCGTCAAAAGCGCGGAGCACGTGGATCAGTGCGTCGACGTTGCGGAGGCTGGTGAGGAAGGCAGTCTCCTTCAGGGCTTCCTGGCCGATGGCGGCTACGTCGACGAATTCAACGGCGGCGAAGGTGGTCTTTTTGGGCGAGTAGAGAGCCGATAGCTTGTCGAGGCGCTCGTCGGGGACACGCGCCACACCGATGTGCGCCTCGCGGGGGTTGGAGTAGCCGCGCTCTTCAAGCTTGGCCTTGGTGAGAATCTTGAATAATGAGGTTTTGCCCACCTGTGGCAGGCCGATGATGCCAGTCTTCATTCGCTTCCCGTAGCGGCCCCTGCACGATACATTGCGCGCTTCAGAGCCTCTTCGATGATACAAGAGCAGGGAACAGGGATCAGGGTTCAGGGATCAGAACACAGTTTTCGACGTATTGTGGAAAAGACCGACGTTGACCCAGAACGAATCTGATGTCCCTGTTCTCTGACGGCCAACGGTTCTTCGGGGGCGGTTGAAATGATGCCGCCAGGGGCTTTCGCCGACACGGGGGAGCTACCTTTGGCGAGCCATTGTACTCCTTATTGCATTTGCAGTGGCTGTGACGAGGCGGAGAGCAGAACGCTGTCAGGCGCGCGCTGTTTCAGCCCTCGCGACCAGCCCGACGGTGATGAGTCCGAGGAGCAGAATGGCTCCTTCAGTTTGCTCGCTGCGATTGTGGAGTCACGGCGTGGGGTTTGTAGATGTGCCAAGCCGGCGCCAGCGCGAGGAGTGCCAGCACGACGAGTCCTGAAACGAAGCCCATGCCGTGCAGAATGCGCAGCAGTTCTCCGACAATCGTGCCGGCGGTGTGCGTGTCAGCACGCAGCACGGTGAAGGTGATGGCGGCAACGACGGGGAAGAAGATTTCAGCACCAAGCCAGACGATGAGTGCGAGATAAAGCAGGGTACGGAGCAGGGTCTTCATTTGGGAAGGATACAGAAAGACAGGGAACAGGGGCGAGAGGGTAGAGGCCAGGGAATCAGAAGCGGATGTTCATTTGCGGAGGCTGGACTGTGCGGAGGAGAATTTGAAAACCAGAAGAGCCGCGTCGTGGTGAACGCGGCTCTTCTGAAATAAGAATATTCTGAGCGCTACTTTCTGGTGAGTGCGCGCTTCAGCACAGTCTCGAGCGCGGCTTTCACTTCTGCGTATTCGGCTGGGGGTACTACGCCTGTGAGCCGTTCGCTCTCGAGGGAGAAGAGCTCTTCTTTCAACGCATTCAAGAGAGCATTGTTCTTCGTTCCCGGAGAGGTGTGCAAGGGAGAGGATGATGGAGCTGATGCCGGCTCATGCGTGGCGACTGCTGTGCCCGCGGGTTTGCGCAGCAGGAAGCCGGCAGCGGCGACGAGCAGCAACGCCAGACCGCCGAGGATCCACCATTTGTATTTGCTTAGAGGGTCGGGGGTGTTGATGGGTGCGCCGATACCGCCGCCCGGCTGGTTGGTGGGAGCGCCTGCATCCTGTCCGCCGGCAGCACCGCCACCCGCGCCTTGCTCTTCGCGCGGCATCGATCCGGTGCCTGACACGGTGAACTCAAGTGCTTTGCCGGGCACTGCATTCTTGGCGACGAATGTTTGAACGTTGGGATCCTGCTTGATCGGTTGAAATGTCGACCCGGAACCGGCCTCGAAGGTCATCGCCTTTGGCAATAGGACGCCAATGTTTTGCGCGGCGAGCGTGACTTGGGGTCTGAAAGTGAACTTGCCACCGCTGTACGGTACCTGGTAGGTGACTTGGAACTGAGTATCTTTTTCACCTTCATCGGGCTGAATGGGGAAGTTGAATGCGTAGTGGCCCTTTGTACCGCTCGGCTGCAGTTTGAGGCTGGTCGGGAGGCTGCCGGCGCTGGGCCTTTGCGCTTCGGCCGAAGCGACAACCGCTTCTTCGGGCAGCACGATCTCAAAGCTATGCGGGCTCCACTGCGTGCGCGGCGGCATGCTGGTGTTGTGCACGAAGTAGCGCTCGATCACGCTGAGCTGGCCGTTGTCGCTCTGGATCTCGAGCACGTCGGCCTCGATGAAAACGCCTTCGACCTTTGCCGCGACATCGTAAACGGTGATCTCGCGGGCTTCGCCGCTTGGTGGCGCCTCGGCAAAAAACTCCGCTCCTTGATGCGTTACTTTTACGAGGGCGGGGTTGTTGCTGGGACGGTTTAGCGAGTAGTGGCCCCTGGCATCGGTGGTTGCGTGCGCCACTTCGGCCATGCCGGCCTGTGGTTCGACGAGCACGACTGAATCGCCTGACGCTGGTTTGCCGGTGGTCTTGTCGGTCACTGTGCCGGTGACGCTGGCGGCCTGTGCGAGAGCGCCGGCAAAAAACATGCTCAAAGTGGCCGCGTGCAGAAAAGTCTTAATCGATCTCATTGTCTTGAATGAAGTCCTTGTCTTGTATGAGGCTGCGTTCACGCTTGCTGCAAATGTTCAATCTCGGCCAGCAACTGCGCGGTTTCATTTTCAAGTTGTGCCCGCTGTACTAGAAAGTCCTCTTCGGGATATTTCCCGGCGCGGAATTCAAAGTTGAGATCTCGCAGGTTTTCGTAGAGCTGTTCCTTACGCTCTTCAAGGTAGTCGAGGCGAGTCTTCTGTCGCTGGCTGGCGAAGACGTTTTCTGGCCAGAAGGTGTAAACGAGCAGGGCAATCGCCATGAACGCGCCCAATGCGAGGCCTAGGGTCTCATTCATAAATCAAATACCTCCTTCGTTGCCCGCATCAGTTTCGCGGCGAACGCGTTCCCGCAGGGCGTCAATCTCCGGGTTGCTTGCCTGCGGCGCGGTCTGCGTTCTGCCGACCGACCAGTGGCGGACCAGCAGAATGGTGCCGAAGAGCGCGGCGCCGAAGACAGCAAAGGGTGCGATCCATGCCACCAGGTCGAAGCCGTGCGTGGTGGGAGCGGCCAGAACCGTCGCACCGTACTTCGCGGCGAACGCGTCGAATATCTGCTGATCGCTTTTGCCCGAGTCGATTGCTGTCCTCAGCTCCTGGTTCTCTTGTCCGCGCGAGGGGCAACCTGCGTGATCGCATCCGCCGAGCAGTTGCGCGCAGCCACAAGTGCACATCAAGCTGCGCCCCATCTTCTCGAATCGCGCGCTGGAATCGGTTGCGCCCACTGAGAAGCAGACGGCCACCGCCAGCAAGATTGCCTGTGCGGATTTGATCCAAAACCTGAAACGCGTGGGAGCAGCCATCAGTCGCCACCTTTCAGCGCTGGTTCGCTGGGTGCTGTGCGCGCGGCGGGAACTTTGAGTGTGGCACTGGCCGGGCTGAGGCTCGGAACTAATGCTACAAACGTGCCGAAGACGAGGAGGACTACTCCGGCCCAGATCCAACTTACCAGCGGATTTAGAAAGGCCTTGATGATCGGCTGACTGGTGTCGGGGTTCGTCCCCTCGTAAACGACATATAAATCCCAGCTAGGAACCGAGTGGATGGCAACCATGGTTTGCGGCTGCTGGCTGGCGAGGTAGACGCGCTTCTCAGGAGTCATCTGAAATTGCTTTTTGCCGCCGCGGTAGACATCGAGCAGCGCGTACTCAGAGTTGTAGTTGAGGTTTGAGTCCTGTGTGAAGCCAACGCACTCGAGTGTGTAGGGGCCGACGGTCATCGTGTCGTGCAGGGCAAGCTCTCGCTCCACATTGCGGTTGAAGGCCGATCCAGCCAACCCAATTATCACAATTACGACGGCGATGTGAATGATGTATCCGCCGTATCGGCGTGTGTTGCGGCGAACGAGCAGATAGGTTGAGGTGAACAGATTGCGCCCTGTCTGGCGCGAGATCACGCCGGCCCCGCGGAGAAATTCGGAAGTGATTGCGGTGAATACGCTTGCGCAGAGAGCAAAGGCGACCAGCGCGTAGAAGTTGCCGCTGTCAAATGCGCCATCTTTCCAGGGCTTCACTCCAACTGCCAGGCAAACGATCACCGTAGCCCACAGAGCAATGGATGGGGCGATGAAGTTGCGGCGAACAGCGCGGAGCGAGGTTGAACGCCAGGGAAGCAGCGGACCGACGCCGGTGAGGAACAGGAGAAACAGCCCGATGGGAATAGCCACACGGTTATAAAACGGAGCGCCCACGGTGACCTTGTTGCCGACAACGTATTCGCTGAGGATCGGGAAGAGCGTGCCCCACAGAATGACGAAGCAGGCAGTGAGCAGAACGAGATTGTTAAACAGGAAGCTGGATTCGCGGCTGACCAGCGACTCGAGATGGTGATCGGCCTTGAGATGATTGCGCTGCAGGATATAGGTGAATATGCAGACCGCCAGCACGGCTCCCATGAATACCACGAACCATGTGCCGATCGACGACTGTGCAAAGGCGTGCACCGAGCTGACGAGGCCGGCGCGTGTGAGCAATGTGCCGAGCAGAGTAAGCAGGAATGTGGAGAAGATGAGCCAGACGTTCCAACTCTTCATCATGCCTTTCTTTTCCTGCATCATGACGGAGTGCAGAAAGGCTGTGCCGGTGAGCCACGGCATGAAGCTTGCGTTCTCGACCGGATCCCATCCCCAATAGCCGCCCCAGCCGAGCACGGCGTAAGCCCAATGCATGCCGAGGAAGATTCCGCCGGTGAGGAAGAGCCAGGTGACCAGCGTCCAGATGCGGGTGATCTTGATCCATTTTTCGCCCGGGTAGCGCATCATGAGGGCGCCGAGTGCGAAGGCGAATGGCACGGAGAAGCCCACATAGCCGAGGTAAAGCATCGGCGGGTGGATGACCATCTCTGGATATTGAAGGAGCGCGTTTAACCCGAAGCCGTCGTCCGGAACCGTGCCCTTGGTGAGGGCGAATGGCGGAGCGGCGAAGTTGACGACCGCCAGGAAGAAGACCTGAATGGCGGCTAAAATTGTGCCGGCATAGGCGTATAGCTTGACGTCGTTCTTGTGAGTCAGCCGAAGTACAAACCCATAAGCGCCTAGCAACCAAGCCCACAGCAGCAGGGAACCTTCCTGGCCGCTCCAAAGGGCTGCGAATTTGTAGGGACCGGGCAATGCACGGTTGGAGTGCTCGAGGATATAGGTGATGGAGAAGTCGTTGGTGAAGACCGAATAGACCAGGGCAACTGCGGCTCCGGTGACGGCCACGAATCCGGCGATTCCGGCTCGGCGAGCCGTATCTGCAAGTCGCTCAGGCGAGATCTGAACCGATTGGCCGGTCGCGAGGAGCCGCAGCGCCACGATTCCGGCCAGCAGGTTGTAAGCTGCCAGCGCTAAAGCTATTAAAAGGGCAAGACTTCCGAACGTTGCCATTAGAACTCCACTCCGATTCTCGCACCCGGGCCTGCTACCTCACAGGCTTGCCAACGAGGCTATTTTCAATCATTTTAGGCCTTTGACATGTGATCTGCCTCACACTTGGGGTGGAGGAAGGAGCGAAAGCGGCCCCTTCCTAACTACTCACGATTTGACCTGGACTCGCAATCTTCAGCTATAGCGACGCCGGAATGAGCGACTCGGGATATGGCCAAAGTCACCCAAAGACCGACAGTTTTCACGCCGTTGCCGTTGGAGCGTGATGAATATCCCCTTTTTACGAATAGTGCCTCGCATGATAGTCAATACCGAGTCCCCATGATCCTATTTCTCCAGTTTCACGGCTGCGACGGTGGCAACGCTTCGACCAGTGCCTTAGTCAAAATTAACAGTGCCTTCGCAGGTTTCCAGTTCATCATAGGTATATACTTCGGTGCATTAGCTTCCCGTGCCCGTCGTTTAAAGTCACTCACAAACTGCAGGGCCCCCAGAGCGCAGCGAGACGGCAAACTCAATTCCCTAAGATTTACTTCCAAGCCAGACGTTTTCCTGCCCGCGCGCCGCACAGAGATAGCACGACACGGGGCTTAAGTGTCGAGATGATCGACGACAAACCTGTGAGATCGCAAATACGGCCCGTAACCATACGACGCCGGAACTTAGGGACTTCCTCGGCAAACTAAGCATCCCGTGGGAGGTCCTGCAAGCTGCCCGTAAACCCAGATCAACAGTGCAAATGCGTGGGTTGGTCGAAGGTGGCCTGAGATCTTCTTTAGAGGAGGGGCCTCGTGTCGCGGCATTTCGATGCAATCATCATCGGGACCGGGCAGGCAGGCCCGTCCTTGGCTGCACGGTTTGCGACTGCGGGTATGGCAGTGGCGATTGTTGAACGCTATAAGTTCGGCGGCACGTGCGTGAATACAGGATGCATACCCACAAAGACGCTTGTTGCCAGCGCGTACGCAGCCCATGTTGCTCGCCGCGGCGCGGAATATGGCTTTACTGTTAACGGCGATGTACGCGTCGATATGAAGCGTATCAAGGCACGCAAGGATGAGATTTCCGGACGGTCTAACAGGGGTGTAGAGGAATCGTTGCGAGGGCTCAAAAACTGTACGGTCATCCGAGGCCATGCCCGCTTTGAGTCGCCTCACTCTGTCGTGGTCAACGATGAAGTCCTTGAAGCCAACAAAATATTCATCAACGTTGGCGGTCACGCCACTGTTCCCGCGTTTCCGGGGATTCACGATGTGCCCTTTCTCACCAACTCCTCAATGATCGATGTCGATTTTTTGCCGGAGCATCTCGTCATTATCGGCGGAAGTTACGTTGGGTTGGAATTCGGCCAGATGTATCGCCGCTTCGGAAGCGAAGTCACGATTGTAGAGATGGGACCGCGCCTGATTGGACGTGAAGATGAAGATGTCTCCTATGCCGTGCGGGAGATTTTGGAGCTTGAGGAGATACGGATTCGATTGAATGCGAAATGTATATCCCTGGCGAAGCGCGACAGCGGTATCGCAGTCGGCATGGAATGTAGTGAAGATCCGCCGGAAGTATCAGGCACTCACGTCCTTCTCGCGGTGGGACGCACGCCCAATACGCACGACCTGGGTCTCGATCGGGCCGGAATTGCGACAGGCGAACACGGCTACATTATCGTTGACGATCAATTGCAAACCAACGTGCCCGGCATCTGGGCCCTGGGAGACTGCAATGGCCACGGCGGCTTTACGCACACTGCATACAATGACTATGAGATCGTCGCCGATAATCTGCTCAACGCAGACCATCGCCGTGTATCGGATCGGATCCAGACCTACGCTCTGTTTACCGACCCGCCGCTGGGCAGATGCGGGATGACGGACGCCGAAATACGGAAGTCCGGGCGTGCTGCGTTGACTTCGAAACATCCAATGAGCCGAGTGGGCAGGGCCATTGAAAAGAGCGAGACACAAGGTTTCATCAAAGTCACGGTCGATGCGGAAACAAAACAAATTCTAGGTGCTGCGATTCTTGGAACCGGGGGCGATGAAGTCGTTCAGGTCTTGCTGGATGTCATGTATGCGAAGGCGCCTTATACAGTAGTGCAGCGCGCAATGCATATCCATCCGACGGTTGCGGAATTTCTCCCCACCGTCTTATCCAAACTGGAACCGCTCATTTAGAGCTGCTGGTGGAGAAATCTTCAGCTTTACGAGTTTGGTGTGGTTGGCTTGCAATTCAGGACGAATCGTTCGCCGCGTCGAATCAGCCGAAGAGGAACTCCTTTTCGCGGAGTTCCTTGATGGTGTCGCGGATGCGGGCGGCCTTCTCGAATTCGAACTTCTTGGCGGCCTCGCGCATATCGGTTTCAAGCTTTGCTATGTACGCGTCGACATCGGCCTGGGAGTTGAATTCGGGCAGGCTAGCAACCTCTTCTACTTCAATGTCGCCGTATTCGGCCTTGAGGATCTGCGCCAGGCCCATATCCATCGTGTTGATGATCGACTGCGGCGTGATGCCGTGTTCCTCGTTGTAGGCGCGCTGGATGGTGCGACGGCGATCCGTCTCGCCGATGGCCTGCTTCATGGAATCGGTCATGCGGTCGGCGTAGAGGATGGCGCGGCCTTCGAGATGGCGCGCGGCGCGGCCCATGGTCTGGATGAGCGAACCGGAGGAGCGCAGAAAGCCTTCCTTGTCTGCGTCAAGAATGGCGACGAGAGAGACCTCGGGGAGGTCGAGGCCCTCGCGGAGCAAATTGATGCCGATCAGCGCGTCGAACTCGCCTTTGCGAAGTCCCCGCAACAGCTTGACCCGTTCCAGCGTTTCGATCTCCGAATGCATGTAGCGGCACTTGACGCCGACCTCGGTGTAGTAGCCTGCCAGGTCCTCGGACATGCGCTTGGTCAGCGTCGTCACGAGCACGCGTTCGTTGCGCTTGGCGCGGTCGCGAATTTCGGCGAGCAGGTCGTCGATCTGGCCTTTGACGGGGCGAATCTCCACCTCGGGGTCAACGAGCCCAGTCGGCCGGATGACTTGCTCGACGACTACGCCGGCTGAGCGAGTGAGCTCGTAGGGGCCGGGAGTGGCGGAGACATAGATCGCCTGCTGCACTCGATTCTCGAATTCATCGAACTTGAGCGGCCGGTTGTCCATTGCCGAAGGCAGGCGGAATCCGTAATCTACGAGATTTTGTTTGCGGCTCCGATCGCCATGCCACATGCCATGCACCTGTGGAATGGTGGCGTGGCTCTCATCCACAAAGAGCAAGAAGTCGCGCGGAAAGTAGTCGAGCAAAGTGGGCGGAGCTTCGCCGGGCAGGCGGCCGGAAAAGTGCCTGGAATAGTTCTCAATGCCGTGACAGTAGCCCATGGACTTGATCATCTCGAGATCGAAGCGGGTGCGTTGATGCACTCGCTGCGCCTCGACCATGCGGCCTTGCGACTCAAGCTCGGCGACCCAGGTATTCAACTCGGAGACGATTGAATCGATCGCCTGGGCCTTCCGCTCGGGTTGCACAACGTAATGGCTTTTCGGGTAGATGGGAAGCCGCGCATACTTTTGCTTGACGGTGCCGAAGAGCGGATCGATCTGCGAGAGCGATTCGATCTCATCGCCGAAGAGTTCGATGCGATAGGCTGTTTCGTCGTAGGTGGGGAAGACCTCGATGATGTCGCCGCGCACACGAAAGGTTCCGCGGCGAAAATCGGCATCGTTGCGTTCGTAGAGAATTTCGACCAGCCGTCGCGTGATGTCTTTGCGGCTGATGCGCTGGCCCTTTTCGAGCAGCAGCAACATGCCGTAGTAGGCCTCGGGCGAGCCGAGGCCGTAGATGCAACTGACGGAACTGACGATGATGGCGTCGCGACGTTCGAACAGGCTTCGCGTGGCGGAGAGGCGCAGCTTGTCGAGTTCTTCATTGATGGTGGCTTCCTTCTCTATATATAGGTCGCCGGCTGGGATGTAGGCCTCGGGTTGGTAATAGTCGTAGTAGCTGACGAAGTATTCGACCGCGTTGCCGGGAAAGAACTGCTTGAACTCGTGATAGAGCTGGGCCGCCAGTGTTTTGTTATGCGCGAGGATAAGGGCCGGACGATTGGACTGCTCAATAACCTTGGCCATGGTGAAGGTTTTGCCCGAGCCTGTAACTCCAAGCAGGACCTGGTGTTTCTCGCCCGCTGTCAACCCGTCCATCAATTCCTCGATGGCGCGGGGCTGATCTCCCCGGGGCTTGTAGGTCGTGACCAACTGAAAATCCATTTTGTGATTATAGGGTAAGAGCGAAGATTAGGCGAAGAAGAAAAAGACTCGCACCCTGAGCCCGAAGTCTCGGGGGCTTTTGTCTGAATCCGGCGGCTCGCCGGATACCAGAATGACGTTGAAATTCGAATTTATTGAATTTTCACTGACTGGAAATCGAAGCAATTTTTTGTGCTGATATGTTCCTCTGCCAGGAGGTAACAATGCGCAATTCAATTCTTTTCGCCCCAATGCTCGCTGCATTCCTCGCAGTGAGCGCCACCGCCCAAGAACATGACGGGGATTGGGAGCGAAGTTCCATCCGCCACGTTCTCTTAATCACCATCGACGGCATGCACGCCGTCGACTTCAAGAACTGCTCCGAGGGAATCGGTAGTGTGAACGGCGGCAAGCCCTACTGCCCCAATCTTGCCGAACTCGGAACGACCGGCGTGAACTATGTGGCCGCCAACACATCGAAGCCGTCAGACTCCTTTCCCGGCCTGATGAACATCGTGAGCGGAGCGACCCCGCGTCTGATGGGCGTCTACTATGACGTGGCCTATGATCGTTCGCTTGATGGTCCCGCGACGGCGACCGGCAATGGAAATGCTGCCGGTCCATGCGTGCCTGGCGCGACGCCGACCGGATACACGACGGAGTACGAAGAGGGGCTCGATATCGATCAGACCAAGCTTAACGGCGGAGCACCGGGAGCCGGCCTGACAGAGGGCGGCATCGCCTCCATTGATCCGGCGAAGCTCGATCGCGACCCTAAGGCGGGTTGCGCTCCTGTCTATCCGTGGGACTTTGTGCGGACAAATACGATCTTTGGCGTGATCCACAAGGCTGGTGGTTATACCGCGTGGTCAGACAAGCATCCGGCCTACTCTTCGGTTGCGGGCCATGGCGGCACCAACGCGCTCGATGACTTCTATTCGCCGGAGATCAATTCGAATGTGATCGCGCTGCCGGGCGTGACTACACCGTCAGGCGTGAGCTGCGCCAGTGTTCGCGACCCGGGCTCCGATCTCACCTCGTGGACAAACAGCTTCGAGAACGTCCAGTGCTACGACACATTGAAGGTGAATGCGATCCTGAACGAGATCGAAGGGAAGACGCATAGAGGCAATCCCGGGAAGACGCCGACGCTGTTTGGCATGAATTTCCAGGCCGTCAGCGTTGGTCAGAAGCTCATTGAAAGCGGGGCCGGAAAGGGCGGATATCTGGATGCGGCGGGAACGCCGACGGGAAATCTGCTGGGCGAGATTGAGTTTGCCGACGATGCGATCGGCGAGATGGTGATGAAGCTCAAGGATCGCGGACTATGGGAGTCGACGCTGATCGTCATTACGGCCAAGCACGGGCAATCGCCGATCGATCCGAATCTATACTTTCCGATTCCAGGCAAGACCAACAACGGCACATCGCCGGCCACGCTGCTTGCGAGCCTGCTGCCGGACTCCGAGTCGCCCTTGAACCCCAACGGAATTGGGCCGACGGAGGACGACGTTTCGTTGCTGTGGCTGAAGAATTCTTCTGACACTGCGTCGGCGGTTTCAACCCTCGAGAGCAATCTGAAGACTGCTGGGATTGGGCAGATATTCTTCGGCCCGAGTCTTGCGCTCAACTACAACTGGCCGGGGCTGCCGCCGAATGGCGATCCGCGCACGCCGGATATTATTGTCGCGCCGAACGTGGGAGTGACCTATACCGGCAGCGGCAAAAAGCTGATGGAGCATGGCGGTTTTGCGCACGACGACATCAACGTGATGTTGCTGCTGTCGAACCCCGCGTTTGCGCCTCACACAGTCTATGCCGAAGTGGGAACACTCCAGGTAGCTCCGACCATCTTGCGCGTCCTCGGGCTCGATCCACGCAAGCTCGATGGTGTGCGTCTGGAAGGCACTGGTGTGTTGCCGGACGTGAAGCTCGACTTCGGGCACTAGTATCGAGACCGCGTAGATTTGTGGTTTCCCAGGTCCTAAAAGCGGGACCTGGGGCACCCAGATTCATGGGCACGATTACAAAATCACCAGGTCGCGATACCAGTTCAAAATGCGTGGGCGTCTTTGGGCGTCCGCGCAAACTGAAGAGCTTTGCATCAAGCCCGACCAATATCGCTCGAAACTCCCGAATGACTACCTGAGCATGGCGCCGACGTTGGCGCGAATAGTCGGGCTCGATGCGGTGCCGGTGATGGTGAGCGGGATGCCGCGATTTGTCGTTGCGGCGGGTTTGGCATTGGGATGAAGGAAGCCTCCCACAATGCCGCTTACCGTATTGACTGCCTGGTTAGCGACTGCGCCAACTGCGTTGGACGAGTTGAGGGTCGCGACCATTTTGAAGTCGAGAGCTCCGGCGGGAGAGATGGTGCCGGTACCTGTGGCCGACCCGATCTGGGGCAGATTGCTGTAGATGTCGTTGATCTGGGTCGATTGAGGCGAGGAGTGCACGTTGGCGCGCAGTGTCTGGATCTGGGTGCCGCCGCCGGTTCCGCCGAAGGGGTTGAGCCCACCAATCTTTGAACCGAGATCGAATCCTGCAAGCTTGGTGTTGTTGATCTCGACAGGGCCGGAGATAGTGGACTCGGTTGCAGGCCCGGTAACCGCTACGTTTGCTGTCAGACTCCCGCCCTGAAGAGAAGAGCCGCTGGGCAAACGAATTCCGACGACGGGCAGCAACTGCTCCAGCTGATCGATAGGGAGATTGGGGGCCGCGAGGTGCAGATTGAGCACGATGGCCTGCGGGGTGAACTGGAATCCACCCGTGACATGCACGGAAACGGAACCGGTGTGGATTGCAATGTCATTCACGCGGCCTGCGCGGGTGCGGAGACTGCTTGAGATCGTGAAGTCGATGTTCACGGGCTGTCGTGCAGGCGAGCCGTGTGGAGACAATTGCAGTCTTTCGGCAGAGATTTTTCCGGAACTGGAAACGGCGGCTCCATCGGACATAAGCTGCGCATCGACGTCGTTGATCATGGAGACGCCTTTGCTTGCCTCGATGACGCCGGCCGCGACTGGATCAAAGTGCTTGAGTTGAATCGCGGCTTGAAAGGGGGTGTTGGATGTGTCTTTCTGCGCGATCGGGCCCGCGGTTCCGTTGAGCTTAAGTGTTCCGTCGGCAGGCAATTTGGCGGAGAGGTCGAAAGGGAAGGACTGCGCAAAGGAAAACTGCTTGACGTCAATGTTCACGTCAGAGTAGACAAACGGCTTGGGAGTGGCTGGAACGGATGAGACGGCGACGCTCCCATTCTTGATTTTCAACTCGCCGACGGTGAGGTCGGGAACTGAAGCCGATTGTTGCGGCTGCTGGGGGATCGCGCCGGCGCCGCCGATGCTGGAGAAGTTCCATTTTCCGTTTTGGGCCTGAATGAGTTGAATGGATGGCGAATCGATGGTGAGTTTTGTGATGTGCGCCTGGTGGTGAAAGAGAAGCGCGCCGACTTCAACTCCAATTTCGAGCTTTTTAGCATGCAGGAATGGCCAGTTGCTGAAGGCTGGATCTTCGGCGATGGAGATGTTCTCTGCCATCAGGCTTCCGGCTAGCAGAGAGAAACTCAAATGATCGAATGCGACATTTCTTCCCAGAGCACTGGAAAGCTGGTCTTCGATTGTGGGCCGAAAAGTGTCTGCATTGACGAAGAACGGAACAGAAACGATGACAACAAGGATGACTGCGACCACTGCAATGACGAATACCCACCGCTTCTTCATCGGGGATCCTTTCGACACATGGATTCGATGGAATTGTAACGCGCCGAGGGGCAAGGAATGTCAGGCCGGGGAATGCCTCGGTGACGGAGAGCAGGCAAGTTATGTATTTCGATTGGGTGCTGAGTCCTCTCGCCCATAAATGAATTCCAGATCATTGAATGACAATGCTCTTACCTTCTCTTGACACATGTTGCGTTGGGCAAGCGCAGTCTCGTGGTAATAGGAGGCTCTTTTTATGGAGCAAAGAGATAACTTGAAAGGCGCAATCAACCGCCGTTCGTTCGTGAAGAACGGCCTAACCGCTGCGGGTCTCGCAACTGCCGGCGTTGGATTCCTAGGCAACGCTCCATCGGTGTTCGCGGAAGAGGAAACTGGCGAACGGAGCGGCCATCTGACTCGGGGAGACGCTGCGCTGCTTCGTTTCGCTGCTGCGGCGGAGATTCTCGAGACCGATTTCTGGGTTCAGTACAACGAACTGTGCGGCATTCCAGATAATGAAGTTCCGGGCGGAAGCGGGAACCCAGCCTTCACCGCTGCCCTCTCAGTGCTCGACTCCGATATGGCTCAGTATGTCCATGACAATACAGACGATGAGTTCACTCACCAGAACTTTCTCAATGCCTATCTGGTCTCAAAGGGCGCAGATCCTGTAAATCTCGAGCCGTTCCGTACCCTCATGGGCAGTACCGCAACAGGCTCCAGCGGGAAAATGCGGCTCACGAATTTGATGGAACTCACGCTCGATACGAGTTGGTGGACTCGCTATCGCAGCGATTCACATAATCCGGACCTTGACCCGACCTTCACATTTCCCCAGGCCGTACCTACCCTGTCGGTGGGCAAGCACACTGCCATTCCACGGACCGACGCGGACACGACCGAAGCAAATTTCCTGCAGGCGATTGCAAATACAGCGGGTTTCCACATGCCAACCATCGAGCAGGGCGGCAACAGCCTCTACCCGGCAATGGCGCAAAGGGCCACCAGCGTAGAGGTATTGAGAATTCTGATCAGCATTGGGCCAACCGAGACAATGCACTTCCAAACCTGGGCGGATAAGGCCGGCAATGCGCCTCCCTTGACTGCGGTGGATCCGGTGACAGGAGTATCCGTGACCTTTCCTGACCTGAATTCGTCGCCTTTTGGAGGAGAGCTGTTCCAGACGAACCTGATCATGCCGGAGCCCTGCCCGTTCATAAGCCGCAAGCTTCCGCGATGCTCCGTGATCAGGCCGACGGCAACCAAAGGCATTGCGATGGGCGTGGTTAAGTTTCTAACGGACATGGGGCTTTTCATCGGTCATTCGCCGGCGTTCTTTAGCCTGATGCGCGATTTGGCTGAAGACGCAGATGAAGCAAGGCGGGAGCACTGAGGCCACGTTCCAATTTGCGCGGCTATGGAAGCAGAGAAAAGAACGGGCGTACGTCCGCAGGCGCATGCCCTGTGATCGCGGCAGGAACTCCGGCGCACTTCATCGTTGTCCGCGAGAGGTGACTCCTTTGCGAACTGCGATGCGTACGACAACCGGGTTGCTGCCGCGATCACCCTTCCCGTTTGTTAAAGCTAGACTTAAACAAAGCGATGAAAAAGCACATGTCCTATTGATTTACCAGGGCAGAGGCGTTCCCAGGTGGAAGAAGCCTCCCGTGGCGCCGTTGTCGGGCAACAAAGCCAGTGCGGCGCTGGTTTTGCCGCCTTCACTCAGTTCCAACGTTGCGCTTTGGCCGCCCATGTCGGTCTTGACCCAGCCGGGATGCGCGGAGTTCACCTTGACCTTTGTGTCGCGAAGCTCATAAGCCAGATGAACGGTAAACGCGTTGAGCGCCGACTTTGAGGCATCGTACGCAAAAGATTTTGCGTTATAGATGGGCGATTTGGGATCGGCGTGGAGAGTGAGCGAACCAAGAATGCTGGAAAGGTTGACGATGCGTCCCGCGGAGCTCTTTTTGATGAGGGGCAGCAGCGCCTTGGTCAGCGCCACCTGCGCGAAAAAGTTGGTCTCGAATACTTTGTGCAGCAGGTCGAGAGGTGCATCTTCTGCCCGGTGCTCAGGGCCGACTCCGGGAAATGTTCCGCCAGCGATGCCCGCATTGTTGACGAGAATGTCGAGCCGGCCGTATTTCGATTCGAAATAGTCGTAAGCCGCCTGGTAGTCGGCAGGCTTGGTGATGTCGAACTGAAGCACGTCGGCATCTACGCCCGCGGCGCGCAGCTTTTCGACGGCCTGTTCGCCATGCGCACGGTCGCGCGAACCGACGACAACTTTGATATTGGCTTCTTTGTTCAGCCCGAGGTCGAGCGCGGTCTGGTAGCCGAGCCCCCGATTTCCGCCTGTAATGAAAGCAATTTTCTGTGGCATTGGGGAAGTTTCTCCTGTGCAGTTTTGGATTCGCGCGAAGCGAGGAAGGTGCAGGAATTTGCAGGCGCCAGTTCCGACATCCCACAAACCATTCAAGGCATCGAAGCTGACGAACGGAATCCGTAGAAACCGGAGGGCAAAATATGCCAGAGAAATCAACGACGGCGAGAGCGAAAAGGGATTTGCTCGAAGGGAAATCCCCGTCAACGGCGGCGGGTGAATTTGTTCGCGAGGAGATCGATCATGTGCGTGAAGGGAAGCATGGAGCGCGTTCTCCCCAGCAGGCGATTGCAATTGGACTGAGCAAGGCACGGCGCGCGGGCATTCCTCTGAGGCCCCCAGGCCAGGGCAAGACCAGTGAGGAAACGAGGCACAAGGCGGAGAAGGATTACCAGACCGGACGGACCTCTCCAAAGACCGGTGAAGAGGGAAGCACAACGCGAGGCAGGTCGCGGATGGAGACGATGAAGGAGGAGCCCAAAACCACCGCTTCCCATGCGGCATTGTCGCGGCATGCCAAGAATGCCGCGCAGAAGAGGCGGTCGAAAGGATAAGGGAAATCGAGGGGCCAATTTGCACAACTTTGGAGACGGCGTTAAGACACGGCGGTGTCGAAGGGGTGAAATTCGCAACAACGCTTTTGTTTCCTCCTGATCAATTTATTTCCAATTGCCGCTCGGCATTTGGATCGCGTATCTTTGGTCCTGAGTCAATTGGAGCCACCTGATGCGCCTGCCTGATTCCCCGGAACAGGACGCAGTTGCGGCCGAGCAAGAACAGGCCAAGTTTGCACGTTTCGCGTTAGAGAACCCATTTGATGTTTCTCCGGACGCGATTCCTGTCACGAACAGCGATGGCGAAATTCGCGGCGTAAGCCCGTGCGCGGCGGAGCTGTTTGGACACCCCCAGACAGAGCTCATGGACCGGCCGATTGAGAACCTGGTTCCTGAACGGTTTCTCTCTCGCCACGCAAATCACCGTGAAAACGACAACGAACACCCGCACGCCCGCCAGGCGGGCGCAGCTATGAGTCCTTTTTAAGTTGCAAGGGGGATGAACCGCAGTGGGCAAAACTCGACCCAGACTATGCCTGAGCTCACAAACCCGGTAAGGCAACGCGCGCAAGGCAAGCAGAGGACCTAAAACCGAGCCAAGGGTACTCGAAGAGAGGATCCCCAATTCAATAGAGCAACAGCGGGAGCACCATGGCACATGCAATTGCAGCATTTTCGATTCCCGCATTCATGCCTCACGGATACTGCTATCGCTGGGATCCGCGAATACTATGGATGCACGTATCGTCAGACGCGCTGATCGGACTGTCTTACTACTTCATTCCCCTAGTTCTTCTATATATTGTCCGTCGACGGCGCGATCTTCCCTTCGATTGGATATTCATGATGTTCGGCGCCTTCATCCTGAGTTGCGGAACCACCCACTTGATGGAAGTTTGGACAGTATGGCAGCCACATTACTTTTTGGCCGGCGGCATAAAGATCATCACCGCGGGACTTTCTATCGCGACAGCCGCAGTATTGGTTCCTCTAGTTCCAAAACTGCTTGCCATTCCCAGTCCGAGCCAGTTGAGCGAGGTGAATGCCGAGCTCTCGCGGGAGATCGAAGGGCATCGCCAAACGGAACGCCAGCTGCGCGAAAGTGAAGAGAGATACCGCAGCCTTTTCGACCTCAATCCGTATCCGGTGTGGGTTTACGATCGCGAGACACTTCGGTTCGTTGCCGTCAACAGCGCTGCGGTCCGCTCGTACGGCTACTCGGAACAGGAGTTCCTCGCGATGACGATCCTTGATATCCGTCCAACTGAAGATGTTCCGGCTGTGTTAGATCATCTTTCGAGATACGAAGATACCCAGGAACAACCCACCGGTACCTGGCGGCATCGCACCAAGAACGGCAAAATACTCGACGTAGAGATCAAGTCTCATCCACTCAGCTTCGCTGGACGCGGGGCGATACTCGTGATCGCCGCGGACATCACGGAACGAAGGCGGGTGGAGCGCAAAAGCAGGGGGCTTCTGGATTCCGCTCCCGACGCCGTTGTGGTTGTCGATCGGACTGGCAAGATCGTATTGGTAAACGCGCAGGTGGAGAAGCTCTTCGGCCATAAACGCGAGGAGTTGCTCGGCAACACAATGGAGATTCTCGTACCTGAACGTCTACGCGGCGCACATCCAGGGCATCGCACTTCGTTTTTCAACGATCCCAAGGCGCGGCCCATGGGCGCGAGCCTGGAGTTATACGGATTGCATAAAGATGGACGTGAGTTCCCGGTGGAGATAAGCCTGAGTCCAATGGAGACGGAGGAAGGAGTGCTGGTCTCCAGTGCGATCCGCGACATTACGGAACGCAAGAAGGCAGAGGATGAACTCAAAGAACTTGATCGGCAAGTCCGCCACCAGAATGCAGAATTGGTCGCTGTCAATCAGGAATTGGAGAGCTTTGGCTACTCTATCTCGCATGACCTTCGTGCTCCACTTCGTGCGATCGACGGGTTCAGCCTGGCGTTGCAGGAAGATTGCAGTGACAAGCTGGATGCCGAGGGGAAGCACTATCTACAGCGCATTCGGAATGCGACCGCGAGAATGGGAAAGCTTATCGACGATCTTCTGGAACTTGCGCGCATGACTCGGACCGAAATGGTTACTCAAGAAGTAGATTTGAGCGGCATGGCGGAGGACATCGCTGCTCACTGTCGGGCCGCTGATCCGCGTCGCGAAGGAACCTTTGTGATCGCACCGGGTCTGGTGACCGATGGAGATCGTAGCCTGCTGCGGGTTATGTTGGAGAATCTGATGGGGAATGCCTGGAAGTTTACCTCCAAGCAAGCTGATGCTCGCATCGAAGTGGGCGTTAAACAGGAATCCAATCGCAAGGTTTACTTTGTGAGGGACAATGGCGCCGGATTTGACATGACGTATGCGAACAAACTTTTCGGAGTTTTTCAACGGCTGCATGAAGCGAGCGAGTTTCCAGGAACCGGCGTAGGCCTCGCAACCGTTCAGCGCATTGTTCACCGGCACGGAGGCGGCGTTTGGGCTGAATCGAATCCGGGAGAGGGAGCGACGTTTTATTTCAATCTGGACGCGGGATAGTTGCGCGTCAAGGATGAGCGTGCGGGGAGTTTCCCGATACGATTCGCTCGCGCGGAAGAAAAGACCCAAGGTCATGCTACAAATGACCAGGGACAGATGAAGCAGTGAGGTCAATGTGATTCTATTGGTGGAAGACAATCCCGACGATGAAGCTCTTACGTTGAGGGCGCTGAAGAAGAACAACATCAAGAACGAGGTTTGGGTAGCGCACGATGGGGTCGAAGCTCTCGACTTTTTATTCGGCACCGGTCCACACGCAGGCCGCGATTTGCATGCCGTTCCCGAGTTAATACTGCTTGATCTGAAGCTTCCCAAGATCGATGGACTGGAAGTGCTGCGAAGAATCAGAGAGAACGAGCAGACGCGGCTGCTTCCGGTAGTCGTCCTGACCACATCGAGTGAGGAACAGGATCGACTGCGGAGCTACGATCTGGGAGCGAACAGTTATGTTCGCAAGCCGGTGAACTTTCAGCAGTTCATTGAAGCTGTTGGGCAGCTTGGTCTCTATTGGCTGATTCTCAACGAGCAACCACCGGTCATTCGGGGTTCTTGAATGAGTGTTCCACTACGCGTACTTGTGGTTGAGGACTCCGAAGACGACACGGCCCTTCTCTTGAGAGAACTCAGGCGAGGGGACTACGAGGTCACGTACCGGAGGGTCGATTCACCGGGCAGCATGGATGTCGCCACCGCAGTTGATGCGTGGGATATTGTCATCTGCGATTATTCGATGCCGCATTTCTCGGGGATGGAAGCCCTTCGCCTGCAACGATCCAAGAATACGGAAGTTCCCTTCATTTTTCTTTCTGGAACAATCGGTGAAGAGGCGGCCATTGCCGCGCTGAAAGAAGGTGCTCATGACTGCCTGCTGAAAGACGACTTGAAACGTCTGATACCGACTGTGCGCCGCGAACTTCGCGATGCGGAAGAAAGAAAAGCAAGGAAGCGTCTGGAGCAGGAGGTTCAGGAACTTCAGAAATTCGCGGCGATCGCGAAGCTTACCGGCGGCATTGCTCAGGATTTGAACAATGCGCTGGGCGAACTGCTATCGGCAATTTCCGCGAGCGTTGGCGAAGTTGTCTCTCACGACTGTGTCTCCCTTGCCCTTCACGATCCGAACAGTGGCGGCATTCGCATTCTTTTTGTAGAAGGGGGGATGTCGAAACCGCTGTTCGCCGCGGCGCCCAAAGATAATTCCGCCACCTCATCGGTGTCCCCTAACCAACATCCAGTCCTTCTCGATCTGGGAGACTCAAAGCACGCCACGGACGTATCGATTCAGCATTTGATTGAGGTACAGATGCGCTCCGGATGTCTCGTTCCTCTGATTGATGGCGACCAATCCATTGGCGCACTGATCTTCGCGAGTCTCAAATCGGACGCGTTTGGCCGACACGAAGTTGAAATGCTGAGCCAGATTGCAAGCCAGATTGCCACGGCGGTAAACAATGCTCTTGCATTCCGCCAAATTGCCGATCTTCGCGACAGATTTAGACGGGAGAAGCAATATCTCGAAGAGGAAGTGAACGTGGCGAACCGATTCGAGGATATTGTCGGCGAGAGCGGCGGACTGCGCCAGGTCCTGAAGGAGATTGAAACAGTGGCGCCGACGAATGCGACGGTTTTGATCCAGGGCGAGACCGGCACCGGTAAGGAACTGCTGGCGCGCGCGATCCACCGACTAAGCCCTCGCAATGAGTGCACTTTCGTCAAAGTCAACTGCGCGGCGATTCCCTCGGGGCTGTTGGAGAGTGAGCTATTTGGCCATGAGAAGGGCGCATTTACAGGAGCTATCGCTCGCAAGATGGGACGGCTGGAACTGGCGCATGAAGGAACGCTCTTTTTGGATGAGGTAGGCGAACTGCCGCTTGATTTGCAACCCAAACTGTTGCGTGCGCTGCAGGAGCGGGAGATTGAACGGCTGGGCGGGACGCGGCCCATTCCGGTGAATATTCGCTTGATTGCGGCCAGCAATCGCGACCTGGCGCAGATGGTCGCGGATAAAGAGTTTCGCAGCGACCTCTTTTACAGGCTTAAGGTCTTTCCCATCTTTTCTCCTCCGCTGCGCGACCGTACCGACGATATTCCAGTGTTGGTCAGGCATTTTGTTGACAGCCACAGCCGGCGCATGGGCAAGACCATCGAGACGATTCCAAAGGAAACGATGGACGCCCTCATTCGGTGGCCGTGGCCGGGGAATGTCCGCGAGCTAGAGAATTTTCTGGAGCGAGCGGTGATCCTTACGCGCGGCTCCGCACTCTATGTCCCTTTGGCCGAGCTCGAGACGAAAGGCGCAGCGATGGAAGCCGAATTGGAGAATCCGACCTTGAGGGCCGCCGAACGGGATCATATACTTCGCATGCTGCGCGAAACCAAGGGGCAGATAGGCGGTCCTGAAGGCGCAGCAGCCCGCCTCGGATTAAAACGCACTACCCTAAATTCGAAATTAAAGAAGCTCGGCATCGAGAGAAGTGACTATATGTAGTCTTGGTGGCGAGATTTCGTCACCGTCACTTCGTCACTTCGGCAGGAGACATATCCGGCCAATGCCGTTGATATTCCAATAAGTCTATGATTCACAATCGGTTAAATTCTTTCTGAACACTACAGGGAGCTTTGGCACGCGACTTGCTTTTAGTCGTTGCGTGGCGCAGGACGAGCCAAATCACGTTGCGAATCACGTTTCAAGAGACACCGGAAGCAATGGAGATGCGGCTGGAAGGGCGAGTCGCGGGGCCGTGGGCAGAGGAACTTGGTCGCATCTGGGTGGAGACGGCCCCCCGATTGGCAGCGAGAAAGCTTCTGATCGATCTACACAACGTCACTTACGCGGATGCGAACGGCAAGCAAGTTCTGAGAGCGATCTATGCTCAGACGAACGCACGGCTTATCGCAAGCACTCCATGGACCCAGTTTCTTGCTGCGGAGGTCGCGGCCAACCAAGCTGAAGGTAACGACGAGGAGAAGGAAGATGCTGACAATGCGTGAGACGATGGGCAACGGCACCGGCCAGGTCCGGGCCGGCGAGTTTTTGAAGAAGTTGTCACCCTCGGCGCTGCGAGATCTGGAGTCGATGGAGTTTCCGACTTTATACCAGCCCGGCGTGCTTCTGTTTTCAGAGAAGGCGATGGCACAGGGAATCTTCATCGTGGTCTCTGGAGAAGTGAAGCTCTCAATCAATTCCAGTGACGGCAAGCGGCTCATTCTTAGCATTGCCAAGGCCGGCGAGATTCTTGGTCTGCCGTCCGCTCTGTCCGGCCTTCCCAGTGAAATGACCGCCGAGGTGCTTTATCCCTCAAGAATCGCTGTCATCGAGCGGAGCTCCTTCCTCAGTTTCCTGAGCCGTCACCCGGAGGCTTATCAGACTGTGACCGAAGAGCTGAGCCTGCAGTACAAGACGGCTTGCGAGCAGTTGCGCACCGTTGGTCTGTCGGCGTCGGCGCCGGAGAAGCTTGCACGCCTGTTGCTTGAGTGGAGCGATGAGGGCCAAAAGAGCGACTCGGGCTCGCGCTGCCGCTTCTCGCTCACGCACGAGGAGATTGGCGAGTTCATCGGGACATCGCGCGAGACCGTAACGCGGACTCTCACCGCATTCAAGAATCGCCGCCTTGTATCGTTTCATGGATCAACCGTCACTATTCCCAGCAGGATGGCGCTGCAGAGTCTTGCCGGCATCTAAATCGAGGGAAGTTGTTATCGACCTATAGATTTTGTTTTGTAAGTGTTTGTCTCTCGCGGAGGGAGTGCCGGGGCTCTCCGCGGAGTTTTATATATAACTCAGGCATAGAGTGCATGGAGCTTCCAAGGTAGAATGACAACGATCCATGCCTTGGAGGCTCCATGCGCAAATTTCTGCTCTCTCTGCTCACCGGGATCTTTGTCAGTTCTGTTGCCGCACCGCTCATCGTGGCGCAAGGCGCACCGCCCCAAGGCGGCAGCGATCAGCCCTACACGGTTGAGTACTACTACAAAGTGCAATGGGGCCATCAGCAGGAGTTCCACGATCTCTTTATCAAGAACCATTACCCACTGCTGAAGAAGATCGTCTCCACTGGCCGCATTGTCTCTGTGAAGATCGAGTCGCCGGCTTACCACACGACTGAAGACGGCCGCTGGGACTTTCGCGTGACGATTCGCTACAAGAACTCGACCGTTGCCACCACGGCGAACCCGGATGAAGAAGGCTTCATCGCGCAATTGTGGCCCGATAAGGAAACCTACAAACGGGAAGAGCAGCGGCGCTTCGAGATTCTAATAGCGCATTGGGATCTGCCGGTTACCGATATTACGCCGAGGTGACGAAGGATCCGACGCTGCACGCTGATTCTGCATTGTTAATCTTGGATCGGTCAGTCGTCTTTGTGCCGCCACTTTTCAACCAGGTCTTCCGCGGCTTCGCGCCAGTCGGGAAACTCGAATTCAAATCCGGCATCGAGCAGGCGGCCAGGAATCACGCGGCGGCTTTTGAGTACAAGCTCCGTTTCCGTGCGCAAAAAGAACGCTCCGATTTCAAGCAGCGGTGCTGGAGCAGGAAAGCCATTCGGTATGCCATAGGCTTCGCGAAGAGCAGACATAAATTCGCGATTGGGCAGCGGGTTGGGAGAAGCAATGTTGACGGGACCTTCGAAATCTTCGCGTGCAATTAGAAACTCGATGGCGCGGGCAAAATCAGCTTCGTGAATCCAAGAGACAAACTGGCGGCCGTTGCCTTGCTTGCCGCCGAGACTGAACCGGACCAGGTTCAGCAGGACGGCGAAGGCGTTGCCCGGCGTGGGACTGAACGTAATAGCCGAGCGCATGGCTACCTTTCGGGTGCGCGGTGTTGGAACCTTGAAGAAGGCCGCTTCCCAGTCTTTTGCCACCTGGATTGAAAAGTTCCAGGCGTCCGGAGCGTTCGGCTCATTTCCGCCGAGTTCGCCTGTTTCTTCATCCATCGGTCGGTCGAGGGCATGTCGGTAGATGGTCGCCGTTGACGCATTGAGCCAAACGCGCGGGGGATCGGCAAGACCAGCGATGACCTCTCCAAGCAGGTGCGTCGATTGAATGCGCGAGTTGTAAATCTCTTCGCGGTTTTCTGGCGTGTAGCGGCAGTTGACGCTGCGTCCGGTCAGGTTGACGCAGACGTCGGCGCCTTCAAGATACTGTGTCCAGATTCCCGGATGCTCGCCGTCCCAATGAACGGTCTGCCAGGGCGGAGTGTGTGGTCCACGCGTCAGGACAGTAACATGATGGCCGCGCTCCTGAAAGTAGCGTGCCAGCACGCGCCCCACCTGCCCGCTGCCGCCGGGAATCACGATGCGCAAGAGACGCACAGGCGCAAAAATGCTGGATGCCATCGCTTCAGAGTGTAGCTCAGTGCAGCGAAGAACTGCCCTATGGTATGGGGGGCGCCGGTGGTGGCGGCATGGGCGGCATCCCATAGGCTGCCCAAAACTGTCGCCGGCGAAAGTTGCGAAACTCTCTCACGATTCCGATGACGATGAGGGCCAGAAAGATCATGGGCACCCAGAAGAGCCAAGGTCCCGGAGCGACCCTATCCCCACCGACGGAAACAGAATCAGCCGCACGGAGCCAACCGAACATCACCACCAGGTCCTTGCCCACTGAGACGTTTTCTCCCAGATGGACTGACCCAAAGAAATTAACCATGTCATGGCCAATCGAGGCATTGTCTTCGGCTCGCACCGATCCAAAGAAATTGACGACGTCGTGATGGGCGCTCCCAGCGATGTGTACATTGCCGAAGAACACGACGATGTCGCCTTCAACCGTTCCTTTATCCTGAACGCTGCAGAAGAAACACACGGCATCGTGGACTGTCGCGCCCTCTGGAACATTGATGTCGCTGCCGAACTGAATGGCGTCGTGTTTGGCATGAGCCGGAGTTGCGGTGAGCGCAAGGACCGAGGCCAGTAGGGAAGCTGTTAGCATTCGCCGAATCATAGAGCGCCTCTCTGCAGTAATATTACGCCGGGTGCGGACAAAAAGTTCCAACTGGAAGCGGGTCGCGGAGGGGCTGAAACTCCCTACGCATGCCCAACCGGATGCGCCGGGGCGGGGTTGTCAAACGCAGTTCAAGAATCGATTTTTGCGGGGCTGAGGGCGGCTGTCCAGTCCACAGGGGAGTCCACCAGGACGTCCGGCGGGATGACCTCGAGGCTGCCCGGTGAGAGGCCAAATGTGCAGCCGATACACCACGCGCCGGCATTTCGCGCAGTCAGCACGTCGACCTGGCTGTCGCCGATCATTACGGTTTGATCGGGCTGGGCTTCGGCCTCTTTCATCAATGCGAGCAGGCCCTCAGGATTCGGTTTCTTGGTGTTGAAACTGTTGCCGCCGTAAATGTTCAGGAAGTAGGGAGCCAGGCCGAGCGCTTCGCAGATGGCCTGCGCAGGGCGAACCGGCTTGTTGGTCAGCACGGCCATCGCGCGCGGCGGTGCGTTGAGCTGATCATGCAGGTTGTGCAAGGCGTGGAGTGCCCCGAGTACCCCTTCGTAAGCGTAGGTGTAGTCAAGTTTGTGTTCGCGATAGAAGTCGAGGAAGAACTTGTAGGCTGTGGCCAGCAGGTCTTCGCCAATCTCCGCGCCATCGCCGGTGGCGAAGGCGCGCCGCACAAGCATGATGGCGCCGTCGCCGATATAGCCTGCAATCACTTCGTCGGGCAGCGGCTGGCGGCCAAACTGGGCGAGCGTGGCATTCACGCTGTTGCACAAATCCTGAGCCGAATCGATGAGCGTGCCATCCAGGTCAAAAACGAGCAGCTTCAAAGACTCAACAGGAATAGGACGAAGGACCCGAATCATGATTCCAGTGTAATGGGGCGGCGGTCGTCTTTGTGAGATGGACCGGTGGAGCGATCTTCGCGGCGATCCCGAAGCGGAATATTGGGTCAAGCATCCCAAACCGTACTACTTTCTCAGGTAAAGATGGGGCGAGCCTTACCTTGCGATGGCGCCAACAGAATTCAACATGCGGGGTGAGCCATTCCATGTACTATGACCCGCATGAGAAAACTCTGGCTCGTCGCTGTTCTGTTGCTTCTCGCCTCACCTGTACATGCTGCGGACAAGATGTCTGCGTCTGAATTGATTGCACTCGCTCAGGCGCATAGTTCAGCGCTGAGCGGCGCTATGACGACGACCTTCGAAGCCAAAGACCTGAAGGAAGGCACAGCCTGGGCTGGGCATGGCACCGAGTTTTTCTTCGCCGTCGAAGCAGCGTCGGCGCCGTCGCTGGTGATCGACGAAGCTGCGGGGATTCCGATGGAGCCGCTGGCAGGCACTCAGCTCTGGTACGCAACTGCGCACATCGATGCAGTTGGTAAACTCCATCAATTTCACTACATCGTCGGCGGCGCGAACTTTGGCGGCCGTCTCGACGTGCCTGCCTTCACGCCGCTCTCATATCTCGTGGCGGGTGTGCCTTCAGGCAAGCTCTCAGAAAAGATCATTCACACCAGCAAGATCTATGACGGGATGAAGAGCGAGTACTGGATATACGTGCCTGCGCAATACGATCCGAAAGCTCCGGCCGCAGTCATGGTGTTTCAGGATGGCGGCGGTTACATCGATCGCAACGGCAACAATCCCGCGCTCAACGTGATCGACAACCTTATCGCACTGAAGAAAATCCCGGTGATGATTTGCGTCTTCATCAATCCGGGAGACATTACCGACTCGCCCGGTACTCCGACGTACAACTTCGTCAAACTCTACTCGGACAAATGGAGCCGAACGCTCAAGGACTCAATGCGCAGCACGCTCTATGACACGGTAAGCGATCGCTACGCGCACTTTCTGCGCGATGAAATTCTGGCGGAAGTGGGTGCGAAGTATAACTTGCGCAAGGATGCTTTCAGCCATGGAATTACGGGCGCGTCGTCAGGCGGCATCTGCAGCTTCAACGCCGCATGGCAAATGTCCGACTATTTCGGCCGCGTCATTAGCTGGATAGGCAGCTTCACAAGCATCCAGTGGCAGGAAGATGCGACCAGTCGCCAGGGCGGCCAGGATTATCCCGAGAAGGTTTTGCGCGAGACGAAGCGCAACATCCGCGTCTGGCTTCAGGATGGCGCCAACGACATGGAAAATCCCAAATACGGAAGCTGGCCCATGGCAAATATCCGCATGGCCAATGCGCTCAAGACGCGGGATTACGATTTCCATTTCAGTTTCGGGAAGGGCACTCACAACTCAGCGCACGGGGCGGCGGAGTTTCCTGAAGAGATGATTTGGCTGTGGCGCGATTATGACGCGGCGAAGACGGTGCAGCAATTCACGGTCGACCCGGCAGAGAAGAGCAAGCCGAACTTCCGCGTGGAGAAGCTAAATCGAGGGGACGAGTAGAAGTTCAGCTTTGGAGTGAGAGTTTTGCGGGAGGGAAAAAAGTCAGGCGAGGCCTCCCAGGAGGCTTGCTGGCCTCGCCCGAGGAAGAAACTTGTTCAGCGATTCGAGCGCGTTGCTCCTTGACACTCGATTTTGCCGCTGCGCAAATCAATGAACGCGAATGTCGCCTGATCCGGTTTCGATGCGCACTGTTGGGCCGCCGCCGCCAATCTTGCCTGTAACGTGGTGGCGGTCGGTTGAGCCTTGGGTGAGCATTTCGCGGTCGGTGTGCACGGTGCCCGAGCCCGTCGACGCATCAAGCGTCAGTCCTGCTTCGCCTGGCCAAAATTCAACGCTTCCTGAGCCTGTCTCAAGATGCCAGGGATTCGATGGCGTTCCAGCTATTTTGATGTCGCCCGATCCCGTGCCAGCGCGCAGACCGCCGTGTACATTCTTCAGTTCGAGATTGCCTGAGCCGGTCTGTGCCTTTACGTCGCCCTGTCCGCCGGCCTGCTCAATGTAGATGTCGCCCGACCCGGTGTTTGCGTTGAAGCCGCCCTGCAACCCTGTGGCGTGAATATTGCCTGAACCGGTGGAGAGCTTTGCATTCTCGCCCACGCCATCATCGGTTACGTTGCCTGAGCCGGAGTTGGCCTCGAGGAATGCGTTGGCGGGTGCTTCAATTTCGTAGTCGATGCTGATGTTGTGGTAATTTTCGTGCCGGGCGCCGATGCGAATGATGTTGCCCGTTTGTTCAATGGGTGGATTCTTCGCGATCTCCCGCACGCGCTCTTCGCCGTTGCCGCTGCCCCAGCCGGACTTCACGTGACCGTGGATGACTACGCGATCTCCTGAGCCGTGGGTAAGGTGGATGTTGCCCGAACCTGTCGCGACCGAAAGCTCCACATGCCCGTTCACTGTGAGGTTGCGGTCAAACGTGGCCTCGGAAGCCAGCGCCGGAAGCGCCGCCATGGCCAATAACGCCGTTGCTATCCAAATACGCTTCATCGTGTTCCTCATTGAATTGCAGTTGTACGTGATCAGTTCTCAGTTGTCAGATCAGTAACGTCAAGTGTTCGACGTTGTAACAAGCATTCGATTTGCCAAAGGCAAGCAGCGAGCAAGTTCAATGAAATCTTCTTTCCGCCGCGAAAGCCTTATTGCCCAACTCTTGTTTCCTGTTCGTTTCTGAACACCGTTGTGCGGCGGTGGACAGAAATTCGCAAAATTTATGCCATTGCCATCCATTCGGCTAAGAAACAGGGAACCTCAGGTTCTGAAACGACCAACCGATCTTACTGCTGCAAGACCACTTGATCGCCTTCGTTAAGACCCTTCAGGATTTCCGTCACGGAGCCATTCGACAGCCCCACCGTTACGGCAACCTTGCGTGTCCCATCCTTCTGGCCCTTATCCGGCACCTGCACGAAGGCATTCTTCTGCGCATCGTAGATAACTGCATTTTCCGGAACCATCAGCACGCCCTTGTGCTCGTCGAGCATGATCTCGGCGTTGGCAGTCATGTTAGCCTTCAACTCGCCGCCGGGGTTGTCGATGCTTACTCTCACCTCAAAGGTGGTCACATTGTCCTTTTCCACTCCCAACGGCGCGATCTTTGTTACCTTGCCGTTAAAAACGCGGTCGCGGAAGCTCTCCACCTTGATGCGTGCCGGTTGGCCCATGTAGACGTGGGCGATATCGGACTCATCCACCTTGCCCTGGACATAGACCTGGTTGATATCCCCTTCGGTCATCACCAACGTTGCAGTCGATCCCAAAACCAAAATGGAGCTTACCGCGTCGCCTATCTCAACGTCGCGAGAGAGAATCACGCCGTCCATGGGCGCGACAATGGTGGTGTAGCTGAGCTGCTCTTCCAACTGCTTGAGGCTGGCCTGGCTTTGCATCACTTGAGCGCGGGCCTGTTTCAGCTTGGCGTTGTCTACACCAATCTGCGCCTTTGAGGAGTCGCGCCGCGTGAGAGCGGCCAGGTAGTCCTTGTTGGCGTCGTCGAGAGCCTGCCGGCTAACGATGCCTTCCTTTTGCATGAGCAGATTGCGGTCCAGCGTCGCTTTATACATCGGCAGATCGGGGGCGGCCGCGTTCACTTTATCCTGCTCGATATTGGCCTCGTAGGTTGCGACGTTTGCCTGGGCTGCGGAGAGTTGTGCACGCTGCGCTTCAACCTGAGCCTCGATTTCCTGTCGATCGAGCTGCGCCAGCTCCTGGCCTTTGTGCACCTTGTAGTTGATGTCGGCGGCGAGCTTTACGACGATTCCCGAAGCTTTACTTTTGACCTCGACCTTGGTAATGGGCTGGATATTTCCGGTAGCCACTACCGATCGAGCCACATCTCCGCGTTGCACCTTGGCGAGCTTGTTGGGGTCAATCGAGGTGCCTTTCACAAGGCGTGCTGCCGCTGCGCCCAGCACAACGATCACCACCACTATGGCAACGCCAATCCAAACCCAGAACTTTCTGCTCTTCTTCGATGCAGCCACAGGCACCTCCCGGGACGAGCGGGAGCCGTAGCTCCCCAATGAATAAAGACGGATGAATGAGTCCAATCAGCCCATGGAGCTGGATATTTGCCCATTGGCCACGGGGTGATTCTTGTCACCGTTTCCGTCGCAGTACGGACGGAACTCAATTTGCCTTCCGACCTTTGCTGCAAACTCATACGCAGACCCCGGCGGAATGGTTCCACGAAAGCACCGTTCGCGATCACACCTGGCGTCGAATGCCGCAACCCGAACGGGCGGCGCCAAATGCTATTCTCACAACCGAGATGCACGGTCTCCCGCTGCTACAAGTTGTCGCTGTAGCCATGCTCATTCTGGCGAACGCCTTTTTTGTGGCTGCGGAGTTTGCGTTGGTCAGCGTTCGCGACACCCGGATCGAGCAATTGCTGGCCGACGGCCTTCCCGGCGCCCGGGCCGTTCGGCGTCTTCAGCACGATATCGACGACTTCCTTCCCGCGGTGCAGTTAGGCGTCACGCTCTGTTCGCTGGCGTTGGGCTGGGTCGGCGAGCCGCTGGCCGCAGGGGTCTTTCTCGGCTGGATTAACGCGTTGCCACAACCGCCTGTAAACGCCCACGTCTATGCCCATGCCGCCGCGGTCCTATCTGTCGCACTGGGCTTCGCGTTGATCACCTATTTCCATGTGACGGTCGGCGAACTGGTGCCCAAGTCCCTGGCCCTGCGCCGAGCGGATGCGCTTGCTGTTGCGGTCGCGCCGCCGATGCTCGTGTTCATGGCGCTGGCTCGACCGGCGGTGCGCCTGCTCAAGGGGTCAGCGGCAGTTATTCTTCGGGGCTTCGATATTCCCATGACGGAGAGGTCAGCCGTACACTCTCCCGAAGAGCTGAAGCTGATCGCCAGCGCCGCACGACGGCTCGGCATATTGCCGGTGTTCCAGGAGATGCTGATCCACCGCGCGATTGAGCTCGACGATGTACCGGTGCGCGAGATCATGACGCCGCGCCAACGGATATTCTCGCTGCCGTCAAACATGCCCATCGAACAGGCGAGTGCGCAGGTGATCGAACACATGAACTCTCGAGTGCCGGTCTATGACGAAACGCGCGGTCCGGAGCACATTGTCGGCGTGGTCTATTCCAAGGACCTCTCGCGGCTCATGTTCTTTCGGCCGAAAGGGCAGCGCAGCCCGCCTCCGCAGCAGGCGCCGGACGCCGAGAGCGTGGACGCTCCGCAAACAGGCCCTGCCCGGCCCGCTCAACCACATTTCGCCACGCCGTTTGTCGAACTTAAGCTGAGCCAGGTCATGCGTGACGTGCTTGTCGTCCCCGAGACCAAATCGGCACTCGCGCTTCTCCGTGACTTTCAGCAGAGACGGCGGCAGATGGCGATCGTCGTCGACGAGTATGGAACTACAGTCGGCCTTGTGACTGCGGAAGATGCGATTGAGCAACTGACCGGCGAACTTGAAGACGAGTTTGACGACCCCGCTCGCCCTGTCCTCACCACCGCCTCGGGCGCGCTGCTGCTCGATGGCAGCGCAAACCTCCGGGATCTCGAGACCCAGATGCAATGGAGCCTGCCGCGCGAGGGCGGCGTCGAAACGTTGGCCGGCTTCGTGCTCACGCGGCTCGGCCACATTCCCGCCACAGGCGAGAGCGTGGACTTCGAAGGCCGCCATCTGACCGTAGTGGAGATGGAAGGCAGGCGCATCAGCAAGATTCGAGTCGAGCCGACAAACGAAGCGCCAGACGCATCGTCAAAGTAAGCGACCACCACCAACAGGCGCCGGGCGTATTCTTATCCGGGCCATCAGGATCCCATCTGTGGGAATCTCGATCCTGAGACAGCCGGTCATCGGCGTTTGAGGAGTTCAGAGCGAGACCCTGCTCGCATATGGAGGGATAGGCATGCGGTCATTCAGAGTCATCGTAGTGCTGCTTGTTATCGTTGCTCCTTTTGTGTTTGCGAAAGACAAGGCGAAAAAGCGGGCCGAGCTTTCCTCGCTCTTCTCAAACGCCCACTATGTCTACGTTCAGGCTGAAGACGGCGACATCATGCGCCCGGGCTTGTTCCCGGAGGACCGCGACGCCATCTCTGCCGTGCAGGAAGCGCTACGCGAGTGGAATCGTTATGTGCTCACTACGGAACGCGAGCACGCTGACCTGGTGATCGTGGTTCGCAAGGGCCGTGCGGTCGGGTTGCAGGGAAGAGTCGGAATCTCGGCGGGCGCGCCCATACCTCAGCGCCAGCCCGGCAGTTCGATGCCGGGGCACAACCCGGGCCTGGCCGGAGACGCGGAGGACTCGGATAATCTGGGCGCCCGGTCGGAAGCTGGCCCGTCTGAGGATCTGCTTCGCGTCTTTGCCCTGAATACCGACGGCAAACGAACGACCGCACTCTGGGCCCGCGAGCTGAAGGACGGCCTTGCCGCCCCGTCCGTCCCGCTGATGCAACAACTTAAGGATGCCGTGGAGCGCGCCTACCCCGCCAACCCGCCAGCCAAGCAACCGGCGCCCTAGGTTCCATGGTCTTTGAATTCAACGAGCGGCAATGCCCGAAGTGGGAGTGCGAGATCCGGGACGGAATGCCTACATTACTATCGTTACAGTAGTAACTGTTCGGGTTATTACTTTCCTCTTGCCTGGTAACACCTTGATGCTAGACTCTGGCCCTGGGGTTGACTATGAGACAAGAGACTTATCGCACCGCATACGACGAGGCAAACGCCGAATTACAGGACATCATTCTGCAATTTGATGAACTTTGCCTCCGGAAAGACCAAGTCGAAAAGGTTGTTGAAGCTCTGAAGCCATTCGTTGGTCTCCACTCCGAATCTACCGCCGAGGAACTCGATGCCGCGTACGCGATGTCGGAATCGGCGCAGGCGGCGTCCGAGCCGATTGAATTTACTTTCACAACGATTGCGGAGCCATCCACTGAATCCGTTCCGGTAGCCATGGCAATGGAAGCCGAACCGGTTGAAATTGCCGCAGAAGCAACGCCGGAGCAGGTAGCATACTTCCGGCAGCCGTCGTCTGATCCGTTTCAGCGGCGAATTGACGATGCATTGTGGGGTTGGCAGCAGAGGCCGGAAGGTCTCCTCTCGCCGATCTAGCTGTATCACACGGAGTTCTTTTTGGTCGTAGCCCGTTCGAAGACCGGCTAGCAAGATCTGGCAACTTTTATCCCGGCAAAACGGAATGGCCAACCCCGCAGGCGCTCTTCGCTCAACGAGGGGCGCCTGCTTCTATGTCTGATGGCTATCGACAATGCTGTCAATGACATAGCATGATAGTTGCAGATAGTTTTTCGGTTTTTGCATTTGAATCGTGCTAACCTACGCCTCTGGAGATCGTGAAATGGCAAATGTTCATGGAGACGTCTATCGTGTCGCCTTTGACTCGGCGAGTTCGGAACTGAACGAGATCCTCGGAGCCTTCGAGGAACTACGCAGCCGAAAGGAACGAATCGAGAAAGTTGTTCTGGCGCTGAAACCCCTGCTGTTGGCAGCGGAGGCAGGTGGCTCCGAGGGGCACGACTACCCGGACTCTTCGCCCGAGACCAATCCTCAAGCGGAAGAAGTGCCGAGCTACCAGTACCAGGGAACCAACGGCGCTTCTGCTGATCCATTTCAGCGGCGCATCGATAGCGCTTTGGGGCACGGACTGGGCTCGAAAGAACCGCGCAGATTCAATCGCCAGTTTTAGAATCATTCCCTGTTGGGCACCCCTGCCCTGAGTGGGCGCGGAACTCTGAGAGAGTCACTGCGCCCCACACGTCTACATTGTTCGCCTCTCCCAAACATTCTCGCCCGCAAAATCTGCGACTAGCCTCTTGCAGCGAATTGGCTCGTCTCTGCTCGTAACTATGTTACGAAGTCACTGCGGTAACTCTTACTAATGGCTGCTTTTTCGGGTGCGGTGAGCGTGCTAGACTACGCCCCTGGAGAGGGCATGAAACAGGAAGGAAATGTAGACGTTTATCGTGCAGCATTTGAATCTGCGAATTCTGAACTCACTGAGATTTTGGAGGACTTCGAGAAACTTCGTGCCCGCAAGGAGCAAGTCGAAAAGCTGGTTACGGTGCTGAAGCCTCTTATAGATGGCGGCGAGCAGGTTGTGACTTCGGATTCAACAGAGACGGACGCCCCCCCACCCGAAGGGCAGACCGTCGATGCGAGGCAGGCATCTTCAGAAGAGAAAGTTGAGCGCGGAGCAGACCCGTTTCAGCGGCGCATCGACCACGTGCTGGGAATTGGAGCCGGGATCAGGGACGTTCGCAAATACAGTCGTCAATTTTAATGCAGTTTTGCCTTGGAGGAGGAATTGCGAGGCCACTGACGGCATCCATTCCGTAACTTGGCGTCCTGTCTCTCCTCGTGCCGGTGAGGGGGCCATCGAAATGCAATCCAAATATCAACAGAGTGCCGGCTGAGCTTTCTGCTTTTGCACGCATCTTGTTCATCCCGTCGAAATGCCAACCTGCTTCTCCTTCACTTAGCGGGTTCCTGTCAGCGATGGCGTTTTCATCGAAGCTGGCTCCTGATTTATGGTTGAGTCCAGCCAATGAAGCAGATTCTAATCCGCCTCATCCTCACATTGCCGGTTGTCTGGCTAGTGGTTTCGCTGGTCTTTCTGCTCATTCACCTGGTTCCTGGCGATCCAATTCTGCAGATGCTCGGCGAGGGCGCGACACCGGCGGACATCGACTCCTTGCGCCATCAATACGCTTTGGACCAGACGCTCTGGCGCCAATATCTGCACTACTGGAACGGCGTCGTTCATGGCGATCTCGGCAACTCGATCCGACTGCATGAAACGGTGGCGTGGTGAGTCTTTTGGGGCTGTCCGTCCCGGGACTGGTGCTCGGCCCAGTGCTGATTCTGGTGTTTTCGATCGTTCTTGGATGGCTCCCTGTTTCAGGCGCTAGTTCTGGAAGCGGAAGCCACGGAATTGAGTGGGAGTATCTGGTGCTGCCATCGGTTGCGATGGGCGCCTCGCTGGCGGCGATTTTGACTCGGATGGTCCGTACGGCGATGCTCGAGGAACTTGGTCAGGATTACATCCGCACCGCGCGGGCCAAAGGGTTGAGTGAAACCGCGGTGGTTTGCCGCCACGCTCTACCCAATGCGCTGGTACCCGTCGTTACAGTGGTTGGACTTCAATTCGGCGCCCTCCTGGCCGGAGCCATCGTCACTGAAACAATATTCAGCTGGCCCGGCCTCGGCAGATTGGTGGTTACAGCTATCTCTAATAGAGACTATGCCTTGGTGCAGGGCTGCCTACTCTCAGTAGGGCTCACCTACATACTCGTAAATCTACTTACCGACGTGGTCTATCGCTGGGTGAATCCCCGGATGCGGTAAGCGGGCTTCAGAATCCGGCCGAAAAATTGGGCCTCACGCAGGCATGAGCGTAGCCTCATCCTGCATCCAATCCTTTCAGACTGAGGCCCTTCCGGCGAACACTGTTCTTCGCCCATCCATGGTGGAGATCTCTTTCAGAGCACAGAGATTTCAAAGCGTCACAAAATCCATCCCAGGTTGATTCACTCTGCCGCCGGCAGAGTCAGGCCCCTCGCCGGCGAGGGCGCCATGCGCTTCGTTGCCCTGACGAAAGAAAAAGGGAACTGCCGGAGGCATTCATTGCAATGAAACTCACTCAGGAACGTTCGCGCCGAAGGGATTCAGAGTGCGTTCGCTGGACGGCCAGACATTTAGAAGAGAACAAGCCGGGCTCTGATACAGAAACGATTGACTGGTGGCAAAGAGCAGGGATGTCGTTGCTGAGCGCGGCGATGATCTGGTATGCCGTCCAGGCTCCGGCGCAACCTCGTCATTCGGACTCACCAGCGTCTGCGAGTGCGCTCGAAAAGCCAGCGATGCCGGCAGTCCCTGCGATTTCGAGTCCCGAGATTCCCGATGCGCCAATCCCCGCCGTTCAATCAATACCAGACAGTTCAAGCACAACCAACGCGACTTTAGTTCGGCATTTAGCGCCCCCACTGGTACCCGGCATTGAACCCGCAACGGCCCGGCCCCACATCGAACTGAAAGACTGCCCTTACGACGAGACCCGAGCGAGCGAATGCCGTATGCATTGGAAGCCGATGCTGATCGAGTCGGCCGCGTTCAATGCATTTGAGAACGCGGGCAATCTCTATACCGGCTTCTGGTATCGCTGGGAGACGATGCACGGGAAGTGGTGGAACCGCTACGTCGCGTCGGCTGCACAGTGGCGCTGGGACCGTTGGTCCGACGACAATCCTCTGCTCGATGACTACGTGGCCCATCCAATGATGGGCGCAATCACTAACAGCATCTGGATCCAGAATGACCCCAAAGGCATGACGCTGGAGTTTGGCAGCAATCGCGAATACTGGCACAGCCGTCTCCGCGCCGCAGCCTGGTCTACGTTTTACAGTTTCGAGTGGAAGCTCGGTCCGCTCGGCGAGGCAAGCATAGGTCACAACGGGGACCACGTTATCTATGACCACGGCATAACGACAAACGAAACCGGCTGGGTTGAACTGGTTACGACACCGGTGGGCGGCCTTGGCTGGACGATTGCAGAGGATTATCTCGACGGGCACGCCGTGCGCGCACTCGAAGAGAAAAGCCGCAATCCCGTAGTCCTAACCGTGTATCAATTCATAACTCCGGCACGGGGTTTTTCCAACATCCTGCGCTTTCGACCGCCGTGGTATCGCGACTCGCGCGTTGTGAAAGCCGACAGCTTCTGGAGCGATCCAGGAGAAGGTCTCTCCGCCAGCACCCAGGAGGCGATGAAATACGCCGGCAAATATGGCGGGACCGCGTCCGAGGGCGGGGCAGCCGTTTATCCGGCAGTTTTGTCGAATTCGCCAGCCTGGCAGGGCCCCGGTGGACGTCATGAGATTAGCGCGTGGTGGGGCGTTTCACTTATCAGCGGCCACATCTGGGGCTATGCCAAAGATGTGAAGTACATGCCGGTCGATCTGCGTTATTCCTATGAGTTCTACCGCCATCACGAGTCATGGACAATGCGCTACGCGCCCGAGATCACAGCGATCGCTATGATCGACTGGCCCACCCCTAACACATCAGGCTCTCTCTACAACCAGCGTACGCGCGTCTACGGCAGCGGCTTCAGTCCGGCGGGATTCCAATGGAATTTTTTGCCTCTGCATCGCGTGCAGCCGTTCTTTTCAGGCGCCGGCGGCTTCATCTACTTTTCCAATCACGTGCTGAGCCCGCAAGGGTCGCGATGGATGTACACCATCGACTACGGCGCCGGCTTCAACTTTTTCCGCCATGGACGTCAAGCAATCACCGTTGGCTACCGCTATCAGCATCTCTCGAATGCCAACATCAGCCAGCACAATCCTGGAATGGATGCGAATACGTTTTACGTTGGCATTTCGCGCTTCAGAACGCCCGACGCGCAGCGGCCGGAGAAGTATCTACGCTGATGAAATTCCCAGATCGAATATCTGGGCTTCCGGGGCCGTGTCGTTCTCGATTGTCAGGAACCCGATCGTGACAGGCAGTTCGAAACGACGCGGACCGCATGAACCAGGGTTGAAGTAGAGTACGCCCTTGTGGCGCTTGATGCTCGGCACATGAGAGTGCCCGTAGAGCACCGCCACGAATTTTGCCGCGCCGGGGTCAAGGTGAATCGTGCTCACATCGTGCAGCATGTAAATATATTGGCCCTCGAGCAGCAGAACATCTGTCTCGGGCAGGCGGCTGCAAGCTCCGGTGCGGTCGACGTTTCCTCTTACCGCGGTGACTGGCGCGATTTTCTCCAGGGTTTTGAGAATGGCGGAATTGCCAACGTCTCCCAGGTGCAGAATCCGTTCCACCCCGGCTAGTGCAGGCGCGACCTCCGGTCGAAGCAGTCCATGTGTATCGCTGATGACGCCGAGCTTCATCGCCCAAAGCTGAAAATGAGAGACCAGCGGCTCTTGGGCTTTTCCGCTTTAGCTTTGACGACCGGGTCGACCATCTGCAGCAGAGTGCCTGGGTCGTGCGGGTCTTCGATGGCCATGCAATACACACCACTCCAGTTTTTCTGCCATTGCCAGCCCCTCACTGCACCGACGGCCTGCTTTTCCATGTGCCCGGCGGCGTAAGTGGGAGACAGAACGTCATGACAAAACGGGCAGCGCGGGGCTGCGCCTTGGCGGAAGTGTCCGCCACACTCGCAGGGTCGCAAAAGCGACTCCCATGCCTCATCGATCTCCTGATACATCACTGAGGCTGGCGGAAAACCAGCTACCTCAGGGTTTGAATAGCTCAGTGTACCCAGCATGCCGCACTGATCGCAGTATGCATAGGAGTTATCGCCAAAGCCCGAGTGCCACAGGGAATAGCGATAGATGCGGTGGCAATGTTCGCAATCGCCCTTTTTCAAGATAGCCATAAACGCCTCACAATCCCATCTCTAGGCGCGTGCGCGGATCGAGTTGATCGCGCAGCGCGTCACCCAGGAAATTGAAGCCAAGCACAGCTCCGGCCACGGCCAAAGCAGGGAACAAAACCAGATGAGGTGAATCAAATAAATGAAGGCGCGCGTCACTCAGCATTGCGCCCCAACTGGGGGAAGGAGAAGGAATTCCGAGACCCAGAAACGAGAGTGTTGCCTCGGCCAGAATAACTCCGGCCATGCCAATCGCCGCCTGCACAAATATAGGTTGGACGATATTCGGCAAAATATGCCGGAAGAAAATTCTGATTCCGCTCGCTCCCAGCGCGCGAGCCGCGTCTACATACTCGCGATTGCGTACCGTCATCACCTGGGCCCGGACAAGCCGCGCATAGCCGGCCCAGCCCCCAATTGCGAGGGCCAGCACAAGGTTCGAGAACCCCGGTCCGAGAAACGCTGCAAACGCAATCGCAAGCAGGATGCCGGGAAGCGCCAGAAATGTGTTCATCGCAAATGTAGTAAGCGCCGTATCGATCCAGCCGCCAAGGTATCCGGCGAGTCCTCCAACCGTGATTCCAAGAGCAAGCGAAACAGACACCACGCTCACCGAAACGGCCAGGGAAATCCGGGCTCCCCAAAGCAGGCGCGAAAGCGTATCGCGGCCCAGTTCATCCGTTCCGGCCGGATGCGCCGTGGATAGGCCCTGTAAGCGATGAACGAGGTCAATGGAAGCTGGACTGTATGGAGCGAGGAAGGGCGCCGCAATTCCGGCCACGACAAAAATAGCGAGCAACAAGGCTCCCACAACCGCCAGCGGCTGACGACGGATGCGGGTGCGGATCCCGTGGAGAATTCCGGTCGCAGGGAGATCCATTACGATCATAATGATAGCTCGGCTGCGATTGGAATTAGGGTTATAAGAGATGGTGAACATTTTTGGTAAATACCTCTTCCCGTGTTTTGCGCTTTTTTTGCTCGCGACTAGTGCATGGTCGCAGGGTCCGAGCGAAACGCGCGCGCAGTTGGAGCCTGAGGCCGAGCAAATTCTTGCGCTGGCGAACCAGGCGCGTGCCGCCGCAGGGGCCCCTCCGCTCAAATGGGATGGCGCTTTGGCCACTGCCGCGCGCAAGCATACACTTCGCATGGCAGCCGAGGGCCCCATTGCGCATCGATACCCCGGTGAACTCGATCTCTCCGAGCGAGCCGGGCAGGCGGGGGCGCATTTCAGCGTGATTGAGGAGAACGTAGCCGTCGGACCGACTCCGGCCGAGATTCACGACGAGTGGATGAACTCGCCTGGTCATCGAAAGAACATGTTGAGCCCCGGGGTTGATCGAGTTGGCATCGCGGTGGTGGCGAGCCGCGGCGTTTTGTATGCCACTGCGGATTATGGCAAAGGTGTGCTGGATTTGACGGCAACACAGATTGAGGAGCGGGTCGCCGAGTTGATTCGTCCCAGCGGGCTAACCATCCTTGCCAATCCCGCAATGGCTCGTGAAGCATGCAAGATGGAAAGCGGTGTGCCTCGATCGGCCAGCGGTGCAACGCCGGGCTTCGTTATGCGCTGGCAGGATTCTGACCTGACAAGTCTTCCCAAAAATTTGGTGGAACGTCTTGGCTCACGCCAATACCACCAGGCTGCCATCGGCAGTTGCAGCCCGACCGGAGTTGACGGTACGTTTACGGCGTATCGCGTCGCAGTACTGTTGTACTGAACCTTCGCAGCCTCAGCCGTAAGACCGGTAATCCTGCCAGAAATCGGGCCAGCCATTGCGCGGTGGACCGCAGACGAATATATCTGGATGATCTTCGCTCTCCTCATTCTTGATCCCGAGCGAGTTTCCGTTGTGCCCAGCCCATTTACAACCGGTGAAGGCACGGTCAGCACCCTCGGCCGAAAACCCGATCACGATAAGCGTAGTCGGTGGTGGTGCCGGATAACCGCGCAGCCATGCCGAGTTGGTCATGCTGATCGGCGGAGGCAAATGGTACACCGGCCCCAGCACCTCAATTGCACCCTGCTCACCGTAGTTGCCCACCAGAATCCCTAAACTCGCCTGTTGCGCGGCGGGAACCGAATCGCGAATGCCGGCGACTGTCTTGACCAACTCATCCCATCCAAACTCCTCTCGTAAATCGCCGTTCCTTGCGAGCTCAAAATCGCGCAGCGGGCCAGAGGGAGCAAGCGGGATGATGATGGCGCAAACATACGCCGCACCCACGGCGAGTCCAGTGAAGAAGACGCCCTCCACCGTTCGCCGGCCCCATTTCGGTAAGCGTCTCAGCCAGCGCTCGCCGCCCACCGCGCCCATCGCCAGCAGCATCGGGTACGCTGCGGAGACGTAATAGCCGCGGCCCTTTCCAAACCAGAACAGTGCAAATGGGATCAAGTACATCCATGCAAGCATTCGATAGCGTTCGTCGCGCAGATAAAGCACGAGCCCGGCCGCGGCCAGCGGAACGACCGCAGTGTTGATGCAGATCCACAACTGCTGAATTAGAAAATTATCCGCGCGGCCCTCGCCGACGTCGCGCGTGTGAATGTGTTGCAGAAAGTGGTAGGAGATAAAGTCGTGTCGAACAAGCCACAAAAAATTGGGGAGGAAAATCAAGAGCGCGATACCGATTCCACCCCAGAACCACCCGCTCTTGAGATATCGCCGTGCCGACGAAAGCACAACACCGCCCAGAATTCCGGCAACGAAAAACGTGATGGAGTACTTGGTCAGCAGTCCGATACCGACGAAGATGCCGATCGCCAACCACCACCGCGGATCCTCCGATCTGAGCAATCGGATTATGAAGTACGCGATCAGCACCCACCACAGAAGATCGAAACTCGTGTATTGAAACTCCGTCCCGCTGAAGAGCGGAAGCGGCGAAAATGCCACCGCGAGCGCGGCTGTAATCTGCGCAAGTCGCCCGCCGACAAGCTCCCGCGCCATGAGTCCGGCGACGACAATGGCCGCTGCCTGTGCAATGACCGAGAAGAGCCGCAACCCGACCAGTGACACGCCGAAGACAGCCAATCCAATGTGTTCGAGAAAAGGCGTCAGGGGCGGATAAGAGACAAATCCCCAGGCGAGGTGACGGGCGTCGCTGAGAAACTGCAGTTCATCGCGATGGAAACCGTAGCGGCCGTTGGTCAGGATATGTAGAACAGCGACTGCAGCCGCAATGGACAATACTGGCAGCAGGCTCGCACGATAAGGAGCATTCGCGCTGCCTTTCATCTCATCGCTGCCGGCGGTGGACACACTCAGTCCTTGCATTCGTATCCTCATCAGCCTCTTCGCGCTGCGACCAGCCCTGGTTCCGCAGCTTCGGCAAATGTCATTCTGGCTGCGGCTGCTGCGCAACCATCACAGAGGCCATTCCCGCCGCCGTCGCCGCCTCAATTCCCAGCTCAGTGTCTTCAAATACGAGGCAGTCTTGCGGCGCAATGCCAAGCCTCGATGCGGCCAGCAGGAACCCATCCGGAGCGGGCTTGCCGTGTTTGTAGTCCTCCGCGCAAACGAGCGTGTCGAACTTGTCGAGCAGGCCGAGCGCCGTAAGGGAACCCACCACCGACGCACGCCGGCTGCCTGAAACAACGGCAAACGGAATCCGCCCATGCTCCGCTTCAATATGCTCGAGCACGTCAGGAATTGCCTTCAACTGCGGAAGCTGTTCGTGGTAGTAGCTCTCCTTGCGTGCGGCTAACGCTTCGATCGGCATGCTTAACCCGTGCATCTGGTTTAGATCGCCGATGATCTTCCGCACCGGTTTTCCGCCCCAGCTATAAAAAAGATTCTCGTCAAAGTCGCAGTCCCAAACCTTGAGCGCTTTCTTCCACGCCACATAGTGCAGTGGCATTGAATCGGCAATCGTGCCATCACAGTCGAAGAGATAGGCGCGGAAGTCACCAGTGGGCAGTTTCAGCTTCATGCGGTAGATAGGCTCCTTGTGATTTGGTGTTGCGCCAGACTCAGCGCGAATACTGCAGGGAATTTTTGGGCAACTCAATGTGCCAGTCAAATCGCGAGAGTCAAGTCAACGAGCCTGGACCGTTTCAGTAGCTGCCACGCAGCCACCTTCGCCCGGCTTGGTCGGCTCCATTTTGAGCGCATTGTTGAAGCGGTTGAAATAGTTGAAGAGCCCTATGGCGCAGAGCAATTCCACAATTTCGCCCTCGGAATAAAAGCTGCGCAGCTCCGCAAACTGCTCATCGGTCACGCCATGCGCGTCTCGCGTTACGGTCTCGGCAAGCCGCAACGCCGCTTTCTCCGCAGGTGTAAAATCGTCGCGCTTCGGCCATTCGGCCAAGTGCGCAAGCTGATCCTCCGACCAACCCAGTCCCTTCGCCAAAATGGTGTGGCTGGCGAGACAATAGGGTGTCACGTTCACCTGACTGGTCCGAACGATGATCAGCTCTTTCAGCTTCGTTGAAACCGTGCCAGTGTTCAGCACCGCACCGAAGTGCGCCTGCATCGTGGCGAAAATTTCCGGCCGGTGCGCCATGACGCGGAACATATTTGGCACGTTGCCGCGTTGGGCAAAAGCCTTGTCGTAGAGTGCCGCCATATCGGGCGTAACTTCGCTGCGGTCGAGTCTGGAAATCCGAGACATTGCGCCTCCTGTGAACCACCAGAATAGCTCGACCGCAAAGATGTGGCGACTTTGCCTTCTTCAACGCCTTGCCTTTGCATGGGCCGGTTCGGGTTTCACCCGAGATCGGGGCGCTATGTTGGGAGCCGGTCCACACCGGGCTCGATTCGACTGTGTTCGCGGTTTCGCACCTTGGTCAAGGAAAGGAAAATGGGCCTTAAGATCCCGGCTAATCGCGGCGTCAACTTTTTGACGCCACCCCTACAGTCTGCTAAGTTTATAGAGGACAATTCATCGCCAGGCACTCCTCAGTAGCTCAATGGCAGAGCATTCGGCTGTTAACCGAAGGGTTGTAGGTTCGAGTCCTACCTGAGGAGCCAATCTTTCAAGCACTTGCAGCTTCCTCTCCATCCGGCTTCGCCAAACTTCGCCAAATTGCATTCGGACCTTTGAGATTTCTCCCCTTCAGGCCCAAACTCTTCTCCGGCATCTTCCAGTCGCCGAGCACCGCTGACGTGCGCGAGTTCACGGCGGCGAGAACGCTCTGTTCGATCGTCTGAACGTACACGTCCCCCGTCGTCTTGATGCTCGCGTGCCGCAGCATGCCCTGCGTGTCCTTCAGTGTTCCGTGCTGCTGCATGTCTGTTCCCAGCGTCCGCCGCATCACCTGGAAGGTCACGAGACGATCCGGGATTCCAAGCTTTCGAGAAACCGGGCGAATGCGCCACCGGAGGAAATTCTTCCCCCAGCGCGGCACCGCCTGTCCCTTCCGTTCCCCCCGTCCGAATGTGGGGAACATCAGAGCCTCCGGCGAGGAATCCTTCGTCTGCTTCCGCCAGGCTTCGATCACCGGGCGAACCTGCTCCGCTACCGGGATCGGGGTTTTGCTCTGCTTCGTCTTCAGCCGGCCTTTGTAAAGCCGTCCCTCGTAGGCCGTTCCGTGGGGAAGAAGAGCGTCGCCGGTCCAGGACTTCCATTGCAGTCCCATTACCTCGCTGGCTCTCGGTCCGCAGAAGATCCCGACGCAAAGCAGACACAGGTCATGCATGTCCTCGATGGCTCCAATGAGGGCAAGGATCTGTTCCCCCGACATTAGGGGCTTCTCCGCCATCTTCGCCTGAGGCATTGTCACATCCTCTCCTGGGTTTTCAGTGATGTACTTGTGCTTCTTCGCCATACGAGTGATGGCCCGTATGTTGGAAAAGCAAGAGCGAACCACCGATTCCGAATAGCCACTGTCAGCCATGCCGTTTAGCCAGATCTGAATTTGAAACGTGTTCAGCTTTTTCAACGGCAAGTCTCCGAACTTCGAGACCAAATAATGATCAAGCTGGTAGGTATTCGTCTTGCGGTATGCCGGGCTCCATTTGCCCTGCCGCATCGGAATATATCGTTCTTTCACAAACCAGCGAAACGTTAACGAGTCATCTGAAGGAATTGCCGGCATTTCGGCGAGTATGCCGCATTCTTTCAAAATCGTCTCCCGCAACAGTTGCTCCGCCTTCCATTTCGGGTTTCCCGCCTTTGGGCAGATCGCAACATTGCGGTATTTCCGAATCTCCTTTCCGTCGGCGTCCCGACCATAGATCAGATATTTTCCATACCACTTTTTCACCCTCTTCCCGCAAAGGTAGACGGTGCCTTGCTGGTATTTCATTGCCATTTCGTTCTCCGTTTTCTGCTTCTGGTCCTGGTCGTGGAGAACAATTCATTCATACACCACGGCGAGGACTGCGGAAAGGGGTGGACGTATCTAGTTCTCGCATAAAGGCATCAACATCCTCGCGACGATACCGCATCAGGGGGCCAAGCTTGACGCCAGCGATTCGCGGCCAGCGCCGTGTAGTGTGGTCTCGGACCCACCGTTCGGAAACGCCTAGCCTTGTGGCAACCTGTCGGGCGTTCATTAGGGGCTCATCTTCAGCGTCGGACGATGCGGAGGGCGCTTCCAGGGGATACCGATTCTGTACGAATGAGGCGGCCATGATTTACCTCGTAGAGGAGATTTGAAGGGGCCCTCACGCCTGAGCCGAACTGCGCCAGAGGCGGATTCGCCCCACGTTTTCATCAGCGTCTGCCGAAGCCGCTCCGCTGTCCAAGACTTCATACCTATAGCGCCATAGGTGGGACCGATTGCGGATTTGCGCGCGGCGCGCTCAGGTCACCAGAAAGTGACCTATTGACGCTGATGGTTCATCGACGCAACCTGAGATCGACACGTATTCAGGATCGAGACACTGCAAGCTAATTCAAACCATCTGCCTGGTTTCCCCCTGGAGGTCGTTGCCGTGTCTGACTTACTGGAGTTCCGTTTGCTGAAGTACATCGCGATGATCGCCGAGACCGGCAACTTCACACGCGCTGCGGAGAAGCTTTACCTTGCCCAACCTTCGCTCAGCGAGCAGATCATCAATCTCGAAGAGGGGCTCGGGATCGAGATCTTCGACCGGAGTGGGAAAAGAGTGGAGCCCACCCCCGCCGGCCTTGTTCTCGTCAATTTCGCCAAGGAAGCCGTTAACGCCCGCAACGAAATCGTGAAGGCGGCCCGTGCGATTCACCAGGGTGAGGTGCCGCCTCTGCGCCTCGGCTTTTCGTGCTTTGTGCCCACCTCAGTTCTCGAAGGATTTCAGCGGCTCTACGAAAGCGTCTTCCCGGCTTGCCCGGTTCATCTGGCGGGAGGCGATCCAGCACAAATCATGGATCGGCTGAGACGCAAGACGCTGGATTGCGCGCTGCTTCCCTTGCCGGTGGCGGGAGACGACTTCACAGTGCTGCAGATTGATAGCGCGCCCTTGGTCGTTTGCATGAGAACCGACGATCCTCTCGCGCAGCTTACCGAGATTCGCCTGGCAGAAATTGCCGATCGGCTCAGGGTATTCCGCGATCCGGAGAGCCACCCGTCCGCGCACAAGCGGTTGCTCGAAATGCTTGCGGAATGTGGTGTCCGGCCCCAGGTTTCCTGCGCCGCCGCGACACCCGCAGACGTGCAATGGATGGTGCGGAAGGGCTTCGGACTGGCGCTGATCGACGGTCAAATGAAGCTGGAAACGTCGCTGACCACGCGAGGCGTCGCAGGGGTCACATGGACTGCGGACACGGCTTTCGTTCATCACGCCGATGCCGACCATCTCGCACTGTCGCTTCTTGCTCGTCATCTGCGGAAAGGCAGCAATCACAAACCTCGCAGACCCGAGCAACGCAAGAAGGATCAGAGTGTAGTTCAGTTGGAGCTGCTGACGTAATCACGCGCCCGCTCGGCGGATTTGCACGTGTGACAGAAAGGCCATGAGTGCTTCGGCCTGTTCACGGGAACGGACATCAGGCTGGCAGGTTTTCGCGATACATGCCCTATGCCTAGGGATATTTGCATTGCCAGAGTCCGGATTTGCTCGTATATTGAGTCAACTCAATTCTTGAGGCAACGATCGATGGGCCGCAGCTTGATCTTCTTGTTCGACGGATCTAGCAATACCGTTATTAGCCCCAATGACGATGCCGTCGTGCCTACGAATATGTATCACCTCAATCAAATGATTTCCAATGGAACTGAGAATGCTCAAATATCTTTCTATTTCTCTGGAGTAGGAACTCACGGCGATCATCTATCGGCAGTCACAGGACAAGGTCTTGATGAAATTGTGGTAGATGCATACACAAATCTTGCTTCAAACTACTCTCACGGCGATAAGATATACCTCTTTGGCTTCTCCCGCGGAGCTACGGCAGCTCGTGCGTTGAGTTCGCTGATATCCAGGGCGGGCCTGCTGAAGGATACAAGGTTGGTGCAAGAGTTCCCTAAAGTCTGGAAATATTTCATGAGTCAAAAGGAATCTTCGCCGAATCAGACCGAGATGACGCGCCTCTGGGACGGTTTCAAGGATTCTCTTTGGGCTGGGAAAGAAGCCGCGCAGGTCGAATTCATTGGAGTATTTGATACCGTTCCCGGCTACAACTGGGATAGGAAAAGGATCTTTACAGAACTGCGTATCAGGGATTTGAATCTCGAATCACGCGTCAAGTCCGCAGTGCATCTGCTTTCGATCGATGACAGGCGCATACCATCGTTCGAGCCGTTAATGTGGCACAGGTTCCAAGAAGGTCGTCAGTCGCTCGTTCAAATTTGGATGCCCGGCGTACATAGCGATGTTGGAGGCAGCGGGGGCGGGGTGTTTATTGGCCGCGTCGCCCTTCTAACCATGCTCGACTGCATGAGGGCGCAACGCATAGGTCTAGATTTAGACCTGCCTTTTTATGATCGATTCTTTGATGAGACGATGACTCATTATGAGGAATTTGTCATTTCTGACGAGCTCACTTCAATTATGAATCCGCTGAAAACCGGAATCCGCGAGCCCCACAGCGCAGCCCCGATGCAGTATCGACACGAGTTGGTGGATTTCATTGCCGGCAGGGATGTTTGGAAGCATGGGAAGCAGCAGCGCTACGATGTTCAAGATCATTGGTTGAGTCTCCCGCCGCACACGACAACGTTCTCTGCGGAGCTTAGAAACGCTGTTGAAAGGATGTTCTCGTCCTAATGTTTTAGCCGTTCTGAGTGTCTGCTGGACATGTCGTTGTCGATATGAGCAAACCCACACCGATTTGGCGGCACCGAAGCTGGGCGTTTGCACCATACTGCACCCTCTGCATTTGTCAATGGTCCCCGCTGAACTGGACGCGATTCCGGCTCCATAAGACCGACACCCTATAGATACCAATTCCGTCAGACGCTCACTGAACGATTTTCGCAGGCGCGAGATCATACATAGATCCAGTCGATTTTGTCGTCTCCCTTTGCAGCGGTACACCCGAGGGTTGGAGAGTCTCAAGGATTGACATCGCTCGACTTTCGGCTCCTTGAGCGGCAGCACTCAAATTCGTTCATCGTTTACGCCTATAGCGCCATAGGTACGAAGTCTTGGACTCCCCGAAATAACGGCGCTATTTTCGGCACATGGCGGCAGAACTGCCACCGGAGGTGCCGATGAACTCACTCCCACATCTTTCTGAACGGCGTAGGGTCGCCATCTGGCGCCGGCTGCGTCGCTTCAGTCGACCGCTCAATCTGATCCTCATCCTCATTGTGTTCCCGACTTTGGCGCTGGCCCAGGCCGGCGGCTCTCCCTTCGATACGGGATTCACCGCACTCCAGACCCTCTTTACCGGGACCGTCGCCAAAGTCGCCAGCCTGATCGCGATCGTCGTGGGCGGATACGAATTCGCGCACGGAGAGCCCGGCGCGAAGAAAACATTAGCGGGGGTCGCGGCCGGAACTGGCATCGCTGTACTCGCGACCAACATACTGGCCTGGCTCTGGGGAATCTGATCGATCTTTGTTTCCTTCGGAACAAAAACCGCAATCACCAACCACTGAGTTTTCGGGTGTGAGGGGCGCGATGCAGACACACACAAACAACCGGCCACGAACCAAAGTCTCCGGCGCGGATTCTCGACGGGCAGGTATTGCCCCTTGGGGGAAGGCGGGAAGCCTCGCACCGGGACGGAGGAACCGGGTCTACAAGAGCCTGCACAAGCCCCTCACTTACTTGGGAGTAGAGCGGACAGTGTTCTTTTTCGTATGCGTTGCGGCTGTCGGAGCGTTCAACCTCTTCAACAGCCTGATCGCCGGGATTGCCGTCTTCATCGGAGGCTACGCATTCGGTCATTGGGCGACGAACACCGATCCGGCATTCCTGCGCATTCTCGCAAAATCCGGGCAGTACAAGATCCGCTATGACGCGGCGAAAACGACCATTCCGCGCGTGGAGGTGCGGTGATGCTGCGAATTGACAAGATCATCAAGCCGTGGAAGGATTCTGCCGCGCTCGGCGCGCACATCAGCCTATACGGCTTCTGGAACGAGACGGCGTTTCTGACCAAGAGCGGCGACCTGGGTATCGTGCTCCGCGTGACGGGCGTAGATTACGAAAGCCTAGATTATGGGGAGCAAGAATATGCCGTGAAGCGGCTGGAAGCGGCGCTCAAGAACTTCGGTCCGGGCTTCCACGTCTATCAATACCTCTTCAAAGCGAACAATCCGGAGATTCCGTTCGCTCACTACGAAGATCCGATTGTGCAGACGGGTCAGGATCGGAGGCAGGAACTTTTCGCCGGAAAAGCTGACCGGCTATTCGAAATCGAGATTTACTACTGCGTTTTGATTGAGGGTTCACGATCAAAAACCGGCGTGGGCGCCGCCTTGGCGCGGCTCTTCAGTGATCCGGTTGGTGGCTTGAGCGAGCTGAAGGCCCAATTCAGCAACAAGAGCATGAAAACACTGCTCAGGTCGCAGATCAAGCGCGATCTGGCGCGGCTGGAGCAGCGTGTGCAGGCATTCGTGCGCCAACTCGCCGATTTCGTGCCAATCAAAGTACTCGATTATCGCGAGCAGTTCCGGTTCTTTCGCCGCCTCTTGAATTATGACGCCTGGCGCATAGCGGGAGAACCGGGACACTCGCAGTTCCTGTGCGACCAGGTTAGCAACTCCGACATCAACGCGGAGCGCGATCATCTCCGCGTCGGAGATGACTTCGTCCGCATTTTAACGATGAAGGAGGCCATCGGTGAGACTCGGCCACTGGCGCTCGATGCGCTTCTTAAGATTCCTGCGAATTTCACCGCGGTCTCGGAGTGGGTCCCGCTTTCGACCGCTGCCGCACGTAAAGAGGTGAACAAACGGCGCCGGCACTTCAACGTCTCGAAGACCGGCTTCGTATCCCAAATCGGCAATGATCCTGCAAAGACCAACCCTCGCGATGTGCTTGTAGACGAATCGAAGCAGGCTGACATTGAAAATCTCGGAGATTGCCTGCGCGCTCTCGGCGACGGCCAACAGCTTGGCGAGTTCTCGTTAACGATCGTCCTCCACGGTAAGGGACGGCAAGCGGTCGATTCGCTCGTGGGCGAGTTCTCCGGCATCTTTACGAATGCGGATGGGACGCTCATAGCCGAAGCGTACAACCAGCTCAACGCCTATTTCGCTATCGTGCCCGGCAACTATGCGCTCAATTTACGCCGCCTGGCTCTGCTGAACACCAACTACGCCGATTTGAGCTTCCTGTTCACGATCCTTCCGGGGGAGAAGGTGAACAGCTACTTGGGAACCGAGTACCTGGCCGTTCTCGAAACCGACAATCAGACGCCGTACTACCTGAACCTGCACTGTGGTCAGGTGCCACACACTCTACTCCTCGGAATGACCGGCTCTGGAAAATCATACCTCTGCAACTTTCTCCTGCAGAACGCGCAGAAATACCAGCCACTGACGTTCATCTTCGACATCGGCGGCAGCTTCGAAGCGTTGACGCACATCTTCGGAGGTAGCTACCTCAATGTTGGCCGCGAGGAGCGGGACTTCACGATCAACCCATTCTCCCTTGCGCCGACGAAAGAAAACCAACAGTTCCTATTCAGCTTGTTGCGCGTGCTCATCGAGGGCGACGGCCAGAGATACCGGCTCGATTTCAAGGATGACATCAAACTGTGGAACGGGATCGAGCGCATCTATATGCTCCCACAGGAGCAACGGACGCTCTCCAACCTCGCTGGAATTGTCGGCGAATTGAAGGACCGGCTTTACCGCTGGACACGCGCCGGCCAGTACGGATTTCTGTTCGACAATCCCAACGACACGCTCACGTTCCGCCGCTTCCAGACCTTCAACTTCACAGGCTGGAGTGACTCGCCGGAGTTGCTGGAGCCGCTGCTGTTCTACGTCCTTCACCGGGCATCGCAGGAGATCTGCGATCCGCAGCGGCTTGCCACTTTCAAGGCATTCCTGATGGACGAAGCTTGGCTGTTCATGCGGAATGAAGTAATCCGCGACTACATCGTGCAAGCGCAGAAGACCTGGCGCAAGCACAACGCGGCCATGATCCTCGCCACGCAGTCAGTCAAGGAACTGCACGAATCGGGCTTGCTGCAAATTGTGGCAGAGAGTTGCCCGACGAAAATCTTCCTTGCCAACCCGGAAATGGATATTGACCTGTATCGCAACGCGTTCCATTTGAACGACACAGAAATCGATCTCATCGCCGGGTTAGTGCCGCCGGGCCAGATGCTCATCCGCAAGGCGCAGTCCTCAAAGAAGGTCCACCTTTACGTCGATTCCGTGACGCATTGGATGGCAGTCAACAGCGCCGAAGAGAATCTGCGAAGGCGAAAGTATTTCGCTCGTTATGGCGTGGTGGACGGTCTTCGGTATCTGGCCGACAGTTTCCCGCTTGGCATTAACGAAAGCCCCGAAACACGCACGCTGATCCCCGTGGAGGTTGACTGATGATTCACAAACGCATCTTCATCGCTTTGCTCGCTGTCGCGCTCACGCCGCTTGCGCCGCAAGCGCAGGACGCCGCGGCGCGTACTGTGCAGTATCACTCTCAGGACATCGTGCCAATCCATGCGAAGTTGAAATACACGACGCTGATCGAACTTCCGGCCACCGAAAAGATCATGGAAGCCGCGACGGGCGACAAAGAATTCTGGATCGTCGATGTGGTCGGGAACTTTTGCTTCGTGCATCCGGCCAAAGCCGGCATCAGTTCAAATCTCAACCTCATCACAGACAAGGGCAACATCTATAGCTTTACGCTGCAAGACGTGTCTGCCGCCACAGGTGCATCGGACCCGCCGCCCGATCTGAAAGTGATTGTCGAGCCTGCCGATCACTCCGCGATCGTTGCGGCCAGCGGCCCGCCGCAGTTTGTCCCAGCGGCGCAGTTGGAGCAGTCGCAGCAGTCACTAGCCGCTGTCCAAGCGCACATTGCGCAGGCGGTGGACGAGTACAAGAGCGCCTACCCTGTGTCACTCAAGTTTGATTACACGTTCCACCCGAACGAAGCGCCGTTCGATATTCAAGCGATCTATCACGACGACAAGTTCACGTACATCAAATCGAATGCGCCGGAAAAGTTCTCGATCTACGAAATGCGAGACGGAAAGCCGAACCTCATCACCTATCAGCTCGAAAACGGCACCTACGTCATCCCAAAAGTGATGGATTCGGGCTATGTAGAGCTGGGCAAAAAGCGGCTTGAGTTCACGCGAAAGGGGTAATGGGTATGCCGGAGTCCATCAGCGGTTCGCCGGAGATCATAGCCGAAGAGCCGAAATTGCGGCGCTTGTGGCGCGACCCAAAGGGTGTCATTCAGAAGAACCTGAAGGCGCTGATGTATCTATTAGCGGCTGCCTTGGTAATTGCGGCTGCGATCTTCAGCGGAAAAGAAAGCAAAACGGCGGCGAAAAAGACAACTAACGGTCATCAGCCACCGCAGCCGGTCGTTCAGGACAATACGGACAATAATGTCCAGAGCCTGAAGGAACAGCTCGCAGCCGCGAAGCAGCAGATCCAGCAGGCGCAAGAGGCAGCGCAGCAGAATCCGTCGAATCAAGTTGGGGGAGGGATGACGCCGGCACAGCAGGCAGCGGCAGCTAGTTACGGTCCAAACGGCCAAGCTGCTCCGTGTGTACCTGGCCAGCCGTGTGTTCAACAGAGCAGCTCTGCGCAGTCGCAAATTTCTCCGGCGCAACAGGAGGAGCAGCAGCTTGCGGCAAAGGATCGCGAACTGACCTACAATTCAAGGTTTGCATCGAATCTCGTATATACGAGAGCGCCGGACCAGCCTTCCTCGAAGGCATCTTCCGGGGCCTTGGGGAATAGTTCGGGCGCAACCGGCCCACGGCAAGATTCGGCTCTCCAAGCCGGGCGGGACCAGTCCGCGACCAATCTGGTTTCGGCACGTCCGGCAAGCGACCCGCCCGTGCCAGCCGGTACCCAGGCTCAGGCGGAGCATAAACCAGAGGTCAATATCGATTCGGCAACGGGAAGGCCATACGTCATCTATGAGGGAACGACCTTGGATACAGTTTTGATGAATCGACTCGATGGCGACGCGCCCGGACCCGTGAAGGTGCTCGTTTCCAACCCGATCTACTCGCACGACCGCCAGCACGTGCTGATCCCGGAAGGCACCGTCGTGCTTGGCGAAGCCAAAAAGATCGGGGCGGCAGGATTTGGGCAGCAGCGACGCATGGCAGTTGTGTTTCACCGGATGATCATGCCGGATGGCTACTCCATCGATCTCGACCAGTTCCAAGGACTCAATCAGTCCGGGGCCGAAGGGTTAAAGGACAAAGTCAACAACCATTACTTTGAGATATTCGGAACATCGATTGCTTTGGGCGTCATCGCCGGGGCAAGCCAGATCGAAGCCGGCGGCGGGACGATCACAACAAGTGGTTCACAGGCGTTCACAACCGGAGCCGCATCCAGCGTCTCTCAATCGGCAACGACTGTGCTCGATCGCTTTATTCAGATCCCTCCTACGATCACCATTCGGGAAGGAAACCGCGTAAGAGTCTATTTCATGCAAGATCTTTTGTTGCCCGCGTACGAGAACCACACGATTCCGCAGTCATTTTGAAGGAGTCCTGATATGCGTGTACACGTCGTGATCGCATTTCTGGTCTTGGCCGCCATCAGCGGGTGCCAAAGCAAGCAGGCCAGGACTGCAAAGCTCCAAGACGCTTACAACAAAGCGCACCAGAAGTACTACAACGACTGCATTGCCCCGGCCTATGGGGGCAAGAGCGCCTCTGCTGCGTTGGGAGGCACGGCGGCCACGCCGCCCACACCTCAGCAGACGGCCGCACAGCAACAAAAATGTGTCCAGGAGGCCAAAGACGCTGGAGAGCTTGAGAAGCAGCTCGAAGCCGCCTCGCAATAACGCACTTCAAATCTGAAATTGTCGCGCGAATCTCTCGAAGGAGAAATGCCATGAAGAATTGCTTTGTCAAAATCGCCCTCGCTGCAGTTCTCTCCGGCGGTGCACTGGCCCACGCACAGCTATTCGGTTCGGGTATCGTGTACGACCCGACGCAGTCGGCGCACGCAATCGAACAAATCAGTCAAGGCCAGCAGCTTTTCACCAACACCGTGAAAATCGCCGATAACGCAATTGCGACCTACAACCTTGCATATCGGATGGCATTAGCTCCGCAGAGCCTGTATCAGCCGTACCTCACGCCTTCGACATATTGGACGGCCGTAAACCAGGCCGCGAACACGTACGGAAATTCGCAGCAATGGACCACCGCGGTCAATTCCGGTGTAGGAGCAAATTATGGATATCAACAGGCGTCCGTGCCTCGCACCGGTCAAATTGCCGGATACGGCAACCTCAGCACACCAGCCCAGCAACAGATCGCAGCCCAAGGCGCGACCGCTGACCTTAACGATTCCGTAACGGTCAGCGACATGCAGACGCTTGGAACGATCCGCGCGAATGCCGAACGACGGCAAGCGGACATCAATGCGCTTGTTAACGCTTCGCAGTCCGCCGACCCCACGCAGCACACGGAAATGGCAACCCTGCAGCGCATCAATCAGGCACTGGTCCTGCTCCTCCAGGAACAGCAAGAGGCGAATCAGATCAGCCAGGCATACACGCTCCAGCAGATTGTTTCCCAGAAGCAGCAGCAGGATTCACTCAAGATGACTTTCGGGCAGGCCAACCAGTTTACCGGCGGATACAACACTGTTGCCCCGTCCTACGCAGGCGCAGCCGCTGCGATGCGCTACTGACACGCGAGGTGAGAGATGGACCTTTTGAACTGGCTAACGCAAAGCTGCGATTCGCTGACCGCGTCGGTTGCTCCATCTGTTGATGCGATCGGGTTGCACATTTGCATCGCACTCGCCACCGCGATGCTCGCTTGGTTCGGCGCGCAAGAAGCTCTTGCATCGGCGAGCGGGGGCCAGGGGTTTCATGTTGGAAAGTTTCTGAGCTTCTTCATACTCATCACCTTCGCCTACGTGCTCGTGAGGTATTACGACACCGCCGTTCCAGGAATCGGATACTCCCTCAAGGGCTTCATCAATGGCGGCGCGCAGCAATTGGTCAGCCTGATCGGAACAGACAGTGCGGCGTCGATTCTGGATACGCTCCGGCAGGCGGAATCGAAAGAAGGTCCCGGCATGATGTCCACCCTCGTGAATCCCTATAACGCGATCATCTTTGCCCTGATTCAGGTGTTGATCGCTGCGCTTTCGGCCCTCATTAGCGTGATCATTGCCTACGGCGCAGTCGCCAGTTCGATCATTGGCCTTCTGGGCCCGATCTTCATCCCGTTCCTGGTCATTAACAAGCTCGAATTTCTCTTCTGGAGCTGGCTCCGTGCCTTCCTGGGATTCTCGTTCTACAAAGTCGTGGCAGCCGCCACCCTGAGCGTTCTGTCCCATTTACTCGCTCACTACTACGCGCTGATGGCAGGCTTTGTCGATCCCATCACGATGGTGCAACAGCTTCCGTTGCTCATTTTATTGGTAATGGTGAATGGATTCATCCTGTTGAAGATTCCGGCGATGACAGCAACAATTTTCTCAGGACATTCCGGCGGTCATGACGCCGGCACGGGCCTTATAACCTCGGCGATCATGCGAGCGATTTAACTACCGGGAGTACAACAAAATGGCGATTGCAGAGAAGCCAACATTCGAAATCACGCGCGCGGCGGAACGCTACCTCGAACAGTACGGCGACCCACTGGTCATGAATACGTACCTCAAGGTGACCATCCTGGTCCTTGCCGTCGTTTGCCTCGCGCTCGTCGGCCTTCTGTGGAGGGGTCAGAAGGCCCTGGCCGGGATGCGGCCGTTCATCGTGAGGATCAATGACGTAGGCCGGGCCGACGTGATTGACTACCGAAATTTCCAGTACAAGCCGCAGGAAGCCGAGAACAAGTATTACCTAACGCGCTGGGCAGAACTGTATTTCAGCCGCAACCGGTTCACCATCGAACGCGACCAGACCAGCGCCCTTTACTTTCTCAATGGCGATGTGCAGCGTGCCGTGATCGACCAGGAGCGCAAGGATAACATCATCCCCAACTACCTGAAGGATGGCTCTCTCCCTTTCGTGGATATCCAGGTAAAGAACATCGTTCTCGACGACCTCCGACAATCTCCATATTCAGCGCGAATCGAGTTCGAAAAGGTGTCCACGAATCCGGCCGATCAGTCCGTGCTCAAGCGGGAGCAATGGACGGCCAGCGTGACCTATGTTTTCCGTGATCAGGTAAAGAACAACGAACTGGCCGTAAACCCGCTCGGGTTGACTATCGTTCGCTTCCGGGCCGACCAGGCGTTCCAGTGATCGAAGTGATTTCCCATTGCGAGGCGATCTTCATGTCCCACCGCCGCACATCAATCCAGTCAGGATGCCCTTCGGCTCTTCGCCGCCGTCGCCCTTCTAAAGAGCGGCGGATCGGTGGACGTGAACGCTGCCGCCGGCCCGTCCATGTACTCGTGGCGGGGAGCAGGTTCCGTGTCGTAGCCGTGGCTTACGTCACCGCCAGAAACCCTGAAGTGAGTCGATTCATGAGACGGTTGTCTCCTCGGTTTCTCCCTTGCTTGTCCGGTCACTCGCTTCGAGTCATATCCGGCGCCCGGCGGCACTTGGTCTTCTGCTTCGTTCGCTGCGCCGAACGCCCTTCGGGTTTCGGTTCCTCCCAGTGGGCACCCTCCGAAAAAGCAGACCTGCGGCGCTTGGGAGCCGGGCCTCTCGCTCAGGCTTCGCCAATGGGTGACCCGGCCAATCCGGGAATTCACTCAAGGAGATTTTGAAAATGTTCATGAATCAGGTACACCTCATCGGGTTTCTGGGGGCCGACGCCAGCATCCACACCGCCAACAACGCCAGCTTCACCGTGCTCTCACTTGCCACGAAGAACTCGTACAAGGACAAGAAGACTGGCGAGTACAACGGTCACACCGACTGGCACCGCTGCATCGTCTGGGGCAAGCTGGCCGAATACGCGAAGACCCTGAAGAAGGGTGCGCACCTGGCCGTCGAAGGTGAGCTGCGGAGCCGCGAACGCACGGACAAGAAGACCGGCCGCAAAGAGCGTGTGTGGGAAATCCGAGTCACTTCGATCCTAAAGCTCGACCGGGCCGAGAAGGCCAGCCCGGAAGAGACCGATGACGCCGATTTCAACCCGGAGGAAGAGGCGGCATAGGCTGCCTCTTCCTCACCCGCTGAAGCCCGGCAGACGCTGGGCTTTCAGCTTGGAAATGTCGCGATGAGCTTCGAGTTGATACGTCCGTTCCTCCGCCCCATCGAGCCCCTTCTGCTCGATGACGAAGTAAGTGAAATCATGGGTAATCCCAACACGACCTGGTATGCGGAGCGTGAAGGGCAGATGCTCCTCGAGCCAGACATCTCATTCCCTCCTGGCAGCCTGCGCACGGGGCTCGAAGTGATCGCCAACAATCTCGGCAAACGCCTGGACGAAGACAACCCCGTGCTGGAGGCACAGCTCCCCGATGGTAGCCGGATCTGTGCCTACATTCCCCCGGCCGTGAAGCCTGCTCCTGGCCTCACGATCCGCAAGTTCACGGGGCGACATTTCACGCTCGATGACTTGATCACTCGGGGCACGCTCACGCGGCAACTGGCCGACTTCCTGTCCGACCAGATTCGCGCCGCGAAGACCATCCTCATCAGCGGCGGCACGGGCACTGGAAAGACGACACTGCTGAATGTTCTCGCTCACGCCATACCCGAAGACGAGCGAATCGTGACGATAGAGGACACCGCAGAGCTCCTAATTCACAAGGCAAATATTGTCGGATTCGAATGCCAGACAGACACGTTCAAGGAACCCGTTTCGTTCGACAAATTGCTCAAGGTGGCCCTTCGTTGCCGCCCCGACCGGATCATTGTGGGCGAAGTGCGCGGGACCGAAGCAAGGACGCTTCTCGATTCCTTCAACACTGGTCATTCCGGATCTCTCGCAACGATTCACGCTAACTCCGCGGAGAGAGCATTGCGCCGATTCGCGAACCTCGTTCTTCGCAGTCATTCACAAATGAGTTACGCCGACGTTGAAGCAGAGATTGCTGAAGCCGTCGATTATGTAGTCCACATTGAGCGCCAACCAGGTCGCAGATTCATCCGCGAGGTGTTGCGCCTCATCAGCTACAACCGCAGCCTCGAGCGATTCGAAACCGAGCACTTGTTCCCGGTTCAGGATCGTGCGTTCGCAGAGGAGAAGCCATGCTGAAGCCCGTCCAAAATCCCGGTCTTGCAGACGAAAGAGCGCACGTCTACGCAGAGCTTGAGAAAGGCGCCGACGCCGGCAAGGTGGCGCGCAAGCTGGCGGCGAAGTACCCGGAAGAAGAGGCGATTGTCAGCTTCGTGGATACGGTTCTCGCTGAAGTTTGGCTCGACAGTGGTGCGCCCTTTGATGACGTGCTCACTGTGCTTGAAGTGCGCCATCGCTTTGATCTTCCAACTGGTGCTTGCCGGGCGTATGCCGTTGGGATTCTCGTCACCTACGCCTTGACCAGCGTGGTTAATTCCGATCCAATTTCCGACCCGAAGGAGACTCATTATGCCGTTGCTTGAGATCGCTCAGAACCGCCGTTATGTGTCCGCAATGGTCCGCATCGAAGAGACGATAGCTCAGCGGATCAACCAATACGCCGCATTCATGAACACCACCCCCGACGAGGTCGTGGACAAGGCCTTAGCCTACGTCTTCGCAAGGGATAAAGACTTCCAGGAGTGGCTTCAGAAGCCCGAAGCCGGCCGGGTTCAGCCGCGCCTTAGGATGCGCCGTCTCGGTCAGAATAGCTCAGCAAACGAGTCTGGAAACGGTACAGGAAAGCAGGTTAATGTGCCCGCGTCAGCAGCGGGTTCGCGCAATGCAAAGGCCCAGCCAGGGATGGAGTAAGTGAGTCCGGTGCTCCGCACCGGGTTTATTTCGACACTCCATCCCTGAAAGGGTACTGCCAAGGAACCCCGGTTCCTCGCTGCGAACCTATTGAATCCAGGCGCTCTTCGCAAAATTTCGTTCCTTACAAGGAACCGCGGTTTACAGGAAGGAAACTCACAGGAAGCTAGTGGAGGAGCAATGCAGAGCGGCAATGAAGGGAATCGAAATCATCTGCGGCGTTTGCGAGGTCGCCTTGCTCGGTCGCGCAGCATCGGCACCAAACTGACGCCTGAAGAAGAGAAAAGGATCGTCGCAGCAGCCGAGGCGGATGGGAAGGCGCCAAGCGAATGGGCACGCGAAGTTCTGCTGCGCACCGCCATCGATGAAGGCCGGGAACAAATCGAACGGCACATGTTCACCGAACTGGTCGGGGTTCAGATGCTCCTGATGGGAACGCTTGAGCCCCTGCTCTGTGGAGAACGACTAACGAGGGAAGAGATCGCTGCCCGGTTCCGTCAGGTGCAAAAGAGCAAGGCCGCTCAGGCAGAGGAACTGCTGTCGCGGCGCACGCAGACACAGGAGAAGCAGTCATGAGAAAAGCACAACAGTGGGGACGACGTGAGTCGCTGATCTGGCCGCCGCGAGGGTATCCATACACATTGGTAGCGCTCCTCGTAGCCCTCGCCGCAACGGGGTTTTTCGCGTGGCTTCGGTTTGAATATGGACTGAAACCCCTCGAACGGTACTACCTCCGGTACTATCTCCGGACGGAGACGGTCGGTACCCTGCATCCAACTGGAACCTACCGTCTGCTCTTCGTTTCGGGCGGAAATCCCCCCGCGCGTCCCGCTCTCGAAGATGATGTTGATCGCGGCACTACGCCGCAGTCAGACGGTAAGCCACTTCCTCTGACCCTGTCAGACCATGCTCGCGAGCATGGCTTCAATTTGCTATTTCCGGAACGTCCGCACAGCTATTCGAACAAAGCTCTTCACATCTGGATCGCCCATTGGGCCTACGGCGACCGTCCAATTTGGCAATTGTTCATGTGGCAATTCGCCTTTGGGATTTGTGTATTCCTGATTCAGCTCCCAGCTTCCATTCCCAAAGACATCCGCCGTCTCAAAGATCTTCGGTACGGGCGACGGCTCAAAGGGCCGTTTCTCTTGGGCGCACGGGCGTTCAATCGGGCAATTGCCGGGGACGGCATAGGCATAAGAACGAATGACCACAAGCACCCGCTGCGTATTCCGCGCAACGCTGAGAATAAGCACTTTCTTACTGTCGGGGATACTGGCGCAGGCAAGACAAGTGTCATCCGCCAGATGCTCCAGCAGGTCGAACGGCGCGGTGAGAGCGCCATCGTGTACGACCCAGCTTGCGAGTTTGTGAAGCAGTTTTACGATCCGCACCGGGGCGACATTGTCCTCAATCCGCTTGATGCCCGGATGCCTTATTGGAGCCCTTCGCTGGAACTGCGGCGCCGGGCAGAAGCGAAGGCGCTGGCCGTTTCGTTGTACCAGCCAGAGGGCGTGACCAACCGCTTCTTTGTGGAAGCGCCGCAGAAGATATTCGCCCACCTGCTCACATTCCTTCCAACGCCAACGGAGTTGGTCTATTGGATGTCGAACCCAGACGAGATCGACAAGCGTGTTCGCACCACGGAGTATTGGGCGCTTATTGACCGCAAAGCTCCGCATCAACGCACGGGCGTACTGGGTTCCCTCAATATGAGCGCCGACAGTTTTCGCCTGCTGCCAAGGCAAGAGGAAACAACCTCTTCATGGACCGCGACTAAATGGTCTGAGACCCGCCAAGGATGGATCTTTATCACTTCGCGTCCGACGCTTCGGGAGGCTCTGCGCCCTCTGATTAGCTTGTGGATCGACCTCCTTGTTCTGCGACTGCTGAACGAACCCGATCCCGGCCAAAAGCCTGTTTGGTTCGTCATCGACGAGCTGGCGAGCCTCCAGCGGCTGCCGCAACTTCACACTGCGATCACTGAAAATCGGAAGTCACAAAACCCGGTAGTTCTTGGCTTCCAGGGGCGAAGCCAGATGGAAGCACGTTACGGTGAAGACGCGGAAGCTATGCTCTCGCAGCCGGCGACAAAGATTTTCCTTCGCACCACCGAGCCGCGCGCTGCCAAGTGGGTAAGCGAAGCGATCGGCGAAATCGAGGTCGAGCGGTTGCGCGAAACGCACTACGAGGGCTCACGGGCTGGCCGGAACTTCGCCCTTGATCGGCAAACCGAGCCGCTGGTCTTGCCCTCGGAAATTTCGGGACTAGAGGACCTTCGAGGATTCCTCAAATATGGGAATCACGTGGCGAGATTCTCGTTTCCCTACATCGCGTTGGAGGAGAAGCACCCTGCATTCGTGGAACGGAAGATGGACGATCTTATTGTGCCGCCAGCCCTCGTCGAGACGAATTCAGAGCCGGACGAAGATGAAAGAAGAGAAGTTCCCGTCGGTGAAAGATCAGACGGATACCAGGGACATCGGATGGAGTAGAGTGCCATGCTGACCATTTCGAAGGCGCTTTCTGCAGGCCAGGCGCAGAGCTATCACCAGAAGGAATTCACATCTCGCGAACAGAATTACTGGTCGCAGCGCGGTCAAATCGCGGGCGAATGGCAGGGAAGCCTGGCCACGAAGTTCGGACTTCGCGGGGCAGTGGCGGAGGAGAATTTCGCACGACTGAGCCAGGGCCGGCACCCCGAAACCGGTGAACAGCTTGTCCGGCAGCGTGCTTCGTACCAATACCAAGACAGCAATGGAAAGGCGGTTAAGACGATGGAGCATCGCGCTGGGTGGGATGCCACGTTTTCCGCGCCCAAGTCCGTCTCGCTGACTGCACTCGTCGGGGGAGACACTCGCGTCCGCGAAGCCCATCGCGAAGCAGTCACTGCCGCGCTCAATGAACTCGAAACCTACACACAAGCTCGGATGGGCGGGAACCACCTGCCCGAAATCACCAGCCAATTCGTCGCTGCCAAATTTGAGCATGACACAGCTCGGCCCGTGGATGGTTATGTCGCACCGCAGATCCACACTCACGTTGTCATCTTCAATATGACCCAACGGGAGAACGGCGAATACCGCGCTATCCAGGAACGCAGCTTTTTCCAAACACAGCAGTACGCTACTGCGATCTATCAATCCGAGTTGACCTATAGACTGCGCCAACTTGGGTACGAGATCACCGCTGGGCGCAGCGGGGCGCCGGAGATCAAAGGCTACACGCAGGAGTATCTGGACGCTTCAAGCCCCCGCAGTCAGCAGATACGCGAATACCTGGAGCGCACGGGAAAGAATGGAAAGGAAGCCACCGAGATTGCAGCACACGCGACGCGCGACCGAAAAGAAATCCATTCGACGGCGGAGGTCATGGCCGCGCACCGGAAGCTCGCCGCAGACTTCGGCAATCAGGCTGAAGCAGTCGTACGGGGCGCCCGCGAGCGCGTGCAACATGAGCGCCAAGAGATGACCCCAAGCCGCACTCTGGAACGGGTCCGGGAATCGCTGACTTTTGCGCGAGATAAAAATTTCGAACGCGAAGCCGTTGTTGACGAGCGGCTTTTGATGCGTGACGCCCTCCGGCGCGGCATGGGTGAAGTCACCTATTCCCAGGTTCGCGCCAATCTCCAAGCTCGAACGGAGAATGGCGAATTCCGCACTGTAGCGCAGCCCCGGAACACGCCCGCGCGCCCGTTCACCACCGCGAATACGATACGGGAGGAGCAGGAAATTATCGACCGAATGCGCCAGGGGAAGAATCAGCTTGCGCCGGTTCTTTCACGTCAGCTCGCACATGCCGTCGCCGACAAGAGCCAACACCTGAACCGCGCCCAACGAAATGTTGTCGAAGATGTCCTCAGCTCCCCGGACCGCATCCATGGGATTCAAGGTGTGGCCGGCGCGGGCAAAACGACAACCCTGGCCATCATCCGCGGAGCCCTTACCGAGCACGGGTATGATGTTACTGGCTTTGCCCCTACCTCGCGTGCGGCCAAACAGCTTCGGGAAGCAGGAATTGATGCAGGCACGCTTCAGAGCTTTCTGACGCGATCCATCCAGGCGGATGGCGCTCAGAAACGCTTCTACTTCGTTGATGAGTCCAGTCTTGCCAGCACTCGCCAAATGCGGGATTTCCTCGCCCGCCTTGGCCATCAAGATCGGGTCATTCTGATAGGCGACACCCGCCAGCATCAAGGTGTGGAAGCAGGCCGTCCATTTGAGCAGCTCCAGCAAGCTGGAATGCGTACAGCGAAACTTGACGAGATTGTCCGCCAGAAAGACCCGTCTCTCAAGGCCGCAGTAGAGTTGCTGGCGCGCGGCAGAAGCGCCGCAGCTTTGATCGAATTGCGAAATCAGGGGCGAGTTGAGGAGATTCCGGGGCGCCAAGAGCGGATTCGTGCCGTCGCGCGGCGGTACGCGGAGTCACCTGAAAAAGCGCTCATAATCTCTCCCGACAATGCTTCCCGGCGAGAATTGAATCTTGCGGTTCGGCAGGAGTTGCGACCTGTCGGTTCGCTGGCGCCGGACGATCATTCATTCTCCGTATTGATTCAGCGTCAAGACATGACCGGAGCCGATCGTGCCTGGGCCAACCATTATGAAATCGGAGATGTGGTGCGCTACGCGCGGGGTAGCAAGGCTCTTGGTATCGAAAGCGGCTCTTACGGTACAGTCTGTGCCATCAACCCCTCGGGCAACCTACTCACCGCGGAGAATGCCGCCGGAAAATCCGTCACCTATGACCCGCGTCGCCTTTCGGGGGTCAGTGTGTATCGCGAGGTCGCCCACGAATTTGCGGTGGGCGACCGTATCCAGTTCACCGCGCCGGACAAGTCTCTGGGCGTCGCCAACCGCGATCTTGCTGTCATCGAGCAGATCACGCCAGAAGGCCGGATCAGCGCCCGGCTGGACGACAATCGCCAGATCGAATTCAATGCGGCCGAACACCGGCACTTCGACCACGGCTACGCCGTTACCAGTCACAGCGCCCAGGGACTCACCGCCGAGCGCGTGCTCGTCCACGCCGATACTAGCGTTCATCCCGATCTGCTCAGCTCCCGCTTCGGCTACGTCGCCGTCTCCCGCGCCAGCCACGAGGCCACCATATTCACGGACGACGTGAATCGACTCGGTCAGCAACTCTCAACTGAAGTCAGCAAGACCGCTGCATTTGAAATAGGCCAAAACGATTCAACAATTCACGAGCAAAGTACGGGCATGAGCCTGTGAAGGGAAATACGATGAAGAACAGGAGCCGAAAGGACACACTCACCAAAGTGCCAGAGAATTACCCAGCGATTCGCAATGAGATTGTCGATCTTCTCAAGTCTGCGCGGCAGATGGCCGTCCGCAATGTCAACAGCTTAATGACTGCGGCCTATTGGGAGATCGGTAGGCGGATTGTCCAATTTGAGCAACAGGGCGAGGCCCGCGCCGATTATGGCGAACAACTGATCGAGCAACTTGCCACCGACCTCTCAAGGCAATTTGGGCGTGGGTTCGGCTCAACGAACCTCAAGCAGATGCGTTCATTCTATTTAGCATGGCCCGAACAGAAGATTCGTCAGACACCGTCTGACGAATCTTCAAGTCCCATATTCATCAATGTGATAGACCCGGGTTCCTCAGGGATCGGTGCACTTGCTGCACGCTTTTCACTGCCCTGGTCGGCTTACGTCCGCTTGATCACCGTGAAAAAGCCAGAGGCTCGGACCTTTTACGAAACCGAGGCCCTCCGATCTGGATGGTCTGTTCGCCAGCTTGACCGTCAGATTCAAAGCCAGTTCTACGAACGAACGTCTCTTTCCAAGAATAAGGCGGCGATGCTCGAAAAAGCTGCCAATGCCGAACCCGGCGATACGATGACGCCGGAAGAGGCCATCAAAGATCCGTTCGTCCTCGAATTCCTCAACCTCAAAGACGAATATTCAGAGACGGAACTTGAGGAGGCCCTGATCAGCCACTTGGCCGATTTCCTCTTGGAATTGGGTGATGACTTCGCCTTCATTGGCCGTCAACGCCGTCTACGCATTGACGACAATTGGTTTCGCATCGACCTCATCTTTTTTCATCGCCGCCTTCGCTGCCTGGTCGTAATCGATCTCAAAGTTGGGAAATTTAGCTACACGGATGCCGGGCAGATGCACCTGTACCTGAACTATGCCTGCGAACACTGGGTCAAGCCCGGTGAAAATCCACCAGTTGGCCTCATTCTCTGTGCCGAAAGAGGTGCTGCCGAAGCACACTACGCGCTCGAAAATCTCCCCAATAAGGTTCTAGCAGCGGAATATAAAACCATCCTGCCTGACGAAAAACTGATCGCGGAAGAACTAGAGAAGTCCCGGCAAAACCTGGAGGAGCGGAAGCAGCGAACCGGCGAACAGGCCACCAGTCCCCTGAAGTGAGCGAAGAGGTGGGTCAACGTTTTGCTAAGTTTGCTAAGCTAGAGATCCCCCCGACCCCGCGAGCGTACACTGGTACAAAATTCAATGTGCGAATGAATCTTGTCCGAATCGTTCGTTGTTAAGGGGACCCTGGTTAAATGCCACATTCAGAGAAGGATACAGGCATTCGCGACAACCACACGCGAGGAAGTGTTGCCTCATTTCTGAGCGAAAAGATTCAGGATGGATCGGCCCTCTCAATTGTTTCCGCCTACTTCACGATCTATGCATACGACGCTTTGAAAGAGAGTCTCGACCGGATTCAGCACCTGGACTTCCTGTTCGGTGAGCCTTCATTCGTGAACCGCCTGGACCCGAGCAAAACGGAGAAGAAGGCCTTCATCATGGACGCTGGCGGCTTGGAACTTGCAAACAAGCTTCAGCAAAAACGAGTTGCGAAAGAATGCGCCGAGTGGATTGAAAAAAAGGTCAAAATAAAGACGATAAAGCAGTCCAATCTGCTCCACGGCAAGATGTATCACATAGCAACAGCCGGCGTGCAGGATGCCATTCTTGGCAGTTCGAATTTCACTGTACGCGGCCTCGGACTTGCTACTGAAAACAACAATATCGAGTTAAACCTAATTGTTGACGGCAATCGGGACCGCCAGGACCTGAAGCAGTGGTTTGACGAACTTTGGAGAAACGACGGTCTCGTTAAGGACGTTAAGCAAGAGGTCCTCCAGTATCTCAAACAGCTGTACGAAAACCACCCGCCAGAATTTATCTACTACAAGACCCTGTTCCACATTTTCGAACGGTTCTTGGAAGATAGCGGTAAAACAGACGCGGACTTAGGCCGGACAAGCCTCTTTGAAACCGAAACCTGGAAGGCACTCTTCGAGTTCCAAAAAGATGGCGTCAAGGGCGCCATTAACAAAATCATCCGCTATAACGGCTGTATCATCGCCGACAGTGTTGGTCTGGGAAAGACTTTTGAAGCTCTGGCTGTCATTAAGTATTTTGAGTTAAAGAACGAACGCGTGATGGTCCTCTGCCCCAAGAAGCTACGAGACAACTGGACAGTTTACACAGCGAACAGCAGCCTCAACCCATTTCTGCAGGATCGATACCGTTACGACGTGTTTTCGCATACAGACCTCAGCCGAGAGAAGGGCTATTCGGGCGACATAGACCTCGAAACCTTGAATTGGGGCAACTACGATCTTGTTGTCATCGACGAGTCCCACAACTTCCGCAACAACACCCTCGGCAAGCGCGACGAGTCCGGCGAAATTATCAGGAAGAGCCGTTATCAACGGCTGATGGACGACATTGTGAAGGCCGGCGTCCGCACCAAGGTGCTGCTTATCTCCGCGACGCCTGTGAACAATGACTTAAAGGATCTCCGTAATCAGATCTACTTCCTCACAGAAGGAAGCGAGAACGACGGAGCGTTTGCGGAGAATCTAGGAATCGAAAGCGTAAAGGACACGTTGACAGCAGCTCAGAAGGTGTTCTCTACATGGGCGAGGAAGCAGGGGTCTGACCGGAAGACCAGCGACCTCTTAGAAAAACTCAGCGCTGCATTCTTCAAGCTCCTCGATGAACTAACGATTGCGCGTTCACGTAAGCACATTCAAAAGTACTACAAGGAGACTATCGCGCAACTGGGTGGGTTTCCTGTGCGCGAAAAGCCACTATCACTCTTTCCGGAGATTGATATTCAAGGGCTGTTCCTTTCCTACGACAAACTCAATTCTGAGATCAATCAATACAAGCTCTCTCTGTTTAACCCGTCTAAATACGTCCAGGAGAAATTCAGGGATGTGTACACGGCTTCGATTCCGACTCACGATCCTTTTTCCCAGGCCGATCGCGAGACATTTCTCATTGGGATGATGAAAGTCAATTTTCTAAAGCGTCTTGAAAGCTCTGTAAGGTCTTTTGAAATCACGATGGGGCGCACCATTGCGAAGATTGAAGCTCTGGAAAAGAAGATCAACGACTATCTGCAGTCTCCCCAGAAGCCTGGGCCAGAAGATGTAGAATTCGATCTTGATCTAGGTGATTCCGAGGAAGATGAGGATATTGATGAAGCCACATTGGTAGGTGGCAAGTTTAAGTACAGTTTAGGTCACCTTGAACTTGATAACGGGAAGAACTGGCTCAGAGACCTAAAAAAGGATAAAGACCAGCTGACTGGCTTGTTCCAGGCTGCTCAAAAGATCACGGTCGAAAGGGACGCTAAACTCGCCGTACTGAAGCAGCTCATTACCGCCAAAGTTCTCCAGCCCACCCACGACAAGCTTGGTCACGAAAACAAGAAACTTCTCGTCTTCACAGCCTTCGCCGACACAGCCATGTACCTCTATGACAACTTGGTAAAGTGGGCCAAGACCGACTTGGGCATCAACGTTGCGCTCGTCTGTGGTGGCGGCGATCTTCGTACCACCTTCGGTCATACCGCCTTCAACGAGATTCTTACGAACTTCTCTCCGCGGTCCAAGAATCGCAACAAGATTCCAACTATGCCGCAGAACGGAGAGATCGACCTGTTAATCGCGACGGACTGCATTTCTGAAGGTCAGAACCTTCAGGATTGCGACTACTTGATCAATTACGACATTCACTGGAATCCAGTTCGCATCATTCAGCGATTTGGACGTATCGACAGAATCGGTAGCGTGAACAAGGCCGTGCAACTGGTCAATTTTTGGCCGACCGAGGACCTTAACAGATATATCAATCTCAAGAATCGAGTTGAAGCGCGCATGGCTCTCGTAGACATCGCCGCTACGTTTGAAGACAACATTCTTCAAAATGAAGAAATCGAAGATCTCATCAATGAAGATCTCAAGTACCGAGATAAACAACTTCTCAAACTCAGGGATGAAGTCCTGGACCTAGACGACCTTGGCGACACCGTTTCGCTTACGGAGTTTACCCTCGACGACTTCCGAATTGAGTTGATGAAGTACATCGAGGCCAACCGGGAAGCACTTGAAGATGCGCCATTCGGCCTCTATAGCGTTGTTCCGCCGGGCCAGGAATATAGGGCAATTGCTCCTGGAGTGATCTTCTGCCTTCGTCAAAAGATGGCAACGCCAGAGGTCCCTATTGCGGCCACCGGACCCAGCGATGGAATCAATCCACTTCAGCCATACTTCTTGGTTTACGCGCTGAACGACGGCAACGTCCGTTTCGGCTTTGCTCAACCTAAGCAGATCCTTGAAATCTACCGTATTCTCTGCTCCGGCAAGAACGTTCCCTACTCGGAGCTCTGCAACCTCTTTGATCATGAGACTAATCACGGTTCGAATATGGAACTCTACGGAATACTTTTGCGTAAAGCGGTTGACTCTATCGCCGTCACTTTTCGAAGACGCGCAGCAACAGGCCTTTTGTCGGGGCGGGGTTTCGTTCTTCCCGTTGCACAAGATCAGGTCAACAATCGGACTGACTTCGAATTAATAACCTGGCTGGTGGTGCGCTAAATGGCAGACATGGCTTCAATTGGACCCAGGGTCGAGATCCAAGAAGCGTTGGCGAGGATTGCAACAGGAACATTTGCGGACTCGACTCGTCAACTATTCGCGGTTCTCGGATATACAAGCGACCGCCGGATCGATATTGTACCCAACACTGCACAGGGCTTTGCCGACCAATTTGGGGCCGTGAATTTGGATAAGGCTTTGACATCGGAATGGCGTAGCGTCGATTTCTTGTTTCAATTGACTGATGAGGAGATAGGGAACCGACTCGCATTCTCGACTGGATCTGTCGATAGATCAGTAATCGAATCCTATATTTTCCTCGGGATTCGACTGACCGGTACTCAATATACACGCACGCGGCTAGCCTCGATAGCCCGCGAAATCAACAAGCTTTTTCCAATGCCGGTCATGATTCTATTTAGGCATGGCGAAACCATTAGCCTCGCGGTAATTGACCGTGAATTGAACAAGCGCGACAGCACAAAAGATGTTCTTCGCAAGGTAACGTTAATCAAAGACATCCGTCTGGATAATCCAGCGCGGGCCCACATCGAAATTCTTTATGAGCTTTCCATACCTGTCCTTTACACATGGCGGCCATTCCGAAATTTCGTTGAATTGCACCAGGCCTGGGCCAAAAAGCTCGACAGCACGGACCTCAACAAACAATTCTTTCAGGACATCTCTTACTGGTATCTCTGGGCTAAGAATCACCAAGGAGTTAAACTTCCACGCGATGTGGATGCAGAATCTGACGAACAACGGTCGATCTTCTTCATTCGCCTTCTGACGCGGCTCATTTTCTGCTGGTTTCTTCAGGAAAAGGGACTCATTCCACGCCGGCTCTTCATATGGAGTCAGGTCAGCGAGCTTCTGAAAGAAAAATCACTGTCTTCAGGAGCCTATTACAAGGCGATCCTCCAGAATCTATTCTTTGCAACTCTGAATCGTGAAATTGACAAGCGCGGTTTTCGGGTCAAGACAGTTAACGGCCGGTACGATGACAATCGAGGTGTCACGACTCTGTACCGTTATGAGGAGTTGCTCACCGACCGCGCGAAACTTCTAAAGGTTCTGGCAGAAGTGCCTTTTGTTAACGGCGGACTCTTCGATTGTTTGGACGACGTATATCGAAAAAAAGAGAATCAGCCGACCGTCCGCCTCGATGGTTTCTCAGACAATCCACGCGAGTCTCTTACGCTCCCGACGGACCTTTTTTTCGGCGCCGACCAGACTGTAGATCTGAGCAAAGAGTTTGACGACGAGCGCAAAGCGGCTATCAAGGTCCGCCCGCTCATAGAGATTCTTGCGCGTTACAAGTTCACTGTAGAAGAGAACACGCCGCTCGAACAGGAGATTGCACTAGATCCAGAATTGCTCGGCAAAGTGTTTGAGAATCTTCTTGCGTCATACAATGATGACACAAAGACGATTGCCCGTAAGAAGATCGGCGCCTTCTATACGCCACGCGATGTTGTCCGCTACATGGTGGATGAGGCTCTCATCTTTCATTTCGAGCCGGTGGTCTCACAGTCCAAGCTCCGGGCGCTACTCTCAGACCAGGCTGACAATCCCTGCAATGAAGTCGAGACTCAGCAGCTCATTGCTGCGATCGAGAAGACCAGAATCCTCGACCCGGCCTGCGGCTCTGGCGCCTTCCCGATGGGGGCGTTGCATCGCCTCGTTTATCTTCTCTCCAAGCTTGATCCCAATAACATTGAATGGAAGCATCGCCAGTTTGAAGCCGCCAAGCGTGATCGTAAAAAAGCTGAATCGATGGAGGAGTCAGGTAGTCGCGAGGCGGCGATCCAGGACGTGGAATCGCGGCTCAAAGATATCGAGGCCTCCTTCGATACCACGCATCACGACCTCGACTATGCTCGCAAACTGTACCTGATTGAGAACTCCATCTTTGGAGTGGACATTCAGCCAATCGCCTGCCAGATTGCCAAGCTCCGGTTTTTCATTTCTCTGCTTGTTGACCAGAAGTCCGAAAAGCTGCTTCGGCCACTGCCCAACCTAGAGACGAGAATCGTCGCGGCCAACACGCTTATCCCGGTTGAAAAAGCGAAGGAGCACCAGCTCTTTATCGGGTCAGATCAAGTCAGCACACTGCGAGAAGAGTTACGCCGAGTACGCCACGCTCACTTCAACGCCCGTACGCCGGAGGCGAAGCAGCGGTATAGGGAGCAGGATGAAGAAATTCGCGCCAGGTTGTCCGTCGAGCTTGAGCAAATCGGAATGCCGAACACCACAGCCAGACTGCTTGCATCGTGGAATCCATACGACCAGAACAGCCACGCCAGCTTTTTCGATCCTGAATGGATGTTCTCTCTCTCGCCCGCGGAGTTTTCCGGTTTTGACGTCGTCATTGGCAATCCACCCTACGTGAGACAGGAAAAGATCAAAGAGCAGAAACCAGAATTCAAGAAGCTCTATGAGTGCTTTTCAGGAGCAGCTGATCTCTACGTCTACTTCTATGAACGTGGCATCCAGCTGTTGAATGACAGTGGAGTATTCAGCTTCATCACATCGAACAAATGGATGCGTTCCGGCTACGGAGAGAAGCTGCGCAATTACCTTCAAATCAAGACCCGTGTGCGTAGATTGATTGATTTCGGGGATGCGGAAATATTTGATGCCATAGCCTACCCGTGCATCGCCATTCTTGAGAAAGGCGTGGCGACGCCGGATAGCCTTTTCAAGGCTTTGAAATGGAATCAGGACGAATGGAGTGTGGAAGACGTCACGCGACATCTCGCCGCAGATATGTTTCCAATGTTGCAGTCTGATTTGGACGCTCGTACGTGGCGCTTGGAGTCAAAGACTAAACTGCAACTCCTGGATCGGATCAGGAACGCTGGCGCGCCGCTTGGCGATTATATAGGTGGGCACTTCTACTACGGAATAAAGACTGGATTAAATGAAGCATTTGTCGTTAAACGCCAAAAGCGCGACGAGCTCATTGACGTTCATCCGTCATCTGCAAAAATTCTGAAACCTTTTCTCCGGGGCCGGGATGTTAAGCGCTGGAGAGCAGAATTCGAAGAGCATTACCTGATCCGCATTGAGTCGTCTGAGAATGTGGAACATCCTTGGTCCGGGAAGCCGGATGCCAAGGCGGAGAAGATTTTCGCTGAAACATATCCTGCGATTCACGCCTTTATGAAGTCCCAGCGCACAGAACTGAAGGAGCGTTGCGATCAAGGAAAATACTACTGGGAGCTTCGCTCTTGCGCCTATTGGGGAGAATTCGACCGCCCAAAAATAATTTATCCCGACATCTACGAGCACCAAAGCTTTGCGTGGGATGACCTCGGCTACTACGGTGGGAACACTTGCTACTTTATCCCAACGTCCGAAAAGTGGCTCTGCGCTCTGCTGAACTCGGAGGTAGTTGAATGGTTCTACTCGCAAATATCGAACAAAGTGAGAGGTGGATATCTTAGGGCCTTCACGGACTACATGCGCCACGTGCCCATTCCTGAAGTGGCCGCCGCGCAACGAGGACTGATTGAGCAGCTTACTACTGCGGTGATCTCCAGAAAAGGTGGCGGTCCATCTGGACACTACTTCGAACGCTTGCTTAATGGTCTAATTTACGAGATCTTCTTCCCGGAAGATCTCCATAGGTTGAACGTTCGTTTCTTCGAACTTCTAGCCAACACGGTGCTGCCAAACTCCTCGAAAGAATCGGACTGGCAAGCGTTCCACGAGAGAGTTTCTGACGTGAATCACCCCATCTACGCCGCCCTCTTTGCATTGAACGGTATTGAAGTAGTTCGCATCATCGAGGGCCGCGAATGAAGATCGCGAAAATCGAGGTGTCAGACTTCCGAGGTTTTCCGGGACCGGCTGTTTACGAGTTCGAATTTGGCCAGGCGCGCAGCCTCTTCATCTGGGGTGAAAATGGCAGCGGCAAATCGAGCCTCTTCCGCGCCATCCAAGAGTTCTTCAACACAAACAGAGGCGCGAAACCATTCGCTGACCACAAGAACACCTGCGATCCTGCTCTCACAACTGGACACGTCACCGTCCACTTCGATGATGGCTCAACTCAAACAACACAAGCATGGCAGCATGGCGGCGACCGCCCCGTCAGCCAGCCACCAGCTTCTCAAACCGCCTTGCAGGTTGGATGCCTCGATTACCGGAGCTTACTGGAAACCAACTTCACGCAGCGTGGAAACAACGTCAATCTTTTCCAAATAGCGGTGACCCACTTGGTACCCAACATCGAGATTGCAATCCAAGGACGCTCTTACAGGATTGGCCAGCTCTGGCGAACCGCAGATTCGTCGAACCCTTCCTCAAAGGGCCACTACAAAAGCTATCTCGAATCCTGCGACCGTGCTCTGCAGCGATTCAACGATGGATTTCAACCGCTAATTCAACCATTGATCGACAAAGCAAGCGAGCTCTTGGAGCGGTTCAACGATCCAGATTTTACACTCGGTGCGGCCTCCCAACCCGTTGCTTACGACAGGGACAGCCGCGTATTTAGGAATACTGATTTAATTCTCTCGGTTCACAGATCAGGAACTCACATTCAAGACCATCACAACATTCTGAACGAGGCGAGACTGTCGGCCATCGGGCTAGTTGTGTACTTGGCCGGGCTGTTGATCACAGTTCCCGGAACTTCGCAGTTCCCGAAGCTGCTCGTCCTTGACGACGTCTTAATCGGGTTGGATATGGCCAACCGACTCCCGGTATTGAAGATCCTTGAGGAGTACTTCGCAGATTGGCAGATCGTTCTCCTCACCCATGACCGCGTTTGGTACGAGATGGTGCAGGTGGAGATGACCTTCAATCAGTGGAGGGGATACGAGTTGTGGTTAGCCGAGGACGGCATCACGCCTATTCATCGGGCGAGGGATGGAGGTCCCGATTTCTTCCTGTCGCGAGCACGGCAGCACCTCGTTGCCAACGATGATCGCGCGTCTGCTGTGTATACGAGAGCTGCATTTGAGGTTAAGCTAAAAGGGTATTGCGACAAACGCTCGGTTCCAGTCCCCTTCAAGAAAGAAGCGCGCCATATCACCGCCGATTCCTTTTGGCAGGCAGCAAAGACGCGGTCGCTTTCCACAGCACAAAACAGCAATCCGGCGGACCATCCAATATTGACCGCACTCTTCCAGGCCGTTGAAGGCGCTAGGAAAGTTGTGCTCAATCCATTGAGCCACTCCATCACTCAGCCCGTAACAAAGCCTGAGATCCAAGCAGCAATCGACGCTGTGGGGAATCTTCGGTTTGAGTAGCACCGGTAAGGAAATAATCAGATGATCGACTTCGTCATCGAAAAAAGGTCTCTTGACTCTGCGATGAAGCAGGTTCTGTTCGGTCGGAGCGGTGCTTCCGAAGATCTCGTTGATCTCAAAGTGGAGCGATCGATGCTGACACTGGCGGCTATGGGCACGAACGTTGAGATCCCGGTTACGAGCGATGCTTCAGAGAGCGTCAGCATTACGGTCGGCGATCTGGCCAAGCTGAAGAAGGTGAGCGCAACCTACAAGGCAGGCCCTGTGCGTATTCGAATTGTGGACGGCCGGATTCGATTTCAGAACACCTCAATCGGCGTAAGTGCTTCCGAGGCGACAGGTGCCAGGCGAGTGATCGACATCCCTAACGATGCAAGTGTTTTGGATCTAGTGTCTCTGCCCGCCATGTTCAGTTCGCAGGAGATTGAAAACTGTGGACTGCAAGCGAGAGTGCAGAAGGCAAAGGACACTGTAGACGTTATGCTGCAGAACGCGGCGGCCAGCATGGGCGAATTCGGCTTTACACGATCTGACATTTCTGCGATGGTCGACGCTAAGATCAAATCACACACCGAAACCACAAGGCACGTTCTCTTTCCAGACGAGCGGAGGGTGGAAGATCCTTCAAGCCAGGACACCAGGAATAGCACGAACAGCTTTGAACAGCCGGAAACAGGAGAGATACAAATGAACGAAGCGGAAATGAAAGCGGAGCTTGAGCGCCTGCGCGCAGAAAACGCCCAGCTTAAGAACAAGGAAAGAGGCGCGATCACTCTGAAGGTGAGCGATAAGGGCGCGGTATCGCTGTACGGAATGGGCAAGTTTCCCGTCACCCTCTACAAAGAACAATGGCTTCGAGTCTTGGCCGCGGCTCCCGAGATCGAGAAGTTCATTCGAGACAACGAGGGGAAGCTGAAAACAAAGGAATAGGAACAGCTCTCATTCGGTTTGGAGTGAAGCAATGCACGAAGCTTTCCGTGACTATGACCTGCGGCGGAACGGCCGGGTTCGCGCCCGAATCGAATGCGAGGTCGAAGAACTTGGTCGTGGCAAGGTATGGTTTAAAGATTCGAACAAACGAAAAGTGAAGCTTTTTCTCTCGAATGAACTATGCCAAGCGTCCAGCAACCTTTTCGATCCTTCCAAATCCCAATTCATTACCGTGCAGTTCTGGCACTTCTGCCAACTCAAGTAATTCGCGATGGAAGCTCGCGCACTTTTGGTTTAGATCTGAGAACGAGATCATCGTTCCCGTCCAGAAAGTATCCTGGGCGTCGCCAAAAAGTTTCAGTCCTGAATTGCCGGACTCGTCCGTATAGGCATAGCACTTCATTTACTTCACCCCAGAAACGCCTCTCGGCCCTTCCGCTATAACGCCATGAGTTGCTCCATTGAGCATTCGTGGAAGAACGCCTCCTTCGCCTTGTCGAAGTCGTAGCTCTTTAGATGACCGCCAATCTCGCGTGCCACACTGAGCAGACCACCGAGATCGTACACATTCTTGAATTCCACAACGTCGAAGACCTCATGATTTTCGTCAAGGATGACCATGTGTAAGTGAGTCTGTCGCGAGACTTCCTCTATTACCTGAGAGATACCAGGTGGTGGCAATGGACTGAGCAGTAATTCATAGCTTGCATAGGGCGTTTGACCAACGATGGGCGGAAACCACCACATCATGAAGATGATAGGGCCAGCACTCGTACGGACTGCGCCGGACTTTATGTTCAAGGTGAACGGTCCAAACTCCCTCAATTCGCTCATGAACTTTCGTTCTTCTCGTAAGATCAGCACCGCTTCCGGGCCTATTTCAGGCGTCAGCGTTAGTGTGTTCAGGTGAACTCCAGATGGCGCCGGCGTCGGCCAATTTGCACATTCAAAGTGCCACGTCTGTCCCTTCGGAAACGCATTACTCCGCACAGTCACCCCTCGGTGCGAGAAAACTGATTTCAGTCGGGCAGAAACAGACTCGCCCATTGATTCGGAAATAGTTGCAAGTATATCGCGCACCAACGACCAACGCATTGGCTGATCGCCCGAACCATGCCGAGTTCATTTCACTGATGTCCCGCAATGACGTCTCAATCTCTCAATCTGCCCATTTTCTTCCTTCGTCAAGTGCCCCCGCTTCAGGCAACGGTCTAGCTGAGACGGGAAGAACCCGTCAAGGGTCTCCGCTGCGCTCCGATGAACGGGCATCGAACACCCGCCCTTGACTGAACCTCCCCGCCTCCGCCCGTTGCAAAAAGCCATGAAGCGGGAGCACTCAACGAAAAAAATTGGTTTTGGGTGCTCTTTCATTTTGGACGCCAATCCGCCCCACAGCGGGCAACAGAGGAGCATCGATATGCCATTCCCCATCGCAGCAACCACAGCAGCCAACACCTCCAGCAATGGCGCAAATCGCAGCCGCAACGGCGCGCCGCACAGGAAAAATGCGGCGCTTCGGAACCGCAGCGAGTCACCTTATCAACAGCGTGGGACGCTACGCGACAATCCCACCCAACTACTCATCAAGCAAGCTGTGGAACATCTCATCCGGCAGCTTGAGGCCGGAAAGAGCGAAGCCTTGACCGAGTATTTGTCAGCAATGGCGCGCTTCCATTCGTACAGTTTTGGCAACATTCTTGCCATTGCACGGCAAAAGCATGACGCCCAAAGAGTGGCCGGAATTCGCACTTGGAATGAGCTTGGCCGATTCGTGAACAAGGGCGAGAAGGGCATCCAGATTCTCGCCCCGATGATCGGATACAGGCGCAGACGGAACACCAACGATGAAGCAGAACCGGAACAGGAACCGAAGCCGCAGTCTGTGCTGATCGGATTCAGAATCGTAACGGTTTTCGACGTCAGCCAGACCCACGGACAGGACCTTCCTGAATTCAAGACCACCATCAGCGGCGATGTGGGCGGCCATCGTGACCGCCTCATTGACTTCCTCAACCAGCAAAACATCGCGCTCGAATACAACGAGCGCATTGCGCCCGCCCTTGGCGTCAGCTATGGCGGAAAGATTGCATTGCTTCCCGGCCAGTCAAAGGCGGAAGAATTCGTCAGTTTAGTCCACGAAATTGGACATGAACTTTTGCATAAGTCCGAGCGCCGCACGATGACCACGGCGACTGTGCGCGAAACAGAGGCCGAGGCCGTGGCGTTTATCGTGGGCCAGGCCGTCGGTCTTGAGATGGGTCGAGCCAGCAGCGACTACATACAAATGTACGCGGGCAATGCGGCTTTACTAGCGGAAAGCCTCGAAGCCATCCAGCGCACAGCCTCCATCATCCTCCGGGCAATCCGTCTGGAGGAACCAGCAGAAACGGAACCATTCACAGCGGCCAGCTAAAGGCCACATCTTGAGCGGGCACGCTCAGGGTGTGCCCACTCTCCCATTCACGTTCGACAGCCCACAGGAGGTTATTTCCCATGACGACCGCAGTTGAAATGCAATCCGAGTATCGCAACTTACCGCTTCTCAGCCTCATCGAGTCGCCGGCGAACCCACGCCGCTCCTTTGACGAAACCAGTCTTAACGAATTGGCCGACTCGATTAGAAGCCAAGGCGTACTTTCACCGCTTCTGATCCGGCCCAAAGGCAACACTTACGAGATCGTGGCCGGGGCGCGGCGCTATCGCGCGGCGCAACTCGCCGGACTCGATTCCGTGCCCGTGCGCATCGTAGAACTCACCGATGGCCAGGCCCTTGAAGTGAGCATTATCGAAAACTTGCAGCGTAGCCAAGTGCACCCATTGGATGAGGCGACCGGCTACGTCGCTCTCATGCACCTTGATTACAGCGTGGAGCGGATCGCAGCCAAGGTGGGCAAATCAGTTAGCTATGTGCTCAGCAGAAGCAGGCTCGCTGATCTTGCGCCCGCCGTTACCGAAGCCTTTGCCAACGACGAGATCGGTGTGGGCCATGCTCTTTTGCTATCGAAGATTCAGCCCAGCCAGCAAGAGGAAGCACTCGCCGCCTGCTATCAAGAAACTTATACCAACGGCAGTAAGCCAAAGCGCATCCTGCTCCCTGTCCGCCATCTCCAGCAGTGGATTGAGCACAACATCCTGCTGGACCTTGCCACTGCACCTTTTTCAAAAGAGGATGCGCAGCTTTTGCCCGAGGCCGGTTCCTGCGTCGATTGCCCGAAGCGCACCGGCCACAATCCACTACTTTTCGCCGAGGTCTGCTTCAATCAACCTCAGTCATGCAGCGACCCAAAATGTTTCCAAGCGAAACTTGAGGAGCACGTGAAGCAGACCGTCGCCGCCAAACCGAAGCTGGTACAGATCAGCACTGCCTACGGTAAACCGGCCGATGGAAGCCCGGTCATTCCGCGCAACAAGTACGTTGAAATCCGGCAGGATAAACCGCAGCGCAAGGAACAACGCGATTGGCCGGAATACAAAACGTGCAAGTATACTGCCGAAGCAATCGTCACGGAAGGCAGTGAAAAGGGCGAACTGAAACGGATTTGCCAGAATCCCGAATGCCAGGTCCATCATCCCAAGCGGCAGCAACAGCGCAACCATGCGGATGCCGCCTTCAAAGTCGAGCAGGAGAAGCGCCGCCGCGAGGAGGCCATCGCGCAGACCACCGGGATGCGCGTGCTCAAAGCCATCGGCGATGCGGTTCCAGTCCGGCTGATGAAACGCGACCTGCTGTTCCTCGCCAGTCGCCTAACAGCAATGCTGGACGAACGCAAAATCGCCATTCTCATCCGGCAGCACAGCATGGGCAAGGTGAAAGATGGTGAGGCCCCGGCGAAACTGCTGGCAGCTTTCTTATCGAAGGCCGAGGAAAGCGGGCTTGGCCGTATTTTGCTGGAGACGGCAGTTCTTCTGTCCATGCATAACCAGACCGACGCGGCAAAGACTCTTCGCGATGCTGCGCAGGTCTACAAAGTGGACGTTGACGCCATCTCTACCAGCGTTAAGCAAGAGTTCTCAGCGAAAGACAAATCAAAGAACGCGACCAAGGGAACGCAGAAGGCAACACCCAAACAGCAAGCGAAGGGCACAAACCGTCGGGCAGCAGCGTGAATCCGGCCAATCCGCAAACACAATCGCGGAGCTTGCAAGCCGCTTGCAAGCTCCGCAACATCGGAGGTTTCAAAATCATGAACACAGAAGAGCTTGAAAACAAGGCTGAGATAATGCTGCGCGAAACGGACACTTACCGCGTGCCCGTACCCATCCATATCGTCGCTCAGCATCTCAATTTGACGCTTGAGGCACTTCCGCTTGGGAAGATTTCTGGAATGCTGATCGTCAGAGGCGATCGAGGAGCGATCGGCTATAACTCGATGCATGCACGTGTGCGGCAGCGGTTCACGATTTCTCACGAAATCGCGCACTTCGCCCTCCACGCGCAACCAAATGAGAAGCCGCGTCTATTCATCGATGAACACGTAATGTCCCGGCTTGGCAAAGTAGCGTCTGCTAAGGTCGAGCGTCAGGAAGCGGAAGCCTACCGGCTTGGTTCTGCGCTATTGATGCCGAAGAGTCTCGTTCAGAAGGAAATCAAGAATCGTGATCTGGATTTAGACGATGATGAGGCGATCAAATTCCTCGCCAAGCAATTCTGGGTCAGTCCAGTGGCAATCGCGAATCGGCTGTTGAGGCTGGGCATATTCCTTTATGCAGCCAGCGGCTAATTCGCGCTCTCAATTTCGTGCGGAGCCTACAACCGTAGGCTCCGTGTTGTTGGCTGCCCGTCTATATCGTTGTCACTGTCATTCCGTTCTCAGCGCTTCCATCGGCTCTACGCGCGCCGCTCTCTGGGCTGGAATCCACGCCGCCACGAACGCTGCTGATCCGAGCAACAAAGTGGCCACTCCCAGCAAAGTTGGATTCCACGGTCTGACCCCATAAAGCTGACTGGCCGTCAGATATCCTGCTCCAATTGCTGCCGGAATCCCGATCCCCAGTCCGATGCCGACCTGCCAGAAACTATGTGCGATTCAATCTCTTCTCTTAACCGTTCGTCGCCGCGGCGACCGATTGCGAAATTCCGGACACGGGCAAACAATCTCTTCAGAGTCCTCATCCCGAATCTCCTCACTCGGATCGCAGTGCCTGCATCGGATCAATCCGCGACGCCCTCCACGCCGGAATCATGCAGGCCAGCGCTGCCACCGCAAGCAGCGTTGTAGCCACGCCCGTAAAGATGGCAGGATCGAGCGGCTGAGTTTCATAGAGCATTGACTGGACAAGGCGAACTGCACCGGCGCTGGCTGCAAGGCCAAGCGCAAGCCCATAAAGAGCGGGGCGCATGCCGTCGCCCAGCATTAGCCGCATGACCTGGTCGCGTTGTGCACCGAGCGCAATGCGAATGCCAATCTCTCCGGTGCGTTGTGTGGTCAGGTACGAGAGCACACCGTACAATCCCACAGACGCCAGCATCAGCGAAAGAACTGCAAACGCCAGCACAAGGCTGGCGCTAAGGCTGGCATTGCCCAGTGACCGCTCGATGATCTGCTGCAAAGTGAACACGTCGCGGACCGGCATCTCCGGATCGAGTGCCGCAATCTGTTTCTGCACCAGAACGGAGAAAGCCAGCGGGTCCGATGCCGTCCGCACCACCAGCATGCCCCCCAACGGGTTTCCGCCAAGAGCAGGAAAGTATATCGTCGCCTCCGACGGTTTACCCACTTGGTACAGTGTGTCGGCAACAACGCCGACGATTTCGTAATTCGCGTCGCCGCCTACCGCACCGACATGGAGATGCTTGCCCAGCGGGTTCTCCCCTGGTAAATACTGCTGCGCCAATTGACGGCTCACGATAACTGTTTCTGGATGCCCGGCGCGGTCGTCTTTGGTAAAGAAGCGTCCGTTCAGGAGCGGTATCTGTAGTGTGGTGAAGAAGTCGGGGTCGGCTCTTGCGTAGAGTGCGACAGGGAGTTCCTGGCCGGGCGGGATGGCTGGATGCTCGCGAATCGTGAAGGCGTCGTCCCCCATGGGCCCCGCTCCAGGTACGAGGAAGCCCAACCCCGCGGCGCGTATGCCAGGTAGGTTGCGGACCCGCTCCAGTAGTCCTTCGTTGAATGCGTTGGCCTTTTCGGGAGTCTCGTATTTCTTTGCGGGAAGGTTATAGCTGATGGTCAGGACGTTTTCGGTCACGCAGCCCACATCCGTCGTCCGCAGCCGCCAGAAGCTCTTGAGCAGCAGACCGGCTGAAATGAGCAGAACCACCGTCGCCGCAATTTCAATTGTCAGCAGCGATTTGCGCAGCGCCGTGCGCGCCTGACTGCCGGTCCCACTCCGCGCCGAAGCCTGCAGCGCCGCAATTGCCCGCTTGCCAGTGGATGAGATCGCCGGCAGTAGCCCTGCCAGCAGCGCCGCGGCAAAAACCAGCCCACAGGCAAAAATCATCACGACAGCATCCACGTGGATACCCTGCGCGCTAGGAAGATCTTTCCATGTGTTCACGAGCCACCGCGTTGCCGCCAACGACAACATCACTCCGGCGGCTCCTCCGGCAATCGAAATCAGCAGGCTCTCCATCAGTTGCGCGCGAATCAGCGTCACCCTCTGCGCACCCAGTGCGCTGCGGATCGATATCTCCTTCTGCCGCGCCGCAGAGCGCGCCACCAGCAGGTTGGCCACATTCAGGCAGCCAATCAGCAGCATGCAAGCCACTGCGCCAAGCAACACCACCAACGGCTTCGTTACATCTTTCGCAAGATCCTTCGAGAGTGTTCGTGACACCACGTCCTCGGCCACTGGATCGTTCAAATACCGCATATGCGACCGGTACTGGACCGCGCCCACCTGGCTAAGTGCATTTGCCAGGCTCACCTCCGGCCTGAGCCGCGCGACCACATAGCTGAAGTGATGGTCGTGATAGCCGAGCAGTTCCGGCGACATTCCCGAAGCATATGGAACCCAGATCTGCACCTTTGCGTCGGGATAGGTAAACCACCTGGGAAGCACGCCGATTACGGTGTAGGGCTTGCCATCAAGGTGGATCTGCTTTCCTACAATCGATGCATCCCCACCGAAGCGTCGCTCGAAAATATTCCACGTGAGCATTACCGCGGCTCCGTCCGCACGATCTTCGTTCTCGGTAAACGTGCGGCCAATCGCGGCCTGCACGCCCAGCAGCGGGAACAGGTTCCAGCTCCCCGCGCGTGCGCTTACAAGTTCAGGCAGTTCTCCGTGCTGCCCGGTCAGGTTGTATTGCCACCAGCGCCACACCGCCATGTCCTCAAAACCATGGGTTTGCGCGCGCCAGTCGTAGAAGTCGGCCGGAGCAACGGAGTTGTAATTGAATTGCTGCGCATTCTTGCTGGGGTCGCGGAAATGCTCATAGATCATCACGAGCTGATCCGGATCACGGAACGGAAGCGGTCTGAGCAGGACAGACCGCATTACAGTGAACAGCGAGGTCGTAGCACCGATGCACAATGCCATTACTAGTATGGCAATAATTGAAAAGCCCGGCGAGCGCAATAAAGTGCGGCCGCTGATCCGCATATCACGTAGCAAAGCCTCGATGATTTGAAGACTCTCTTCTGCGCGGTATCGTTCCCGGATCGTCTCCACCGCCCCAAACTGCAGCCGTGCCTGGCGGCGAGCTTCCTCCGGGGCCATTCCGGTGCGGATGTTCTCTTCCGTTTGCATCGCGAGATGCTGTCCCATCTCCTCGCGCAGCCGTTCATCGCCGTGGTGGCCGGTGGCGAAATTCCGGATGCGGGCAATCAATCTCCTCATAACTCTCATGCCAGGTCCTCCGCTTTCACTTCAAAAAACCGCGCGATGATTTCCGCCGTCTGTTCCCAGTCATGCTTCTCGGTCTCGAGCAGTTTGTGTCCCGTGCGTGTCAGACGATAAAAGCGAGCCCTGCGATTGTTGTCCGAAGTCGCCCAATCAGAAGCAATTGCCCCTTCCTGTTCCAGCCTCAGCAGAACGGGATAGAGCGTGCCTTGATTAACCGAAAGCAGGTCGCCGCTGATCTGCTCAATTCGTCGAGCGACGGCATAGCCGTGTAACGGTCCTAGGACATCAAGGGTTTTGAGCACCATGAGGGCGAGTGTCCCCTGCTGAACATCCTTCTTCTGTTTCATGCGATCCAGCAAACTCCCATCTTCATTGGGTTACCAACAAGAGAGTGACACAGCTTCATTGGGAAAGCAACATGAGCAAGGATACCTACGGCCAGAATTTGTCTGAGAATTGCCTCAAATTGCCAAAATCTGGCATGATGGACGACAAAGTGATCGGGTGCTATGCGAATCGCCTTCTCCCCCAGCCTTCGCGTCGCTGCCGGTTTGCTTCTCTGTGCCCTGCTGAGCATTGTCGGGTATCAAGTCTTCCTGCACACGTCTTCGGCTCCAGAGGCGCTGCTGAAGCGAGCCGATGATCTCTCATGGCTCAATAGTTGGATTGCTGCGGAACCCCTTTACCACCGAGCCGAACTCGAATTCCTTCAAAAACACAATCTCTCCAAGGCACTTTACGCGCGCGTGAGCGAGATTCCGGCTCAAGCTGAATCTTCGACCACGATCCCAAACCAGCTTGCGACACTGCGGCAGGATCTTGAATTGCCGGAGGCACGCGATCCTGAAACCCGTCTCCGCATTCTCACCATTCTCGGAATGCTCGAAACGAATTACGACGGCGGCATGGCGCGCGAGACCTGGAGTGAAGTTCGGCAATTAGCTTTGCAACGGGGTCATTATCTGCTGGCCTCGCGCGCAATGGGCGAGCAGGGTATCGCGGCATATCTGCTCGGCGACGTTGCTACTGCCAAGAAGCAAGTCTACGAGGCGTACTTGGTCGCAAAGGTCGCCGACCCCGCCGCTCGCGTGCGGTACGCGAGCATGTACGGCACCGGACAGGTGGAACAGCACAGATATCGAGAAGCTCTTGGACCGTTGAATGAAGCGATTCGGATCGCTGATAAGACTCGCGACATGGCTCACCCAACCATTGCCATTTACGCCAAGATCGAAGCATTGAGCGCACTCGGCGACAATCAACAGGCTCTGTCGTTTGTGGCTGACGAGATGCAGAGAGCAACTGGTCACCACCTCGCCGGACATCTCTTCGAGCTATATCACGCACGAGCCGACGTTTTTGAGCGAATGGGCCAATGGGATAAATCGATCGCAGATTTACAGGAGTCGGTTCGCTACGCAAAGCAGCTCTCTTATTGGCGCGGGCTGGTCCAGGTAGACGGACTCCTATCCGAGGCGTACCTCCACAAGGGTGCGCTGCAGCCGGCGCTGGCCGCGATCAACGAGGCAATTGATGCCAACAAGAATATCCCCGACGAGCTGTACTTCGTTCCCAGGAATCTCGGAATCAAGGCAGAAATCCTAGCCCGGCTCGGGGACACTAAGGCATCAAACAGCCTCTATGAGAAAAGTGCGGACCTATTCGACGCGTTCCTAAATAAAGTTCCAACGCCGGACGTCGAGCGGCGCCTTCTGAGCGATTTGAGCCTTGTCTACGCCGGGTACTTCACGTCTCTTTGCGATCAGGGACAAATGGCGAAGGCGTTCGCCGTGATCGAGCGCGCGCGCGGTCGCATTGAGGCGCAGGCCCTGTCACATCACGAGGTGGTGAAGCCGCATCAGCCGAATCCAGCGGAGCTACGGCTGACGAGCCTAAACCTGCAGTTGCTTGATGCTAATGATCCGACTCGGCGGGGAAGCATCCTCAATGCGATCTATGCGACCGAACAGCAGCTCGGTGATGATCCGCCGCCGGCCGCAGAGGAGCCGATTGCTATCGCCAGATTGCAGCACGACCTGCGCCCGTCAGAGCTCTTTCTCGAATACGTGCTCGATGACCCTTCCTCTCACGTTCTTGCTGTTACCCGCAATACCGTCCACCGATACAAGCTCCCGGCAAAAGACAAGTTGGAACAGGAAGCGTCGCGATATCGCGCTGAAGTGATGAAGCAGAAGACGGATTTGCCATTGGCACAGCAGCTCTTTGACCAGTTGCTCAGTGCAGTGCCGGAGTTCAAAGAGAAGTCCGACGTGATTGTTGTGCCTGACGGGAAACTCCACATGCTGCCGTTTTCTGCTCTCGTCTCCTCTGGCCAATATGTCGTGAACTCCCATACGATTAGCGCGACGCCGTCGGGAACCGTGCTCGACCTGCTGCGCCATCGTACTTCTTCGGCCAACCAGAACAGCTTGCCCTACCTCGGTGTCGCAGCATGGATATCCCACGCTCCGCAGCCCACCCTTCTCGCGTCGATCACGCGCGCGATGTCCGGCCCCAAACGCAGCGATCTCGTCGCGTTGCCCCAGAGCCAGCACGAGGTGGAAACAATTGCTACGGACCTTCCAAAACCCTCAACGGTTCTCCTTGGCGGCCAGGCGACGGAGACGAGCTTCAAACATCTCCCGCTCACTCGTTACGACGTGATCCACCTTGCACTTCACGGTTACGCAGATCCCGAATTCTCAGATCGCTCTGCGCTCGTGTTTGAGCCCGAATCGCCGCCGACAGATGACGGCATGCTTCAGGTGAGAGAAATAAGGAAGCTCCCACTGAATGCGGCTCTCGTTACGCTTTCGGCCTGCAATACGGGAATCGGCGAAGTGGGTGAAGAGGGGGTTGCAAACATTGTGAATGCGTTCATCGAGGCGGGAGCGCGAAGCGTCGTATCAACGCTATGGGACATGGAAGACCGCACGACCTCGCAGCTCATGGTCTCGTTCTACCAGCATCTAAGCCGGAAAGAACCAAAGGCGGAAGCCCTCCGGCAGGCCCAACTTGAATTGCTTCGATCCGGTGATCCGCCGTACTTCTGGGCAGGATTTGAACTCGTCGGAGAGCCAAGCACAGCCCTGTTCCCCGAAACGCAAGCCAACGCCAATCTTAGGAGTGGTCAATGACGACAGCGACCGTCACAATGCCCGCGTTGTCAGTTCAACTTTCAGAGAAAGACCGGCACTCAATTTTCGAGAACGTGCTCGCTGCTTTGCGAAAGCGATTCTACGCGCCCGAAAAGCTGAATGCGGATTGGCAGGCGGCCGTTGACCGCCACAGGCCGATCATCGAATCCGCTGCGACCGCGGACGCATTTGAACAGGCTATCAGTGATTGCCTGGCCGAACTGAAGACCTCCCATCTCGGCTTCTTTCACAGCACCGCCAGGCGGGCGTCAAGCCGTGCAGCGCTCAGCGCAACGTATCTTGCCGACGACACCGACTATGGCAAGCGATGGGTCTTTCAGGATGTCCACTCCGGCGGCGCCGCGGCGATTGCGGGCATAGAACTTGGAAACATCTTGCTCCGCGTCGATGGCCGGGAAATTGTTCCTCCCGAGCATCCGGTCTTTCCCATGGGGAAGCAGACGAAAGTCGAGATCATTCCTAATGACAACGGAGAACGAACCGTATTTGTAGATGTGGCTCGGCCCAAAGGAAAGAAGCTCCATTTCATCGAGCCGACGCTTGTCGAAGCGCGCCGAGTCGAAAACGGGACCGGCTACATCAAGGTCGCGATGTTTCCCGGCATGGTGGGAGTGGTTGTCGCTAATCAGATATCCGGCGCAGTCGAGAATTTGGGAGAGATTGACCGGCTAATCGTAGATCTTCGCGGGAACACGGGCGGCGGCATCGGCGCGCTGCGGGTAATGAGCATGTTGACGCCGGACAAAATTCCAGTGGGGTTCGCGCTGGACCGTCGGCGAGAAGCCACCAACATCGAATCAGAAAAGCTGAGATTCCCCCGCTTCTCTCGAATTCCGGCCTCGACAAAGAACCTCTGGCCGCTTGCGCTACGTTTCGCTAGTCCGATGCTGACAAAGAAACCCATCGTGCTCGAAACCGAAGGACTGGGCCCGAAGCCGTTCCATGGAAAGATCATTCTGCTCGTCAATCGCCATACCGCCAGCGCGGCGGAGATGATTGTCGCCTTCGCGAGAGAGAACAAGCTCGCAACCATCATTGGAGAAAAGACTGCTGGCCGGCTGCTCTCTGCCACATCGGTCAAGGTGGGCAATGGCTTTCGCCTCGCACTGCCGACAGGCGCTTATCATACTTGGAAAGGCTCCATTCTCGAAGGAACTCCCATTGAACCGGATCTGGCCGTTGAATTTGATTGGCGAACTCGACGGGGCGGCAAGGATCGACAACTCGAGTACGCAATGGAGGCGCCACGAAGGACATCGATGATCAAAGCCAGTTAGCCCTTTCGGTGCTAGGGGACACATGGGCGTTTATCGGGCTGATCGGCTTGCGCCCGAGATTGGACTGAAAACTTGGCGGACATACTTTGGGCCGCTAACAAGGAGGTTTAGGCCTCAACGCTCGGCTCCTGCGACGTGGTTGGTAGCGATGTCCGTCTTTTCCCGACGCCTTCGGCCCGTTTGAATGTTGATAACTTTCCGTCTTCTATTTGAGGCGGCTATCTCATCTTCGCTCGCATAGCGCGCCAGAACGTCCTGAACGAAATCATTTGAGAGAGCCAAATCAGCTGCGAGATTTTCAACTTGCAAACTGGACCCAAATAGCACTTCCGCCATCTGACGAAGTCCACGAGGCTTTTCTAGGGGAACATTGAACTCTGGTGGCTCTTGAGTTCTGAAGCGCGCTAATTCGATGATCAGCCGATCATGGTTTCGCCGAGAAACAAGGTGCAATTCTTTGGCTCGAAAGAGTATTGCAGCCATCGAAATTCCCCACTTTCGCTTAAGCTCGCCTAGTTTTTCGAAAGTGAGGAGCCCGATCAGATCCTTTGCGATTGCTTCCCGAGGAGCAAGTAGTTCCGCAGCAAATCTATGCGCCTCCTTTTCTGCCTGAACCATCGCAGTGGGAGCGTTGTGCAAGATCAGGTGCCCAATTTCATGCGCCATGCTGAATCGAAGGCGGTCACCACAGGATGAAGGACCTATTCCAACTATGGGTCGGCTAACTTCCCAGACTGCGAACGCCTCTCTTCCCAATAACTCCGGCAACGACAACAGGACTCCACCCGCCTTTTCAAAAGCTCTCATCAGGTGCGGGATAGGGCTGGATTTATCTAGCCCGAGCATTTGGCGAGTATGAGATGCCGCGAGTTCGGGCGTTCCGTCGATTGGTTTCAACTTGACCGGGGGGAGCTCGAAATTTCTCGCCAAATGCAAGAACATTTCGAAGACGTTATTAGCGACAGCATGTGTTTGTGCAAATTTACGTGCGGTAACGTCTGCCCGCGCCCGAAAGAGCATCGATCCGAGCGGTAGAGTTGGTCCTGAAGGCCGAAAGAGGAATTCGCGCTTTATGCTGGTTGCGGTTGCAATCTTATCCGCCAACTCCGGGGATGATTGCTTAAGGCCTTGTTCGATGTGAGCGATCATTGGCTGACTGACCGAGACTGCTTTTGCAAGACCAGCTTGCGTCAACAAGGCTTGTTCCCGAGCCTGTTTCACTCGCAAACCGTTCACGACCCCGGAATCAACGAAGTTGAAGCTTAGATTCATTGCGCTTTCTTCTTAGGATCATGTTCTTGGCCGGTTTCGACCGCCTTAATTTCGTCCTCCGACTTCAGAGGAGGCTCTTCTTGTGCGGTCAATTTCAGCGGTAAATCTTCATTGGCAGAATCGAATGCCGTTGAAAAATCTTCAATACTTGGGCCCTGCGAAGGTTCTGAGAGCGCGGTGTTGAGATCAATTCTCATATGATCGCTTCGCTGAAACACCGGGATTCGCCAGCGCCACTGGGTTCCCTCGACACAAACAAGCAGCAGGGTTGCCAATTCACCTTTTTGATTGTCATTCCAAAGCAGGAGAAGATGTAGGGGGAGGATTTCATCAGCCTCACCTTGAGGAAACACCAGAAGATTCCAGTTATAGAACGAGAGTGATTGGCGGCTACCTGGCGCCGGAATTTCTCCGTCTTTGCTCTTCCTAATCTTGAGATGTACGAGGGGCAATGTGAGCAGCAACCCGCACAGAGCTTTCCGCTCAATTTCGACATCTTCCTCTTCGATCTGTGTCCCTTCAGATTTAAGGTCTTCAAGGACTTCTTTGCGAATCAAATAGGCCGCCAAGGCTGCATCCGTTGACCATTTCCGTTCCACGAAGCTCAACGAGGTCCGGTCGCAAGCTTCCGAAAAGGCGATTTCAAGGCGTTGTAAGACTGGTTGCAAATACGCCGCAATAATCTCCGGCTTGGTAAATGGGGTAAACCCGACGTCGGCCATATCTGCGTCCACCTCAGGTAATAATATGACCCACGATTTGTACGATGTCAAGTGGCAACGTCGGCCAGGG
>WNGL01000223.1_pt1 | contig 102850 bp, 106 predicted proteins | sample 5400591 | NCBI WGS metagenome assembly WNGL01 (sample SAMN13153377, study PRJNA577476) | soil metagenome | isolation source: 80 cm soil or saprolite under Garry oak tree replicate 1 | place: USA:California | collected 2016-06-15 | reverse complement strand
CCGAAAGCCGCTGATGCGCTCCCATCCCGGCTCCTTGGAGGCCGTACTCTCATTCGGTGAGCGTCTTTACCGAGGATGAGATCGCATACCTGACGTCCCAACGCCTTGGACGTCTTGCTACGGCCGCAGATGGCAGACCTCATGTTGTTCCCGTCAGTTTTCGATACAACCCAGAGTTCGACACAATCGACGTCGGTGGCCATGACTTCGCCAAGCGAAAGAAGTTCCGCGACGTCCAGCGGAATCAGCATGTCGCGTTTGTGGTGGACGATCTTGCCTCAATACAGCCCTGGCATCCTCGAGGGATCGAGATCCGAGGTGAGGCCGAGATCCACACCACGGGCGGCAAGGGAATCGGCCCCCGCTTCGATGACGAGATGTTCCGCATCAAGCCCAGACGAATCTTTAGCTGGGATCTCGCGAGGGGAGTTCCTGGTGCGGGACGGGATGCAAGCAGCTAGAGGGGGCGCACCATCTTGTGATCCGACAGCCGCAAAAGAGGAACTTTTGACCTCCTGACGGAGGTGGCAAGATAAGCAGCTTCGCTGCAGCCGGTTGGCTTGGCGCTGACTCGCAGCTAGTCTGTTTCTGAATGATTCGGATTTTCCTGAGCCACAGCAGCCGGGACGCGGTAATCGTCGAACCAATCCGCGCCCAAGCGAACGCGATCGAAGTTGACGTCTATCTGCACGAGCTGCATCCGCAGCCCGGAGACACGTTATCCGCGAAGATCATGGACGCGATTAGAGGGTCGGATGCCCTGGTCGTGCTCGTCACGCCCAATACGGTTGCCTCCCCATATGTGAATCAGGAAATTGGGTTCGCGCTTGGCCAAGGATTGCCTGTGATTCCGCTTGTCGCGCCCGGCGTCACCCCAGATCAGTTAGCCATGCTCCAGGGCGTCGAGTATGTCGCCTTCGACCCGGATCAGCCTCAACATGCTTTGACCCACCTAACCGCAAGGCTTCATGCAATGCAGGCAGTTAGGCTCGCTCAGGCACACGCGGCGAAGCAGGCCGAAGCTGAGGCAGCGCTCAGAAGGCAGCAACAGCTCTCTGCCGCGCTGGGCTTTGTGTGTGTCCTCTTGATCCTGTACGTCTTGGCAAATTACGGCGACGGGCCGGGCGCCTCGTAGCGAAAAGTCCATCAACAATAGAGTGAATGAAACTCAGGCGGGAAGCCGCAATCCTCAAGAAGAAGGCGCTCGCTTCGTTCCGGAGGGCCGCGAGATCCTTTAACGACCTTGACGATGACGGCAGGACGACCTCCGTGCTACTGCATCTTCAACATGCATTCGAAATGTTGCTCAAGGCTGGCTTGGTGCAGAAGGGGGTCAAGGTGTTCGACCCAGCCGACGGCAAGTCATACGGCATCGCGAAGTGTGTAAACCTGGCGGCGCAGACCCTGAAGGTGACCCCGGAGGAAGCCGGTCTCATTAGGGCAGTCGATGCAATGCGAGACGAGGAGCAGCACTGGTTTGCCGAGGCTGATGAGGCGCTGCTCTACACGCATGTGCGTGGGGCAGTGACAACATTCGATGACATCTTGGACCGTGTTTTCGGACAGAAACTAGCTAGTCAGTTGCCTACACGGGTTTTGCCTGTTTCGACGGAACCGCCGGCTGAGCTTCAATTGCTAATCGATCGGGAGTACTCCCAGATCAAGAAGCTGCTCGCCCCCGGTAGCCGCAGGCGACCCGATGCTCGAGCTCGAATCCGAACACTATTGGCAATGGAGGCTCATGTCGCGGAGGGAGTTCAGGTCAGCAAGAAGGATGTTGACCGCGTGGAGCGAGCCATCAAAGCAGGTAAGACTCGCAATGTGGTCTACCCGCGGTTGCGCGGCCTTGGAACGAACGTAGAAGGCTCCGGCATTACGGTCACCGTTCGCTTCACAAAGAAGGAGGGTATGCCAGTCACCTTTGTGCCCGTGGACGATCCGAATGCTGCAGCTGTACGACAGGTTGACTTGCAGAAGACCTATTACATGAGCGCGACCGATCTCGCGAAGAAGCTCGGATTGACTCTCCCGAAGGCCTTTGCGCTCAGACAACGGCTCAAGATCGATTCGGATCCGAAGTGCCGGCATGACTTCACGTTCTCGAAGTCGACGTTCCCGGCGTTCTCCGACAATGCGTACAACAAGATGAAGGCTGCGATAGCCGAGCTCGACATGGAGAGAGTTTGGAGTGAGTACGGCCCAGGAAAGGCAAGCAAGCGCTGAGACCAACGTCGATGACTCCTTGTTAGTGCCCCAGCAATGCTGACGATTCCCGCTGAGGCCGTCGACTGCGTCATGTTTCTGGCGGTCAGCGACGGAGAGAAGCTTCACTTCGGTGGTACTGCGTTTGTCGCATCAGTCTCAGGACCGGAAAATCGGTACTTTCCGTATCTCGTCACGGCTAGGCATAACATCGAGCTAGCCAAGCGACGTGAGGGCCGGTTGGTCGCTCGCTATAACGTCGAAGGTGGCAATGCGATTCTTGACCTCTCGGGCTCTGAGGTGCTCACGCCCGACGAAGCCGGGGTCGATGTTGCGTTGATTGCCGACCTCGACTGGGACGCTGTCATTAAGGGAGGACGGGTTCGCCACTTGTCCCTATATGACATCGCAGCCTCTGGCGAATTCGTAAAAGACAACGACATTGGTATCGGGACCGAGGTCTTGCCACAGGGCTCTTCGCATCTCGCCGTGGCGAAGGGCAGAACCTCCCAGTGGGCCGCACTGGGACCATTGCGGCGATGCCGATCGAACTCGACAAGGACGAGTGGTCGGGCGAACCCTATCTCGCCTATCTGGTCGAAATGAGATCACTCGGCGGATTGAGCGGCTCGCCGGTGTATGTCATGACCCCGCCGAAGTTTGCGAAGTCAAACGGTGAGGACTGGCACCTCGATCAGCAGCTCCGTCTCCTTGGACTGATCAGAGGCCATTGGAATTACGATCCTGAAGCGACGGCAGTTGATTTCGAGAAGAGCGAAGCAGAGATGCTCCACTCAGGAATCGCGATAGTCACTCCAGTCGACGATGTACTTAAGCTGCTAGATCGAGAGGATTTGCGAGAAGACAGGGTTCGTCGCGCGCGCGCCCGGCGCTGAATGGTATCGAGAACTGCCTGCTATCGAGAGCACGGCCGACAGTGCAATTCCTTGAAAGGAGAAGGCCGGCGGTTCGAGTCCGCCCGTGGGCTCAAAATTCAATCAGCAGTGTCAGAGAGCGTCTGCTTGATTGCCTTTAGGCGCCTTCGCGATAGTTGGCTTAAGTTCGCGATTCAAAAATTGTTGCCTGCCGGCCAAATGGGTTGCTGGTCCCTTTCCTGCTCTTCTTTGCATGGTGTGCCAGAGCGAAGGCAGGCTGGCTTAGGTCTTAGCACTCTTGTCCGAATCTCGCGCTGAGTAGCGACTCAGTTTGGCGAAGCCGAGCCTCGGCTATCTTCCGTACACCGGACCCCCTATAACCTCGTCGCCGGCCGCGCTCGTCAGTCGTGAGTGACTGATCGGCGATGTCAATGTCTTGCATCACCAACATCGATTGGACGTTCAATCAGATGAACGATACCCTTCCGTTCAACGGGCGTTTCGATGCGGTCCACTGCTGGCTACCGGCTCTTGCAGCAATCTGGAGGGGTTCCTTTGAAAGTCCACGAGGTGTTGGCAGAGTGGCTCCAAGCGCGTGGCATCAATACGGTCTTCGGATTGATGGGCGAGGCCAACGTCCAGTATCTCGTTGACTTCATTAAGGTCGAAGGGCAACAGTTCATCAGCTGCCCGCATGAAGGTATCGCTGTCTCGATGGCCGACGGCTATCACCGGCTCTCGGGCAAGATTGGTGTCGCCAGCGTAACGCACGGACCAGCACTCACAAATACGCTGACTGCGTTCACGGAGGCGGTACGCAGTCGCAGTGAGGTCCTCCTCATTACTGGCTCAACGCCCTCCGAGGGGCGACATCTGCAAGCCATCGACATCGCAGCAATTGTTGCACCAACAGGAGCAGGTTATGAGCGCGTTGCGAGCTCGTCCGACGTTGCGTCAGGGGCAGACCGCGCTCTTCGGCAGATCGCCCTTGAAAGGCGGCCCGTAGTCCTGGACCTTCCGTCCGATTTGTTAGACCGTGAGGCGGCCAATGAGGTGCGACCGTTCAAGTTGCCCAGTACAGCAACCTCGTCGCCCGATCAGAACGCCCTGGACGAAGCACTCGGAATGGTGGTCGGCGCCCGGCGACCTCTCGTGCTGGCTGGGCGTGGGGCGGTTGTGTCCGCCGCACGCGACGCGCTCATCGAGCTGGCGGACTTAATTGGTGCACCTTTGGCCACGACGCTGCTGGCAAAGGACTTCTTTCGAGGTCACAAACGCTACGTAGGCATCTGCGGCACCCTGTCATCAAGCGTCGGGGGATCCGCGATCGCCGGAGCAGACTGCGTTGTTGCATTCGGGGCCAGCCTGAATCAATTCACAGCCGGAGCACTGGCGGCGTCGGCGACGATAATCCACTGCGACACCGATCCGTCGGCAATTGGTGCTGCGACTCCAGTCAACGTTGGTCTGGTTGGTGATGTTCGCACCACTGCCGAGCTAATGCTCGAGGGTCTGCGGAATTCGGGAATTGATTTCTCGCCTGGGGCCAGCTCGGAGCTCGAGACTGCGATCGCGTCGTATTCGCCACATGATGACTTTGAAGACATCAACGGTGCTGAAACGGTCGACTGGCGGACCGCGGTAGTCAGACTCGATTCATTACTTCCGCCGGACCGGGTGGTTGTTACCGACACGGGTCGATCCGTCCACGCAGTCTGGCGCTACATGCACGTGACCGATCCCATGAACTTCGTACAGACAACCAACTTCGCGTCGATAGGCCTTGGGCTGGGTACGGCCATCGGAGCAGCGGTAGGGTGCCCAGATCAGCGGGTCTTTGCGATCCTGGGCGACGGCGGTTTCATGATGAACGTCGCCGGCTTCAGTACGGCAGTCGCCTACAGGATTCCGCTCGTCGTGATTGTTGCTAATGACCACGCGTACGGCGCTGAGTATCGAAAGCTGCGCGAATATGGCGCTGATCCAAAGTTCTCGCTTAGCGAGTGGCCCGATTTGGCCAGACTTGCCGAGGTTTTGGGTGGACAAGGCATCACGGTTCGGAGCGCGCCGGACCTGGATCGACTACCGAGCCTCATCGCAGATCTCGCCGGTCCCTTGCTAGTCGATGTGAGGATCGATCCCTCGGTAGACACCGACGTCGTGGACCTACGTGCACTCGCTGCCAAAATGCGGTGAGGGGGTCCACAGACTCGATATGAGTTAGACGGGGACCTCAGCAATCAATCGTGAGCACTCGTGGCCGAGGCTGGCTCCATCTGCGGGCGGCCGATCGGCGCAGTCAATCAAATACATCGCTATCTTCGATTGGACGATAGGCAGGCGGGGCTGTACGTTCACCACCGATGACTCTGCCTGAATCGCTCCCTCGGTACAAAAACCTGCCTATTGCTCCGGGTCTGCCCGAACATTCAGCCTGGAAGCTGTTCGGGAAGGATGACCAACTTGGCACGTTGAATCTGCTGACGGCCGACCGCGTGAAACGTGCAGCCCGGCTGGTGCGTCGGGGTGCGGTCTTCCCGCTCAACTGGAGAATCGATACGCCTGACCCTTCGATCATGGGTCGCGGCAGGTTGACACGCACTCAGCTTGAAACCCGTCAGCCCGTGCCGTCATCCGATGAGTATTTCGACGGCTTCTATCCCCAGGCGTCAACCCAGTGGGACAGCCTCAAACACGTCGGCAACCCCCGGCACGGGTTCTACAACGGCAATTCAGTCGAGGATGTGCTCGCGCCTGGTGCAACGCGCCTCGGCATCCAGAATTTTGCTCGAAGAGGAATTACAGGACGTTTTGTGCTGGTCGACGTGGAGCGATATTTCGATTCGCTGGGCAAGAAGCTGGTCCAAACGGAGCGCGTCGCCATTTCCGGACAAGATCTTGACGCAGCTTTGAAGGCGACCGGCACGAAATTGAAGATTGGCGACATTCTCCTCATACGATTTGGCTTTGTCGGCTGGTATGAACAGCTCAACCACGAGGAACGGGTCTCACTGGCGTCGGTGACCCAATTCCCGGCTCCTGGCCTATCAGAGGACGAAAGCAGCGCAGAGTGGCTGTGGGATCACCACGTGGCAGCAGTGGTTTGTGACAACCCGGCCCTCGAGGCTACACCGATGCACCCGGACCAACTTCACTATCGGATCATCCCGCTGCTCGGTATCGCAGTGGGTGAGATGTTTGACCTCGAGGCGCTCGCGACCGACTGTGCAACCACGAAGGTCTACGAGGGGTTGTTTGTCGCGGCGCCCTTCAACATGCCAGGCGGCTCGGGTTCATCCGGTAACGCACTGGCCATCAAGTAGTCGAATCAGGTTCTGAAGGAGGCCCTCGCCATGAAGTCAAACGCGACTAGCGCGAATCTGATCATCGAGGCAGCCAACGTCTATTTGGTGACCTTCCGGCCAGATTCGGGCCCTGCTCAGCCGATTACCAAGCGCGAACTGATCTTCGTCGACGTCAAGAACAGCGATGGCATTACCGGGACCGGCTTTGTCTCCACCATCGGTACGGGCGGTCATTCGGTCCTAGCACTGATACGCCACGATCTGATCGGGCGGGTCGTCGGAAAAGATGCCGGCCGAATCGAGGCAGTCTGGAACGAGCTGTATCTATCGACGTTCGGGACCGCACGCGGGGTGATAACCGGGCTGGCCCTCGCCGCCATTGACATTGCGTTGTGGGACTTGAAAGGCAAGGTTCTGGGCCTCCCTTTGTGGCAGCTCGCCGGAGGCTATCGCGATCGGGTTCCGATCTACGAGCCGGAGGTCGGGTGGCTCGATCTGCCGACGGACGCCTTGGTTGAGGGTGCTATCAAGACCAAAGCGGATGGATGGTTTGGGTCCAAATTCAAAATTGGCAAACCTGATGCCCAGGAGGACCTGGAGCGCCTGATGGCAGTCCGGCAGGCTGTGGGGCCAGGGTTCAATCTCATGATCGACGCCAATCAGACGTTGACGCGAACCGAGGCGATCCGCCGCGCGCACGTATTGGAAAACGTCGGTTTGTATTGGTTCGAAGAGCCCCTTCCGGCGGACGACATCGCCGGCCACCGGATTCTTGGTTCGTCGTCCAGCATTCCAATCGCCGTGGGAGAGAGCGTCTACTCGCTGGCGCCTTACCGCGAGTACCTCGAGAGTGGCGCTGTCGGTGTCCTTCAGCCCGACGTCACGCGTGTGGGAGGCATCACTCCCTGGCTCAAAATCGCGCACCTGGCGGAGGCCTTCAATGTGATGGTCTCACCCCACGTCCGTACGGAACTATCAGTAAGCCTGGCTGGAGCTGTGCCAAATGGCCTAGCTGTCGAGAACCACTCGGCGCTTCGAAGCGTGATCAAGAACGGCTTGAAGGTGGTTGATGGAATGGCCATTGCACCGTCGGTGCCTGGCGTCGGGATCGAATGGGATGATGAAGCACTAAAGCGAATGGGTATCGAATAGAGCAGAGCACTAACACTGGGGCTCGTCGAGCTGAAGCTGATTGTGCCTGGCAATGCGATCTGAATTGGTAGGAGTTGAACGCAGCTCCTTCCCGGGCGAAGATTAAGGGGAGTACCGAATGGATTTCGGCGTAGGTCTTTTCGCGCTTCAATCGACTGCCATGCAGCCCACGCACTGGGCGAGCGCCTACCAGGAACTCCGAGACTACGCGGTCCTGCTGGAAGATCTCGGGTACAAGCAGCTCTGGATTACGGAACACCATTTCTACTACGACGGCTTCTGTCCGTCGCCGCTCATAGCTGCTGCAAGCGCCCTGGCCGCAACGCATAAACTTCGCGTAGGCACCGGGGTCCTGCTCTTACCCCTCTACGACGCGAAGCGTCTGGCGGCCATATCTCACGACTTGAACCAGCGGTCTGGGGGTCGACTTGATATCGGCGCCGGCCTTGGTTTCCGTCCGGTCGAGTTTGCGGGTCACGGCGTTTCCAAGAAAGCGCGGCTGCGCACGTTCACGGCTCGGCTCGAGGTACTCGAGCGCAAAGAGCAGGATGGCGGCGGACCGAGACTGTGGGTCGGCACTGCAGTAGCAGAGGGGGCGGCGCGGGCGGGGGCCCACGGCCATCCGATCATACTTTCAGGCCTCAATTCAATCGCGGTCTGCGCGAGCTTGATCGAGGCTCATCGAAAAGGATGGGAGGAAGCGGGACGTCCCGGCGGCGTGTGGCCTGGAGCTGCGGCCTACCGAAACATTTGGATGACCGGCAGCCGTATGGAACGGGAGGCGGCCCTCGACTGGGTTCGAGCCAGTTATGTCCAATACATCGGCCTCGGCTTGTCGGTCGGTTCGGCCCAGGCAGCAACCCTTAACTTCGCCGAGGATTCGGACCGAGCGATCAAAACCGCAGTCGACACGACCATCACGGGGACCGTCGACGAGGTGGAACAGCAGCTGCGCCAGTTGCAGGCTATAGGCTTCGAGCAGGTGGCATTCCGCCTAGTCCTCGATGGCGCACCACGGGCCGCAGTCGAGTCGCAGCTCCGGCGGCTAGCGACAGAGCTGTTGCCGAGGTTTAGGAGCGAATCCAAGCCATGAGAATCGGTCTACAGCTGCGCGATGGATCGGAGAGCGGCTTGGCGCGTGCGGCCGAACAGTTCGGGATGTTCGGCATTCTTGCAGGAGCCGACAATGCGCTCACGGCGATCACGGCTGCCTGTTATGCATCGGTTGCCACCCAGCGCATAAGGATTGCCGTTCGGGTTGGCCTGGGCCTGGAGCACCCGATCACGATTGCCGAAGAGCTGTCAGTCCTGGACAACATTTCCAATGGCCGGGTCGTGGTTGTGATTGATACGCGCGAGATGGACGCTGAGGCAGCGCGCGAAGAGTTGTCGATCATCCAGTCGGCCCTGGCATGTCGGCCCTTCAAGCACCATGGCACCCACTTCGACCTGCCGGCCTTCTTGCCTGGAAACGAGGAAGCATCGTCCACCATCATGGTGACCCCGAAACCAGTCCAGGTCCAAGTCCCGTTTTGGGCGATCGGTCGGGTCGCTCCACAGGTCGTCCATCAGGAGGGGATCCCGCTGGTCGTGGAATCGCCGGCCGACTGCGACTCGGCTATGTTGGTCCAACCGGGCGTTCAATCGATAACGTGCGCACTCGAGGAGGACCGCCGCGCTGTGATCGAATGGGCGGCCGCGGGTGCGACTCACCTGTTAATGCGAATCCCCGAGCAACAAGAGGTGACTGCAACGCTGAGGTATGTTGCCCGCTACCTGATACCCGAGGTTGCCATGCCGGACTACCCGCGGATCATGTCGGAATCTAGAGTGCCGTTTCCATGGCCTGGGCCTGAGGAGTAACAGTTCCAGGCCGTCAGTGTCATTCCGGGGGCTCCGCTCATTGAGTTCGTCCCCACCGCGCCAGCTTGAAACCCACAGTTCGATGCAACCGAAGAGATCAATCTCGATATTCGATTGGACGGTTTAACTCTGCTCCGGCTAGAGTGGCTGCGATGACGCTTGTGATGGACCAGTCGCACGCTTCTGGTCAAGCTCGCGGCGAGTTGACGGGGACGTTTCTGCCAATGCGCAACTGCTACAAGAGGTCACGAGAAATCGGATTGGTTGGCCCGTGGCGGTAACACTTCGCCAGCTGTGGGACAGTGAGCGGCCTACCATTGGCGGTTGGTGCCGCATACCGTCGGCATTCGCGGCTGAGCTCATGGGCCACTCCGGATACGACTGGGTTTGTGTCGATACCCAGCATGGATTGGCCGGGCAAGACACGATGATCACGATGCTTCAGGCGCTTGATGCTTGTGGAGTACCGGCGATGGTGCGTGTCGGATGGAATCAACCGGAGTTGATCATGCGTGCGCTGGACGGTGGAGCGCAGGGCGTGGTGGTGCCTATGGTGAACACGCCTGAGGACGCACGGCGAGCTGCCAGTGCCTGCCGCTACGCCCCCGATGGTTACCGGAGCTGGGGTCCCGCTCGAGCAAGCTTGGGTCGGCGCGATTACTCGGTCGGCACCGCGAATGCGAGAGTCGTATGCATGGTAATGATCGAAACAGAGTCGGCGATCGATAACGTCGAGGCCATCCTAGCTGTGCCGGGAGTTGATGGAGCTTATGTCGGGCCGAGCGATTTGGCTGTCTCTTGCGGTTTGCCGCCAGGCGAGGATGCCACCACAGGACCGCTTGCAAAGCTGATCGCGCGCGTACTGAGCAGCTGCCGCAGCCACAACCTTGTGGCCGGCATCCACTGTCCTAATGTGGAGACTGCTTGTAAATGGCGCGACAGTGGATTCCGGATGCTGACCGTTACCAATGACGCGACCTTCATTCTCACAGCCGCATCCAGAGTCGTTGATACCTTCCGGTCGGACGAGAGAAAGGAGGCCAGTGGAGCGGGCAGGCTCGTTGTGACTGAGCCGTGACGACTTATTCCGGCACGGCGGCGATCCGCATGACCGTGGCTCAGGCAATCGTCAGGTTTCTCCAGGTCCAGTTCAGCGAGATGGACGGCAACGAACGCCGATTGGTACCCGGGATGTTTGGCATCTTCGGACATGGCAACGTCCAAGGAGTCGGCCAAGCGTTGCTCGAGGTTGGAGATTCGCTACCGTTTCTGCCAGCCCGCAACGAACAGGCGATGGTTCACATCGCGGCGGCTTACGCAAAGGCACAGCGCCGCACGTCGACCTATGCGTGCACCTCTTCGATTGGTCCGGGCGCCACCAACATGGTGACAGGTGCCGCGCTGGCAACCATCAATCGCCTTCCGGTCCTGCTCTTTCCATCCGACTACTTTGTGACTCGCAGGCAAGGTCCCGTCCTACAACAGCTGGAGGCACCCAGCCAAGGAGACCTCAGTGTCAGCGATTGCTTCCGACCGGTAAGTCGGTACTTTGACCGGATTACGCATCCCAGCCAGCTATTGAGCGCCCTTCCCGAGGCTTGCCGGGTTTTGACGAGTCCAAGCGAAACGGGTGCTGCGGTTCTATCACTGCCCCAAGATGTCCAGTCCGAAGCCTTTGACTTTCCTGCCACGTTCTTCGAGCCCCGCCATTGGCGAATTGAACGCGTGCCGCCAAGTCAGGAGCGTCTCACGGAAGCGATCGATCTCATTCGCGAATCCCGGCGACCGGTGATCATCGCAGGTGGTGGTGTTGTTTATTCCGGTGCAGAGAGCGCGCTGGTGCGATTCGCCCACACCTACGGGATTCCGGTGGCAGAAACGTTCGCAGGAAAGGGGTGTTTCGACGACGATTCCTGGCTGGCTCTCGGCGGAATGGGAACCTCAGGCAACCCAGCTGCGAATCAGCTCCTGCGTGAGGCAGATCTGGTCATCTGTCTTGGCACGCGGATGACCGACACCGAGACTGGCTCTCAATCCCTGTTCCAGAACCCGAAGGTGTGCTTCATCTCGGTCAATGTTTCTGACCACGATGCTCGGAAACAAGGCGCTCTTCCGATCGTCGCAGACATTCGCGCGACGCTTGCCGAACTCCAGCGCAAGCACATCGCTGTTACGCCGAATAGTGAGTACAAGGAGCACGTGCTGCGCGTCATGAAGGATTGGCGCGCGGCGCTTCAGAGCTCGCTTGAGCCATCCCCTGAGACGATGACCCAAGGTGAGTTGATTCAACGTCTCAATGACTGGGTCAAACCTGGAGATGTTGTGATTGGAGCCTCCGGAACAATTCCGGGGGATCTGCTGCGCATTTGGAACTCGGTAGGTGGTCGCCACTGCTATCTGGAGTTCGGCTATTCATGCATGGGACACGAGATACCCGCCGGCATCGGGGTACGCCTCGCTCAGCGCGAGGGCGAAGTCTTCGTTCTCGTTGGCGATGGCGCTTTCCTGATGAATCCGACGGAGATCTCAACAGCCGTCCAGCTCGGTCTGAAAGTCACCTTTATCGTCTCCGACAATCACGGCTTCAGCTCAATCCATGGCATTAAGGTCCAAAGGACAGGAGCTGGCTATCTCGGTACAGAAATGCGCATGGTCGACCGAAATGCTCGCACTAGCGATACGCGCATGCTCCAACTTGACTTGGGTCGGATCGCGGAAGGCCTTGGTGCGGTGACCTTCCGTGCAAAAAATGCAGAGAGCTTTGGCGCAGCGCTCGAGTCGTCCAAGCGCGAGTCGACTTCGTGCGCGATTGTCGTCGAGACGGATCCTCGCAAGCGATTGCCGGCTTCTGGTGCTTGGCGAGACATTCCGCCTGCAGAGGTATCCAGCGATCCAGATGTCAGGCGCAGGAAGGAGAGTTACGACAAGGATCGGGAGCTGCAGCGGTTCTACGGATGACAAATCGCCGCTTCCGGCAGCGCAACCCAATGTGTTTTCAGAGCGTTTGGGGCTGAGGACGCGCGGAGCCAGTCAGCGAAAGGAGTGCTTTTCGAGTGACCACGAAGGATGTTAATTCCCCAATCCGTGTAGGCATAGTCGGTGCTGGAATGATGGGCAGGATTCACAGCTTGGCATGGGCCAATGTCTGTAACTTCTACTGGCCGCAACATCCCCGGATTATCAAGTTGCGGCTGGCGGATGCCACGCTTGATCTCGCAAAGGACGGCGCCGAGCGTCTCGGGTGGGCCGAAGCGTCGGGAGATTGGCGCGAAGTAGCAGGGGCTCGTGATCTGGACATCGTCGATGTCGTCGTGCCCAACGCCCTGCACCGAGATGTAGTGATCGAGGCATTGAGCCGAGGCAAACATGTCTTCTGTGAGAAGCCACTCTCAACAGATCTGTCAGAGGCCAGAGAGATGTACGTTGCGGCGAGGAATGCGCGCGTAGCCCACCAGACAGGTTTTGTCTACAGGCTTTTCCCCGCGATCGCGCTCGCTAAGAAGATCATCAGTGACGGCCAAATCGGCGAGGTGCGGTACTTCAGAGGACAGTGGCTTAGCGACTGGGCAACCGACCCTCTCGCACCACACAGCTGGAGGTTTGAGCGCAAGCATGCTGGAGCCGGCGTGCTTGCCGACACCGGCTCGCATGTAATTGATCTTGCCCGCTATCTCATCGGCGGCGAGGTATCCCGCGTGCTGGCTCGGTTCAAGACCTACATCACCCACCGCCCTATTCCTCCGGGGCTGCCGGGCCACGGCATCACGGAAAGGCCGGTTTCGGCGGTCGAGGCCAAGCTTGGTGTTGTCGACACCGACGATCTCACCGACTTGATGTTGGAATTCGACAGCGGTGTGGTTGGCACGATCTGTCTTGCTCGAACCTATCCGGGCCACAACACCGACATGGCGTTCGAGGTCGTGGGATCGCGCGGTTCGGTGAGTTTCTCTTGGATATACGGCAACGAACTCAGGTACTTCTCAATGGACGACCCCGAGAGCAGTCGCGGGCCTCGGACGATCCTCATTGGTAAGACGCACCCGAATGCGGAACCATTTTGGGGTCGTGGTATAGCAATTGGCTACACAGATGCTTTCCTGATTCAGGCCCACCAGTTCCTAAACTACATTTCGGATGGGCAGCCCGGCCAGGTGGCAACCTTTCTGGATGGCCTTCGGGTCGGCGAGGTAATCGATGCCGCCATCACTTCCGGTGACTCTGGCAAATGGGTTGATGTGAATCACTTCGATTACTCGCCTGCCGCGGTTAGCTCGCCCGCTCGCTAACCCCGCTGCCACCGCCGATGCGGCTCAACTAGCTGTTGTGGTTGAGCCTCTCCAAAGCATCGGGTTGCAATTCGCATTCCAGAGTCACGGACGCCTTGCTTCGACTCGTCCGATCAATGTGTTCGGAAGTTTCGATTGGACGCCGGCCTCACCCGAGAGTAGGTTCACGGGATCGTGGGTGTGCCGGGCTGTCATTTCTTGGAGGTCTTATTGCCTGAGCCGTGCGTGAGGTCCAATGCGTCGACTTGACGTCGCGGGCCTTGAGAATGTTACGGAGGGCACGATTCGCGGAGTTACCGTAGATGATGTCCCGGTCATCCTCGTCGCGTGGCACGGAGAGATACGAGCATTTCAAGGCACGTGCTCGCACGAGGCGTCCAGCCTTATTGATGCCGAGCTCGATCGAGGCGGTGTGCTTTGCACCATGCACTTCTCGCGATTTGATCTACAAACCGGTGAGGTCCTTGAAGGGCCTGCTGCCTTGCCCCTGGTGCGTTACCCAGTAGAGGTCAGCGACGGCCGAGTCCACCTTGTGCTGCCAGACGACGATGTTCCAGTGAACATCGAAACGGAGTGAGTCGACCACGTCGATCGATTTCGGAAACGTCCCCGTGCTACGGCCGAGTGACCGGCTGTACCGTTGCTCCACTTGACCACGCGCCATCAACCGATGCTCGAGCTTGATGCTGGATGGCGCTCTGATTTCGAAGGCCAACGGTTCGCTCACGGAGCCGTGGTTGTGACTGGCGACGGGCTGGTCGTTACGACCGATCCGGACGAGGCCCGCCTTGACCTTTGGGACCCGGTGGGGCGCCTGCATAGAACGATCCCAACGCACGCTGTGGAAGCCCACGGGCTGGCGTTGTCTAAGTTCGACTCATCACCGACCCTATGGATCGCCGACCCCGGTTTCAAGGTGGTGGTGCGGGGGACTGAGGCGACGGTGGACAGGGTCGGCAACGGGCGCGTATTCGCCATCGACTTCGAAACCGGTGAGGTCGTCATCGAGCTTGAGCAGCCGACCCACCCCCTGTATTCGACGATGCTGTACCGTCCAACATCAGTTGCCCCTGAAAGTCCTAACCAGAAGAGCTACATCTGGGTCGCCGACGGTTACGGTGCGAGCTTGGTTCACCGTTACGACCCAGCCGGCCGATATGTCGAGAGTCTGGACGGTGCAGCCGGAGAGGGGCGCTTTGACTGCCCTCACTCGGTTCAGGTTTGTCGACGGGGAGACCAGGACAAGCTCTACATCACCGATCGGGGGAACCATCGGATGCAGGTCTTCAGTCTCGATGGAACCTTCGACCACTCCTTCGGACACGGGCACTTGGCGAGCCCAACTGGATGTACAGATCTTGGCGGTCTCCTCGTCGTTGCCGACCTCGAGGCTCGGTTGGTCGTCTTCGACAAAGCGGACTCATTCCAGTGCACAGTCGGGGCTGACGAGAAGGCGACCAAAAGGCCGGGATGGCCGAACAAGATTAATGAGCACGGCGTATTAGGTCGACCCGACGACTTGGTTGATGGAAAGCTGAATAGCCCACACGCTATTGGCGCGTCTGGCTCATCGAGTGTTTACGTAGTCGAATACATCATTGGGGGACGGCTGACTAGATTCCGAGCCACTAATAAACCACTGGAGGGTTCTTGATGGACCTCGAAACCGCAATCGCGTCGCCCGAATACTTGGTCGACCCGCACCGGATCAACCACCGGCTCCGAGCAGAGGAACCGGTGCATTGGAGCAGCACATGGGATGGGTGGTTGGTCAGTCGCTACGCAGATGCGAAGGCGGTACTCGATCGACACTCACAGTTCTCCAGTGGAAGTCAAGTCACCAAGCGTCTGGAGTATCTGCTCAGAGATCTTCCTGACGAAGCACGTGCGAGCTTGATGAAGTTCTGGGGGTTTCAGGGTCTTTTTCAGTCAGATCCGCCAAGCTACCTGCGCTACCGAAACCAGATGATCAAAGCCCTCACGCCTCGGCTTGAGAAGGTCGAACCGAGAGTTCAAGAGGTCACCAATGGGCTGCTTGATCGCGCTCTAGAGGCCGGTCACATTGACCTGGTCGCAGATTTCGGAGCCAAACTACCCTCAACCATTCTGCTGGAGCTCCTCGGGATTGCGCCCGACGAGTGGTCAATGCTGATGCAATGGGCAGATACCCTAACACAAACATTCAGCGATCCGACCGGCAAGAAGGCTCTTGAATCAACCGCGACCCTCGAGCAGGGGTTTGTGTGGGCTCGCCGAGTGCTCGAGGAACGGCGCTCAAATCCAAGTGATGACATCCTGAGCATTATCGCGACGGTGGGTGACTTTGAAACGGTTGATGAGCGCGACATCCTGTCGACGGCGGTGTTTTTGCTGACTGCGGGTCAGAATACGCTCGCGAGCCTCATCCCCGTAATGGTCTATTTGCTGCTGAAGTACCCGCAGCAGTTGAAGACCCTCACCGAACAGCCAGATACGTTAGCGGGAGCTGTTGAGGAAGCTTTGCGCATTGAGAGTCCAATTCAGCAGCTTGGGCGCGTCGTTGTTCAAGACGTCGAGCTGGGCGGTCAGCAGCTCAAAGCCGGCGACATGGTGTTCTCGATACTCGGTGCTGCGAATCGTGACCCTGCGGTCTTTGAGAACCCAGACCAGTTCGATATTCGACGCGTTAACCTCTCGCGGCATATCGCTTTCGGTCACGGAGTCCACCTGTGCGTTGGAGCCAGCCTGGCGCGGCTGGAAGCTCGCCTGGCGGTCCCGAGCATTCTTCAACGCCTACCGGGTCTGGAGCTCGACGGCGAAATCGCTTGGCAGCCGAATACGGCATTTCGAGTGCCCACCACGCTGCCTTTGAGGTTTGCCACTACCGCGGTTTATTAAGTCACCTCGCACACCGTCAGCTTGATTCGGTTCAGGAGAGCATCTGCGGATAGCGCGTGCGATTCAACGGCATGCAGGAGGCCGCTCGCGACAGCGCTCTAGCTGCTGGCGCGGCCTCATCGATGGTTCGCGCAAATCGATTGATACCATCGCAGGCTTCGATTGGACAACAGTTCACTTCCGGGGCTATGGTGCGTGGGGAGTTGAGTCCAGGGGAAAACTAGTGGTTGCGCACGACGAATAACCGTAGAAAAGAGGATCTGACCGTGACTGGTCTCAGCGTCCCCAACCGCCATGAACCTGGGCCTCCGACCACCAAAACCTCGAGGAGGACACACACCGAAGGACGTTGGGGTCGGTTCTTAACGGTATGGCTCCGCCGACCCGAAGCCGGAGTCCTACCGATTGCGATGGCAATCTTTGTTGCCTTCTCGCTGGGCTCTCCTTTCTTCTTGACCGGCTACGTGTGGGCGAGCGTTCTCACCCTCAGTGCCGAGTTGGGAATCGTTGCGGTGGTCGTCACGCTCCTGATAATCGCAGGCGAGTTCGACCTTTCAGTTGGTTCGGTGTTCGGGATGGCTGCCGCTATCGCTTCTCATCTAATGAACAGTGGATGGAGTCCACTCGCCGCAATGATAGGGACGCTGGCATTGTGCGCTGTGATCGGCACGGTCAACGGCCTGCTGGTGACCATGCTCCGCATCCAGTCTTTGATCATCACCATCGCCGGCCTCATGTTCTACAGGGCGGTTGCCCTTTTGGTCACGAACGGCGAAGTGATTAGTTTGACTCCCCCGCAGGTGGCCGGCTTTAGTTTCCTGAATTCCCTGTGGCACGGTTACTCGATCGAGGCGTTATGGGGACTTGCCGTGGCCGGGCTCCTCCTCATCGTTCTAGGTAAGACTCAATTCGGCAACTGGATATATGCGTCCGGGGGTGATCCGGGAGCTGCCGCTGCCACTGGAGTGCCGGTCCGGCGCGTGAAGATCGCCCTGTTTGTAGCGACAGCCGTGGCGGCCGGATTTGCGGGAATCCTACAAATGGCGCGCCTGACGTCGCTGGATGCCCTGAGCGGAACCGGCCTCGAAATAGTGGTAATCCTTGCAACGGTTGTGGGAGGCACATCTCTTTTTGGCGGCCAGGGAGGGGTTGTTGGCACTGTTCTGGGCGTGCTCGTGCTGGCCATGGCCCAAGTCGGTCTCGTTCTTGTAGGAATCCCAGCTTACTGGTACCAAGCCGGAATAGGGATGTTCCTGGTCATCACTGTCGCTGGCAATACGCTGCTTCACAGGCGGAAGCACTGATGGAAGCGAGATCCAAGCCACCCCTTCTGGAGATGCGTGGAATAGCAAAATCATTTGGCAATGTGCGAGCTCTGAACGGTGTCGACATGACAATCCACGCCGGCGAGGTGGTCGGTTTGCTGGGGGACAACGGAGCCGGCAAGTCAACGCTCATCAAGATCCTTTCGGGTGTCTACAGGCCCAGTTCGGGAGTTCTCCTTTGGAATGGAACGCCCATTAAGCTGAAGAGCTCAAGCGACGCCATCCAGCTCGGCATTTCGACTGCCTATCAGGACCTGGCAGTGATAGATCAGATGAGCATCTGGCGAAACCTGTTCCTGGGTCGCGAGCACGAGATTGGCCAGACGTTCGGCATTCTCCACAATCCATTTCGACTCCTTCGCGCCGCGCACGCCAAGCGAGTCTGCTACCAAGTTCTGAGTGATCTCGGCATTGAGATTCGCGATGTGGATGCGGACATCGCATCTCTGTCGGGAGGTGAGCGCCAATCAATCGCAATCGCCCGCGCGGTGCTCTTTGAATCGAGGCTGCTGATACTCGATGAGCCAACGTCAAATCTCAGCCTGGTCGAAACGGAAAAGGTCTTCGGCTATGTGCGTAGAGCACGCGACGTGGGTATCGGCGTTGTAATCATCACCCATAACGTCCACAACGCGATTTCGGTCGCCGACTCTTACCTGATTCTGCATCAAGGCACCGTCGCATGGAGGGCCGCCAAGTCAGAAGCGTCATTCGATCAGCTCAATCTGGCCATCACCACTGGCATGCCCCCCGGCAGCTAGTCGTCGAGTCACCCGCGGGCCGTATTTCTGGAATTTTGGAGGAAAGGAAGCATGAAACGGAAAACCATTCGTCTCGCCGCAATGGCCATTTCGGCGGTGTTCGCCACCGTCCTCATGGCAGGCTGCGGTTCGGGTTCGCCGACAGCGAGCACATCGAGCAGCTCGTGCGCCGGAGAAAAGCAGTACTACATCATCTTCGCCACCCACGCTTTTCCGCATCCATTCTTCAAACCGATGCAGCAAGGCGCGACGGATGGCGCTGCGGCCGCGTGTATGAAGGTAAAGTGGACTGAGAGCCCAAGCACATACGACTTCAACGACACGGTGAACCGCATGAACGCCGCGATCGCTGAGAAGCCAGACGTTCTCGTGGTGTCCCTGGCTAATGCCCAGGCAGCAGACGCCTCATGCAAAGCAGCATTGGCAGCTGGAATCGTCGTGATCGACGTCAACGTCGCCGACTCGCGACCAGCCGGACAGCGTTGCGGATACATCTCGTACGTCGGGATAACAAACGAATACAACACCGGGGTGGCGGCAGCTCTAGAGGTGTTGAAGGTGAGGAAGCCTAAGCTCGCGGTCGTCGGCAACAACTTTCCTGGCGACCCTGGTTTGACGCCGCGGGTCAAGGGCTGGGAAGACACGATGGCAGCGGCAGGTGTACCAACAGCCGAATTGGATGTTCAGAAAAACACGCAGCAAGTCATCGACACGTATATCACGGCGCACCCCGACATGGACGCTCTGTACACGCTGTCCAATGCCGTCAACGGTGCAGCGTCTGCGCGAGTCGCGATTGCAAATCACAATCTGACCGGCAAGATAATGCTGGTTTGTACTGACTATGACATGGCGACCCTACAGGCCATCAAGAGCGGTGGAATGGTCGCCGCAATCGATCAGCAGCAGTATCTGCAGGGTTACTTGCCCTCAATCTTGGCCCGCACTTATTTCCGGACCGGCGAGGTGCCCAGCGAAGTATCCACTGGCCCCGGCGTCATCAACGCATCGAACGTGGATCACGCCATCGCTTCGTTCGGTTCGTACCGCTAGTTCACACGACTCAAATACTGAGGACGGATAAGCCTGGCCCGTTCCCGGCGGAACGGGTCGGGACCGGCCTCATCTGTCGATCGCGTAGCCGTTTTCGTCATGCGTTGGGCGATCAAGGCTGCGGTGTTAGCCGGAAGAAGGTCTCGGTAGTTGTAACCAGAGGAGATTCATGACGTCTGCTCAGACTCGTGCGCTAAGCCGCGCGCGATCGGCGGAACACGAACTCGCAGGTTCTCACTCGGGGAACTTAGGGCGTCATCGCGTCCTCATTGCTTCCGAGGCGGCGCGTCTTGGCCGAGCTCGCTTCGCAGTGTTGGAGGATGCCGGCTTTGAGCTGGTTGAACGCTATGACCTAATTCAATCCAAAGATGAGGACACGTTAGCGATTGCGCTGAAGAACGTCTGGGGAGTCGTGGCTGGTGGGCAGAGGTTCTCCCGCCGCGTTCTGGAGTCGGCGCCTTCGCTAAAGATCATCGCCCGGACAGGAGTGGGCTACGACGGCATCGATGTGGCAGCGGCGACGGAGCGAAAGATCACGGTCTTCATCACTCCGGGAAGGAATGCGGAGAGCGTCGCAGACCATACCCTAGCCCTGATCTTGACCGGATTACGACAGATCTTGCCTCTCGATGCAAGAGTTCGTTCAGGACACTGGCGCGATGGCGGCCAGATCGTCGCCGATCTTCACCATGCGACGGTCGGACTCGTCGGGTTGGGACAGGTAGGAAAAGCGGTTGCGCGCAGGCTCAGGGGCTTCCAATGTCGAATCATCGGGTATGAGCCCAAACCAGATCTGGAGTTCTGCGCTGAAATGGGCCTAGAGCTGCGATCCTTCCCTGAACTGTTCTCCCAACTCGATGTTCTGAGCGTGCATGTCCCATTGACAGCAGAGACTCGACACATGATCGGCCGAAACGAGCTGGCGCAACTCTCGCCGCGGGCTTTGGTCGTCAACACCTCCCGTGGGGGGACGGTCGACGAGGCGGCCCTGGTGGCGCTGCTTCAAGGCGGCAAACTCGCTGGGGCCGCTATCGACGTATTCGAGCACGAACCCCTGCCTGCCGGCCACCCTCTGACCCGGCTACCAAACACGATCTTGACCCCCCACTTCGCGGCATACTCGGAAAGCGCAGTCTTCGGCATGGCTGATGCTGTCGTAGAAGGTCTTGTGCGGTATGCCGACGGACATCTTCCAGACGGAGCTCTGAATCTGGGCACCGTGAGTAGTGTCGCCCGACAGGCCGACCCCGAGGCAGACCCCGATGAGTGAGAGTCCCCGGCAATGCCATTCCCACGCTCACAGGTTCAGGAGTGAAGTCAGAATTGCAGTCGTCTGAGGACAGAACGATTCGAATCGGGTCGTCGCCGACTTGCTTCGGCATTCAGCGGGCCATTCCGCCAGGCGCGTGGAAGCCCGAACCTTTGGCCGTTCTCGATGCCGTCTCGGGTTTGGGCTACGAGGGGATATCGCTTGGACCGCCGGGCTATCTCGGTGATGCCGCGACCATTCGCCAGCGCCTTACTGATAGGCGACTCGCACTCGTCGAGGCGTTCATCCCCTTCCACTTCACCCGCGAGGATCAGTTTCGCGATGAGCGAGCCGCGACAGGCGAGCTACTCAGTGTGATGATCGACGCCAGTTTCCCATCTGACCGGCCGCTCGCTGTCATCGCCGATGGATTCCGAGACCCGATGCGGTGGGGTTATGCCGGTCGTATTCGGCAGCATCCGGAGCTCCAGCTGCCGGCAGAAAAGTTCCCGATGTTGATCGACAACATTCACCGAGTTGCTGAGGATTGCCGTTCACGCGGAATTGAGCCCGTGCTGCATCACCACGCCGGCACTTTCATCGAGACGGATGCCGAGGTTCGCCGGGTGGTCGAGGCCCTCGATTCGTCACTGGTCGGGCTGTGTCTCGACACCGGCCATGCGACTTTCGGCGGATCCGACTCAACGTCGTTGGTGAACGACTACGCGTCGCTGATTCGTCACGTACACCTGAAGGACGTGACTCGCTCCGTGATAGCCACGAGCGAGGATCGGGGACTGGACTTCACTGCCCTCACGGTCGCTGGCGCGTTCTGTCCCCTTGGACTCGGTGACGCCGAGGTTGCAAACGCCATCTCAGCGCTGAATGCCCATGGTTACAAAGGATGGTTTGTCGTCGAGCAGGACCGCTTTCTCTTTGAGCAAGGCGAGTTCGATGATGTGGTCGGTGTTCAGCGAGACAACCTGCACTTCCTCAATTCGCTTGGACTGAAATAGGCGGTGCAGTCGCCATCGTCGCGACCGCGTGACTTTCTCCCAGGGAGGAACTCGTGACCCTACGTTCAATCAATCCAACGACGGGGGTGGAGATCGGACGATTCGCCGCGGATAGTCCGGACGAAGTCGAGAGAAAGATAGCTGCGGCGGTCAAGGTATTTTCCGGATGGAAGCATGTGGGATTCCAGGAGCGGGGTTCGCTCATGCGAGAGGCCGGCGCCCGCATCCGGTTAGGTCGTGACAGCCTGGCGCAGGTCCTTTCCGAGGAAATGGGTAAGCCGATTGTTCAGGCAGAGCGCGAGGTGGATCGCTTCGCCGGGCGGTGCGACTACTTCGCAGACAACGCTCAGAAGATGCTGGAGCCGGAGCACGTTTCTGGCACCGGGGTGGAGAGCTGGATCCGCTTCGAACCTCTCGGCGTGGCACTTGGTGTGATGCCGTGGAACTTTCCGTATGGCCAGGCGTCCAGGTGGCTAATTCCGGCGCTCATGAGTGGGAACACCGCGCTGCTCAAACATGCATCGAACGTGACCCTGGCGGCGAGAGCGATCGCCGACGTTTTCACAGCCGCCGGTTTTCCGCCAGGCGTGTTTGACGTCCTTCTTCTACCGAGTAGCCAACTGGTAGGCGTTCTCCAAGATCCTCGGATCGCATCAGTCTCGCTAACCGGAAGTACAGCTGCTGGGGTAGCGGTTGCGTCAGCCGCCGGTCAGACCCTCAAGAAGCTGGTGATGGAACTCGGCGGTTCCGACCCGTTCATCGTCCTCGAGGATGCCGACGTTGCAACGGCGGCCGAAGCTGCTGCGCGGAGCCGGTTCCAGAATGCGGGCCAAGCTTGCACCGCTGCGAAGCGATTCATTCCTGTGGAAAGAGTGGCGGATGCATTTACCGAGGCTTTCATCGCCGAGACACGCAAGCTCATAGTCGGCGATCCGCTCAATCGCGCGACCGACATTGGACCGCTGGCGAAGTCAGATGTCCTCGAGGACCTAATCCGTCAACAGCAAGCAACCCTGGCGCAGGGCGCGCGAACGGCGTATCAGACAGCGGTGGAGTCCAGCGGCGGGTACTTCTTTCCACCGACGATTCTTGTTGATGTCACGCCGGAGATGATCGCCGCACAGGAGGAAACCTTCGGACCCCTGGCTCCGATCCTGAGGGTTCGCGACGCCCACGCCGCGATCGAAGTGGCGAATCAGTCTCAGTACGGGCTAGGTGCGAGCATCTGGACCGCGGACACGGATCGGGCTGTCGACCTTGCCGGGCGCCTAGATGTGGGGATGGTAGCGATCAATGGCACAGTCCTTGCGGACCCACGCCTCCCGTTTGGGGGCGTCAAGCAAAGTGGCTTTGGCAGAGAAATGTCGACTCACGGCATCAGAGAGTTGACCAACATTCAGACCATGAGCGTGAACTCCTCGACGGCACCAAAGTACAGCAGGTAGGGGCTCACCGATTCTCGACCTCACATGATTGCTGCCTTCGACAGCCGCAAGCTCGACTCACTCATGGAGTCCGCCGGGATCGACTGGGTGATTGCGACCTCCAATCACAACGTCAGCTACCTGCTGGGCGGCTACCGCTATTTCTTCCATCGCTATAGCAGCGCGATGGGACTATCGCGTTACCTGCCGATGGTCGGCTATGCAAGAGGATCACCTGATCATGCCTTCTATGTGGCGACCCATGGAGAAGGTAGTCACCTCGAACTTCAGCCGGTATGGACGCCCAACATCTACACGACGCCTGTAACCGCAGCCTCGGCCGCCGATGCCGCGGCAACCAGCATCAAGGGTTCAGGGCTACGCTCCGGGAGGATCGCCATTGAGCCGTCTTTTCTGCCCATGGAGGCCGCCGAGCTCATGGCTCACGCCATGCCAGAGGCTCAGTTTGTCAACGGCACCAGCCTATTAGAGGATCTAAGGGCGGTGAAATCGCCACAAGAGCTTGACCTACTTCGGACTGCATCCGAAGGAATAGTTGATTCAATCCTAGGGGTGTTTGAATCGATACGCCCTGGACACTCCAAAGACGACATCGTTGCGCAGTTCCGGCGAGAAGTCGTGGCTCGAGGGCTCGACTTTGATTACGCGCTCGTCACAGTCGGTAGGAGCCTGAATAGAGCTCCCTTTGGCGGCAAGTGTGAAATGGGCGACCTGATCTCAATTGACTCCGGTGGTCGCTATAACGGATACATCGGCGATCTTTGCCGAATGGCTGTGCTCGGAACTCCGACCAGGGCGATGCTGGAAGCTCTGGACGAGGTTGCGAGCGTGCAGAGTGCCGCTCGCTCTGCCGTGCAGCCTGGGGCGCTCGGGCGTGCCGTTTACGACGCCGCCCTGGCACAGGTTGCCAAATGCGCCCGCCATGCTCGCATGAGGTTCGTGGCGCACGGAATGGGATTGATCGCACATGAAGCGCCGCGATTGACGGCCGAATCAGTCGTGCCATATCCGGCAACTCACGCTGGCGAACATCTCAAGCCTGGCATGGTGATTTCGGTCGAAACTCATATATCCGATCCCGACATCGGCTTCGTCAAGCTTGAGGACATGTTGATCGTTACCCTCAATGGTTCTGAATCGGCTGGCGACAGGGGTCGTGGTTGGAACCGAGCAGGTGAGAAGGTCGCCCTATGAGCACGAGGCCGGACTACTGCTCGAGCGCTTCCTCTCCCACCGCGATCGCGCCCGGTACGAATTCCGGTATCGCGTGCATCAACCGGCGAATATCGTCGAGTGGCGGCCAGCCCGGGTTCCCGGGACGTTCGAGGACCAGGACTTTTCGGGAGATGCTTCGTGTCCCGCGTATCTTGAGTTGGACAAAATCACCTCGCTTGATCTCTGACGCGACCGCCGTCATCGGTATCATCGCCACTCCAAGACCTCGGGCTACCAGTCGCTTGGCCAGCTCGACGTTATCGATCTCGATCGTGTCTAGCGCTACAGCCGCCTTTGCGGCGAAAAGATTGCGCATGAATTCGGTTGATGGCCAGCGACGATCGAGCAAGATAATCGTGGCCTTTTGCAGCTCTGAGGGGGCCAAAGTGGGCTTAGCAGTCAACGGATGGTTGCTCCGCGCAACCAGGGCCAATTCCTCCTCGTAGATCGCGTGACGGATGAGGTGATCCACCCTATGGTCGCGAACCAGGCCAACGTGAGCGTCACCTCTAAGTACGAGCTCGGCGACGCCTTCAGACGGTTGCGTGCGAACAAATACTCGGACCGTCGGCCACGATTTGCGGAATCGGGCGATCAGCTCGGGGAGGACATATGCGCTTATGGCCGAGGTAGCGCCGATGACCACTTCACCAGCGCGTCCACTTTCCAGGTCGCGCACAACCGCGATGCCGAAGCGTGCCGCCTCCAGCAGCTTCTCGGCGTGCGGAAGATAGGCTCGACCTGCTGGTGTCAAGACCATACCGCGCTTCTGGCGATCGAAAAGCGGAGCACCGAGGTACTCCTCCAGGCCGACGATTCGCGCGCTCAGTGCAGGCTGGCCGAGGTGAATGGTTTCGCTTGCCTTACGCATCGTTCCCTGCCATGCGATCTCCACGAAGGCTTCGATCTGCGCCAGGAGCATCGGATGTTCCCTAAAGATCACTTACGAGCGAAGGATAGCCCTCTAAGGTTCGGTTTGATCGATGGCTCTAGGTCCAAGTGTCGGTGTGCAGCCAGTGGCTGCTATTTGGTCCTAAGTTCGATGCTGCATTTCGGCGTGAGCTGCGGTTAAAGGCTGGCCAGACGCGTAGGGGCGGGCGACACCGCCGCCCCTTGCAATTTCCCCTCGAACGCATTCGACTTCCGGTGTGGCAGATAGGGTTCGTGACTGTGAGGCCCTCGAGTAGGCGGTTCAGATGAGCGAGAAGTGTGTTGTCACCGGAGCCGCCATGACAGCCAAGATGACAGCCAACATGGCGCACGACTGCGGACGATCATGGATTGCGACGGAATTGCGGCGCCCGAGATCGAACTCCAGCAGCTGTCTATGGACATCTGTGGATGTCAGCCACGCGGTCTTCAAAACCGCGGGAGGTCGTCCGCAGACGTCCATTCAGGTTCACTTCTGTGCGCCGACGTCCGCTGCCTCGGGGCGATGACAGCCAATGACAGCCAAGTCAGGCCACGCAGGTACTCGCCATGGTAAGACCCGTTTGGTTGACCCCGTCAAGCATCAAAGCCTCCCGCGGTTTTCTAAACCGTTCGTGCACCGAAAGGACCTTAACCCGACCACTTAACAAGCCAGTGCGATCTATGCTGCACCTGGGGATTACGGGGAGGGCCGAGGACGAAGTACGAGCGCGCGAGCGAGCGCCTTCCCTCGGGGAGCCTGTCTTCTCCGTATTTGGCCCTCGGCCTGATCACCCGGGGGTCAGGTCTTGTACGGGACCGCCGCTTAAGAATGTAATCTCACCGCCTCTAAATGCGATCCTGACAAGCCGTGATGGTGGGCGAGCATTGGGAGGTCGAGGTTACCGTGGATGGCTTCGGCCCGAACCATGCCTTGTGGAGACGGTTCATCAGGCACGCGGAGGCGCTGGCCGACACGTCGCTGGAATGGGGGATGGCTCAGCCGGCAGACCTCAGCCGCCGCGCCGCACATATACGAGCCGTCGTCGAGGCCGAGTCGCCCGAGGCAGCCGTAAGGCGGGTAATGAAGCTCGTGCGCCAGGTCGGCGACAGCGTCGATCGCGGGGAACAAGTGCGTTGGGCGAGCATGACCGCCACGGCTAGGCACACCATCGCCCCATAGTGGAAGTGAAGGTATGCTCCATGTCCGATTGGGCAGTCCCGAAATATCAAGTTTTCAGTATTCGCGCCGCAACGTCGAGCGGCGACTCGTCGCTTCACTTAGTGCGAGAGGACGCGGAAGCTTCTTTGTGCGACATCCCAACGTCTGCGCTCGGCGACCCAATGCTCGATCCGGTTGTCTGTTCGGATTGCACCGACTGGCTACATGAGCGGCGCTTGGTATCAGGACAACGGCAACAAGTCGAACCCGGCTAGCTATCCGCGGTTGGCGGGACAATGCCGTACCGAGCAGCACCCAATTTGCTTGATTGCTCCTGATAATGCCTCCTTAGCGTCAGCAAACTCGATTCACTCCCTCGCGGACGAGCCCGGGCCGGCCGGACGTCACCCTGACGACGCACGGGTCAAGACCGTGAGGCCCTGGGTTCGGAAGGGCCCCGATCACTTCTCGTGCGAGCTGGCACACAGAGACCGGGTTTCAAATTGAAGCCGGGTCGCGCGTTCTTTACTAATGTGTGAGCGGGATCTGGAGGTGATTGCTCACGATAACCAGGGGTTACCAGGTTGCCGCAGGCTTGTGGCCAAACCGCTCATTTTCGTCACCAAGAGTCACTGCTGGTTGAGTCCTCCACCGTGCCCATGGTCGTCTGCGGGTCGGACTCAGCCTTAGCCGACATGCCGAACGCTGCACCTCGTTCCACGATCGTAGCCGCCATCTTGCGAGACGCCTCGTCGATCATTTCTTCACCAAGCATCACTGCGCCAATTTGGTTTTCCTCGGTTGCTCTGCGGTAGGCATCCAGGATTGCACTCGCCCTATCGAAATCTTCCCGTCGAGGCGTAAAACTCTCATTGATAACTTGGACTTGGGTCGGATGGACTGCCCACTTGCCATCGAAGCCAAGCATCGCCGCTCGTTCGGAGGCGGTTCGCAATCCATCAATGTCATGAAGCTGGGCGTATGGTCCATCAATTGCTTGGAGCCCGTTGGCCCGGGCGGCGACGACAAGCCGACCGAGAAAGTATTTCCAGTAATCTACCGCATCCTCGTGTCTACCTCCTCCGATGGTGAGTACAGGCATGCGAAGTGAAGCTGCCAAGTCTCCCTGGCCGAAAATAAGCGTTTCGGAACGCCGTGAAGCCGCGGCGATTGCGCTGATGTTCTCTAGCGCTCGAGCTGACTCGATTTGCAACTCAAGTCCGATTCGGCGGGTCATCCTAAGCTTCCGCTCGATCTGGCTCAGAAGATGGTCGACGAACTGAACGTGTTCTGCGGCGTCAACCTTTGGGATGACTAGGCAGTCGATCCGATTCCCCGCCCCTTGGACAATGCTGATGATGTCCTCATAGCACCATTCAGTATCGCAAGCGTTTATCCGAACGGCCGTGACTTTCCGGGCAAATCGGTAGGTTTGCAGCGCTTCCAAAACTTGCACTCGTGCTTGAATCTTCGTAGCGGGTGTGACCGAGTCCTCCAAATCGAGGAGCACCTCGTCCGCCATGCTTTGGTCCGCCTTCCCATAAAAACGAGACTGGCTTGCAGGCACTGCTAGCGTGGAGCGCCTAGGCCTCACGACTTCACTCTGTCCAAGGTATGGCAACGGAGTGCCTTGAATGCACGTCGGTCGACATGTCGTCATCCGCCCCTCTCCCGATCCAGTTCAGACTGTGATCCCGCTCCGTCACTGATCAGGGCCAGCAGCGTGACGGTCTGAGTAGTTCTTCATCCATTCCAGGCTTTCCGCGGTGCTGCCGAGCGGCTTGTACTCGAGGCCAACGAATCTTGTATACCCGCCTTGATCGAGGCTATCCAAAAAAGTCGCTATCGGCGCCAGGCCAGTTCCGGGTTGGTGCCGGCCGGGTGCGTCAGCAATCTGCACGTGACCGATCAGATCAATGTGTTCGTGGAAGCATCTCACAGGGTCTTCACCCGCGACGGAAGCATGGTATTGATCGAACTGCAGCCTGACGCGGGGATGCCGTGACGCTTTCACGAGCCCCGCAGCCTTTGCAATTGTCCCGAGCCAATAGCCCGGAACGTCGACTTCGTTTATGTTCTCGACCAGTACTTCCACACCGTGGTTGTCGGCTAGCTCGGCTGCGCGCAGGAGGTTGGCTAGTGCTGTCCGCTCAATAAGCTCGACGGATGCTGATGTGGGCGGAATTCCGGCCAGGATATTGATCTGCTCCGTGCCGAAGCGCCGCGCAAGGTCGACCGCAACCTGCGCTTCGCGCACATATTCCCCCTCGCGTCCTGGCAAGCACATGAGTCCGCGTTCGCCGGCATTCCAGTTTCCGGCAGCCGGATCGAACAACACCATGCGCAATCCGAGCTGCGACAGGAGGCGCTCAATTTGACGAGCATCGAGCTCATGGACGAACAGCATCTCTACCTCACGGAAGCCCGCATCCGCTGCAGCCCTGAAGCGGTCATACGGTTTCAGTTCCGGCCACAGCATCGTTAAGTTGGCGACAAAATGGGGCATGGCCTATCCGTCCACGACCTGAACACTCCCGCAGCCTTCCAAGAGCCGCACCAGAGCCCAAATCGACTTGGCGTCCCAACCTCGTCCCTGCGTGGTGACCGCACCGCCCAGGAGGATCGGCGCATTGCCCAGTTCCCCTCTCTGCATAATGACTTCTTGACATTGCATGATCCATAGCTTATAAAATCGCCGTGAACCGTGGGCTGAGTTTGATCGAGACTCAAGGCGCGATTTTGAAGGCCATTGGTCAGGGCTGCCTGCACATGTGGACGCGGTGTGGAGAAATGCGAATCGCACGATGCATGCACGTCTCGTTTACCGACCGATAAGGAAAGGAGGTTCCTAGTCGTGAAAGTGGACACGGAGCACGAACTTTGGCATACCCGGATTGACCGTCGTCACTTTCTTCTTGGGGCTGGGGCCATGGGCGGTCTCGCGCTAGGTGGGTCGGTACTGGCCGCCTGTGGTAACCCTTCTACCGCACCCGCTGGGACAGCCACCCGTCTCGGCACCGTCATAACTCAGCTGTTGTCTCTCAAGGACGTGACCTACGCCGGATGGTATCTGGCCGACAAGCATGGCTTCTACCAGCAGGAAGGCGTTGAGTCGAGGCTCCTCAGCGGAGGTCCCAATATCCCAAATCTTGAGGGTGTCGTAGCAGGCGACGCAGCGCAAGTAGGAATGGACGACATCCTGAGCGTTATTGCGGCTCGCTCACAAGGGTCCGACCTCTTAGTGATCGGTGCCCAGTTCCCGACAAGCCCTGCGGGGATTGTCTCGTTGAGTAAGAAGCCCGTTCGCAAGGCGCAGGATCTGGTTGGAATCAGAATCGGTGCCCAGCCTGGTGCAGTGGCCTCAGTCAAAGCACTCTTTACGATCAACAACCTGCCGCTATCACAGATGAACATTGTTCATGTCGGCAGGGATCCTCAGCCGATCCTCGACGGAGTTTGCGACTGCATGACGTGTTTCGTTACATCCCAGCCGATTACGCTCAAGTCGCGGGGGGCAGACGTCGTTTCAGTAACGGATGCCGAACTTGGACTTGTGGATTACGGGGACGTGTTGTTCGCCAGAAAGTCCTACATCCAGGCACATCGGGACGCGCTTGTCCACTATCTCCGAGCGACCATCAAGGGGTGGGAGTGGAACGAGAAGCACCCTACAGAGGCGGTTCCCTACATAATCAACACAATTAGCCCCGACATGAGTCTCAACCCGACTCTACAACAGCAGGAGAACGAAACAGATATTGGGCTCATGCGGCAAGGAATCACGAAAACCAAGGGCCTTTTCTACATGGATCCGACAGTGATTCAAGGCCCAGTCTATAAGGGTTTCGAGGCACTGGGAAGCGGTTCTCAACCCCCGCTGTCTGAATGGTTGGATCTCTCCCTTCTAAACGACGCCTACGCTGGCAAGACCTCGCTTCTCTGATCCCGTCGACCGAAATGTCTCTGGCGCGTCTGGCTAGGGGATAGTCGCTGTTGCGCGGATTGGCCGGCAAAGTGGCGATAGTTGCTGGCGCCGCGCGCGGGATCGGTGCAGCGTCTGCAACCCGCTTGGCTGAGGAGGGAGCGAAGGTCCTCTTAGCGGATCTCGACGGTCCTGCTGCGGAGCAGACGGTGGGCCGCATTCGTAGTGCCGGCGGGGATGCAATTGCCTTTCAGTTCGACATCCGCGAGCCGGAATCGGTACGCGCGTTGGTGACCAGGTGCCTCGACGTCTTTGGGACAATTAACCTGCTGCATAACAACGCTGCCGACATGTCCGGGCAAACACTTGGGCAGGATCGAGATCTGGTAAGCACCGAACTGTCGGTTTGGGATCGCACATTCCGGACGAACCTCTTTGGATTTGTGCACACTATGCGAGCCGTACTGCCGGTGATGGTGGAGCGCCGGATGGGCAGTATCGTTAACACGTCGTCCGGGAGTGCCTTAGGCGGGCAGACGGACTTAGTCGCATATGCTTGCTCGAAGGCGGCTGTCAATGCGCTTACCCGGCACGTTGCATCCCGCTGGGGCAGCGAAGGGATTCGCTGCAATGCCGTTATGCCGGGCCAGGTGCCGGATCCTGAGACAGTGAAGGCCACTTCCATAGCCGACCTCGAGCAAATGACTGCTCGAACACGTCTGGGGAGGTTGGGAAAGCCGGACGACATTGCCTCGGTCGTGGCATTCCTAATGTCGGACGACGCGGATTGGATTACAGGCCAAGCGTGGAGCGTGGCAGGCGGTGCGATGTTGCGTGAGTAATCGCGTTCCTACGCCGATCCGGCGCGGCGTATTGGGAGGGGGCTGCAGGCGACGGGGGATGGGAGTTGCTCAAGGGTAAGACTGCCCTCATAACGGGTGGAGGGCGCGGGATCGGGAAGGCCACTGCTGCGCGATTCGCTGTCGAAGGCGCTCGAGTGTTTGTGCTCGACAATGCCAAACGTAAGGAAGACCACGGCAAAGCGGTTAATTACCTCGAGGCCGACGTCACGGATCCCAAGGCGGTCGCCTCAGCGGCCGAGCAAGCGGCGCAGGGACAGGGGCTCGACATCTGTGTAGCAAACGCGGGCGTGTATCACTTTCACGATTTTCTGTCCGATGACGCCGCGTCATGGGAATCGGTGATCCGCGTCAATCTTCAAGGTGTTCTGATCACCTTTCAAGCAGCTGCGAGGCAGATGGTCGCGCAGGGACGCGGAGGACGCCTTATTGCAACAGCGTCAGTGGCAGGTATTCGCGGCGAAATGGGCGCTTCTGCATACTGCGCGAGCAAGGCAGGGGTGATCGCCGTCGTGCAGTCATTAGCAATCGAGCTCGCACCCTACGGCATATTGGTCAATGCGATTGCGCCGGGAGAGACCGATACGCACCCGAGTCAGGATTCCCGAACTACGTGGAGCCCTCCGAATAGCTTATCTCCGACCTTGCGGCCGTTTCTGGAGAAGCGCTTCTTTCCCACTGGTAGACGCGGAGAGCCCGACGACATTGCAGCAGCGATCGCATTCCTCGCGTCCGATGACGCCCGATACATTACAGGCGCAACTCTGGTAGTCGACGGCGGCCAGATCCTTGTCTGAACCATCGCCGGGGGAGTCGGCAGATGCTCTAGCTTCGTCAGTGAGCCGTAAGAGTGTCCTGCCATGCCAGTCGTAGTTCCGCACTGCCGGGGAGCCGGCGCTGTTGCTACGTCCTCTCGCTGCCAATCGCGTACAATCGGGCCTTGACACTGCATGATCCATAGCTTATAAAAAATCCTGGAGTACAAGGTGATTCGGAAATCGAGACCCAGCCCCTCCGGTGCCAAGATGGTCAATGCGGTGACCCCATAGAAAGGCACGCGCCTGCGGTCCTCGGCGATCGAACACCGGTGAATAGTTGCAGTTTGGTGTTTATGAGCTGCGCGCTTGTGACAAGTACGCTGCGGCTGTGCCACAACACTTGGTGTCCCGTGTTCGGTAGTAACTCTTCGCGCGGAGGTTGCGCGTGACTAGGGTCCGCCTCCTTCGTCTTGTACTCGGAATCGGCGGGATCGTAATGAGCCTCGCTGGTTGGGAGGCCTTCGGACGTATGCAGGTATTCGGCTATTCCTTTCCTGCCTTCTCATCGGTAGTTGAAACACTTCTCGACCCGACAAAGAACGGCCTCTTCACGCGAGCGCTCGAAACTACGCTGTCGGAGGCAGCAGTCGGATTCCTGTTGGGGTCAGCCTTGGCTATAGCGATTTCCCTCGTTGCGGCAGCCCTTCCCATCCTTCAGGACGGCTTGGCCCGTTTTGCCGCTCTCGCCGCGTCTGCCCCGGTGGTTGCCTTAGGCCCCCTGCTGATCATCTTCTTCCCTAGAGAGGCCTCACCGGTCGTCAATTCCACCCTAGCAGTGTTCTTTGCGGCATTCGTTGCGTCGTCAGCGGGCCTCTTGTCCGCGCCGGCGGCACAAGGGGACGTGCTCGCCAGCTTAGGGGCAGGTCGCTTTCAACGCTTGGTTCGGCTGCAGATACCGTTTGCGGTCCCGGACATGGTCGCTGGGTTGCGATTCGGGGGTCCAGCTGCAATGCTCGGTGCAATCATCGGTGAGTGGTTTGGGAGTGAGCGTGGCCTCGGTGTGCTGCTCCTTACTTCAATGCAGAACATCGATATTGACCTTATGTGGGCTGCCGCGGTCTTGTCGGCAGGTGTCTCCTTAATTGTGTTCGGACTGATGTCGGTTCTGCAGCAGGCTTCGTATGAGCGATTCCGTTGAACCGGTTGTGATGCGCGAAGAAAGCCAAGCCGCGGCCCTTGTGCCGGAAACGCGGACTCCATGGCGTCCACGCCACGGAATCAGGTTCAGTCGCTTGGCTGCCGTCCTGCTCCGAAGATATTGGCCGATCCTCGGCATTCTGGGTCTTTGGCAAGGCATCGTCACCTTCGGCGCAGTTCCAGCAATACTTGTCCCGCCGCCGGCCAAGGTCATTGCCGACGTGACCGGGAACGCCAGCCTCTACCTGGACGCCACGGCATCGACTCTTGAGTTGGCGATACTAGGCCTGTCTGCCGGGATGCTGTTGGGACTCAGTCTCGCTGTACTGGGTTGGCTGTCGCCCTTACTGTCTTGGCTTTTGAGTCCCCCGGCCGTGACCATTCGGTCGGTTCCTATTGTCGCCATCATTCCGATAGTTGCGCGCATCGTCGGATATGACGAGAAAACCGTGATTACCGTCGCCGCGCTGATAGCCTTCTTTCCTTCCTTTGTGTTTGCAACGGCCGGGCTTCGGGCAACCCCCACAGCAGCCCGAGACTTGTTCGCCGTACTCGGCGCTAGAAAGCTAACCACGCTCCTCCGGTTGGCGTTGCCGGCCGCCGTTCCCAGCATTCTGATCGCCTTTCGCATCGCGGTCGCGTTCATGATGCTCGGAGCGGTCACGGCCCAGTACCTGATCGGATACACAGGTCTGGGCGCCATTCTCGTTTTGGCCGAATCTGAGTTGAATGAGCCGCGAGTGTGGGCTGTTGGCATCCTGACGACGGTTGTGTCATTGACAGCGTTTCTGGGTTCACAGCGACTCGAAGAGTGGGCGAGGGTGCGATGGTCGTGATCGCTCGCTACGAGATTGCAATTGCGGGCGCCATGCAGGTGCAGGAGATGAAGAGCTAGTTGCAATACCAAACCAAGAAGGATTTCGCCTTGGGGCTCATCCGCGATCTCATAATCAGCGGCGAGCTCGAGAACGGAGCCAAGCTCGATCAAGCCGAACTCGCTCGGAAGTTTCAAATCAGTTTGACTCCGGTCCGCGAAGCGCTCAGACAACTGGAAGCCGAAGGCCTGGTGCTAGGTAGCGCCCATAAGGGCGTGCGTGTTTCGAGCATCGATGTCGAGTCACTCGAGAACGTTCATGTACTTCGTCGGTTAGTGGAGCCGTTCGCGGCGGCCCGAGCCACACTGAGCTTGGGTCCGGATGACGCAGCGATGGCAGCAGAGTGTTTGAAGAGGTTGGAGCGTGCCGATTCTCGCGCCGATGTGTTAGGTGTACGGGCCGCCAACTACGACTTCCACTACGTGCTCTATTCGAGAACCGGCCTGCCCCTCATCGAATATGTGCTAAAGCTGCTATGGGCGCGCTTTCCCTGGGACGTCCTCTCGGTGGTCCCGGGACGAATCAAGGAATCGCGGGCGGAGCACAAAGAGATACTGTCCGCGATGGAGAGGCGCGACCCCGTCGCCGCTGCCAACGCCGTCGACGTCCACCTTGTAAACAGCTACAACGCGATTGCTGCTCACCTCCATTACGATCGGCAGGCCGCCGATCCCTTTCGGTTTGGCTCCGCTTTGTGGTCGTGGGGCATCGGGGATGTGCCAGCCGCGGATCATGCGGGCGACGCTGCTGGCACCGCCGCCGTGACGCCGCGTGCCAAGACAACCAGACGGCCCAAAACCGCCGTTAAACGTCGCTAGGGTTCCACCATTCCATCAGGTATGCGCCCAAACGTTCTCTTGATTGTCGCGGACGACCTCGGTTGGGCAGACGTTGGCTTTCGAGGCAGTCAGATCCGCACGCCGGCACTTGACCAGATTGCTCGTCAAGGCGTAGTTCTCGACCGGCTCTACACGGCTCCGATTTGCTCGCCGACCAGGGCTGCATTAATGACTGGCCGAGATCCGATTCGGTTGGGTCTCGCCTACGGGGTTGTTGCCCCATGGCACAACGGAGGACTTGACCCTACAGAACATCTCATGCCCGAATCATTCGCCGCCGCTGGCTATCAAACAGCGATGGTAGGCAAATGGCATTTGGGTCATGCGCTCCAGGCGCTCCGCCCAAACGCTCGCGGCTTCGGCAGCTTCTACGGTCACATGAACACCGAGGTTGACTACAACGACAAGACAGTTCTGGGAGCCCGCGACTTTCAAAGAGACGGCCAATCTGTATCTGATAGCGGCCACTTGGTCGATCTTCATGGCGAAGAGACAATTCGTCGTATCCGTGACCGCGACAAGGAGCGACCATTTTTCATCTACCTCGCGTTCACTGCCCCCCACAGCCCGTTCCAACCGCGGGACGACATATTGCTCGAATACGCTGATGTCGACAATGAAATAGAACGGCGCTACTCCGCACTGGTGCATGGAATGGATCGCGCTATCGGCAGGGTCCTGGCAGCGATAGAGGATGAAGGCATAGCCGACGACACAATAGTGGTGTTCCTAAGTGACCATGGCGCTAGCTGGCCCGCGGGCCGGAATGACCCACTACGAGGCGGGAAGGGCACAACGTTTGAGGGTGGCATTCGGGTGGTGAGCATGATCGTGTGGCCCCGAGAGGTGGCTCCAAGCACTACGTTCGGCGGGATTCTAAGCGCAGCCGATATTTTCCCAACGCTTTGCACAGCCGCTGGAATCGCGACTCAGGGACGCCGACCGCTAGACGGGCTAGATATGTGGAATGACATCAGGGCCGGTAGCGCTACCACACGCTCCAGAACCCTTTTCTTCGGGTGCCAGCACATCTTCGACATAAACTATTACGCTGCCCTCACGACAGGTGACCCGATATCGCCGGGGATCTGGAAGTTAGTGGAAGTGGTCGATCAGGGTCCAACCGACATGGAGTTGAAGCGTTACCTTTTCCGCGTAGACATCAATGAAAGCGAAACCCATGACTATTGGGCAGAGAAGGCCGATCTCGCGCGAAGCCTCGGGGAGCGTCTGGCGTCTTGGCGGGCAACCCACCCGCTGAACGGCCTTCGATCGAGCACCATGGCCCCGCCAGGGTGGCGACCACCGCGGGATTGGGCTTACTCGGGATTACCCGACTCTGAAGTGCAGATGGACGGTCCACGACGCTATGGCTACTCGGTGGAGAGTTTCGCGTCGCGTCTGAATAGCCGAGGACGCGTCGAGTTCGAGACGTGACGTGATTCCACCAGAAGTCATGCCGATGCTCCTTGTCCATATGGAGCCTTAAGAGCGTGAATTTGACTTCGCACCGGATCCGAAGCCTGGATGTGATAGCACGACGAACGGCAATCATTGGAGAGGGACCAGTGTGGGATGACGTGTCCGGTACGCTGCACTGGGTCGAAATCCACGAATGCCGAGTCTGTCATCTTGTGACCGGTCAGAGCGCGCTATCAACCACCGATATGGGGGAACCCGTCGGAGCGGTAGCGCTTGTGGCTGGCGACGACCTCGTGGCGGCAACCGCAAGCGGCTTTGCTTTCATATGTGATGGTCACGTCAGTCTTGGCCCAAGGGTCGAATCGACTGACTGCGGCACCCGAATGAACGACGGTAAGTGTGACCCTCGGGGCCGATTTATTGCCGGAACGATGGGTTTCGACGGTCAGGTCGGCCAGGGTGCCCTGTACGGCCTGTTTCCGGATGGTGGCGTCCAGGTACTCCTCCGCGACGTCTCAATCTCGAATGGACTGGACTGGACCGCCGATGGGCGAACGCTCTATTACATTGATTCTTTAACGCATCGAATCGACGCCTTCGACTATGACCTCGAAAGCGCGCACCTAAGCAACCGCAGGACGGTGCTCGAAATACCAGCGCGCAATGGTCTTCCGGATGGACTTGCCCTGGATGCCGACGGCAACCTGTGGGTTGCACTGTTTGGTGGCTCGACGGTTCATTGTTATGACCCCGCCGGTCGACTGATTTCACGCCTCGAGTTACCAGTCACCAACGTGACTTCGGTGACATTTGGCGGGCGCGGCTATGAAACCCTATTCGTCACGAGCGGCACCGAAGGCTTGACAACGTCGCAACGGCGAGACCAACCGCTGGCCGGGTCGGTATTCGCTTCTTCACCGGGCGCAATCGGCCGCCCGCCCAACCGATTCGGAGCTCTCTTGCCGGACCTGGTTGCCCGTAGCCTCGGCGCCGCGTAACTCAATAGAAGGCACCCGCAGTGCACATGAGTCGTCCAAATCTCACCTGGCATCTAGCCGCGATCAGAAATGGACAAGCGGACCTACACAGCTGATCGAGCGGACCACGCCGGGGAGCCGGTTCTGCTTTGCGGTTAGGTCCACCACGCGAGGAAACTCAGCCGCGTTAGCTTCCTAATCTTGCGGGATGCCAGCGATGTGGCACAGGTTGTGGTGACAAATTGCGAGGCGAGGCTCCAGGTCGACGCGCTGACCCATGAAACAGTCGTCGAAGTACTGGGCACCGTCGCCCTAAACGCGGAGGCTCCTGGCGGATTTGAACTTGCCCAGCCGGTAATTACTGTCATCTCGCCGACGGCCGAGGACCCGCCCATCGAACTCTACAAGCCTGACATCACGGCACAGTTGCCTACCCGGCTTGACTTGGCGCCTCTGGCCTTACGCCATCCAGTCACGCGGGCGAGATTTCACGTGTCCGCGTCGGCGCTGGCAGGATTTAGGTCCAGCCTTTCGAAGAGACGCTTCGTCGAGATCTGTACGCCCAAGATTGTCGAGTCTGCTACGGAGGGAGGCGCAAGCGTATTTCGAATCGACTACTTCGGGCGGCCGGCATACCTGGCTCAGAGTCCACAGTTCTACAAACAGATCATGGCCGGAGTTTTCGAGCGCGTCTTCGAAGTCGCACCGGTGTTCCGCGCCGAGCCCCACGACACCCGACGTCACCTCAACGAATACGTATCGCTTGATGCTGAGATGGCTTTCATCGAGGGTCCCGCGACCGTGATGAATGTGCTCCGCGATGTGATCGCAGACATCTGGGAAACAATCCAGGATACGGCGTCCGAGTCGTTGAAGTTGCCAGGTGTCACCCTTCCCACGGTCCCACACGTCATCCCCTTGCTCCATTTCACTGAGGCTCAGAGGATGATTTCAGCTAGCACGGGCGAAGATCTTGCGGAACAAAACGACTTGTCGCCGAGCCATGAGTTGTGGCTCGGCCAATGGGCCAACAATGAGCACGACTCTGATTTCGTCTTCGTGCTCGGTTATCCGTCTTCGAAACGGCCGTTCTACACGCACTCGGACCCTGGACGCCCAGAATTCTCGCTCGGCTTTGACCTCCTTTTCGTGCCCTCGAACTGGTAACTGGCGGCCAACGCCTTCATCACTATGACGACTATCTCGTCGCCCTACGCGCTCGTGGCCTGCCAGTAGAGCCGTATATTGGCTATCTTCTTGCCTTCAAGTACGGTATGCCGCCCCATGGCGGGTTTGCGATTAGTCTAGAGCGGTTGGTGGCGCAGCTGACCGGGGTACAGAACCTTCGTGAAACAACACTCTTTCCCCGCGATATCTACCGGCTCAACCCGTAGCACGAATGATGGTGAGGTCCTTCCCCTGGTCAGCCTTAGCGAGTTGGGCTTTCCGCCTGTTCGACCGACCGGAAGTCAGCTCTTGCGAGCTTCGACCAATCGGCTACGTGTTGCCAGCGAGCGAGAGGTGGCTAGCGTCGCGAGAGACATGTGGGCTGAGCGTGCAGGGGCACCTATCTTTGCGCCGTCGCGGTGAGTGGGCCGACGCATCCCATCAATTCTCGCGCTTGGGCGGGCGTTGCGACCGGCCTGCCAACTTCGCGCGCCATCAGCATCACGCGCTCGACGAACTGGTCGTTGCCGTCCACTAACTGGCCTCGTCGGAAGTAGATGTTGTCCTCCATTCCGGTCCTGACATGCCCTCCTTCAACGATGGCCACCAAATTCATAGCCAACTGTCCGCGGCCGATCCCCAGCACTGACCATTCAGCTTTCGGAGGTAGGAGTGAACGCATCGCTAAGAGTGCTTGGGTGTCCGCTGGAGCACCACCCCGGACGCCCAAACAGAGCTGAAACCACCACTTGCCTCCGGGACCTGGCAGCAAGCCTTCTGATTGAAGGCGGACCGCATTGCCGATCTGGCCGATGTCAAAGCACTCGATCTCGGGGACGATTCCGCGAGATGTGATTTGGCGCGCGAGTTCGCGAAGAAAGATCGGCGAGTTCTCAAATACTCGCTCGCCAAAGTTCATGGAGCCCGCATCAAACGAGGCTAAGTCAGGTTTGTACTGCAATGCGGCGAACCGCTGCAGCTCGCTGAACCTACCTACGCCACTAGAGGTTGTCGCGCAGATGACAACGTCGCATTGCGCCCGAATGCGTTCGAAGACTTCTTCGTACAGCTCACCGCGGCACGAGGGGGTTCCGTCATTCTCTCGCACGTGGATGTGCACGCAAGCCGCGCCGGCGTGCGCAGCATCGATCGCAGAAACCGCGATCTCAGCTGGAGTCACAGGCAATCGGGGGTGTTGATCGCGAGTCGTGATACTCCCGGTGATTGCACAGGAAATGATGAGCGGCTTTGTCAGATTCTCCTCGAGGGTCATGTCATTCCTCGACCATAGGAATGGTCGCTTGGATCACCGAGTGTGGTGGGCAATCTCAAACCGAAATGGACTCGCCGTGTGGCTTCTTATACGGCGGCCCGGCTGTTTGGGTGCGGCTCGAAGTCCCAGCTGAAAAGCGACTCGCCTCCATCGGGGCGCACGATCTCAACATCCTCGATGTAGAAACGCGATCGAGAATCTCCAGGGAACGCAACATGGGTCGCGATAGCCATGCCCTTTTCAAGACGCCAATTGGGACGCATGGACGCATCCTTGATCTCGATGTCGGTACCGTCCAATCCCATGCCATGGAAGAACACGAGCGCACGATCCCACTCCGGCACACCCATTGTCTTGAACACACCGCGCGCCTCACGAATGACGTCATTCACACCTGCACCTGGGCGAAGGCGGTCCTGAACGACCCTGGCAGCTTCAATTGCGGCTCGCTGGATCAGGACGGCATCTCCCTGTCGCTCGTCATCAACCACCCATGTCTTACCGCCATCCCATCGGTACTGATCGATGTAGCCATGACAGTCAATCATTAGGCTCATTCCAGGCTCAACGACAAAATCGTCGCTCTCGCCGCCCCATGAATGAAAAGTCGGCACAATCTCTTCAGCATTCGCAAGAATCATTCCGCCGCCGTATTGCGGATATGCGCCAAGGGCGACGCAATTGAGGTCGTAGATATGGCTGAGCTCAGACCAACGCATGCCCTGTGACCAGCTCGCAATGGTATTGGCTATTGCGATTTCATTCACGGCATGTGCCTGGCGGAGGCGTCGTACCTCCTCGGGCGTCTTGATCTGTCGAATGAACTTCATCGTCCCGACAGCGTTTACGACGTCTACTTCGTCACACCGTAGGTTGGCGGCAAATCCGAGATCGTCGAATCCGACCCGCGCACGCATAAGGCCAAGGTCCGTCATTGCCTTCCTACACGCCGGAAGAAATCCCTCGGCAATAGTCTCTCGCGCTCTCGCGCCCCACGTGGTTGATCGCACGGACGTCGAAACGAAGCGATCGAAAGCGGATGACTCCGCTGAAGGGTCGGGTGGAAGAAGCCAGGGCACGTACGTTCGGATGTCTTCTATCCAAGTCGGTTGATTCAAGAAGTACGTGAAGTCGGTTATCTCTGCGATGAGAACCGCTTCCATTGGCGCAGTCCGCGAGATGACTACTGCGCCTAGGCCCTCATGTTCGTGGCGGCTGGCACTTACTCGGCTGGCGTAGCCACTCATGTAGAAGACATTGGGTCTCAAGTGGAGTACCAGTCCGTCTAAGCCTCGGGCAGCGAGGGTGTCTAGCATCCGCTCAAGATTTGGCAGCCATTTGTCGGCTCGCTGGAGACCAAAGCTCGGCGTCGCCGAATTCCCCGACCATGTGCTGTCGCCCGCACCAATCATCATCGTGCGATTACTGCCGGCGTCCTTCATTTTCTCTCTGTGATCGGCCTTCTGGCCAGACGCACGATCATTGAGTCCGCAATCCTTAAGCTGATCCGTGCCTTTCTCATTTCGTCCGGGTGCCGAGGCAGGCCGTGCATTAGGGCAGTGTTCACCGCATCGTCTGCCGAGGACCTACCCCGACTTGCCGTTGAAATCTGCTGCCACGGCGCACCCCGATTTTATAAGCTATGGATGATGCAATGTCAAGAATCACATGAGGGGGGTGAGCGACAAGCGTGAATGTCTTCGATGTGATTGTGATCGGGGCAGGTGCCTGGGGAACGTCAACAGCCGCTGCCCTAACCGAACGAGGCAATCGCGTCCTCTTGCTGGACCGGTATGAGGTGCCTCACAAGCTCGGGTCATCGCACGGCCACGCAAGGGTTATGAGCCGAGTCACCGACATCACGCGTCAACCTCTTCTGGCCCGTGCCTGGCGGCGATGGGCTGCGCTATCAGCCCAATCGTCTCCGTCGATCACGCGGCCCACTCAAGCGGTATATGTGCTTGACCAGCACTCATCGTTCCTGTCGATGTCGATCTCCAGCCGTTTCGGGCCCAAATTTGAGCTGATCCCGGCCCCCGAAGCAGCCAGACGCTTCCCTGGCTTCGTAGTTAGACCTGGTGAGCTAGTGCTCCATTATCCTCAAGCGTTCGTGCTCGACCCGGAGCTCTACATCGAAGCCAGGCTCGCCGCGGCTCGAAGACGTGGCCTGACTACGCAATTCGCCGAGCCCGCTAACCAGTGGACGACGACCGATCAAGGAGTCACCGTCGTTACCGACCGGGACGAGTATCGTGCCGAACGCCTTGTGCTGGCTGTAGGCCCATGGCTACACGATTTGGTTGACGTCGCTCTGCCCATTACTGTGGAACGGCAAGTAGCGGTCTGGTTTAAAGCAAGGCCAGGTTTCCATCCTGTGATCTTCTCGGTACCGTGTAGGCCCCCAGCAACATTTCTTTATGGACTGCCGGACCGCGACGGCTTTTGCAAGGTCGCCTTTCATCACGGCGGAGACTCTGGCCAGCATCCTGATACTGTCGACCGCATCCCAGGCGAGGCAGACATCGCCCGTGTTCAGGCGATCGTTCGGGAACGAGTGCCGCTTCTCGATGACGAGCCGCTACGCGCCGAGATTTGCTTGTATACGAACAGCCAGGATCTCCGTTTCATCGTAGGAGTTCATCCGAGGCACTCCAACGTATTCATTGCGGGCGCTGATAACGGCGATGGTTTGACGTTCGCCCCGAGCATCGGCGACGAACTGGCCGAGATGGTAGCTGGACGAGGAGGCGAGCTCTTGACTAGTTCCGCACCGTCTCGGTTCGCGCGCGAATAGATCGGCATGACAATGATGATCTGCGACTAAGAAGAACGGCATGAATGTTGGCTTCATCGGGCTGGGCAAAATGGGTCGACCGATGGTCGAACGGCTCCTAGACAATGGTCATCGAGTACAGGTCTACAATCGCTCGCCAGCCGTAGTCGCCGACCTCGTCGGATTAGGTGCCCTGCGGGGCGCGTCGATCGCCGACGTCGGCTCAAGTTGCGAATTCGTTATGACAGCTCTTCCCACAATCGAGGCCGTCGTTTCAGTGTATGACGAGCTGGCAGCAACGGCGAGTAGAGGCCAAGTCTTCGCGGACCATTCGACCGTGAGCATCAACGTGAATCGACACTGCGCAAAAATCATTGAAGCGCGGGGCGCATATTTCCTCGATGCGCCGGTGTCTGGGGGTCCGAGCGGGGCCTCGACGGGAACGCTCACGGTGATGGTCGGCGGCGACCAAAGCGCTTTTGACCGGATGGTACCGATCTTCGAGTCGTTCGCAAACACGATCCGGCTTTGTGGTCCGACCGGAGCCGGACAAGCCGTGAAACTCGTCAACCAGCTCCTGGTCGGGATCAATACAGTCGCGGTTGCCGAGGCCGTGGTCCTCGGGTTGGGACTTGGGGTGAATCCACGTATTGTTCTCGAAGTCGTTAGTTCATCCTTCGGAAGCTCGAGAATGCTGGCGCGTAACCTTCCGCGATTCATGTCGCGTGACTTCGAAGGAGCCACGCCAATAGACCTGATCGTCAAGGACCTCGGCATCGTCCACGACGAGGCGCGCCGGTACGGAGTACCAATCCTGCTTGGCGGGATCACCGAACAACGCTTTCTTGAAGCGCAGGTGCGAGGGTGGGGCGACAAGGACGTCGCGTCAGTTGTGCGTCTGTCGGAGGAATCCGCCGGCCTTGGCGATCGCCTTGACGGAGAACCTAATCATTTATAAACTGCAATCGATGGAAGCCGACCGGATCGTGGTCACGACCTTGGTCGAGAACTATGTCGACATGCTGCTCAGCGATGAGCCGAATGTCTTGCGTGCGGGGCTTGCTCATCATTTCGATCCCAAGCGCTTGAACCCAATTGGCGAAAATGGTGTAGCACTCCACGCGCGTATAGAGTGGGGCCGATACAGTTACCAGCTTCTCTTCGATACGGGCATGTCTGGTCGGGTGCTACTTCACAACGCGAAGGCACTCGGCGTTGAGTTCGGTGAGTTAGACCACATCGTCATCAGTCATGGGCATCCGGACCACTATGGCGGCCTGCTAGATCTCCTCCGCTCGCGAGACGCCGCATTGCCAATTTCAATCGGAAATGCAGCGTTCGACGTGAGGTATCTCCGACTAGCCTCGGGTCAGGTAGCGCCCTATTACAACCATGACCTCACCAAAGCTGAGATTGAAAGCTGTGGCGGTCGGTCTGTAATTCACCGTGGACCTCTCGAGGTGGGGCCTGGAGCCGTGGCCACCGGTGAAATTCCCAGGGAAGTCTCGTTCGAGATGCCAGCGAAGTCTATCGAGACACCGAACGCCCTGATCCAGCTCATCGATGGCGAGATGCGTCCCGATGCGGTAACTGACGATCAGGCCTTATATGTGCGCGTGCGCGGCCGAGGGGTTGTGGTGTTCGTCGGTTGCAGTCACGCCGGAATTATCAACACCCTTAATTACGTTCGTAAGATCAGCGGCGAAAGTCGAATTCTGGCCGTCTTCGGGGGATTCCATTTGGGATTCCCGGGAACGCCCGAGGCAAAGACGCAGAAGACCATTGAAGAGTTGCGCGCTATGGAGCCTGCCCTTCTCTGTCCGATGCATTGCACCGGGATGCAGGCAATGATGTCGATTCGTTCCGCTTTTCCGGATAAGTTCCTGCTCAACTGTACGGGCACACAGGTCGTCATTGACGGTTCATCTGGGGCGCCTGACGATGCCGGAGGGTAGCGCTCGCCAACTCCCACTTAGGGGCCGACGAGTTGTAGCAATAGAGCAATCCGTGGCGGCACCCTTAGCCAGCCGTCTCATGGCAGACCTCGGTGCTGATGTGATCAAAGTGGAGCCGCCAACGGGCGATTTCTCTCGGTATTGGGATCGAGCGGCATCTGGCGGAAGTTCGTACTTCGCCTGGGCGAATCGTAGGAAGCGAAGCATCGCGCTGAACCTACGTAGCCCGGACGACGCTCACGTACTCCATCAGGTTCTGGGCTTGTCGGATGTTCTGATTTGCAATATGCAATACAGCGCTGCCGAGCGCGCTGGCCTAACCGAAGCGCGGCTTTCGGAGTTGTATCCACACTTGGTGGTTTGTCAGATCACCGGCTACGGAATCTCGACTTCGGCCCGCGACCGCAAGGCATACGACACGCTGATGCAGGCTGAGACCGGCCTTATCTCGCTTACCGGCAGCCCAACCCAGGCGGCCCGCATCGGCGTGCCACTCTGCGACATCGGGACTGGTCTTCAGGCGGTGATACTCATCTTGGCGGCGATTATCGAACGCGAGCGCTCGGGACTCGGTAGATACATCGACCTATCGATGTTTGAGGCCATGGGTGAGTTCACTGGACCGGATCTGACGGCATTCGCCAACTCAGGTGTCGCCTATCAGCGCAACCCTCTTCGTCATAACCGAATTGTTCCGTACGGCATTTTCGTCTGCAGGGATGGCCAGATTACATTTGCCGTCGAGCACGACTCCGAGTGGCGCTCGTTTTGCCAGGGGGTGCTGAACAGGCCTGAGTTATCACACGACCCACGGTTCGCGACCAATGGCCTTAGAGTGGCGGGGAGGTCAGACTTGGAGGCATTGATCGAGCTGGCTATGGTCGAGATGCCAGTCGATGAAGTCGTGCGTCGTCTGTCCGCAGCTGGCATCGCCTACGGGGTGATCAACGAAATCGGCGACGCGTGGTCGCATCCGACGTCCACGGAGCTCGGTCTGCAGTCGACAGCCGTGCTGCCAGACGGAACGGTGGTCCGATTACCCCAATCGGCGGCTGAGCGCACGTTCGATCGTCGTTCGCCGGCTGCAATTCCGGGTCTTGACCAGCATCGAGAAGAGATCATGGCCGAACTTTGGGCTGCGGCTGTACTTGACGGTTAGTGTCGAGCCCTAGAAGCTCGCCACCTATTCGCCGACCGAGCCGGGCGGCCTAGCCAGGTCGAAGGCACATGCGCGGCATCTGTAGCCAAGAAGTGCACATGTTCTCGTCGTTTCGGTTCGCAGGTTCTCCGTGAATCCCATCATTCTCTGTACTGGGCCGATTGACTCCCCTCTGACAGAAGCTGTAGAGCCGTTCGGTCAAGTCGTTGTGGCTCCCGCCGACGACGAGCGGACATTGGTTGAGCTTGCAGGAAACGCCGTGGCTATCGTCGCGAGAGGCAATAGCCTCGTGACTCGTTCCGTTATCCGCGCTGCCCCGCATCTCAAGGTGATCGGTCGGACAGGAATCGGGTATGACTCGATCGATATTGAGGCAGCAACCGAAAGTGGAATTCCTGTTGTGGTCACTCCCGACGCCACCACCTACGCTGTGGCCGAAGGCGTGTTGGCCATGATGTTGGGGCTCGCTAAGCGGCTGAGCGAACTAACGACCGCGGTCCGATTAGGCGATTGGAACGCCCGTTCACGCCTAGCGATCCTCGATCTTGAAGGCGCAACCCTAGGCATCATCGGACTGGGCCGGATCGGCCAGAGAGTGGCTCACCTTGCGACGGCATTCGGAATGCAGATCGTTGCTCATGATCCCTATGTCAATGACAGTGCGATTCCAAAGCACGCTCGGAGTCGCGATCTCGAATCGGTCCTACGGGAGTCGGACTTCTTGACGCTGCACTGTCCGTTGACAGCGGAGACAACGGGCCTGATCTCATATCGCAACTTGGAACTTTGCAAACGTGGCCTACTACTTGTGAATCTCGGGCGAGGTCCACTAGTAGACCTTGATGCCCTTTACGTTGCTCTGCTGTCCGGACAGGTCGGGGGGGCGGCACTAGATGTTTTCGACCCCGAACCCCCGCCGGCCGGTCATCCCCTTCTCGTCCACCCCAGAGTCGTACTCACCCCACACGCTTTGGCGCTGACGGTCCAGGGTCGCCACCGAATCTTCGCTGACCTTGCACAGACGATGGCGCTGGTGTTGAGAAGTGAGCACTCCTTGGCGAATGCTCGCGCCAGCATCGTGAATTATGACGACCTGCTCGGACTGCAATAGGCGGCCCGCCGCCACCTTATGGGCCTATCCACCGACTATCACGACTTACTGGAGGTTGCAACAATGCCGATCAATCAGACGATCAAGTCGGGATACATGGAGGGCACGGGTGGACTGAATGCGGTTGACTGGCAGGAACGCATCAGCATGTCCCGCATGCGCTCGTATAGGCGGAGCAGGGCAGCTCAGATGCTGGTCGACTCAGGGGTCGACGCCGCACTCCTGCTAAGTGCACCGAATATCCGATATGTAGCTGGCGTCGCGACTAATTCTGTGTCAGCTGCCGGTGGGTTTCACTACACCCTTCTGACAGCCGAAGGTAAGGTGACTCACTGGGATAGTCCCGATCACGCGGTCGTACAACGACGGAATTGCCCATGGCTGGACGATGTTCGCTACGTTGTTCCTGGCGTGGGTATCGCGCCCGCGGCTCTTGGTCCGGGAGACGCCAGCGATGTTCTTCTAGCGGCGATGGCCGATGAGATTGCGGGCGCGCTCAGAGACCATGGGATCGCCTCCGGCAAGATAGCGTTCGATACCACGCAAAACGCACTGGGGCAGCGACTCGAGCATCTCGGTTTCACGGTAACAATGGACGCGGGCGCCCTCCTGGGTCGTGCTCGCGCGATCAAGTCGCACGACGAGGTCGAATGCCTCCGAATGACTGCCGCAATTTGCGATGCCGGGTTCCAAGCCATGAAAGAGATGATCAAACCCGGGGCGCGCGACAACGAAATCTGGGCAGAAGCGGTCCGAAGGATCATCTCTCTCGGCGGCGAGCACGGGGGCGGAAAGCTGTCCAGCGGACCAGACACCTGGCCTAAGAGCCAATCCGACTTGAGCGACAGAATTATTCGGCCGGGTGATGTCGTCTACGCAGACATTTACAACATCGCCTACAACGGCTATCGGTCGTGCTACTACCGTACCTTCACTTGCGGAAAGGCGAAGGAATCGACTAAAGACGCATACAAACGCGCAGTCGAAAATCTCTATGACGTTCTTGGCCAGATTCGACCGGGCGCCTCGACTAAGGAAATTGCTGCCAGATTCCCAGATCCACGAGGGGAATATTGGGACTACTACGACATTCGTGCTCCGTGGCAGATGACTACGAATCATTGGGCCCACGGCATAGGTCTGGGTCATTACGAATTGCCCTTTATCTGGCGGGGCATTTCGCTGCAGCATCCCATGACGATTGAAGAGGGGATGACCATGGCAGTCGAGACACAGGATCGCGACGAGTCGCAGGGAGTTCGGGTCGAGGAGATGGTGGTAGTGCGGTCCTCGGGCGTCGAAGTCCTATCACTATGGCCAGTGGGGGAGATAACCGAAGTTGTCTGACAGGCTAGCGCCCGGATCTACGAGTTCATCGAGGAACCCGATCGACTACGGTCTGGCGAACTCAAGAGTGGTTATCACGGGGGGCGCCGGCGGGATTGGCAGGGCACTCGCTCGCAGACTGGCGGTGACGGACGCGTTGGTTGTGCTTTTGGACTTGCAGAGCGAGGCTCTTGACGCAGCGGTGGAAGAAGTGTCCCAAGGATCGACAGGCAAGGTCGCAGGCGTTGTATGCGATGTGTCGGATGGCAACGCTGTTGCCACTGCGACTGCGTCGATCGCTCGTGACCTCGGAGGCGTCGATGTCCTCTTCAATCTCGCGGGAATCGGATTTACAGGGCCACGAACGCTGGAGGACACTTCGCTGGACCAATTCCTCGAGGTTCTGCGCAGCAATCTCCTGGGCACATTTGCATGCTGCCAAGCAATGGTGCCCTTAATCGCTAAGGCCGCCGGCAATCGGTGCATCATCAATATGTCCTCATTCGCTGGCCGCGCCCCAACCCTCGTCAGCAACATCGCCTACGCTGCGGCAAAGGCCGGAGTAGTGGGTCTGACGCGGCGACTGGCACGTGAGGTTGCGCCGATGGGGATTCGGGTGAACGCTGTGGCGCCTGGTCTCGTGGTGTCGGGGCCTGACCTAGTGCGAATGTGGGAGTCACTTACGCCCCTCGGACAAAGAGAGTTGCTGTCAGCAATCCCGCTGGGCCGCCTGCCCACAATGGACGAGGTCTTGGATCCGCTCCTATTCCTGGCTAGTCATGCCGCGGGCTATATCACTGGCACTGTTCTTGATGTCAACGGAGGTCGCTACATGGGGTAGGCGGATCCACAAGTACCCAGCCGTCTCCGACACCCTGCGAGGACCCTCCCGCCATTGACTTTAAATGAACTACAGTTTATAAAAGCCTAGTTGTGAGCACGAACCGACTTCGCGCACTTTGGGCATCTGGCGAGTCCGCCTTCGGGGGGTGGTGCTCTATGCCGACCAGTGTGAGCGCTGAAGCCTTGTCCAAGGAGAATGTCGACTATGTCGGCATCGACTGGCAGCATGGGCTGCTCGACTACGGATCATTGCTCCCGATGTTGCAGGCGATCACGGCAAGCAACTCAACTCCCGTCGTTCGAGTGCCAGGAAACGATTCGGCGTGGATAGCAAAAGCGCTCGATGGAGGCGCCGAAGTCGTGATTGTGCCCATGGTAAACAGTCGGGCGGAAGCAGAGCGCGCGGTAGCAGCTTGTCGTTACCCGCCCGCCGGTGACCGAAGTTATGGTCCAAACCGGGCTGGTATGTATCTCGGCCTAGACCCAGCGACCGTAAACCGGGAGGTCGTATGTCTGGTGATGATCGAGACTCGTCTGGCTGTCCAGCATGCCGAAGAGATCTGTTCGACACCGGGTCTCGACGGTATCTACATCGGTCCGAGTGATCTGTCAGTCTCGATGGGACTTCCAATAGGCGGTGGAGGCCCCGAACATGATGATGCCATCGAGCAAATTCGTATTGCTTGCGAGCATAACAACATCGTCGTCGGCATACATACGACCGGGGGCGAACAAGCCAAACACTACGCCGAACGCGGCTTTCGCATGTTGAGTCTTGCCAGCGATCTATCACTGCTCCGTGCGGCGATGCGCGAGCAGGTGAACTTGGCGCGATCTAGTACAAATCAGAGCCGGAAAGCGGGTATCTACTCTTGAGCACGACGCTCGCTCGGCTGGTGGAGTTTCGAGTCGTGGTCCGTGGTCCGATCGATGGCTCGAATGCCCGCATATAGAACGTAGAAAGTGTTTGCTGTAATTCGCTTGTGGCACGTGAACGTCGCATGAGCGCGGAGCTCGCCATTCACGGCGGCAAACCCATTCGAAGCGAGCCGTTTCCGGCTTCACCTCAAGCCACTGATGCGATACGAACCCGAGTGCTTGCGACCCTGGATAGTGGGCGTTGGTGGCAGTCGGGGCACGGCTCGGGCCAAGTTGAGGCATTAGAGCAGTGGCTGACCGATTTTCATGGAGTTCTTGGTGCTGTCGCCGTGACCAATGGAACTCATGCGCTTGAAGTCGCTTACCGTGCGGCAGGCGTACGGCCAGGTGATGAAGTGCTCGTCCCTGGCATCACCTTCATAGCGACCGCGAGCGCAGTATCAGCTCGGGGCGCCACGCCTGTGCCGGTTGATGTCTTGCCGGGCACGATTTGTATGAATCCTGCCGACTGCGAAGCAAAGATCACCGAGCGGACGCGCGTGATCGCGCCAGTCCATTTGGCGGGGCAGCCGGCAAACATGACGGAAATAATGGACATTGCACGTCGGCATGAAATAGCGGTTGTCGAGGACAACGCTCAGGCGATCGGTGCTGAGTGGGAAGGGAAACGAACCGGAAGCTTCGGTGATCTTGCAATCACGAGTTTCCAGGCTGGAAAGCTATTACCCGCCGGAGAGGGAGGAGGGATCACAATCCGGGACAACGTCCAATTCCTTCGAGCTGTCCAGGAGATCGTCAATCATGGAACTGCTCGCGGTCACAAGTGGTATCAGCACGACCTCGTTGCATCCAACTACAGGATGGCCGAGATTCCCGCCGCCATCGTGCTCGCACAAGTAGACGATTACGAAGCAAGGCGGCTAAGGCGGCAGACTTCTGCTGAGTTACTGACTCACATCCTCAAGTCCGATGAAACGGTGACGCCAATCGAAGTCGATCCTCGGGTGACCAGGATGGCTTGGTCGAATTACTTCTTACGTTTGCCGAAGACAGTCAGCACTGCGATGTCACACATCGAGTTCGCCTCGGCGTTGGCGGCCGAAGGAGTTCCAGCAAACGTGCTTTATCCGCCTTGGTACTCGACGAGAGCATATACGGTGGATCGACCGGTGGGCCCCCAGAACTGTCCCGAGGCCGATCGTGCTGGCAGGGAAGTGATCTGGTTGCTGCACACGCTCCTCGACGCGGGCGAGGAGGGCGTTGCAGACATTGCGGCAGCGATCAGAAAGGTTGTGCGTTGGTGTGAGGCCAACAGCTAGTTGGTGAACGGCGCGATCGATTCTGAGCATGGATCCAGGGCCACAAAGCCGGTCGACTCTCTCGAGATGCCTCCCATCAGGATCGGCCTCGCAGGAGCCGGTCGCTGGGCATCCGCAGTGCACGCGAATCTCCTCTCGGCGCACCCGGCCGTCCGCTTTACTGGGGTGTGGTCGAGGACGCTGGAGAGTGCGAACCGCCTCGCCGAGGAGTACGGCGTAGCCGCCTATCCGACTCTCGATGCTCTCATCGAAGTCTCAGAGGCGATTGTTATTGCAGTCCCGCCCGCAGCGCAGCCTGAGATTGCCGCCCAAACAGTTGGAGCGGGGCGGCACGTGATGCTCGAGAAACCGCTCGCGCCGACACTCGACGAAGCGAGGAGGCTCTGCGCTGCGATAGAGCGGGCGGGTGTTGGGTCCGTTATGGCGCTGACCTTCCGTTTTACGTCAGGTGTTCAGAAAATGATCTCTGACTGCGTTGGGCAGATCCCAGACTCAGCTCACTGCGCCTTCGTGGTTCCGGCTTCGCCTGCCGAAGGCGGTTGGCGGTCCAACGGTGGTCCCCTACTTGATCTTGGCCCCCACGTGGTGGACCTATTGGACGCCGCGATTGGACCTGTACGTGCAATTTACGCAGCCACAACCAACTCCGGTGTTTCTATGGCGCTCCACCACGGATCGGTCACGTCCCATGCGACCCTTGATTACACCCGTCACAACCGTTTCGCGTTTGTGGTGAATCTTGTGATGAGAGGTCAACCAATCGATTTCGAGCCGCCATTAGAAATGCGTGGCTTCTATTACCAAGGTTCGAGCCAGAGCCCGGCACCGCCCAGCTCCTACGGACCCTTTGTGGCGCTGCTCCAGGAATTCGTGGATGCGTGCAGAGGGCGCTCCAGCCATTTAGGTGCGCGCCGCGGCCTTGAGATTCAAGCGGTCCTCGACGCGGCAAGTCAAAGCGTCGCATCCGGATGCGTGGTGGCCATCAATCGTGACCTCGCCATTGGTTCATTGAAGTGAGCCGTCCGTTGCCCTCAAGCGTTGCCGAATACCGTGCCGAGGCAAAGCGACGACTGCCGCGCGCCATATTTGACTTCATCGAGGGTGGTGCCGAAGACGAATCAACAATGCGCGAGAACCGCCACGCGCTTGATCGTATCCGCCTGGTTCCAAGGATTCTCGTCGACGTATCACGCCGAAGTCTGGTCGTCGATGTCCTCGGCGAGACATTGGCATTGCCGATAGTGCTGGCTCCGACTGGCCTGGCCGGCCTGATCCACTCCGACGGTGAGGTCGCTGCGGCGCTCGGTGCGCACTCACAGAGCACGCAGTACATTGCACCAACCGTCTCTACCTACTCCATCGAGGAAGTCTCTAACGCGCTTGATAAGCCCTGCTGGTTCCAACTCTATCCTTGGGGCGACCGCACGCTGATCAAGGACCTCATGGGCCGAGCCCACCAGGCGGGGGTCCGAGTGCTCGTAGTGACAGTCGATGCTCCTTTAGCGGGGAACCGGGAGCGTGACCGTCGTAACGGTCTAACGCTTCCACCGCGAATGACGGCCAGCAATGCGGTCGAATTATTGCGTCATCCTCGCTGGACTGTTCGAACTTTGTGGCGGCGACGGGTCAGCGTTCCTAATTTGGATGCCACAGCTGGCCGAGATCTGAGAAAGGCAGTCTCGCTGGTTGCTCGCTCGGTAAACCTATTCAATCCGGCGATCCAGCTATCGGACCTTGAGTGGATCCGCGGCGCCTGGGCCGGACGCCTGGCGGTCAAGGGGATCTTGTCCGTCGAAGATGCACAGCGAGTGGTCAGCGTCGGTGCAGACGCAGTGATCGTCTCTAACCATGGAGGTCGACAACTCGACGGCGCCGTGGCGTCGATTTCAGCTCTGCCGAGCATCGTCAGCGCTGTAGGGGAGCGAGTCGACGTTTTGATGGATGGTGGCATCCGTCGTGGTGTTGATGTAGTTCGAGCATTGTCTCTAGGTGCGAAGGCGTGTCTGATCGGGCGCCCCTACCTCTATGGCCTTGGTGCGTACGGACAGCGCGGGGTGGAAGGCGTTATCTCGGTGTTTCGCCAAGAGCTAGACCGCTGCATGGCGCTGATTGGTGAGACGGATGTCAAGGCTCTACATGCGTCCACCCAATTGCGTCATTGGTACGGTCCTGAATCGTTTGGCCGAGCCGACTGATGTCAAGGTCATCGCAGATGGTTTCTCACGCAGGCGTCACCGACCACATCGGGAGCGGCGTCCAAATCGAGGAAGTCGAGGTCAATTCCCCTGGTCCAGGTGAAGTACTAGTTCGAATCGTCACCTGCGGCATCTGTCGTACGGACGTTGCGTTCGCTCGCGGAGAGCTGGGGCATTCTGTCTATCCGGTTGTTCTTGGTCACGAGATTGCAGGCATTGTTGATGGGCTCGGGCTAGGCGTCAATGGATTTCGATCGGGCGATCGCGTCATCTTTCTGCTCGATGCACACTGTGGCTACTGCTCAGAGTGCGTGAGCGGCCATCCCGCCCTATGCACCACCACAACGGGGCTGGCTGAGGCCGCCGGTTTTCGGCGCGATAGCGGTGAAATGGTCTTCCGACACCGCGGAGGCTTTAGTCAGCGCTCTTTGTTCCCCGCAGAATCACTGGTTCGGCTACCTGACGCTGTCCCATTTGAGGTCGGATCGTTGGTGGCCTGCTGTGTCAGTACGGGATATGGCGCGGTGGTGCGCTTAGCAGGCGCATCTCCCGAAGACCGGGTATTGGTAATTGGCACTGGCGGAGTTGGGCTCAGTGCGATCATGACTGCCAAACTGCGCGGAGTCCGCCAAATCCATGCCTTCGACCACGATCGTGGCCGCCTGATAGAAGCCCAACGATTCGGTTCGACGGCAGCCTCGGATTCCGAGGTTGATGTTCCCCGGCGGGGATTCGATGTGGTCCTTGACTGCGTCGGAAAAGCGCTCACATTCAAATTAGGCATGGCGGCGTTGGCGACGGGCGGTCGACTGATCGTGGTCGGGGTGCCACCCGATGGTGAATTGTTCGAACTCGACGCTCATCAGTTACTGGTCCACCAGCAGAAAGTCATCGGATGCATGATGGGTGACATCCGGCCGGGTCTTGACACGACTGCGATCTTCGACGCGTACGAGTCAGGAGCGTTGCCGATCGACTCTCTTGTAACTAAGCGTCTCGCACTTGCGGACTTGCCGAGTGAAATCGGCGCGAACGAGCCCCGGCCTGGTTTGCGAACCATTGTCGAAATCGATCCAGCGCTCAGCGCGACTGACGGGCACAGGCGCAATCTCAAGCAGGGACGCGCGCTAGGGAGGCACCAGAGTGGGGCCTGACCTGTTCCGGAGAAGGATCGAAGATGACCGGCTGATCAGGGGTCTTGGTAGGTTCACGGGTGACATCCCGATCGCGGGAGCTCTCCAGATGGTGGTGGTTAGGTCCCACTTCGCGCATGCGCGAGTGTTATCAGTAGACCTAGCGCCCGCCCTGGAAATGCCCGGCGTGGTAACAGCCTTTTCGGCGCACGACCTGAGCTCCGCCGCCTCGTTCTTATCCGACTGGTTACCCGCCGATATGCAACACGTCCGGCGCCCGGTGCTCGCGCGCGACGAAGTGAACTACTTGGGGGAGCCAATAGCCGTCGTGATTGCCGAAAGCGAGTACCAGGCTCAGGATGCCGCTCAGGCGGTTGGCATCGACCTTGACCCGCTCCCGTCAGTGGCCACACGCCAAGCACTAACCAAAGACGCCCCGCGTGTCCACGCAGGTTTCTCAAATCTGGCAAAGGAGCAACGGCTCGGGTATGGCGACACCGCCGCTGCCTTTGATGGTGCCGCCGTGATTATTAGAGAAACCTTCAGCGCCGCTCGAATTTGCGGCGCGGCGATGGAGGCGAGGGCTGCCTTGGCAGTCCCAGAGGAAGCGGGCCTCACTGTCTGGAGTTCGACGCAAACGGTGTTCGGGCTCAGGGCCCAACTTGCACTGTCGCTTGAGATGCGGGAGGAATCGATCCGGGTACTCGCTGAAGACGTCGGAGGCGGGTTCGGTCCTAAGGGGACCGTCCATCCGGAGGAGGTGCTGGTTGCGATAGCCGCCCTTCGCTGCCATCGGCCAGTTCGCTGGTGGGCGACCCGAAGTGAGGACACACTGTCTACGACACAGGCACACGGCGTCTTCCTAGATGTTGAGCTGGCCGCGGACCCGGATGGCCGGCTCCGGGGACTGCGGGGCACACTCGATCACGATATCGGTGCATACCCGGCCGCCGGGGCTGGTCAACCTGAGGTAACTGTCCCTCACATGATTTCAGCCTATGAGCTCCCCTCTTTAGGAATCACAGCGCGCCTCTACTTCACCAACACTGTGCCAACCGGCTTTGTTCGAGGGGGTGGCCGCCCTCTGGGCAACTTCACGATCGAACGGATGATGGACCGGTTGGCGCAAAGGCTACACATCGACCGGACTGACATCAGAAAACGAAATTTCATTCAGCCCCAACAAATGCCCTATCAAACTGGTTACGCCGGCGTTACCTACGACAGCGGTGACTATCCCGGATTGATGGCAGCGGCCCTTGATGCCGCGGATTTGGAACAGGTGCGGCAGCAGCATGCTGACCTGCCGGAAAAGAGAATTGGGATTGGTGTCGCGTGCTGTGTCGAGTCAAGCGGCTTTGGCAGCTACGAGCCCGCAAAGCTGCGGATTAGCTCGGAAGGTATTGCCGAGTTGAGCATCGGGTCCACGCCTCAGGGACAGGGACACCAAACCATGGCTGCCGAGGTTTTGGCGAATCGTCTGGGCTGGCCCTCGAGTCGAATTGTCGTTAGGGCGGGCGACACCGCGATCGTGCCGTGGGCAACCCTTACTGCTGGCAGTCGGAGCGCGATACATGTCGGCAACGCGACCTCGAGGGCGGCTATTGCAATGCGCGAGCTCATTGTGAAACGGGCTGCCGCGGTCTTAGAGGTGGCGGAAGATGACCTAGAACTGGTGAACGGACAAGTTCACGTCAAGGGCGTACCGAGTCGGTCGTTGGATGCAACGAGCATCATCGGGGAAAGTCCGATCGAAGTACTCATCGTATTGGAAAATGAATTGCCTACTGCGTACTCCAGTGGATGCCATGTCGCAGTAATCGAACTCGACGCGGCCACAGGCTTCGTGAAGATCGTCAGGTACGTGATCGCGCACGATGCCGGGCGCGCTGTTAACGAGATGATGCTTCGCGGGCAACTTCACGGGGGTTTCGTCCATGGGATCGGGTATGCACTCTTTGAAGAGGCAGCTTATGAGATGGATGGATCCTTTAAGTCAGCTAGCTTCCTCGACTACACAGTAGCGAGCCCACCGGATGTCGACATCGACTTGCGGTTGGTTTCCCGTCCGACCGCGACCACGGTCAATCCCGAGGGTGTGAAAGGAGTGGGCGAGAGCGGCACTATTCCGGTCCCAGCAGCAATTGCTAGTGCAGTTGAGGACGCCATGAGGACGTTGAACCCAAAAGCTCGCGTGACCTCTATACCGATCACGCCGAGGGAAGTTGTAATCGGGCTCGACATCGCTCGACACACGAATATCGGAGAAGCGTCGGTTCACACCAAGGCCACGAGTGCGAAGCAAGCACCGCCTGAGTCCACCAGTGTGCAAGCCAGACAACGAACTGGGAGGGCTGGAAGGTGATGCGACAACCAGGATTGCCCGGTATCCGCCTTCAGGAGGTCACAAAAGAGTTCAATCTCGCGCGCGGGCGGACCGTAACTGCATTGAGTCGTCTCGACTTGGAGGTAGCTCAGGGCGAGTTTGTCGCTTTGTTAGGACCCTCGGGGTGCGGCAAGTCGACCGTGCTGCGCCTAATTGCATCTCTGGAGGAACCAACCGCGGGTACCGTCAGCATCGACGGAGGCCGCCCCTCTGACCTGGCCCGTGCCCATCGATTAGGAGTCGCCTTTCAAGAGCACGCTCTCCTCGCATGGCTCAACGTTTGGGACAACATAGCGCTGCCTTTTCAAGTCGCGTCGCAGCGGGTACCCAAGGATCGAATCGCAGACCTGATCCGTCTGGTCGGCCTTGAGGGGTTCGAGCGTGCCAGACCCAAGCAACTCTCAGGCGGTATGAAGCAGCGCGCCGCCATCGCGCGTGCACTCGCTTTGCGCCCATCCGTCTTGCTCTTGGATGAACCCTTTGGTGCACTTGACGCCGTAACGCGTCGCCGAATGAATTTTGAGCTTCAGAGGATCTGGAGTGAGTTTAGAGTCACAACTCTATTGGTCACGCACTCCGTTGATGAAGCTCTGTTTCTCGCTGACAGGGTTGTGGTGTTAACTGGCCGACCTGGGTGCGTAAAACTGATCAAAGAGATCCCGTTCTCGCGTCCAAGAACCCGCGAAATCTTAACCAGCGCTGCGTTTCATGAGATGGAAGACGAACTCACCGGTGCGCTCGACAGGGAGCCGCCTACGCCTGCCGATCTCGACGGACTAGCCGTTCACCACGAGGCATCATGACTGCGTCAGCCATGTCGGCGGCATCGCGGTCGATGAGGATCGCCCATCTAGGTGGCTCCGGCACATGGAGAATCGACTACCCGGCAGATCTCAATGATGAAGGTGTTCGGCTCGTGTCTGAAGCTTCGACCGACACGCCGTACGGTCTCACTGCACCGCTTCGATTCATGACGGTGGACGGCGTTGAGGTCTTGCATGTTCGCGTTCATGGATACCGCGGCGGCTTTACTGCCGAGCCGCGATCGCGATTGCGTGATCAGGCGGCACTGTTCTGGTCGTTCCGAGAGCTTGGGGTGCGTCAGATTCTTGTGGACGCGACCGTTGGTTCCCTCAATCGGCTCCTAGATCCTGGCGACATTGTCGTGCCAGATGATTATGTCGACTTAAGGACGACTCGCGAAAACTTCGCTATCGAACTTCTCGGCGAGGGGGAGACCCTTCGAATGGATGAGCCGTTTGACTCCGACCTCCGAGCGATTCTGGTCCGTGCGGCTTCCGAACGATTCCCAAGAGTCTTCCCACGGGGGGTCAGCGTTTGCACAGAAGGACCTCGACTGGAAACCGCTGCCGAGGTGAAGCTCTATCAGGCTTGGGGTGGCGACATTGTTGGACAGAGTGTTGGCGCGGAGATCGAGTTCGCGCGGGCGATTCGGGCCAGATATGCGGTTTGCAACCTAGTGTCCAATTACGGAGAAGGTCTTGTGCCTTGGCCCACCAGCGCGGCAGAAGAAATGTGGCAGAAGTCGGGGACTGCAATGGGGCAGACAATGATCACAGCGATCAGAGAACTGTTAAACCGAACGCCTGGGCAAAAAGCACCGATACAGAGTGAAGGCCAGCATTCAAAGGCGCCGATTACATGACGACACTACCCGTAAAATTGACGACCTCACGAAATTTGGCAGACCTGCCAAAGGCCCATCTTCATACGCATCTGGAGGGGTGCGCGCGAGCGGCGACGATGTCTGAATTCGCAACCAAGGCAGGCCTGACGGGGCCCGATGAAATGCTCGGCGGTTTCAATGACCTCTCCAGCTTCCTCAATGTCTTTGAGGCCACATGCGCGGCGATCACGTCGGTAGCGGACCTTGTCCGAATTGCGACCGAATTCGTCGAGGACGAAGCAGCTCAGGGAGTCCTGTATACGGAGCCCATGTTCGGGCCGTTCTGGTGGTCACGCCGACTCGGGATCCCGTCGGAAGAGATCTGGGCGCCTGTGCATGAGGCCTTTCAAACGACTGGTCGGAAGCTTGGTGTGACCGTTCGCTACCTCGGCGGAGTCGACAAGAGCTGGCCCCCGGAATGGATGAACGAATGCGTCGAGTCGGCGATAAGTCACCGATTGGACGGCGTTGTCGGTTTCGGCGCGGGTGGGGATGAATCAATCCCGCTGAGCGTCTTAGTGCCTCACTTCGAGCTAGCCCAGAGGGCGGGTTTGTTCGTTGTTCCGCACGCGGGCGAGGTCATGGGGCCGGCAATCGTTCGCGAGGCAGTCATGCTGTTCTCACCTCGTCGCATAGCGCATGGCATTCGGGCCACAGAGGATCCCGAGGTCCTAGCGCTTCTCAGCGCAAGGGGCATTGCGTGCGACGTTTGCATTACATCAAACGTCCGCCTCGGGGTGTACCGAAGCGTCCACGACCATCCCCTTGCGAAGATGCTCGAAGCCGGTGTACCAGTGACGCTGAACACGGATGATCAGCTGTTTTTCGGTTCGCTGCTGGCCAATGAGTATGAAGTCGCACGCACTCAACTGGGGCTCAATGACTCACAACTGGCCGACATTGCCCGTACGAGTTTCGCCTTCTCTGGCGCCCCAGAATCGCTGAAGAAGCAGGCTTACGAGACGATCGCGCGGTGGTTGGGCTAATGCAACTCAAGTGGGCCAAGGCTCAGATGCCTGACGCTGTGGGAACAAGCTGTTTGTGCTGGAAGCCAGATGAAGTTCACAGACTCAAAGGGCTGTGACAGGGCTCGTGCGGGGTCTAAAGGAGCAGGTCGCGATATCCCGACTCGGATGGTTATTCGTGAGGTCGGGACAGAAGCCTTTCTCGAAACCAGTTTGAGCCTCGCCCACACCCAGCCCAATCGCGGCGCTCAGGCAACTAGCCCAAGAGTCTCGCGACAACCGCGTTGACTGGTCTGCTGGAGTCCTAACTTCTCTGATTGGACTGCACTGGCCAGCAATTCAACCTCCGGAGTCGCTGAATCGTGGTCCCTCCGATGACGCTTAGGGTGCGGCTCCTGACGGAGTTCATCGGAACATTCGTCTTCTTCACTGTCATCGCCCTGACTGGGCTGGTGGGCGCCTTGGCGCCCATAGCCATTGGCACAGCGCTGACGGCAGTCGTTTACATGGGTGGTCACGTATCGGGAGCGCACTACAACCCCGCAGTCTCGTTCGGTCTTTTTCTCCGTGGAGTCATTTCTACGTCGACTATGTTGGCGTACTGGATTGCGCAGATCTTGGCTGGTCTCACTGCCTTCGCCTTCGGCTACGCGATCAGCGGTCACACTCCAGGGATCCAGCCGGGAACCGGCGTGAATTGGTATTCGGCGCTTGCCGTCGAAACTGTCTTCACGATGGCTCTTGTCTTAGTCGTGCTGAATGTGGCCGCTACCAGGCAGACCGCGGGCAACTCGTACTACGGGATTGCGATTGGATTCACTATTGCTGCCGGCGCCTTTGTAGCAGGCCCAATATCGGGAGCGGCGTTCAATCCTGCTGTTGGCGTGTGCGCGACGTTCGTAGGCGTTCTTTTCGGCCATGGCTCGTGGTCCGACCTGTGGCTGTATGTTGTCGGTCCGCTCGCTGGGGCGGCGATTGCGGCTGGGGTCCATCTGACCCAGACGCGGGGAACACCTGTGCCCCTCGAAGTTGCCGAGAGCCAGACTCCACGGAGCCGATAGGGTCGCTCGATGGCGCTGCTCCATATATACGCCAAAGTCAGCCCCCCGGAATGGACCCAGTTCGTCTTATCCGAACTGGACCAGCGCTTGGCGACCGAAATTAAGGCAGACGTGAGCCTCGCCGCGGGAGGCATAAACATTGTTGTCGCCGTGGACTCCGCTGAATCCAGTCAACGAGCCGTGGACGTTGTCCACGACACAGCGCAAGCGATCCTAGTTGATTTCAACGATCGTCCAATGCAAACCAATCTCACGCGGTTGCGAATCGCGATTAGGTTATGAGGTCAGGGCGATATCAAATGCAGGCGGTAAGCACTCGGCCTCCTAAGCGCCAGACCGATCTCTTGCGATGTCTATCGCACATCCAGCGTGCGCCTTTGCTTCGAGCAAAAAAAATGAACGCAAATAGCGGCGCCCGGCGGGGTACTGCTATGGGGGCGCTGCCTCGCCGCGAACTCGTTGACCGGTTCATGCGGGTCCCCCGAGCATTTGGGCCAAAGGTCTTACGGAACGGCTCATTGCTGTATGACAGCGACCGCGGCGGCTACCCAAAGCCCTACCAGCAAGCCACTCCCGAGTCTGAACCCGAGCTTCTGCAACTTGGTGAACTTCCATTGCTCAGCATCGGTCAGACATCCAACGACGGCATTCTCGTGCGTCACGATCAATTCGGAAACGAACACTGGCAGCTCAGCATCGTTGAGTCGGAAGGAAGGCTCCGGACCCTGACGCATGATCCCGCTGCAATATTCCAGGGAGTACTCATTCATCCAGATCGCGCTCGAGCCGGCATCGCCTATAACCCCGGCGGTCAGGATGATTTCGTGCTCGGACTCATAGATCTATCAACAGGAGTCATTAAGGATTGGGCGCGGCCCGAGGAAGTTGGACCTGGGCAGCTTGGAGCCCGGACGGTAAGACCGGCAGCGTGATCCGGTCGTACGGAGCAATCCGCAGCGCTGCGTACCCAATTGGCAGCGAAGGACTTGGCCGACAAGTTCTGCCGGGTGCACGACGAGTTAACAGCGGGACGTGGGCGGCCGATGGTTCGCTCGCGGTGCTAACTGACTACGGTCGCGAGTGGCTCGGTGTCGCTCAGATTGATCCCCAATCGCCTGAACATCCGCTGCGCTGGCTTCTTAACGCTGATTGCGACATCGAAATGCTTGTTGCAAACACGACCGGGACACGGGCCGCAGTCGAGGTAAACCTTGGCATGTATTCGCGCCTCGCGGTTCTCGACCTTGGGTCAGCAGCGCTAACCGACGATTTCGATCTCATCCCCGGCCTGGTCTATACCGACATGATCTCGCCGGTTCACGAACAGGTCGCATGGGCTGAGGACGACTCTAATCTGTTCGTCGCTTGGCACAACGCCACACAGGCAAGCGAGGTTTACGAAGCATTCACTGGAAAAGCGGTGGACGTCTACCGCGCTACATACTCCGGGCTTATGTGAGCCAGACGAAAGTGCTTACCCGTCATTTGACGGCCGCCACATTCCCGCACTCCTGTTCTCGACCAAGACACCGGGCCCGACCGTTGTTTGCTTCCACGGAGGTCCCGAAGCTCAAATGCGTGGCGCTTTTAACCCAGTGATCCAGGTTCTATGCGCTGCCGGACTTAACGTACTCGCACCAAATGTCAGGGGAAGCACAGGCTACGGCACGACCTACGCGCAGTTGGACGATCGCGACTTGCGGTGGGACTCCGTCCGCGATGGCTCAGCAGCTGCTGAATTCTTGACCTCGAGCGGCATTGCCACAACTGTCGGCGCAGAAGGCGTCTCCTATGGCGGCTTCATGGCCGTCGCCGTAATGATCGATAGTCCGTCTTTATGGCAAGCGGGAGTCGACATCGTTGGCATCGCTGATTGGGAGACATACTTTCGATCAACACCCGGATGGCGCCGCCCACTCCGGGCCAAGTCGTACGGTGATCCGGACAGACCCGAGGATGTCGCTTTCTTGCGGAGGTTCAGTCCCTTAAGACGGGCTAAGGAACTTCAAGCGCCTCTTCTCATTGTCCACGGCCGACACGATCCACGCGTTCCTGTTTCAGAGGCAGAGTTGATCGCGTCGGCTGCTCCAGGATCTGAGCTAATCGTTGTTGAAGGCGAGGGCCACTGGTTCGTTCAGGCTCACAACCGAGAAGCCGTCTTCGCTCGGGTGCTGGACTTCCTACTGGATCACCTTCAGTAGCAGGGACCTGGATTTCAGCACTCACCTGTCGTATGCGACTGCGTCTCCGTCATCGCGAGGACATGCGTTCGGCCGCTAGGTGCACAGCGTCGATGATCTTTGCATAGCCGGTGCACCGGCAGATGTCGCCAGCCAGCGCCTCGCGGATCTGCATCGTCGTCGGCTGCGACCCACGCGAGAGCAGGTCGTGCGTCGCGACCACCAGACCGGGCGTGCAAAAGCCGCACTGCACGGCGCCCGCTTCTATGAATGCCTCCTGCACCGGGTGCAAAGCGTCGTGCGTCGCGAGGCCTTCCACCATGACAACCTCGCGACCCTCTGTCTGGGCGCCTAGCACCAAGCACGCGGACACGAGCCGCCCGTCGAGGTACACCGAGCAAGAGCCGCACTCGCCATGCACACATGCGTTCTTCGAGCCGGGCAGATCGAGGTGCTCGCGCAGCACGTTGAGCAGACTCTCCCCCTCCCACACGTCATCTGCGACGCGCAGCCGCCCGTTCACAGTGCAGGTGATCCTCATGACGCGTGTCCGTATTCGTTCTAGGCCCAGCTGAGGCTGCCGCGGGCCATCACCGCAAGCGTTTGATCGCGCCGAAATGCTGCGTGCCGCGGCCTTCGTCCATCGGCTTCGCGCCGGCGGCGACGAGCTCGCCGAAGCGATTGCGGATCTGCGCCGAGCCTACCATCACGGCGGTCCCGCCCACCATCGGTCGCGCCTCACAGCGCGCCGATTTCGTCACGAACGCTTCATCCAGGCCGCTGGCTGCAGGAAATTTCACGTTCGATCACCGTGCCATGGCCGGTGCTTAAGTCGAAATTCTTCTGACGGTGGCAGATTAGTACTGCTCGGGTGATTCATTTCGCCTCAGTTCTTGATCTCACTTTCCGTGGATTAGCCTGATACCTCGGCCTGATTCGGTTCGCTGCAAATAGGAGGAGGACGCCGAAAAGCACCGCGAGGAGTGTTTGCGGAAGAGAAAGGGCCAGCGTGGCGCCTGCGAGCGCCGTCGGCATTCCGGCGGTGCCAATCCAGGCGGCGGCGCGCATGTCGACATTGCTGTGCCGAAGGTGCGCAAATGCGCCGACGCCAGCGGTCGGCAGGACGGCGATCAAGGATGTTCCCTGGGCAAGACGGTGACTCATGCCGAATCCGATAACAAGTATGGGTACGAGGAAGATCCCACCCCCGACGCCAGTGATCCCGCTTAGGGTTCCGATCATTAGGCCGGCGACTACGATGAGGCCGCACTGCCAGGGGTCAAGTTGAATCGGCGCCAGGTTGTGACTGATACCGAGGACCCCTGGAAGCAATCCGCTGACGATCTCGTCGAGACCGACGACCACGAGCACGGCCGCGACGACGACTTTCAGGGTGGGTTCCGGGAATGAGGCAATTAGCCGCGAGCCAACGTAGGCCCCGAGTGTGCTTCCGATCACTAGGAAGAACGCGACAGTGAGATCCACCTGACCTGGACGCCGACCGAAGTAGTAGACGAAGGCTCCAACGAGCGCGATCGGGAGGATGGCGGCGAGCGATGTGCCGGTGGCGCGGTGGGGGTCTCTTCTGGACCACGTGATCTGCAGCGGAACAATTAGGAAGCCTCCGCCAACACCCAAGAGCCCGCTCGCTAGGCCCGCGATCCCTCCGATTGCAGCATCGACTCTGGGAATCGATGCACCCAGATTTGGGCGGCGAACCGTCTAACCCTCGTGCGCCACGCTGGGTTCATATTTCATAATTTGCCGATGATAACATTCTGCGTCACGCGTCAGGCGGTGGCCAAATACCTGGCCGTGCCCAACCGGGCCGGACTCGTGGAGAGCCGTCGCAGCGGGCGAGAGGTGCGCTACTCGGTCCGGCCGGAGCACATCGACATCGCCGTTCGCGCCATGGCCAAGGTCGCGGCCCGCTTGGGACGCTCCGCCCGCGCAACCGCATCGACAAAGAACCGCCGCTATTTCGCAGTCGAGCGGGGGGACGACGCCAGACGGTCGCCCAAAGCACGTTGAGTCGCACAGTGGTCACATTTGGCTAAGGCGTTTTCGCTGTGTCACAGCCGTGTCACAGATTCCCGGAATCAGGCAGATCTCTGGGGACACGGAAGGACACGAAGGTCCGGCGATGCGAGTTCAGGAGGGCACTGGAGGACACCTTGGGATACGGAAGGACATGCCACGACGGCGGTTCGGGACCGTGCGTCCGAAGCTGGCAGAGGTCCTGACAGCCAAGTTGACAGCCATTCTGTCGGACAATTGCGCTCGTCAGCGAACGTCAGCGGATCCTAGCTGTTGACTCTTCATCTTGCGCGGACATCGCTGGACGTGAGCGGACGCTAGAACCGCGGTCTTCAAAACTGTCTGCGGTCGTCCGCAGACGTCCGTTCAAGTTCACTGCCATCCGCAGGCGTCCGCTGTTGCCACGGATGACAGCCATTGACAGCCAAGGCCGGAGGCGCAGCTACTTCAAGTTGGTTGGCAGCGGCCCGGTGCCTCAGACGGTTTTCTGAACCGTTTGGCCCGTTAGGACCCCATGCGCGTCCTTCTATGTGTGGCCGCGGAAACAAACCCAAGCTGCTTTCGAGAGTCGACGCCGCACGAGGCACTGACGAAGTTTGGTTGCCGGCCGTGCTATCCGCGTTCCTCTTCCTACCGTGGTTGTCTGGAGCATTACGGAGAACGAGAGGGCCGTCACCTGGTGGCGGTGGGAGTTAATCCTGACTACCGCTCGTCGCGCTCGGCTCCTCGTCGCAGCTCTACTCGCCGCCACCACCTAACGACAGCCAATTACGATCGTCGCGCTATCTGACCCTAAAGCGTGGCCTCGATTGAACTCGATAATGGAACCGAATCGCCAGCTCGCCAATCGTGCAAGCGTCGTCTGATGGGATCTGGATTCACGAGCCTCGCAGTCCCCTAATTCCGGGGTAGCCCTGTTGAAGGCCTGTCAGTCGGCAGGGCTATCGTGTTTCTGTTTTACCCGGGTCCGCATTCTTGCCCACCCAACTGAAGTACTGGGCGGCGTCCGATTCGTTCGGAGGCGGTGGCGCACTCTCGCCCTCGTCGGCAGCATTGGCGCTGGGCTCACCTTGTGGCTGCTGACCCGATTGGACTTGCTGTTGTGCGATGTGGACAGCCTCAGTCTGTTCAGTCTCCGGTGCGGGGTCAGCCATAATGCGATCTTACCGCTCAAGCAAGGCCTAAGACCTTGCCAATTAGGCTCAGACCGGTAACGAGGCCGAGGGTGACGATTACTTGGGTGAGAAGACGGCCCTTGCGATGGAGGCGAGTTCGGTTCGCTCTCTGGGCGGCCTCCAAGATGACAATCGCGTGCCACTGGATGACCTGGGGCTGAAGCTGGAGTCGCTCCCGCAGGAACGTAGCATTGACGCCCTCGACATATCGCGTGTCGTAGCTAAAACCCCGGATCGATTGGATAAGCGCCACGAGCAACCATGCGGATGCTAAGGCACCAACGAACCGCGGTGGTTGAGCTGCATATATGGCGGCCGCGACTGCAATTAGAGCCGCGATCGCGACACCCAGCTTCTGATCCAGACCATCAGCCTCGGATAACTGACGAAGAACCTGAGCCGAAAGTACGTCGAATGCGAACTCACTACCAGGTGGTGCGCTCACCCTCCGAGGGGTAGTGCTAGCCATGGCGGCAAGTCTATCGACGACGCGGCTTGCGAACGGTCAGCAGCTATGAAGCCTACGGGCTTGTCGTGCCCTTACCAGATCGAGAGTGGTATCGGAATGCGAGCAAACGAATGATGGCTACGGGCGAGGCTAATCTGTAGCTAAAACGCCGAAGGCGCGTGTCCTAGCCAAGTGCGAATGGCCTGCGCCCAAAGGTGTCGATAACCACCTCGTATCAGTAGGTTTGCAACGCTTCGGCGTAACTCATGCCGTACGTGAATTAGACGTCAAGTCGAGTCATGCTCCCTCAGAGCGGACGAACCAAGGGGCAGGCAGAATCGTTGCTCGCCGCGCACGGTTAACGCTATGCATTGAAGCCTTACCTAGCCCGCCCGGCCCCAAGGTTTTGGCCCTCGGCACGAGAGAGGCCGCGGCGGCACCGACCTCATGCTCGATGACGCGTTAGCGCGCGCGTTCGCGCTTGATTGCATTGAGCGTGCGAAGAAGATGCGCACTCATGACGGCTGCGGCATCCTCCGCGGTTCCTGTCCGCATTGCCTCCAGCAATGTCCGGTGCTCACCCGCAACTGCTTTCGGGCTGCCGCGGACCGCCTTGGCAACGTGGCGAAACCGTTCAGACTGCTCGTGAAGGCGTTGCAGAACGGTCAGCAGAATCGGAGAGCCTGCTGCGGCGTAGATGCGAAAGTGAATTTGCCTATGAAGATCGAAAGCCTCGAAGTCGTCATGTGAAGAGAGGAGCATCTGCATCTTGTCGATCATCGCCTCCACAGCCTGGAAATCTTGATCAGTGAGGTGGCCATGACCCCAGCGAACGGCCTCCACGTCCACCAGCTGACGGACTCGGTAAAGGTCTTCAAGCTCAACTCCGGAGAGCTCGGCGACGGTCGCTGATCTGTGTGCCTGCATCACGACGAGACCTTCAGCCTCGAGGATTCGTAACGCCTCCCGGACAGGAATCGGACTTGTGCCAAAGCGTTCTGCCTGCTGGTCGAGGATCAACCGGTCGCCCGGTTCAAGCGCGCCGCGTAGGATCTCATGGCGGAGCTCAGCGGAGATGTATTCAACCGCTGTGGCGTACCGCGGTGCCGGCCTAGCCATTGTTTACCAGGGACTCCGGCGGCGGGAGAATCGCGCCCTGCCGGCGGAGCCGTAGTTGCAGCTCGGCTACATTGATCCGGTCTACCTGCGATTCAGCACCAACCGCGATCGCGGCTGCAACTCCGGCCGCTTGACCTGTCGCAATGCAAGGCGGAATCTCCTTGGTGGAGTGATGCACTCGCGAATCCACGGATATACACCGACCGGCTGCCAGAAGGTTGGTGACCCGCTTCGGAAGCAGGCATCGGTATGGAATGTTGTAAACGGTGCCGTACTGCGTCCAGTTGCCGGTCTGCGCGACTGTGTCATCAAAATTCCGGCCCTCGTCTTCGCGATGAAGCTGATATTGACCCAGCAACCGACGTGATTCATAAATGCCCAACTGCCAGGCGATGTCGTTGATGTATGCATGCCGAAAACCGGGTACTTCGTCACGTAGTCTGTCAATCTCCTTCATCACAAGACGGCGACACTCAAGCTCGGCGGCAGTGAGTTCGTCCGGGTTTGTCGCGTCGATGCGTCGATTCACGGCGTCAGAGGCACCCCAAGGCATAAGCGTTCGCCCGTCGCCGATCGTCCGAAAGAAGAAGCCTCCCAGCGTGGGAAAGAACTTTCCCTGGCCCAGCGTGATCGCTTCGTCAGGTTGCTCTACACCACCCATGCGGAACCAAAGCCACGGAACACACGTCGTTTTCTCGTATTCCTCTCCAGCGACCGTGAATACATCTCCATCACCAGTCGCATCGACGACCACTTTGCATCGAACGGCCTCTCGTCCAGCCTTGCTCTGCAGAACGACGTGCGTGATGGAGTCGTTCGACATCACGACGCTGCTCACCCATGAGTGAAACCGTAAGTTTACTGCCGACTCGATCAAGAGCTCGTTTGCACAGTGCCGGAATTCCTCCGGATCGAACGCGACGTTAAAGCGCACGGAGTGAGGGCCTCGTCCCCACACAAGTCCCCAATGCCGGTAGTGATTTAGCAGGCTTTCGTCCGACACGCCGATGTCCGAGCTCTGGGGGTAAAGGACTGCATCCCGCAGCTCCATGGCGTGAATGAGCTCCTGACAGATGCCGCCAACAAGCTGCCTGCCACGCCCATCGTCCATCGTCAGCAGCAGGATGATCAGACCACCAGTCGCCATGCCACCGACGCTTCCGTAGCGTTCCACCAGTATGACCTTGGCTCCCTCGCGCGAAGCCGCTATGGCAGCAGCTATTCCTGCTGAGCCTGCGCCCGCCACGAGGACGTCCACTTCCGCGATGACCGGCACCCTCTCTTCTGGTAGCAGCACAGAAGACGTAGCGTTTTGACTCATAGCATCGCTGGCATAGATGGTCGTATCAAATGCACCGCATTGGACCAGACTGGGTTGCCAAGCTACTGAGGTGTCCGCGTCACCTTTTCGTCGCTTCTCACTCTCATATCTGCAGGCATCTGTGCAGACAAGCCTCCATCCACGATTAGGTTGATGCCGGTCACGTATGACGCAGCGTCTGACGCGAGATAGACGAATGCATTAGCAATATCGTCAGGGGTAGCTAGCCTACCAATTGGCGCGGCCGGGTAAGCTTGCCGTAGCGCGCTCATCTGCTCTTCGCCGAGAAATTCGGCAGCACGTTCCGTGTCGGTCGGCCCTGGACTGACTCCGTTGACTCGAATGTTGTATCGCGCCAACTCAACTGCCATGACTTTGACGAGCGCTGTCAGACCGCCTTTGGCCGCGCAGTAGGCAGCGAAGTCAGGGGCAGCTCCGGCAGCGTTGACGGAGATGGTGAATAGGATGCATCCGCCAGCACCGCTGGTAGCCATCGAGCGAGCCGCCATTTGACCCATCACAAACGAGGCATTCAAGATGCCGTTGATGTCTTTGAGCCATACAGCGTCGGGCATCTCGAGAAAAGGGACTGGAACTGGCGGCGGCGCCGCATTACTGATCATGATGTCGAGCCGAGGTGACTCCGCCAGAGCCGCGTCGATGGCGCGGTGGCAATCAGCCATATCGAGCAAGTTGCACTTGATTGGAATGGCTCTGGCGCCAAGGTTCTTTACTTCCGCTGCAACCCGCTCAAGGCGGTCCTCTCGAATGTCGATGAGGTAAACGTTGCCCGCTCCGCGCTCGGCGAACTTCACGGCTGCTGCCCGCCCGATACCGCTCCCAGCCCCAGTAATGAACACGTTCTTGGAAGTGAATGCTTCTGAATTCACTCAAGCATCTCCCTTCAAAGGCGGATTCGCTGCCCATCGCACAATCCATTGCAGGGTCGTCGGAACGCGATCATATAGGAAATAACGCGCACTGCCGACGACGGCACGACAGGTAGGAATGCTGCATGCCAGACGCGCCCGACTAGCTGGTAGCAACGTAGGGAATGGTTTGTGGCCCCTCGGGGATCACCGCCACAGTTCCGCCGAGATTTTGCACGAGACTGCTGATATCACGGATCGGCTCGAACCACGCATCGCGTATTTGCCGATCGCTAAGGCCGTCTGCTCGTACGTACACGCGAGCTCGCCTCTGGATTTGAGCTTGGACTTGAACTTGCCACTGATCGTGGACTGAGAAGTCCGGTTCTGCCAACTGTCTCAAGAACTCGTCTGGGCCGAGCGCATGCTTCAACAGATGTTTGTAATGACCGTGGTCTGGGAGGCCGTCAGAACACTCAGTCGCGATCACGATCGTGCCGCCGTCCCGCACTATCTGCGCGGCGGCGCTCATGCCCTTAACCGATTGGTAGAGATTCTGATCCAGCGGGTATCCACTATTGCTCGTAACCACCACGTCGTATCGATGCGGTGCGCGTGCCATTGCCGTCTCGTGCACGAATCGGCAGCCGGCCGCGTGGCTGGCGAAAAGTTCACCTGCGAAAACTCCCGTGATGCAGTGATCCCGGTTAATAGTCACATCGAGGTTGAAATTCACTCCCGCCATCGCCGCGCCTTCGCGGATTGCGTCGTGTACGGGATTACCCTCCGTCACTCCCCAACGGGCGTCACGACTGCCGATGCGAGTGGCAGAGTGTAAGTCGAGCACAGTTTCGATCCCAGCCAGACCGGGGGTTACCATCTTGGGCCCGCCCGAGAACCCAGCAAAGAAGTGTGGTTCGATGAAACCCGTTGTAATGCGTATGTCCTGTGCGATGAACTCACGTTCAATGAGGACTGGCGTTCCTGTGGCGCTGAGGCGGCCTATCGTGAAGTGACGCCCCACGTCAAATGCGTCGTGCTGCACGAGGCGGCATTGAGACCGGACTTCATCACCGAAGATCTGGTCCAACTCTTGTTCGGTGCACGATCGGTGGGTGCCAGTCGCGACAAAGAGCGTGACCTTTGAATCCTCGAGCTGCTCCAAGAGAACCGGCAACACCTTCGCGGCTGGAAATGGCCTTGTCACGTCGCATACGGCGACTCCCACACGTGATCCTGGGGATACAAGCGCACGTAGGGGCTTGGACCCCAAGGGACGCTCGAGCGCCCCACGTATCGCATCGGCATCGTCCGCTAGTGCGGCAACAAACATAGGCTCGACGACGTGGGTTTCGTCCGGTAGCTCAACCTCGAGCGATTCCCTTCCATACGGGAGCTTGACGATCAACGTGCTAATGGTGTGCTGATTTGGTTCGAGGCCACCACTCCCGCCTCATTGAGCATCCGTCGGTGATTGACTCCGGCTGCCATGGGCGCGTCCAGCTGCGGCACGAGCCGAAGCCGGCTGCGGTCATTCCTAGGCATGGTGCCGTTCATATATGGTATACGAGTGGGTACTAGAGAACCCCTTTCTTTTTCTGATGCGTCTCGTTACCTACGGCTCTGACCTTCGTGCGGGAGTGCTCAAAGGCGCCTGTGTATATGACGCGGCGTGGCTGATGAGGTTGCCCGACGCGAGGCATGTCTCGACCGTGGACATACTTTCCATGGACCACTCCGAGCTACATCGCATCGCCGACAGCGTCGACCGGGCGTCATTCGCGGACGCAATAGGAAAGGAGAGAGAACTCGCCTTGGGGCCACCAATCCCGAACCCGAGCAAGATCCTGTGCGTTGGCATGAACTACCGCGACCATGCGGCCGAAGGCGGACACGCCGCGCCCAGCCGCCCGGAAATCTTCGCCAAGTTCGCCAATACTTTGATCGGTCCAGGCCAGCCCATCAGATTGCCGTCCAATGCTGACTTTGTTGATTACGAGGCGGAAGTCGCGATTGTGATCGGAAGGCAGTGCAAAGAGGTTGCTCGAGCGCAAGCGCTCACGCACGTCGCGGGCCTGACGATATTCAATGATGTGTCCGCACGTGATGTCCAGATGGCGACAACCCAGTGGACGATGGGTAAGTCCTTCGATACATTCGGTCCGTGCGGACCTGCGATCGTCACTCTTGATGAGCTTGGTGGCGACCTTGCGCTGGACATCCAACTCACCGTGAACGGCGAAGTCAGGCAGCGCTCGAACACCAGACATCTCGTATTTGGCGTAGAAGACTTGGTCTCCTATATCTCCAGCATAATGACCTTGAACCCCGGCGACATCATCGCGACGGGTACGCCGGCCGGAGTCGGTTTCTATCGGCACCCTCCGGAGCGGTTGCGCCGGGGAGACACGGTTTGCATCGATGTCAACGGGCTGGGCACCCTGTGCAACCCCGTGCAGTAGCGCATCGCTCTCGGCGGACCGGAGAAGAGTCGCCGCCTCTAGGCGGAGGCACACACTTACAGGCGTTCCTGTCGAAGCATTCAATGCCTGATTACGACGCCCTGCAGGCTGTGAGTGTGGACGACCCTACCTGGTTCTGGAGCACGATCGCCGACGAATTGGGAATTCGCTGGCGACGCAAGCCGGATGCGGTCCTTGACGAAATCAGTGGCATCGCGTTTGCGCGGTGGTTTCCGGGAGGTCGACTGAATGCCGCGGAGACTCTGCTCGAGCATTCCGGCGTCGCGGTTATCGAGGAGAACGAAGACCTCCAGGTCACTGAGGTGTCTTATGAGGAGCTCACGGCGCGGGTGTGCTCTATCGCTGCTTCGCTGCGCCGCATGGGTGTTACACCCGGAGACCGTGTCGGCTTGATAGCTGAGTTCGGTACCGACGGTGTCGTTGCCCTAATTGCAATCATCGCCGTCGGAGCCGTTGCAGTTCCCATGTTCAGCGGCTTCGCTCCTGGAGCGGTGGCGGCGCGACTCCAGCACTGCGGCGCACGCGCTCTCATGCTGCAGGAACGAATACGCCATGGCGGTGTCTTTGCCGATACTGCCCGTTTCGCGCGTGAATTGAACGAGCGCATTCCTCACCTGATGATCTTTCCTTTTCCGGGTAGGAGATTCCTGTGGCCCAGCGATATTGGATGGGTAGTCGCTCCCTGGCAGATCGTTTTCGTGCTCTCGGTAGGCGCAACACTGGTTTTGGTGCCAGGATCTCCGCGACATCCAACTGACCGGGTGTTATCGGCCGCGCGCCGCCATTCCGTTTATGCGCTCGGTGTGTCGCCCAGCATGGTTCGGGGCTGGCAGACAGAAGGGCTGACGGTGGACCCGCTTCCACACCTTTCATTGGTCGCCGTCTCAGCCGAGCCTCTCGATCTCCAGAGCTGGCGTTGGCTGGACCAAAATCTCTGCGACCACAAGTGTCCGATTCTCAACTGCAGCGGCGGGACCGAAGTGGGCGGTGCGTTTTTCATGCCCCCGCTGATTGAGAAGAATCCGGCCGGCTCAGTCGGGAAGCCAGCACTGGGAATCCGGCCGGATGTCCTCGATGGCGAAGGGAAATCTTGTGGCCCGGGAGAACGCGGAGAGTTAGTCATCCGCCGCCCTTGGCCGTCGATGAGCCGCGGGCTGTACGCGGCGCGGGAGCGGTATCTCGATACCTACTGGGCCAAATACCCACATGTCTGGGCTCACGGAGATTGGGTCAGTCGTGATTTCAGGGGCCATTGGTTCGTGCACGGACGTACAGACGATGTAATCAAAGTTGCTGGCCGCCGCATCGACCCTCGCGAAGTCGAGGCAGTCATTGCGCAGCTCGATTCAGTCAGCGAGGTCGCGGTAGTCGGTGTTCCGGATCCTGTGAAAGGAAGCCGGTTGAAGGCGGCGATCGTGGCGGCGGTCGGGCACAATCCCGATGCGACTCAGATCCGGCGCCACGTAGAGCGGCTCCTCGGCAAGGCGTACCGTCCGGAAGACATCGCGGTGGTGGACGCGCTGCCCCGAACCGAGACAGGCAAGGTGCAGCGAAGAGAGGTCCGCTCATAGTGGAAGACTATCCAGTGCTCTTGAAGTGGGGTGCGCCCTGGAACCGTTCGAGGCGGTCGTCCAAAGTATGCGTTCGCGGCCGGGTCCGCCACGAAACTGGTCGATGACTGTGCGTAAACGCCTGAAGGTCGTGCTTGTGCCCATAGAGTCGAAGCCACAACTTTTTGAGCCTTGGGGTAGGGACTTCGTCGATGCCATCGGATCGCGACACGACCTAACCGTGTTCGATCATTCGGGCCCGGTGGAGGAACAGCTTCGTGACGCGGATGTTGTAGTTGATCTCGGAGGGTCTGCCACTACGCGCAAGATGCTCGATGTCGCCAGAGGAGCACGTTTATGGCAATGTCTGTCAACAGGTCTGGACCACTTCGATCTCGATTATTGGAGATCGAAACGTATGCCGGTGGCCAACACGCCTGGCCCATTTAGCGCCACCGCGTTGGCGGAGTGCGCGTTCATGTTGATGCTAATGCTCGCCCGCCGCTATCCCGAAGCACGGCAGAATTTCGCTTCGAGAATCATGAACGTGCCGATGGGAAGCGAGCTAGCCGGCAAATCGCTCGGCCTCATAGGATTCGGAGCTAGCGGACGCGAGGTTGCCAAACGGGCGGTTGCTTTCGGTATGAGTGTTTCGGCGGTCGACGTGAGGCCGATTCCGCTGGAAGAAGCGCAGCATTTCGGTGTTGCGGGGATCGCTGCAATATCTGGTCTCGAGGCACTCGTCAGCCAGGCTGACTATTTGTCATTGCACGTACCCCTCGATTCCTCGACCCGTCATATACTCGACCGTAGTCGGATTCATCAGATGAAGCCGACTGCCTGCGTTATCAACGTAGCCCGGGGCGCCTTGATTGACGAGGAGGCCCTGCAGGAGGCGTTAGTCGAGAAAACGATCGCCGGGGCAGGACTGGACGTCTTCAGCCACGAGCCCCCAGATCCGGACAACCCGATCTATTTGCTGCCGAACGTGATCCTGACGCCTCACATCGCGGGGTCTACCAAGGAGACGTCTCAACGCCGCGCCCTGGCCGCTGCCGAGAATGTGGATCGGATCGCGGAGGGCCTGGAGCCCAAATTCATTGTTTCCTAGTCTGCCGGTCGCCGAGCTGCCAACGAGGACTCAATGACCTTCCGGGAGTTGTGGGACAGCGATACGCCGATGTTCGGCGGGTGGTGCACGATCCCGTCGTCGATCACAGCCGAGATCATTGGGAGGGTTGGATTCGATTGGGTTGGAATCGACACTCAGCATGGGCTGATCGGATATCGAGAGATGCTTCAGATGCTTCAGGCATTGGCGGTCACCAATACGCCAGCTCTTGTGCGGGTGGCGTGGAACGATCCCGGCGAAATAATGAAATCGCTCGATGCTGGCGCGGCCGGCGTAATCGTCCCTATGGTCAACTCACCCGAGGAAGCCCGCTTGGCGGTAGCTGCCTGTCGCTATCCTCCTTTTGGTTACCGCAGTTGGGGCCCGACCCGGGCTGCTCTTCATAGGCCTCAGTTTTCTCCAGAAACTGCCAACGCCGAGGTCATCTGCGCTGTCATGTTGGAGTCCACCGAAGCGATTAGCCACATGGATGAAATCCTTGACGTCGACGGGATCGATGGCGTCTTTATCGGCCCGGCCGATCTCGCGCTCTCCGCGGGCCTCGAACCGAACATGCTCAATGACAACCCCGAACACCTGAGGCGCATCCAGCGGATTGCGGACGCCTGCGGTGAGCGAGGAATCGTGGCCGGAATCTCCGGCACGCCGCAGAGCCTTGCTCGTTGGCAGAAGCGGGGATTCAGGATGCTCGGTTTGCTGGCCGATTCGTTTCTCCTGCGGCAGTCAGCCGCCCGCATGCTCGACGATGCCCGGCATGGCGGCGAGGGCGAGGTGAGCCAACAGAAGGCAGGCTACATCTAGCGATGGAGCCGACACGCAGGCGACGATCGGTGGTGGCGCATCGAGACGGGTCATCGAGATCCGCGCATGACGTCCTGGTTCAATCCAGCGAGGGAATTGTCACCATCACGATGAATCGGCCTAATGTGCTGAATGCCCTGAATCGTTCGGGCAAGCGCAGCCTCGGCCGCGCCCTAATGGAGCAGATCGCAAGTCCAGGGACGCGAGCCATAGTACTCACCGGACGCGGTCGTGCGTTCTGTGCGGGCACCGACATCCAGGAAATGGAAGACTTCACGTCTTCACAAGCGGAGGAGATATTCCGCCTGGAATACAGGCTGCAAGAGGCGATTCGGAATGCGCCCATTCCCGTCGTCGCGGCCGTCAATGGTTATGCGCTGGGAACGGGTTGTGTTCTCGCCATGTCGTGCGACTGGTCAGTCGCGTCAGCCAACGCCAGGCTCGGCCTGCCGGAGATCACGGTCGGCGTGCCCGCCGCAATTCAATGCGCACTGGTTTACCCGTTGGTCGGCTTGGCGGCGACGCGACGGCTGGTCTTCTTTGGCGAGCATGTGTCGGCTGAAGAGGCGGTCCGGTTGGGATTGATAAATGAAGTTGTGGAAGAAGACAAGGTGCTTGATCAAGCGGTTGATGTGGCGAAGCGGCTGAGCGCCATGCCGGCAATTGCCTTTCGGTTGCAGAAGCAACTGATCAGGTCTTGGATCGGTGGCTCGCTCGACCGGTCGATCGAGGACAGCATCTATCTGGCCGCCAGACCCTACTCCACGGGGGAGGTTCGACAGCGGGTCCGGAAGTTCAAAGCCCGGAAGGTGTGAGCAAGCGAATCCGCTGATCGAATGAAAGGCAGGACGAGCCTGGCCTACCTGCGCAGTGGCCAGGTGACCCGCACGTTCTTCCAAGCAACACGGATTCCTTGGCCAAACACCGTTTGTGTGTAGTTCGGATCGGGACCAGGTATGTCGCCGCCCCGCCCATCGGGAAGATTGTCCAACAACGTGAACACGGCCATGCCGGCGCGAAAGCGAATTGGCTTCATGACTGGGCACGCGGGCGGCTCCGCGGACGCGACCCATTCAGTGGCCTGAACCAGATTTCCATCTACGTACCATTCGGCGCTGTCGGGACCTGGCGTTACAAAGCCGTCGTCTCCGGGGTGGTAGCGAATCTCGTATGTGTGCCAGCTGCTGGGTTGAATGAGAGTATCTGTCAGGATCGGGTGTGCCAACGCTTTGAAGTCGCTTCGCACCCCACCCGGAGCCACGACCGCGAAGACCTCACGTAGCGCCATGACTCGAGTGCTTGAGACTTCGAAGTTAAGCACTACTCCAGAAGAATCGTCTAGGAATGCGACTGAGCCGCTGACGAGCCGCGGGTCACCGGCATCCAAACCATAAGGATTCGCTTCGGTGCCGAACGTAGTCACGGCCATGTCTGCGCGGAGACTGAGGCCGCCGCCCGTCGGAAAACTCTGGTTCGTATAAATCATCGCCTTCGCGTGATCACCAGGGTCCTTGCTTGCCATCGTGAGCCGCGAGATCTCAACGGAGAACTCGGATTCGGGACTGTTCGGCTCGGTCAGGAGGGCTGCTGGATCGAGCACCTTGAAATCGCCCACCGTTACGACATGCCAATCCGTACCAACAACTCCAGCTCGTTCCCAACCGACGAACGTTTCGACCATATAGCCTCCGATATCAGTGCTCGGCTCGACCGGTCATTTCTGGTGCTAACCCGCCATGAACTCCGCAGACGGGCCCGGGCCCCACTGGTTTAGGGTCACGTCAGTAGGTTTCCAGACAAGCGGCTCATAGGTTTTCTCGTCCCATATCTGAAGCATGTCGGTATAGAACTCGTTGATGTGCCGATCGGAGTCCCGAAAGTACATGAACAGGTTGTTGCCCGGCCCGTGCCGCCCTGGTCCGTAATCTAAGCGGATTCCTGCTTGCGCTAGATGGTCAGCGGCAGCACGAAATTCGCTCCAGTCCAACAGCTGCCACGCGATATGATGCAGCGCGCTGCGCGGAGACTTAAGGAAAGCCACACCATGGTGATCGGGGCTGCATCGCAGCCAGACAATCTCCTGTTGCATCCAATCGGACACCCGAAAGCCGAGCACATCGCAGTAGAAGCGAACCTGACGCTCGAACTCGCCAGCCAAGACGGTCCAGTGCCCCAGCTTGCGCGGCTGCACGGCCCTGCTCCAATACGTGGCGGGTAGCAACTTCATGCCGCTGTAGATCTCGCACGGGAATCCGGATGGGTCCCGAAACCGGATCGAAGGCCCGTGGCCGACGTTGATCCTGGTGTGATCCTCGGTTGCAACTCCGGCTGAGGCGAGCCGTCTTGCCCACTCATCAACGTCCTCTGGAGTATCGACCTCAAGTGCTAGGTGATCGACGCCAGCATCGTCCCCTTGGAGCAGCACGATGCTGTGATGGGATCGATCACACCTCAAATACGCCGCACCATCGGTTACTTGCGTAATCTCGAGGCCGATTTGATCCCGATAAAAGGCGACCGACGCATTCAGGTTTGTAGTCCGAAAGGCGACATGACCGATCTTTCGGACAGTCATCCGGTGACGATCGCCATTGTTACCAACCCAGGGCTCAGGTGGTCGCTGACGAAAGGCTCAAAATTGCTCTGCGGCGCTGACCTTGCAGTCTTCAACTGGATCCCATAGACGATCCGAGATTGCCGACGGGTCCGTGAATGTCGCCTCCGACGAAGTCGGCGTCTGCGGCTGGGGCTACCCACAGATGGCTGCGATAAGGCATTAACCCTGTTCCAGACCAGAAGGTGTGGCGATCTGACATATCATATATCGATTGGGGCCTGCGCTTAGGTCAGGCGCCCTGTCCGTAGGTGAGGCCTCGAGCGCAATGATCCGCATGGGCACGAACTGCTGGAATCAATACACAGACTGGGAATCCATACTCGACGCGGGACGCCGTGCTGATCAGCTCGGTTTCGACACCCTGTGGACCTGGGATCACCTCTATCCGATTGTTGGGGCGGTCGAGGGCCCCATATTTGAATCCTGGATGATCCTGGGGGCCTGGAGCCAGGTCACATCGCGAATAAGGCTAGGTTTGATGGTTGGAGCGAACACGTTCCGCCAGCCAACCCTAGTTGCAAAGATGGTTACCACACTCGATCACAGCTCGCGTGGCAGGGCCATCTTGGGGATCGGAGCTGCCTGGTTCGAGCCAGAGCACGTTGCGTACGGCATAGAGTATGGTCGGTCGACCGGCGAGCGCCTTAAGTGGCTCGGCGAGGCCCTGCCATTGATGCGTGGAATGCTTGACGGCGACCGACCGACGGCTCTAGGTCCGCGATATCGAGCCGCAGGCGTGCGGAATGAACCTCCTCCCGTGCAATCACATCTACCTATTCTCGTGGGCGGCCAAGGCGAGCGGATTACGTTAAGGCTGGTCGCGCAGTACGCCGACGCCTGCAACGTCAGCGGCAGCGCAGATGAAGTCCGGCATAAGGACCTGATCTTGCAAGGACATTGCGAAGATGTGGGGAGAGATCCGCGCGAGATCGAAAGGACGACGTGTGTGGCAGCGGTGATTCGCGACTCGAAGTCAGAAGCGATTCGCGTGCTCGACAGAATCTTCCAGCAAAACGGCGACGCCCGACCTTGGGAAGGCATCTTCGCTGGCCCTCCCGAGTACGTCGTCGATTCGCTGGCTCCTTACCTGGAGGTCGGGTTCTATCACTTTGTGTTTGAGTTCCCAGCGCCCTACGACGCGGAGACGATGGAGCGCTTGATTTCAGATGTGAAGCCGGCATTGGAACGATTGGCGAGCGGATCAAGCGCAGGCAACTGACAGTAGGTTTAGGACAGAGCCTTTCGCAGGAAGCGAATCCGTTCGGCGTCCTGATGAGGTCCGCCTCCGTCATGCGCATTGTACGGCCAAACGCGCATTTGCTTGGGCCCCGCGTAATGATTGAACGCTGCGTACACAGTGGACGGCGGACAGACATCGTAAGCGAGCGTCGCAAAAACTCGCTCAACTTGGTCGCGGTGGACGCTGCAGTAACGGGCGATCTCGTTATAAGGCGGCGTTTCTGAGATCTCCGTCGCCCGCCGGTAATGGCAGAGAAATGGGACATCGCAGACGACGGCTGCGGGTCGATTATCGAGTCCCGCTACCGCGAGGGCCAGACCACCGCCCTGACTCATGCCGACGACAGCGATCCGCGAACCGTCAACTGCGTCGTGATGGGTGGCTGCATCAATTGCCAGTACTGCATCCGTGATGATCCTTCTGTAGAAGTACCGCATCGGATCCTGGATGCCACTGGTCATGAAGCCGGGATAGTGGGGACTCGTGTCCATCCCTACGTCTGGCGTGTCGCCTGGCCTGTACCCGCTTCCCTGACCCCGGTTGTCCATCACCAAGTGGGCAAAGCCCGCCGCGCTGTAGAGCAACCGATCGGCGGGGAAACTGCGGCCATCGCCGTAACCGAGAAATTCCACGACGCATGGCAGAGGTCGGTCGTGATGGGCTGGCACTAGCAGCCACGCCTTGATCGGTTGGCCGTCGAAGCCGGTAAATGTCGTGTCGAACACGTCGACCGTTCGCAAGCCACACTCAATTCCCACGAAGGACGGCGGCGCACTCTTTGCGTGGGCCTCGGCAAGGGTATCTGACCAGAAGGAATCGAAGTCTGCCGGCTCGGATCGTTCCGGGAAGTAACGCTTGAGCTCCTCTAGTGAGAGATCGAACAGAACCGGCATATCAATCTCCAGGCTTGCGCGCATTGCCATGCGAGATGTAACGCAAGTGCGGGGCTGAGATGACTAACCGCATACAGCCCCGCGCGCTGCCGAGCCGACAAGTCGAGCGTACTTGGCAAGTGCCCCATTCAGATATCGGGCGGGCGGCGGATTCCATTCAACCAATCGCCGTTTGAGTTCGACATCCGTAACGTCGACCTCCAGAACGCCGCTTACGGCGTCGATGGTGACGACGTCGCCATCGCGGACCGCGGCGATAGGCCCTTTGACGGCTGCCTCCGGTGAAACATGTCCGACGATTAAGCCGAAGCTCCCGCCGCTGAACCTACCATCGGTCACTAAGGCAACATCCCTGTCCAAGCCTGATCCCTGAATAGCTGCGGTCGGCGCCAACATCTCGCGCATGCCAGGGCCCCCTCGTGGCCCTTCATTCCGGATCACGATGACGTCGCCACGTGTGATTCGGTGCCCGATGATCGCTCCCATAGCGTCTTCCTCTGACTCGAACACGCGCGCGGGGCCGCGCTGTGCTAGTCGACCCAGGTGAGCAGTTTTCATCACCGCTCCTTCTGGGGCGAGGTTGCCCCTCAACACGGCAAGCCCGCTAAGGCGGGTTCTTTGATCGGACATTGAACGCACAACATCGTTCGGCTGGGTTGCCGCGTCGATGCCATCCAGATTCTGTCCCACTGTGCGGCCGGTCACCGTCAACGGTTCGGCATCGATCAAGCCGGCCTCGAGCAGCGTCCTCATGACGCTGGGCACCCCTCCAACACGCTCGAAGTCGCGCATCAGGTACCTTCCTGCCGGCCTGAGGTTGGCAAGCTGCGGCGTTCTCTTGCTGATTCTCGAGAAGTCATCCAGCGTGAGCTCAACGCCTGCTTCTGAAGCGATCGCGAGCAAATGCAGCACAACATTGGTCGAGCCTCCAAGCGCGCAGGAAACCGCGATCGCGTTCTCAAATGCTGGCTTTGTCAGGATCTGGCGCGGGGTCGGGCCACCATTGAGGGCAAGCCTGCTAGCTGCTTCCCCGGAACGATTGACAATCTCAGCACGGCCTGCTGACATGGCGGATGGACCCGCGCTCCTGGGGAGTGCCAGCCCCAACGCCTCGGCCACCGATGCCATGGAATTGGCGGTGAACATGCCCGCGCAGGAGCCAGGTCCCGGACATGCGGCAAGTTCGATTTCGCGCAGCTCTGCCGCGGAGATGGTTCCGGCCGCGAACGCACCGACAGCCTCGTACGGATTCAGCGCTGAGATCTCTTGCCCCCGGTAGTAGCCCGGTTCGCTCGGACCGCCGTAGACGAAAACCGCCGGAAGGTTTAGTCGGGCGCACGCCATCAGCATTCCTGGGAGGCTCTTGTCGCAGCCGGCAATTGTTACCAGGGCGTCAAAACCTTCCGCCATGGCCATCAGCTCCACTGAATCAGCGATTACTTCGCGACTTACGAGCGATGCTCGCATTCCCTCGTGCCCCATGGCGATTCCGTCGCTGACCGCGATGGTGTTGAAAGTGAGAGCGGCTGCGCCGCTGGAGCGAACCGCGCCTACGGCGATCTGAGCTAAACGGTCGAGATGCATGTTGCAAGGGGTGACGGTGTTCCACGAGCTCGCGATTCCGATAAGCGGCTTGCCGAAATCCTCATCGGTCATGCCTACTGCACGAAGAAAGGCGCGGTTCGGAGTGCGCTCAAACCCATCGGTTACCAGTTGACTTCGTGGACGTCGGTTTGCCTTGGCCATCTACAGCTTCAGCAAATCTGAGATCACGTCGCGCGTAGCGGTGATTGCACCGAGAATGTCCGTTGAATCTGCTCCCCACTTCGACATTGGTACGTATTCGACACAATACTGGCCACTGAAGCCTGACTGTTCCAGCGCTGTCACAATGCGAGCGAAGTCGACAGTGTTTTGGCTCCAGGCCACATGAACAGCGCCGGGCTTTGCTGCACTCACGTGAACATGAGTGGCTAGAGGGACAAGGGGCAACATCCGGTCCGCCTCGATAGCCTGGAAAACAAAATGGCCGGGATCGAAAGTAAGCCGAAGGCCGGGTACCTCATCCAGGAGCTCCAGCACAAGCTCGGGTGTTGAGACAATTGAGCCGATGTGAGGCTCGATACGAACCTCAATTCCGTGCTGCGCGCCGACGTCAACTCGAAAGCTCAGTTCGCTGACGGCTGTTGTCCATCCCGCCGCAGGTTGATCTGGCCACGTAACGCCGGGCAGAATCGACAGCCCTCGTAACCCAACGTCTTGGGCGGCTCGGACTCCCAATCGGAAGATCTCGCGCATTTCGGCGCGCCGGATGGGGTTGACCGAGTTGACGGCCCCTTCGACGAAGTCATCGCCTCCGACAATTAGAAAAAGGTCGGCTGGTTCCAGGTGACACAACTCGACCTGTTCGCAGATCCCCCGGGACAACTTGACCGATTCGCCGACGAATCTCTTCACGTCGGCGCTGCTGTTGAGAAACAGGCCGATGTCTACACATTGGAATCCCAATAGCGCCACAAGGCGCATTCGCGCCTCGCGCTCAAGAGTGGGAAACGAGTACTCGCTGCACGATAGACGATGTGGAGATTTCACAACTCGGACACTTTGACGGTTCGTTGCAAGCGCGATGATCGGCCAGCCGCCTCAAGTATCGCAACGCATCGGCGACCCATTTCGAAAGGCGCCCGGTCAGGTACATCGCGACCGGTGCAGCGGTCGATCAAGAATTGGATGGGCCCCTCGCAGCTATAGATGCCATCGCCGGCTCGGGGTTTCAGCCGTTCGTCCGGGCGTCTGCCAATAAAGGATTCCTTGCCGTCTTCGAGCGGAAAAAGTTTGCGATCCGACTCGTGATGGAAGTAAGCCTCCGCCGAATCCTTGTCAAAGTCTAGGTTGATCACTCCGGCCTCGCCTATGATGCGGACATCGAGTGGATACCGGACTCCCCAGGGAAGCCGCCCCGTGCCACTGAAGGTACCCTGCACGCCGTCACTGAACTTCACCGACACGAATGCATCGATGTCAGCTCCAGAGGGCAAGCGGCGCAATTGGGCGAAGACTTCCAACGGTTCGGACTGGATGACTGCAAGAACCAGCCCGATAAGGTGGCTCATCTGACCGTACAGGTATCCTCCGCCTCGGCCTGGAACTGCATAGGTCTCCGCGCTGGCTTCGAATTCAAAGCCCTCGATCTGGACCTTCCCATAGCCACCGGCGCCAGAGTAGAGACCTATTAGCGCCGAAGCCATGTACCCGACAACTGCGTGGACCTTTCCGAGTCGCCCGGAACTGATGAGGTCCATCGCCCAGGTTGCCATGCGTGAATAGTTCCAACCGTGGGCGACGGTGAGTACCCGGCCGGCTCTCACGGCCGCTGACGCCATCGACTGTGCCTCGGTCAGCCTTAGTGCCATTGGTTTTTCCACCAGTACATGGCAGCCCGCGTTTAGAGCTTGTTCGGCATGCCTTCGATGCCACTGGTGGGGAGAGGCTACGACGACTCCATCACACTCGAGCGCAAGCAGTTCGTCGACCTCGGTGGTGGCGACTTCCAGATCAAAGCCGCGGCGCAAGGCGTCCAGCGCCGAACGGTTTCGTCTGACTACGCCGACGCATCGGGCCTGTGGATGCGTTCGTAGGTATGGCAGGTAGAAATAGGTGGCCCAGTAGCCTGCACCGATAATGCCGATCCGCGCCTCGTTCACCGCCGGACATTCTCACGCGGTCGGTACAGCCGCCAGCATCTTCGCCCTTTCGTGCTGCAATCGGTTCTACAACCGATTACGACCATCTTGGCGGAGAGATGACGACATGTTCGCTCACAAACAGAATGTCCACCTTTTCAAGAAACTTCAGACGGTCAGCGGCAAGCAATGTCTGCGTTGGCTCGGACGCCAGCCCCCGAACCGCGGACTCACGAGAATCGAACCACGTTTCCGCGAGTCCATCCCAGTCTGATTCGAAGGGATCGTCGACGACGTTGATTAGGTAACCCTTTATGCCAGGGATTCGCCGAGCAATCTCAGCATGGGGTCCAAGCCAGTGCTCCGCAAACGCTGCCCGACTGATGCCGGGTCGCCGGCGGGCCAAGGTAATACGCTTGACCATATGCAATTATGCTACGCCCAACGTGGCATTGGTAGGAGCGGTCGGACCGATTTGGGAGGCGCGCGCTCGGCAGCCGAGCCGAGCAAGGCGATAGCGTCCACCCTAGGAGACCGGGTTAAATTTGGGTCCTTCAGTGACACGAAACGTGTTTAACCGGCTTGAGGGGGTCCACACCTCTCTTTTGTCGGATCTCGCGGCCGAGCAGATCATGCGGTTGATTCGCTCGGGGCAACTCCCCGCCGGCTCACGCCTACCGGCTGAGCGGGACTTAGCCCAGCGACTGGGGGTTTCGCGGACCTCGCTCCGTGAAGCCCTCCGGATTCTTGAAGCAACGAGAGTCTTAGAAGCCAGTGTCGGCCGTGGCCGATTCGTGACCTCTAATCCGGGTCACAAGTCGTCCGCAATGCCCGGCTGGCATGAGCTGCAACGCGAAGAAGTCGCTGAACTGAACCACGTCCTTCAGTTGGTCGAACCGGCTGGCATCCTGGAGGTGCCCATCCACCTCGTGCCGGAGGTGGTAGCGGATGCGCGCGCTATTTGCGCGCGCGCGCAGGAGGCGATCGCTGCGGCAGACGTGGACGCCGCAGTCAAGCTCGACGTGGACTTTCACCTGAGCCTATGCCGCCGGACCCCAAACAGGCTACTGCGAGATCTTCTTATGAAGCTAATTGAATCCATGGCTGACTCCGCCCGGGCGGTTTATGCGATCCCAGTCGCCGCAAGGCATTCACTCGACCAGCATCTCAAGATCGTTGAGGCACTGGAGGCAGGTTCTCGAGAGCGTGCAAGCGCCTTGCTACGGGAACATGCTGCAACGGCCTATCGTTTTGCTGCAGAACAGATCGTCGCAGGCGAGGGGCACGACAGGCTGCCCTGACAGACCGGTCAGACCATGGTGTTAAGCTTTTAGCCTCAATTCCAACGCGGGAGGCTCGACGAGTGGCCAAGGCAACAGATCTAGACCATCTGGTTGAACATCAGTTAGTCGACTTTAACCAAATGAAGACCTTCGCGAAGGACCCCTTGATTCTGCGCGAGGGAAGCGGGATACGCGTCACCGACTCCAGGGGCAAGGTCTACATCGATGGCATCTCTGGAGTCTTTGCCCTCAGCCTGGGACATTCGGCCGCACCCGTTATCGAAGCTATATCCGCCCAGCTGAAGCGCCTTGTCTTCGCCTCACCCATCATGGCAACGAACGATAGGGCACTCGAGTTGATCGGCGCTTTAGTCGAATTAACCGGCGGCCGGATGCGTTATATCAAACTGCTCAATAGTGGATCCGAGGCCACTGAAGCTGCAATGAAAATGGCGCGGCAATATCAGCGGCAGTCAGGCCACAAGGATCGCTACAAGATTGTGAGCCTATACCAGAGCTACCACGGCGCTACGTTGGGCGCATTGTCTGCTACGGGATGGCCAAAACTACGGACGCCATACGAGCCCCTTGCGCCAGGATTTATCCGTGTCAGACCTCCAATCTGTAAGCATCGAACGGTAGGTCACGATCAGGTTGCGTGCGTCATGAACGCCGCTGCGGAACTTAGAGAAGCTATCGAGCAGGAGGGGCCCGAAACAGTCGCTGCAGTCATATTGGAGCCTGTGATGCTTACCGCGGGGGTGCATGTGCCACCGGTCGAATACCTGCGCCAACTCCGAAAGACATGCGACGACCTGGGTGTTCTCCTCATCTTCGACGAGATCGTGACGGGATTTGGTCGGCTCGGAAGTTGGTTCGCAGCTGAGCACTTTGATGTTTGGCCCGACGTGATGTGTGTCGGCAAGGGCATCTCGGCCGGCTATGCGCCTCTGTCGGCCGTCATGATGACGGAACGTGTTGGCCGCGCTTTTTGGGGCGAGCCGGAGTCGAATTTGCAGTTTCAGGCCGGTCACACGCATGCGGCGAATCCCGTGAGCGCAGCGGCCGGCCTAGCCACCATACAGATGCTCAAAGATTTGAAAGTGTTTGAAAACGTCGCTGTCACTGGAAAGAGGCTTGCCACGCGCCTTGCGGCCATCGAGGAATCCAACCCGTTCGTCGGCGAGGTGCGCGGTATGGGGCTCGCGGTGATGGTCTTCTCTTGCGAGCTTCACCTCAGATTGCAACGCTCGCTCCCCCGCTAGTCACAACCGTAGATGAAATCGACGAGATTGCGGATATGTTTGAGGGTGCTGTCAGCGAGGTCACCGAGACCCTCCAAAAGACGGGCCGTCTCGCTGTTGAGGTTGGGTTCGGGCTCTAGCGGTGCAACAGCTTTCGGCCGGGATAGCTTCATTGCCTGTGCCCGCACCGCTGGGCGTCGATCTTGTTGGTTTCTTACGCCGATATGTGCCCGCAGAAGGGCATGGCCAGCCGCTGATGGTAACCGCACTCGTCGTCGATGATGGCGAGCGCCGCGCGGTGCTCGTTGGCCTCGACCTTCTGGCAATTCGGGGCGAACAAGCGGGCCGCATACGGCAGGAGGTCGCAGACGCGGCAGATTGCAGCATCGACAGCGTGCTCGTCAATTGTCAACACACTCATGCTGCACCGCCCACTCCGGGCATGATCAAGCTGGGTGGGCTGGCCCATGACTTGACGACCGACGAAGTCGCCTATTGGCAGGCCGTCGTCAAGTCCGCAGCGAAGGCCGCTGGCCTCGCCGTAAAGAGCCTTCGTCCTGCCCGACTCGGCGCAGCGGCCATCGAAGTTCAAGGTCTTTCCGTCAATCGACGCGAACGTTTGGCGGACGGCCGGACTATTCTCGGCTGGAACAAAGAAGGACCTTGTGACCGCTGGGTCTCATCGTTGCGCTTCGACGACCTTCGCGGTGACGCTCTGGCGACGGTCGTTAGCTTTGCCTGTCATCCAGTGGTTGTTGGTCCTGACGTCGCGGAGGCGAGCTCTGACTATGTTGGCGTGCTGCGGGATTCAGTTCGACTCTGGACTGGTGCCGACTGCCTTTTTTTGCAGGGTTGCGCAGGCAATGTATTGCCTCTGGAATCTTTCATGATTGGAAAGAACAGAGTACAGCTCTGCCGTGCCGATAGCGCGTTACCGGTGGGCGCGGGAGAATCACGATGACGCGCGCATTGATTTTGCCATCCGGCCGGTAGAGTTTCCTCTGGACGATCCGCCAACATTGACAGAGATCACGAAACTTCGACTTGAGCTCCAGACGAAGGTCGACTCTCTACGGACTTCGGGTGCTTCTCCCGCGCAGTGGAATCCGATTGAGATTCATGTACGTTGGGCCGAGGCGGTGGAGGGGCGCATCCGCGATGGGGATGTGGAGAGATCGCTCGTTGCGCCGGTTCAGGTTATTCGCATTGGATCAGTGGCCGTAGTTGGCTTACCGGGCGAGCCTTTCAATGAAATCGGTACAAGGATTAAGCAATCTTCGCCCGCGGAGTTCACGATCTGCTGTGGTTACAGCAATGAGGTTCTTGGCTATCTGCCAACGTCAGAAGAGCACCTACACGGAGGTTATGAAGTCGATCTCAATCACCGCCACTATGGAAATCCCTCGCCGATCAGTATTGGCTGCGACCGGTTAATTGAATCGGCGGCGGCCGGGCTCCTCGTGGACTTATTCAGAGTTTGATCCCAAGCCACCGCGCCGGCGACCGGATGGAGGGTCTCGCTCGCAACTCATACTCAGCCCAGGGAGTGAAGCGCCGGGCTCGTGTGGTTGATCGACTTCCGTTTCCACCAGGACAATAGGGTGCATGGTCATCGAGCGTCATGTACATTCGACCCTGCTAAATACTGCCTGGACAAGCCAGATAAGGTTCGAACTGGAACGGTGAATGCAGGTCGTGTTCAGCAATGCTGGTCGCCCATGCAGGTGAGGGCATGTTCGTAAACAAGAAGCGTGCTCGAGAACTTATGGACCAAGCCGATGTGGACGCATTGGTCGTCACAATGCCAAGGACAATTAGGTACTTCACTGGCTACTGGTCATCGGGCGACGAGCTGTTCCGCGAGTACATGGTTTCGCCGGGTGCTGGGTCCAACCGCCTGCCCACGTACGGCGTGTACCCAAGGGACGGACAGCCTGCCTTAGTCGTCTCTCCGATGTATGCAGTCAACGCCGTCGACATCTGGGTAACCGATCTGTACGTTTATGGATCCGCCATCTTCAACAAAGGGCGCCGGGAGCTCGGAAACTTCAAGGGAGTCGAGTCCATTTACGGCGCGTTAGCCGCGTCCCGAAACCCGCCTGACGCTGACGCTGCGCTGGTTTCTGCACTCAGAGATCGCGGACTGACATCTGGCAGGTTGGGTATCGAGCACGACGGGATTGGAGTTCATGCATTTGATCAACTGCGGGGTCGACTTCCGAAGGCGTCTGTGCTTGACGCCACCAATCTCGTGAGGTTGATCAGGATGGTCAAGACTGAGGAGGAAATCCAACTCTTGAAGACAGCTGCCGAGATCACTGAATCGGCTGCAATGGTCTGTTTCTCATCTGCAATGCCGGGAGCCTCGGTTAAGGAAATCGCTCGGATCTTCAAGTCAATGGTCGCGGCGCGCGGAGCCGAGGTCGATCACGTTGCATTTGGTTACCGTGGGCTGGGTCTCGCCCCTGAGGCGGACTGGCGCCTCGCGAAGGAGGTTCTATTCGCCGACTTCGGTTGTACCTATTCGGGCTATTTCTCAGATACCGGTTTCACGTTGGCCGTAGAGAATGACGGCATCCCCGGTGCCTACGAGACTTTACGGTCCGCGGTCTTAGCGGGCTCAAGGGCCATGCGGTCGGGTGTTTCCGCCTCCACGGTGCAGGCCAGCATGCAGAAACAGATGGATGATTCCGGACTCGATTCATTCCCCCACGGTCATGGTCTTGGCCTTGAGATTCGTGACTATCCGATCCTCGTGCCCGACAACGGACTACGGATTCGCGACGACTTTGTGGACATTTCCTCAGACCTGGTCATTGAGCCGAACATGGTCCTTAACTTGGAAGGTTCACTCTGGTTTCCAGGCGTCGCGTCGTTAAACATTGAGCAGACATTCCTCATGTCAGAATCGGACGCACAACCACTTTTACCTCAAGATCGCTCACAGCCGATTCGGATGAGCTAAAACCAGAACGATCTTATCGGCTCGACCGCGCCAAATTGCCGCCGTCCACAATCAGTGGCGCTCCGGTGACGAATGACGATTCTGACGAGGCCAAAAAGAGAATCGCCCGGGCGACTTCATCAGGGTGTGCGATTCGAGCGATTTGTCGATCGGCCGAATTGAACCTTGCTTCCTCATCTCCGCGACCCAAAAAGCTCAAATGCTGGCGGGCCATGGCGGTATCGGTTCCCCCAACCACGACGGCATTCACTCTAATGGCGTCCTTCGCGAAGTCGATTGCCATTTGTCGAGACAGTCCCACTACGGCCGCCTTGCTAGCCGCGTATGCGGCGACATGGTCTGTCGTAGCCATTGCGTGAATTGACGAGACATTGATGATGCTGCCACCTCCAACCGCCCGCAAATGAGGAATAGCGGCGCGTGAGACTAGATAGACGCTTTTCACATTGACACTCATGACGCGGTCCCACTCTTCCTCGGAACATTCTTCAACGGTGCCGAACGAGAACACGGCCGCGTTGTTAACGACGATATTCAATCCACCGAACTCTTGAACCGTGGAAGCCACGGCGCGGTCTGCGCCAGAGCTGGTAGATACATCTGCCACAACGAAATGCGCACGCAGGCCTTTTGCCCCCAATTCGCGTATTAGGTCGCTGCCTTGGTCGTTCCCAAGTCCCGCTCCCATGACCGACGCGCCCTCTTCGGCCAGCAATTTAGCAGTTGCACGTCCGATGCCAGACTCCGCACCAGTAACTAACGCCGAGGTTCCGACGAAGCGAGCCACTAGTTCCAGAAGGTCCGCCAGCTCATCGCACCGCGCCCGCGGTTAGCCCACTAAAGAGGCGCCTGTGAAGAGCGGCGTACACGACCAATGGCGGAATGATCGAAATCACCATCCCGGACGCGATCACGGGCACATTGAGGAAGTGCTCACTCTGCAGCGTTGCCAACGAGACGATCAGAGTCGTCTGATCGCCGCTTTGGAGAATCAACAGTGCGAAGAGAAACTCGTTCCAATATCCGATGAAGTTCAAAGCACCGAGCGCAACCAGCGCTGGAATGACGAGTGGGACCACTACCTGAAACAGGATACGCAACGTCGGCGCACCGTCGACTCGGGCGGCATCGATGAGGTCGCGCGGCACCGATTGCATATACGAGTACATCAAGTAAGTTCCAAACGGGATTCCCAGGGCGGTGTAAACGAAGGAAATGCCAGGGTAGGTGCTAAGCAAACCCAGGTTACTGATTATTAGGACCATCGGGATCATCAAGAGCGCAGTGGGCTGGATGAGCAGGCCGATGATCCCAAGAAGTAGCGTCTTACGAAATGGAAATCGCAAGAACGTAAGCGCGAATCCGGTCATGCAACTTATGACGAGGATGAGGAGGCTTGACAGCACACTAATGATCGCTGAATTCACCGCATTGGTTCCCAACAAACCGCGCGCAATCACTGTTTGCAGGTTTTCAAGGGTAGGGTGGAGCGGAGGGCCAACCGGATCAGACGCGTAGCCGGTAACAGTTTTCAAGCTCGTAAATCCAATAAAGACCATCGGATAGATCATTGAGGCTGCCAATAGCGCGAGCAAGAGCCACGCCGGCAGAAAGCGGAGCGTTCGCTTTATCCGCCAACCAAAGAGCTGCGTGGAGACTCGCGAGCTAGCTAGCGTCATTGAAGTCTTCACTCTCCTCGATACTTCGGCCAAACCACCACCACGCGGTAGCGACAAACGCGAACACGATCACCAGAATCAACACCCCTATGGCGCTACCATAGCCAATGAAGCCACCTAAGAAGGCCGCGGAGTAGAGCTGAAATTCTACGACGGAGGTGCTCGATCCAGGCCCACCACCAGTCAGGATATAGATGAATGCGAAGAGATTTGTGAAGGAAAAGATCAGAAGCTGAATTGCCCAAAAGAGGGCAACTGGTCTTAGTTCTGGGATCGTGATATGGCGGAGAGTCTGGAACCAATTCGCGCCATCTACCGCCGCCGCGTCGTAGAGCAGCGGGTCGATTCCCGACAAGCCTGCCATGAACAGAATAACTCCGACCCCCAATGTCGCCCAATTCAGGATCAGTGCGATCCAAATGAGAGCTGATGTCGGCTCCGCCAACCATAAGTGATTCGTCACCCCGTTCAGACCAATCCCCCGAAGCAGGACGTCGAGTGGGCCGTCTGACCGGAGAAATGCCGCCCAATAGAGGCCAATGACCAATGGGGACAAGACGACTGGTAGAAAGAACACAATCCTGAAGAATTGCCAACCCCAGATTCGGCCGTGGAGCAATACAGCTATGAGCAGAGGAACCACCATTCCGATGAGAAGTGCCAAGCAAATCAGCAGATTGTTCCGGAGCGAGATGGCAAGGTCTGGGTCGGTGAATATGCGGCGGTAATTGGCCAGGCCCACATACTCGGGATCGCCGATGCCATTCCATCTTTGAAAGCTCAGCCACGCTCCGTAGATGAGGGGACCGATGCGAAACACCAAAAGGATCAGGATCGCTGGCGCCAACAGCAATAGTACGGAAGGGTCGAAGCGACCGAACCGCGCCGCCCGGTTGCGAGATTGACGCCATCGAGCGGCGCGGCTAAACAGAATCAAACGTCTCTTAAGCGGACGGGTTCTGCGCCATCAAGGCATCTTCCTTTTGAAGCGCAGTGTCGAGCGATTCCTGGCCGGTCTCAACGGCCACCATTTGCTTGCCCAGGTCGACCGCAACATTTACCGGCCACAGCCGAGCACAGTTTTCGCCGCCGGTCGCCTTCCACAGAGCGAATGTTGCTGCGAGGTCGGCATCAGCCTTCGATGTATCAACATTGAGGTTGGTCGGCCCAACCTTGTCGATGTCGAGATGCATCTGTTGGGCTTCGGTACCGGTGATGTACTTGATGTATGCCCAAGCCGCTGTCTTGTTCTTGCTAAACGCAGGAATTGTCCATCCAAGCGTAGGGCCGGCGATGAAGAAGTGCGGCTTAGGGCCGTCGACAGCTAGGACGCCGGGCGCGGTTCCGAGGTTGGTCGCGTCATTCTGTGCCAGAACGGGCCGATAGCCTGGAAACGCCCATGCAACGGCCGCCTGTCCGTTGATCCAATTAGCATAGCCGCTGAAGTCGGCTGAATTGAGTTCCACTTGATTCCGTGCTAGATAACCCTTCTTGATCAGATCAAGGAAGTCCTGAAGGACAGTCTTCATGCGGGGGTCGCTCCACTTAGTCTTACCATTACCGAGGCCTGCGCAATCCTCGAAGCTCATCACTCCTGGAACCGTTATCCCCATCCACCAGTTAGAGAGATAGCCGTTGAAGTCCCCCCCACCGATCGGTGGGTTGACCCCAGCCGCTTTGAGCTTGTCCATCGCGGCGATGAAGTCGGAGTACGTGGTAGGAAACGAACTAGGATCGAGTCCGGCTTTCTGAAAGAGTGCCTTGTTGTAATAGAAAGCTGATGCTCCAAAGCTGTACGGGATGCCGTAGATCTTTCCGTTCGGATTTAGGTCCGGGTTCATACCAGCCCAACCATTGAATTGGGTCTTGACGTTGTCTGCCGCAATAAGGTCGTTGAGGGGCGTCAGCGCCTTGGCGTATGTCTTGATCGCGAAGGGAGTCTGCAGCATGAGGACATCCGGTCCAGATTTTGCCGCGAACGCTGATTGCACCACCTGCGGGTAACTCTCTGATGGCTTCGCGACGTGCTTCACGGTGACTTGGGGAAACTTCGCCATGAAGTTCTGATCAACCTGCTGATAGCTCTTGCCGGCCGGAGTGTTGTAGTTGAAGTCCCAGACTTCGATCGTTCCCGAGGGAGTCGATCCGGCAGTTGGCGTCCCTCCGCCAATAGAACATCCCAATAGAACCGACACCGCCAACAGAAGAGCGGAGATTGGACCCGCCCTCTTGTGAACTTGGCGCTCCAAATGCGCCCGCAAGCTGCTTCCACTTCTAGTGCTAATCATGCCCAGCTCCTCTGTCCGCTATTCGGGCGGCGCCGGATGCGGGAAAGGGGTCCATAGAACGTACCTAACTAACTAGGCCAACAGCCCCACGCACAGGCTGTCGCCTGCAACTGCAACCTGGGCTCAGGACCAGCCCCTTGACGTCCTCCCTGGCCGCACCGAGGCAAGTGTATGACTGGTCTGCCCAATCGTCAAGTGCGACGGCGCGGAAGGGAGTCATGCCTTGGCAAATACCAACCACTGAGATCGCCTCCATCTCACGTGCTTTAGGTACGGAAAGCGGGCGGATTAGGCCACCCACCCACCGTCCCCAATGGGCTCACATTTGCTTCAACTCAGTGGTCCGACCAGTGTGGCCAGACGACTGGATTGCATGTTAGGCTCCTAGGAGATGGGGATGCCTCAATACATTCCTGACGCTGCTGAGGAGTTCGCTGACCCGTATCCTGGCTATCGCCGCTTGCTGGCTGACGACCCTGCTCAAAGCGAAGTTTTCGGCGGCTGGATCGTGTCGCGTTACCGCGACGTCAGCGCCGGACTCAGAGATCATCGTTTCACGACGAAGAATCTGACGGCGGCGAGGTTGCGCAATCTGCCGCCCGGCCACGAAGAACTCGTCAATGCAGTGATCGATCGCAACTCGCTTTCCGTGGCTGCCCATCACCCTCCAGAGCACACTCGGAAGCGAGCACTGATAAGTCCTCGCTTCTTGAGGAATCGCGTCGAGCCATTGGCTGGGTCAGTACAGGAAGTGGTTGACCGACTACTCGAGAAGGTGATGGCCCGAGGGTACATGGATGTGATTGGAGACTTCGCAGGGCCGTTACCGCTCGTGATTATCTCGCGCCTTGTGGGTGTTCCTGACAGCGATGGCCCTCTCATGGAAGCCGTCGCAGATGAGGCAATCGAGCTCAGCGGTCGCGCCCAAGCCGACATCGCGTCGGTTCAAGCGCTCCTGCACAGCTTGGAGACATTTTCCACCTATGCAGAGGGCCTAATCGAAAGCCATCGGAGATTTCCACAGGACGATTTGATCAGCGACTTGCTATCACAGCAACACGCCGGTGATGGATTCGGCGATGCAGAACTCATAGCTAATGCAGGTATGCTCGTTGGAGCTGGACACGAGACAACGACCAAATTGATTGGTACGGCACTGCTTGCTCTGCTTCGGCATCCAACTGAGTTGCGTCGACTGATTGATCACCCTGCCATGATCGAAACTGCAATTGACGAACTCTTGCGCTTTGACGCCGTGGTTCAAACGACCGTCAGACTTGCGCAGGAGGATGTTGAATTGGCTGGCCGTCCGATATGTGCTGGCGATATTCTTACATTCGTCCTTGGAGCGGCCAACCGAGACGCGGAGCAATTTCCGGAACCCGACCGGCTAGATCTTGCGCGCACCCCGAACCGACATCTGGGATTTGGCATGGGCACCCACGCTTGTCTGGGGGCGCATGTAGCTCGGCTCGAAATGCGAATTGCGATACAGACGGTTATCCGCAGGCTCAAGGAGATTCGCCTAGTTGACAGAGGAGTCGCGTGGGATCACAACCTCACATTTCGGGGTCCGAAAAAATTGTTGCTGGAGTTTAGGCCAGCCTCAACTGTCGATTAGATATGGCTCGGCGCCGAATTCCCCTATTTGCGCACGATACGCTTGGGCCTGGAGAACATACGGTGGTATCGGTGGAGGCCAATCTCATCCTAATCGCTAACGTAGCGGGCGAAATAGTCGCTTTGCAGGGCACTTGCTCCCACGAGCAGTACAGTCTCCAAGAGGGTTGGATAGACGGTCGTTCAATTACCTGCCCAGTTCATCAATCGAGGTTCGATCTTCGGACAGGGGAAGTGCTGGATCCGCCGGCTGAGCTTCCCTTGGTGCGCTATTCGATTGTCGTCGATGACGGTCAGATCATTCTTGAGGTCGAGGACGAGATCCGACGGAATGAGTGACATCGGGCTGCCGCGCTCTGGCTTGACCACATCCCACAAAATTGTGAGCCCGGTCCGGATTGGGATTATTGGTGCCGGATACTGGGCTGCCTACTTCTATCTCCCAGCCTTGCAGGCCAACCCCTTAGCCAAATGTATTGGCGTAGTCCGACGTGACCGCGAAGCTCTGAACGCATTGCGTCGGGCTTATGATCTTGAGATCGCGACAACTCGGGTATCTGAGTTGCTTGGAGCAGGTTGTGATGCGGTGATCGTTGCGTCCTCGCATGCTCGGCATCGCGAGCATGCTGAAGAGGCTCTTGAAGCTGGATGTCATGTTCTCGTCGAAAAACCTATGACGGTCACGCTCGCCGACGCCCGTGCTCTTGTGAATGCAGCGTCGCAACGAAATAGGTTGCTCACGGTCGCCTATGGATGGAATTATTCGCCGATCGTGACCTGGGCGATAGACCGTATCGCCGCCGGTCACCTGGGCAGGACGACTGCCGTGACAGGATATATGGCGTCGGCCCTGGTGCAGCTGTATTCCGGTGCGGGCGGATATGGAAAGCTGACGCTTGGTGGGTACGAGTTCGAGGCTAGCCCCGATACGTACACGATCGTTGCGCAGGGCGGTGGCTACACGTACGGGCAACTCAGCCATCAACTCGGAATCGCGCTCAGCTTGGAGCGATCAGAGCCTAAGGAAGTCTTCGCGAGATTCCAATTGCTTCCTAACGGTGTCGATATTGAGGTGACGGCATCCGTTGAGTTTCAAGACGGCGTGATAGGTTCCTTCAGCGGAGGAGGTAGGTTGCCATGGGGGGTACGGTATCCAATGGGGATCCGGCTCGCCGCAGAGCGAGGTCTGATGACTTTGGATCTCGAGCGTGAGCGAGCAGACCTGTTCGTTTCTCGCGATACGGACATGGACATATTCAAGCTTGAGGAGGGCGAAGAGGCATTCAGAGGGCGGCCTCCAGATCAGGCCTTGGCTCTCAAACCAGACGACGGGACGTACACCTGCTATGGACCTTTGCAGCTCCTGATCGATCGTTGCCTTGGACGCGAAGCGATCGATCGTGCCCCCGCAGATCTTGGCTTGCGCGCAGTTGCGGTTATGGAGGCTGCCGGTCGCTCGGCCCGGACAGGCGAGCCGATCCTCATTTCTGAACTCTGACGGTCCATTGTCTAAACCGCAACCTCAGAACTTACTGCCATCTGGCGCCAGGCCATCGAACTCTGTGGTCTTACCCGCAGCCAAAATGAGCTGCCATTCCGCATGAGCCATTGCCGGGATAAGGCGGTAATGCCCGCGCAGAATTGATATATCGAGACGGTCGGTGCTTGCGTGGCAAGGCTCCAGAGCGGTCCAAAGCGCAGATGGCCCTTGCTTCGGGGTCGGATTCAGATTCACGCAGATTCCCACGAAGGGCACTTGAGTTCGGTCAAACGCAAATCCCACGTACTCGCCAGATTCGGGCGACCAAATGGCGCACCATCCTGCTTCTAAGTCGGTAGCAAATACCTTGTCGACAACTGGCAATTGATCGAACGGCAAGACACGTAGGTCGAACTCCGTTCCGTCGTCGTCTTTGACCAATGGCCATCGCAGCGGGGCCAAGAAATCGTTTGGCCGCAGTCGTCCACCTGCCAGACATAGCTCCTGGGACAGTCGAGGGGCACCTGGCAGCATAATCCGCATCCCAGAATCCACTGCGAACAGAGGGTGGGCGCTCCACGCGCACTTGAAATCCACAGGCGCTTGGTTTGTAATCTTGTACTCGATTTGACATCGACTTGCAGGAAGTAATGTCACCTTCTTCTCAAACACGTATGGAAAACGGACGCCATTGACGACAAGCTTCAGGCCATTCGCCAACGGTTCGGCATTCCACGGAAGGCTCCAGACTTCCCCATGGTCAGGAATTGGAATCCCTTTGAAGGGCACCTCCGGGTAGTGACACTCGCCGATGCTTGGGAAACACTCGTCGAATCCGCTGCGATCGTAAGAGGCGAAATTATCTCCATAAGACGCTGCCCGTAACGGTCGTTGTGGGTCTTGCCAAAGCCACTGCCGCCCAGAGGGCAGATATCGCAGCGATGTGATCTTGCCACCCAAACGCGGAAGGATTGTGACTTGCAACTCTGACGAGCGAAGCTCGAACGCTTGCATGCTGTTGATTTGCGTTTCGGAGATCTCGACCCTCGTATTCAAAGCTGCCATGCGATTCCAGCCCCTACAGTCGGTCCGCAGTGAACCGATGAATCAAGCGGACCAGAGCTCGCGAGTCAAGTCGTGATGGACCAGTCGCCTCGCGGCAGGAGTCAGTAGGCGGATTTCCGGAATAGCCTTCTCCCTGTGTACGCCCGCTAGCCTTCTCGAGGGTCCTACTTGGCAATCTTCAAACTGTTCGTTATGTCGGGCGATCACACGAAGGCGGCCGGAATTGGTGCGCATGACACAGGCAAGCTGGAGGCGTCTTGGCTATCGGAGGCCGAGAGAGCCCGACGACCTTGCTGAACGTGAGAAGAAGTTCGCTTGTCGTCTGGCTCAGCACATCGCCCGATCCACCGGCCAGTCGTCGGGCCTACCATCGCACGACCCTGCGCTCGCTAACATACCGCTCGATTTTGCGCATGGGCGCCGGACCCGATGCTTTGAACTGGTCCCTTTGGTAGATCGGGTAGCCGCCGAGCGAGTTCTCACGCGGAGTAATGTCGACAAGCGTGCTGCCCCTGAAGGTGCAACGCACTCTGGCCTCCGAACGCCAATGGCGTGCCATCCATGTGTATTCGGCGGTCTGTTCAGGAACCGGAAACTGCAGAGTGATAACGTCGCCGGGCTTCAGGTCGTCGAACACGAGGTAGGAACCAATGCAGTCTGGTTCTCGCAGAACTCCGTCGATGTCGCAGCGCAGCGTTCGCCGCGCTATCCACGAAGAAGGCCGAATGGAAATCCGCCGCGCCGTCTTGTTGCGAACGACAACGCGACCTTCGTAGGGTAATGAACTCTCTAAATCGAGCCACGGCGACGCATGGTTGAGAAGCAGGTTGACCTGCGCGCTGCGCCCGTCCTTACTTCCTCGGACTGTCCCCTCCCAAGCCGCGTAAAGGCCCCAAGGTGCGTGGCCAGAGCAGCACTGCATGACCCACAGCGTCGGTAGTTGCGTCGGAGTCGAGAAGGCGGCCCACAGTCCGAGCGTGCGGTCGATGACCTGGTCGGTCGACTCTTGAGCGGGGTAGATGGTCGCTCGCTCGTAGTCATTGACCCTGAACCACTGGGAACCGGGCGTTCGGGGAAATCCCTCCGACGCTACCTTCTCAATCAAATCCTTGCGAATCAACTGAGCTTCCGCCAGATGGTTTCTGACGCAATGATCGACATCATCCCAGTAATCACCAATCCCGGCATCGCTCATTCGTATCCCCAGTGCAACCCACAGTCCGAGCATGCAGCTCTCGGTGTAGCCGGCGATAGTGGTCGTTGACGAGAAGCCATCGACATAGCCAAGCCTGGGGATCGCGAATTCCCGCATGAATTCGTAGCCGCGGCGAACGAATTCCTTGACTCGCTCGTCGTTGGCAACAACGCCGTACTCGAGCAGACCACGCAAGGCCATCAAGCGTCCAGTGAAGTGCGAATCGCCATGCCCTTGCTCGTTCCCCGCCACACCCAACGGTTCAGGTTCTCCGCCCCAAAACCTCCGGTCAGTCGCGAAAGTCGCCAGCTCCCGGGCTAGCCGCAGCGCCTTCTCGTCGCCTGTCGCTGCATGCCAGCGAGCCAGGCCCTGAATTGCCTCGGTCTGATAGGCGACCACATCTCCCTCGCTGCCCTCGTGCGGGCCAAGCGGCTCCACCGCTGATGAGTGCCAGCCGCCCGATAGATACATCCAGCTTCCGGCCACTGCACTCCGAGGAAAGTAGGCGTACTGTGGCGTGTGGACAGCGATGCGGTCGATGCCGTCAATCAATGTCCGAATGCGATCGTCCCAGCGCCCGTCTCCGTCAAGCTCTCGCCAGGTCATCAGCGTCCGGAGCATGGCCCCATTGCCACCCGGGTCAGAGTAGTCCTCGGCGATTTCAAGGCCGGGGTAGCCGAAGGTGTGCCATGGTTCATTTGGTGAGAAACGACGCCAATACAGGCCGTTTTCGGATGAGAGGCGGCCGACGAGCAGTCGATACAGGCCCTCCTCTGCGTCGCTGTACGCGGCGTTTCCGGTCATTACGCGCATGAGCGGAAACGACTCACCAATCCATGCGTCGCAGGTGAGATCGGGCGCGCCACTGTGCAACATGTAGGGTGGCTGGGCGTAGAGAATGATGTAGAAGTACTGCTGAAAATCGTGCTCCGGATCTCTCGCTCGAGCCAGACCATTCATCGCCAGATTCGCGCGGTCCGCGAGATCAAGCGTATCGGGCACTGAACTCGTGTACCGTTGCCCGGTCAGTTCTGCGCCCACAAGGCTCGACTTGGGGTCGCTCATAGTCGACAACTCCCTCAAACTATCCCTTTCTGTGCTAGATCCAAAGAGGCCCACGGGATTCTTCGGGTTAGTGTAATGGCTGGTCTGACCGGTCTGGCAGCTTTTTGGCTAATAAGCGCGCGCTGAATTCGGCATACGACATTCGGCTAGGACCGTCGCGCCTCAGACGGATGGACCAACGCTTGGCGATGCTCATACCCAGCATGGTAGGCGGGTGGTACCTATAGCCCGGACACGGGCGGTGCCGCCCTCTTTTTGACGGCCCAATGTCGAGATCGGCGGTTCGGCATGGGTTAGGGATTCGAAAATCAGGCGAGGAAGCCGTGCGGCGCTGCTGTGGCAGACGACCTCAATCTGGAGCGTCTGGTGCGGAAGCTCGGGGTCATACGCGTCAATCCATCAGGCGACAGCGTGTTGCGCCGTGGCTGGAAACTCACAACGTCCGTGACGTCAACGAAGTAGACAGCCAAGCGGGTGGCTTCTGGCGGACGGCAGCGGACTTCAGCGGATTGCGGGCTATGCCTCAGCATCTCAGGCGGACTGTTGCGGGCGTCCATGGACGCTGGGCCCGCGGTCTTCAAAACTGTTTGCGGTCGTCCGTAGACGTTCGCTCGAGTTCGCTCTCGACCACCGACGTCCACCGCGTCTGTCAATGACAGCCAAGGACAGCCACGGATTTGGATAAGTCGGACGACGTGCCGTCGGCCGCGACCAATCCGGTCGTCGGCCCCCCGACAGTTTTCTGAATCGCAGAAGGGCATCCCTCCTTATAGGCGACTGTTCGGCGGACGAATGATGCCGATGGTTTGTTCCCCGACCATGCTGGATCTATCTCGACTGCGCCTTTCGAAGGTTGCGCGAAGCATCCATACGTTTCGGTAGCCACTCGATGCACGATTCGCACACCAGCTTGACGCCGCTGCCGGGTCCGAGAGCGGAGCGCGGCAGGCCGCAGAGCGATGCTTCGGAGCTATCACGGACAAGGTGGAAGACTTTGTCGCCATGGCCAGCGCGAAGGACAAGGGCGACGTACTGGAACCCATGCTGAGCCGAATCGTAGTCGGGCCTGACAGAGTTGCTGCACCACTTGTGTTGGCGTCAGACCGCGATTCGAGGGGGTTGCTCACGATAACTACCTTCAGTAATCGACAGCTTCGCCTGAGCTGAGCGTATTTAGTTGAGGGCACCCGCCGCCGTGCAGGCGATGTCGCTGACATATTGGGTTACGTCGTCGATTCGCGGTTTCCAATTGATCGGGATAACAAGCTGTCAAACGCCTTCACGCGGTTGACTTTCGACGCCCGCCTCCATCGCCCCACCGCTTCCAATCCTGAGGAGTTAACGCCAGCCAGCTCTTTAGGAACCTTTCGACTCCCGAAGAGGCAATCTTTTCGAGCTCCTCATCGTGGCCGGCAGCCAGTTGTAGCTTTTGGGCAATGTCAAGACCGAGGGAACTCTTCTCAACTGCCCCCAGGCTGTCATCCGTTTCAACATCGCTGAGAAGTCGATTGGCCAGCGTCGCGAGGCCTTCACCTCTGCGGACTTCAAGTGCAATGTCAGACAGCAAGTCCCCTGCGATGCCCCACTCGCGTTTGTTGAAGGCAGCTTCAAACGCTTGAAGCCATAGCGCGCTGCCCCAGAAGATTGTGCGAGGGAAGGATCGAATTCCGTGCTCATCTAAACGGAGGTCCCGCGGCGCCACCATCGTCAGATCGGGCGTGCTAGCGGCACTAAGTGCAAATGGATTAGCCCGAACGGCTTCAAGCAGAGTCTCTGGCGCTGTGGCCACACGGAGGTCCTGCCACTGCGCACTGGCTAGGGCAGTTGTGACGACCTCATCCTTGGCACCCTGCGTCGATGCGGCCTCAAGGTGCTTCAGCGGCGAAAGTGACTGTCCCTCAGGCTTTATTGAACCGATGAGGAGTTCAGCCATACCGAGGAGGGCAAGGCTAGGTGGGTACCTTTGACGCCCCAATGCTGTCGCTTTCCTCGCATACCTTTGCGCGGTTGTAGCGTAGTGAAGCCTGAGCCGAGTCCAGCGCGTGCGAAACCCTCGGGTAAAGGCCGTCATTAGGCTGATTTCAGACAGAGCCACCAATCCTCCCGGCGCGTTCAACATCCTTCGCCTGCGTTCGTTCCACACTGACCACCAATCGAATGCTCCTAAGCCCACCACAAGAAGCTCGACGACTACAAACGATCGCAATGCCCAAAGATTGGCCACGTCGAGCGATCCTGATCTTGATTGAAGCGCCCCATAAAGCAGAGCCAACGCAATCGTGAGGACCAGTAGTGCGAGATTGAGCGCGAACACAAGGATCGACCGGCGATCCGACAGTGTCAGGCGCAACTCATTGTTCCTGTCCCACAGCTCCTCCGTATATGCCTCATGCCCGTTGCTGACTTGCCGGATCCTGCGATCTAGGTCACTGGAAATGTGAAAGGACCGCGAGCTATCCTCGCGAATCCTCTGCGCGTGCAACGTAATCGTGAAGACGGAAGCTGTAACAATTGCTGCTAGACTCGCCGACGCAAAGTCAGGCATAAGTACTCGGTCGGGGGCCGCGCTCCAGACTATTTGCCGGTGCGTCAAAAACCCCGCTTTGCAATCTCAGGCTTGCCTCGAAAATAGGGGCAAGTT